>JACCDK011208904.1_pt1 | contig 11564 bp, 12 predicted proteins | sample 7445871 | NCBI WGS metagenome assembly JACCDK01 (sample SAMN15323436, study PRJNA562643) | freshwater metagenome | isolation source: river surface water | place: USA:Blue River Watershed | collected 2017-08-15
AGAAAATAGAATGGGTTTGGTTGTTAGAACAACATCCTGATCTTTTTGAAAAAGCGAAATATTATGAAAATCAGAAGGACGGTTTCACATGGAATCAAGGTGAAAGTCTTACAGAATTAGCTGACCCAATAAGAGTTGAAAATATAAAGCGTGATTTCCTGAACCGACATAAAAACAAACCAAAATCTTCTTTATTACTTGACATACTTGACGATTCTGAGTCAGAAGGTTGTGCAAGTTGTTTTATTTAATACGTACCTACTTGAAAATAGATTTAAGAAATATTGAATTTTCGAAAGATAGAGTTTATAGAACGCAAAGTTCTAATGAACCAGTATCCTTTTATCTTTATGCTTTAAGTAACAGTATAAAATTTGATCTATTACTTGGATATTTTAGTTCATCTGCGATTAATATTTTATCGTTAGGTTTCGCTACATTTTTATACAATGGAGGTAAAATGAGAATTGTTGCAAATGACGTGCTTTCAGAAAATGATGCTAATGCAATAAAAAATTCAGAATCTATAAATACTAATTCAAAATTGTTGGATTTAAAGAATATTAAATCCATGCGAGATTCTTTGGATGAGTATAATCACCATTTCTTTAATTGTATTTCATGGTTGATTGCAAACAATAGAATCGAAATTGTTTTAATAAAACCCAAAAATAGTAGAGGAATAGCCCATTACAAATCAGGTATTTTTTACGATGAAATTGGGAATAAAGTACAGTTTAAAGCTTCCTGTAATTTCACATATTATGGATTAGTAGAAAATCTTGAAGAATTAGACGTGAATTTATCTTGGGAACAAAGTGCGGAGTCAAAGATTAAATCTTATGAAGACTATTTTATTGATGTATTTGATAAAAAATCAGATGTAGTAGATTATATCAATGTTGACGAAGTTCTTAAAAATATTATTGAAACTTATCAAGTTCAGACAATTGAGAATCTATTAATAGATGAACAAACCCTTATAGAAAAAAAATCTAAATTACTCCATAGCAAAGCTTTGAAGAAATCACTAGAAAATGTTTCTGATATAATTGAAAAAATCAACAAAGAACCAAGATTCCCTTCTGGTTTTAAAGATGGAGCACGTCCTTATCAAGTTGAAGCATATAATAGATGGGTTGAAAATAATTATACTGGCATATTTGCTATGGCAACTGGGACAGGTAAGACAATTACAGCGTTAAATTGTCTATTAAACCTTTACAAGCAAGATTTAACTTATAAGGCTGTGATTTTAGTTCCAACAGTTGCATTATTGCAACAATGGAAAAAAGAATGTGAAAGTTTTAATTTCAAGAATATAATCCTTGTTTCATCAGGTACAGATTGGTTAAATGAAATTTCGAAACATAATACACATAATAAGTTTTCTAATACATCATTTATTATTATAGTAACGTACGTGACCTTTGCAAAATCGAAGTTTCAGTCAATTTTTAATGATTTACCTAATGAAACCATGTTAATCGGGGATGAGGTACACAATATGGGTTCTCCAAGTTTGCTTAAGATTTTACCTAAAATTAAACTTAGAAGAAAACTTGGATTATCCGCAACACCAAATAGAAAATATGACGAAGAGAGCAATGAAAACCTAAATACATTTTTTGAAGATAAACCACCGTACCTTTTTGAATTTTCAATGGAAAGGGCACTTGAGGAACGTAGATTATGTAACTATACTTATACTCCACATTTAGTTCAACTAACTGAGGAAGAAAACAAGGAATATATCAAGTATACTCAGAGGTTAATGCTATACTTTGATCAAGACACGAAGAAATATAAGAACTCAAAAGAGGTAACAGATTTATTATTAAAGAGAAAAAATATAATCAATAAAGCATCAAATAAAATCCTTGCGTTCAGAAGAGTAATTAATGAGGTATACAATGAAAACCGAAATAATCTTAAATATACATTAGTGTATGTCCCAGAGGGAAGTGAACCTGACTATGGAACCTATGAAGAATATGTTGAAAATGAAGATGATAAAAAATTAATAAACGATTATACTAAAATCGTAAGTGAGGTTGACCAAAATATTATGGTAAGACAATATACCTCTCAAACATTAGATAGAAATAAAGTTATTAATGATTTTACTAATGGCAAAGTTGATGTGTTAACATCTATGAAATGTTTAGATGAAGGTGTTGATATTCCAAGATCTGAAATTGCAATTTTTTGTGCTAGTTCAGGAAATCCGAGACAATTTATTCAAAGAAGAGGAAGAGTTTTAAGAAATCATATAGATAAATCAATTGCTAAAATACATGACTTAGTGGTTATTCCATATCAAAGTCATGACGACAAAATAATAGAAGCAGAAAAAAGCATGATTAAAAATGAATTACAACGTGTAGTAGATTTTGCTGGCTTATCCTTAAACAAGATAGAAACGTATGAAATCCTTAAACCAATTTTAGAGAAGTATAACCTTAACCTTTACAATTAAATTCATAAAATATGTCAAATGAATTACTTAATAGTTTTTTAGATCATGAATTATTGCAAGAAAAGTACAAGATTGCCAAGAAAGATTTACCAAATAATTTAAAGGATGCTCTTAAATCAGATAATCCAGTGGTAAACTCTATTGCTATGATAGTTCAGTCAATACAATCTGATTCAAACATTACAGATAAAGCATTGAAAACAAAAGTTTCTCAACATTTAAATGAGTATTCAGTATGATAATTAAAAAAGTCACAATTGAAAATTTCCTTTGTTACTATGGTATCAAAGAATTTAACTTTTCAAAGGGTTTGAATATAATTCTTGGCGAAAATGGAGAGGGGAAAACCAAGTTTTTTGATGCAATTGAATGGTTGCTTAACACATCGTATAGTACCGATGAATCTACTCTTGTTTCAAAGAAAGCACTATCTGAAATTGATAAAGGTGAATCTTTTCAAGTCTCTGTTAAATTGACCTGCGAACATGAAGATGAAACTGTTTTTATTACACGTCAATTTAAAGTAACAAAAGTTAATGATGATCAAATAGAAACTACTAAATCAGTTTTAGAGGGTATCAAGGAATCAAGAACTGGTGAAAGAGATATTGTTGATGGGAAACACTGGTTAGACATTGTTTTTCCACCTGAAATTAGAAGATATTCAATGTTTAAAGGTGAAAGTTCCTTGAACATTTTAAAACAGGACGCATCACTACTAAATTTGATTAATCTTTTTTCTGATGCAAGAAGTTATGAAAAATATGCTTCTAAAATTGAATTTTTAAGAGAAGAAGCAGAAAAAGAAGTAAGTGAAAATACCCGACTGAACACCAAAAAGAAAGCTGAATTTGAGGCATTAGAAAGACAAATAACACTTGCACAACAAAAAAAATCACAATTAGAAGAACAGTTAGAACGTCTTGAACAGAATACTAATGCGACTACAGAACTTGTAAAAGAAGCTGAGAAATATGTAGTTAATGCAAATGCTTTAGACACTATAAATAAGCGAATTGATATTTTAACTGAAAGAAAGCAAAAAAATGATGCAAAAATTGAAGAAAACTATACAACTTCACTTTTGGATGATTTTTGGATTTTGATGCATTTTGAACCTATTCATAATGAATTTTCAAAAAAAATACAGCAAGCAGAGATTGAAAAAAGACAGATACAACAAGCATTTGACATATCGAAAGGAGAAACTAAGGGAAGAAGAACATTACAGGCTAAGCTAATGAATAACTCTAGCCCATTACCGGTTGGTGTACCGAGTAAAGCTACAATGCAGGAAATGTTAAAAGATGAAATATGTAAAGTATGTAATCGTGAAGCAAAAGAGGGTACCGAAGCTTATCTATACATGCAGAATAATTTGAATGAATTTTTAAAGTCTTTAGAACCTGAAAAAAACGTAGAGGAAGACGAGGTTTTATTTAAAAATAACTACCTAAAGAGTTTAGTAAACCTTGCAACGAATCATGATACATCTATTCTAAAGTTTAGATCGGTTATACCTGATATTCAGGATAAATTTGAATTTAATAAAAGTAGAGAAGAAGATTCTGTAAATATCCAAGAGCAAATAGACAGAGAAAAACTTGAAAGAACAAAGATTTTAGGTGATTCATCTTTAGGAGAAGAAAGATTATTAGATGTTATCAAAAACTATAATCAATGGCAAACGGATATTAGAAACGCAAACAGAAGTAAAGATACTTTAGAATACCAATATAAAGAAGCTTGTGATACATTGGATTCAAAAATTGAGCAAAGGGATAAAATTGGGGAACAATCAGCAAATAACTTTTTAATAAAGAAGAGAGACTTGTTAAAAGATATTGAAAAGATTTTCAAGGAAACAAAAGAGAGGAAGTTTGACGAGTTTTTGAAAAAATTAGAAGATAAGTCCAACGAGATTTTAGCAAAGATCAATGTTGATGCTTTTCTTGGTAAAATCATTTTTATTAAAAAAAGATCTACATCAAATCATGCAGGTATCAATGTAGAACTTGTACAATCAGATGGGACTCCGTTTATTGCTCCAAATCAATCTTTAGAAACCTCAATGCACATAGCCGTTTTATTTGCAATATCAGATTTAGCTGCTGGAAAAAGATTAGAAGAATACCCTTTAATTTTTGATGCACCTACATCTTCCTTTGGAGAGTCAAAAACATCTACTTTCTTGAATTTACTTCATAATAATTCAAATCAAAAAATATTACTATTGAAGGATTTCATTGTAAAGAATAATGACAACAAACTTTCAATTAAGAAAGAATTTGATTTAGTCAAAAGAAATAAAGCTTTCTGGGTTAGGTTAGAAAGACCTTTTGATAATGGTAAATTAAGCACAATTAATACATTAGTTTCTGAAATATAATAATATGGAAAACCTATTTGAATCATTTAGATCTAAAATACCCAATTTTAATGCTGACTATAAAGTTGATGTATTTGAAAAGCTCTCTTTATATGGTGGTGGTACAGACGAAAAACGTGATAGTAGAGGAAAATACTTTGAAACAGGGTACGAACTTTATATCTATGCGTTTTTTCTTGGGCTATATAAGAATGAATTTGTTCCATTACCTGAAAAAGTAAAGAAAGATAACTTTAGAGTGCCAATTAAAGATTGGGGAAATAAATCAGGAAAAATACTAAGAAAGGATTTTAGTCAAATACAGGAATATATTTTTTCTGCATTAATTGCTAAAACAGACATAGACTTTATCGCTTTAGAAAAAGGTGAAATTGAAGAAGATGTTGTTATTAAAAGTCTTCTATATCAATTTGAATCTTTTACAAATGGCGGACTTATTTTCTTAAAAAACAAGTATGAAGAGCATCCAGCTTATTTCATGAGAGCATCTTATCTTTTAGATTTAATTAAAGAATCTGTTTAATTATGCCATATACACCAAGAGAAACACAATTAGCCGAGGAATTAAGGTTATCCGATTTCAATTTTATGGAATCAGGTAATCAAACCTTACAACATGTGTATGAAAGAGTTTCTGAAACCTTTCCTGATTTGTGTAATGATGACTTCCTATGTTCTGAATGCTGTGGTGGTATACATAGTGATCCCGAATGGCATCATATAGTAAGAGGTGCTTTAGATTCCACCAAGAAGAAAGCATTTTCACGTGTTCAAAAGAGGCCAAATTCACATGGAGTTTGGTATTTTGCAGAGATTAACGAATTATAAATTTAAAGCTTCTAATATTTGATTAATATCGTAAGCCTCGGAATTGAAATATTTTAATACCGTTGGATATGATAACTTAGATTGGTTTTTAACATTAATCTTAGATACCTTTTCCCCAATGGCCAGAAGTTCGACCTTGGCATTTTGTATCCTTTTAATACTATCGTTCATCCTTATTACACCATTTATAGCATTTGCAAGATCTGAACGCTCCTTGGGGGTTAATCCACAGTTTTTATTAAAGTGTACCTTTTTAATTTTGGTTGGAAAAGATAAAATATCTTCATAATCAATATTTGAATAAACAAACTCAAACAATCTTTTTAACTCGTTTATATCCATTTTAGGTTTAGCAAACTTATCGTTTAGATGTCTTAATACATTGTACAGATAATTAGCATCACTTTTAGGATTTAAATAAACTAGTGCATAAAGGATTCCAGTGAATATTCTACGTTTATTACCATCTGTTATTATCCTTGGAAATCTTACACTAGCAAATGGAACAGGATCTATATCTACAATTGAATTTTTATTATCATACTCTGTTTTTAACTTAACGCTACTAAAAGTTTGTTCAAATGATATATGTGAAAATGTTAAAGTAGGGGTAGTATAGAAGGATATAGACTGACTTTTACATTTATTAATTTTAGTTATATCATCAGGTACCATTATTTTATTATCGTAATTAAGATACAAGTTAGGATCATAACTTAAAAACATTGGTCTACCAATATCTGTACAGCTAGAATCAGTTAAACTTTTAACATCATCAAAATACTCGTTTAACACATAATCATAAACAGCTGAGAAGTTACCATCATTAATATTGGTATCAACCCTTACTATCATATTTAATCCACCTAAACTACAACTCAATGATGCCAATGTGATTATACCTTCGTACTTGTCTAACATATATTTTTTGAAATCGTATACATCAGAGTTTATATCAAAGTCATAATATAAATGATTAGAGAACTGAATTTTGTTTTCGGGTTCATCCTTTAAGTTCCTTCTCTTTAATACTGCAAAAGGAGTTATGTAGTCTAACTGTTTTTTTAATTCCTTATATCTTAAATCTCCTTTTTGCCTAAGCAATCTAATTTCTTCAATTTCCTTATACAGCGGATTGTTCCTAATTCCATCTCCTAATTCATGAGTATCAATAATTCTACAGGGTCTTATATTGTGTATTCCACCCCTAAATAAACTAAACATTGTACATATTTTTTTAACCTAATTATCCATTATTCTGGGTTTGATTGTTCTGAAACCCTTGATGTTATTGAATTGTAACATAATATTTTCAAAAAGTCAAGTATTCAGAAAATATTTAATGTGTTAAAAAATTGTTAAGAAAAATACAATAACGCAATGTTGTATTTGTATTTTACATATCTTTGCTTCAGCAATTGAAAGTAATATGTTAGGAAGCAAATTTGATGGGTATTTGGAAATGGTCAGAGATCAGATAAAGAGTCTGATACAGCGCGTTGAAAAAAAACCAGCGAATGGCGGTCTAAGCTCCTATGAGGTTTATGGTACCCAAAAGGAACTTATGAAATTAAAAGCACTGGATGAAAAGCTACAGGTTTTGTATAAAGAGTTAGAATTTCAGATTGAGTCTAATTCTAAGATTAAACTGATTACTGATGAGATCAACACAATCTTGAATGAAGCTGACGTATATTCATCCATGATAGAACCTAGTCTATATAAAGCAGTAGTTAAAGTTGGGAAGGATAAAGTTGAGAATGAAATATACAGATCAATCTTTAAAACGATTGATCCTGAAACTAAAGAGGCGGTAAAGATTGAATTACGAAAAACAGTTAGACGAGGCGATGATATATTGTTAAAACAAATTGATGAAACTGAAATTAAAAAAGAATTTATCGCAGAAATGCGAAGGAGGATAGGTGAGTAGAATAACTTTTTTTTGATTATTAAAAATACAAAAACACATTAGTGTATTTGTAAAAAATTGTAGTATATGTTTAAAACTATTAGAGCTCCTTAGAGGAGCATTAGCAGCGCAGAGAAACTCATACCTCGTGAGTATAAATGCCGAGGTAGTTCTTTATTTATTGAAAAAATTTAACGCTTATGAAAGACGTGAAAGTCGAGCAAGTAGACTTAAAAAAATTAAAGTCTAGCTCAGTACATGGTAAAGTGTACACAGAAAGAAAGGTAGACACATTGGCTAACTCAATGAATACCTTCGGACAATTAGAACCAATCGTAATCACAAAAGATTTTACTATTATCAGTGGAGTCTTAAGAGTTATGGCAGCAGATTAGCTCAATTGGAAGATGATAAATGCAATTGTAATTGATAACATCAATGATAGTCAAATTGACATTACAGTTATTATGCATAATCTTCAAAGACAAAAGTCTCAAAAAGAATTGGTTCAAGAAGCTGACTATTGGTGTGACATTATTCCAAATAACCAAGGTAAGAGAGTTGATAAAGAGGAATCCGAAACTGGCAAGAAAAATGGCAGTCGTTATGATAAAATTGCAGAGATCATGGATGATGTAATATCACCAAGATCAATTCAAAGAATTCAAGCGATTAAGGATGCTGAAAAAAATGCGAAAGATGAAGGAGACCAAGAATTATTACAATTGGGATTAATGGATAAAATGGTCAGTGGTGAAATTACTCCGCATAATGCCGAAACCTTGTTGAAAAATTATAGAAAGTATGTGAGGGAAAGAGATGAATGTAAAAACAAGGAAATTGTTTTACCTGAAGATATAGATGCCAAATTTACTTTGTATAACAAGAGTTCGGAAATCATGAATGAGGTCGAAAGTGAGTCTGTTCAAACCGTAATGACAAGCTGCCCTTACTGGGATGTTAGAACATATGAACACGAAGACAAATCAATTTTGGAATTAGGTCATGAAAAGAAAGCGGAGGAATTTGTAGATCGATTAATGGTTCATCTTCGAGAGATTCACAGAGTCTTAAAACCAAGAGGGTCATTTTTTTTAAATTTTGGTGAATATGGAATTAATTCTCACTCACCATTAATTTCAAATATGATTGTTTTAAGATTACATCAAGAAAATCTTTTTAGATGTGTAAATGAAATCATATGGCACAAAACTAATGGTAAGCCAGTGCCTGTAGAGAAAAGACTAATGAAAAGTTATGAAAAGATTTTTCATTTGGTTAAAGACTCCGAAAATTATGATTATTATCCTTTAAAGATTTGGAGAAATGAGCCAATTAAAGTTATGAAACCATTTAAGAATAGAGGAGTATATGGTACAAGACAGTCAGCACCATGTTTACAAAAACCATATACAACCTTTAAAGATTTTATTGACAGTCAGAAGTATGAAGACGTAATGAAATCCTCTGTAGCAAATACAGCTATTTTTAAAAAGATTGATCCTGACTTTGATCATGCAGCTCCATACGATTCTAAAATTTGCTTGTTGGGTATACTCACCACCACTCAAATTTCTGATACGGTATTAGATCCATTTTCAGGGACTTCGTCGACTGGGGAATGTGCTTTAATGTTAGGTAGATCGTATATCGGTTATGAGTTGTCTGAAAAGTATGCAATTTTTAGTCGCAAGAGAATTGCATATACAACTAAAGACTTTAATTCAGAGTCAATTAATGAATTAGAGAATTTAAAAGTTGCGTAAAATCAAAAGGGACGAATTTTCAAAAAAACTGGAAAATATTTTTTTTAAGGGTTCGTCCCCCTTTTTTAACAAAGAGTTAAATCCCTATATAAGAGGGGTTACGGCAGGCTTACCGGCAGGTCTGGAGGCGGGCCGGGGTATTATTAAATAAATAAAAACCAATAATTATGAAAAATCCATTTACAGGTGATAAGAAAGCATTTTTTGCTGAAGGTCACAAACAGAGACAAAGATTGATTCTATTAAAAGATAGAATCAAGGAAGGATCAATTAAAGATTCTTATCCGCACTTTTATATCTATTCCCCACCAGGATTAGGTAAGAGTCACACAATTAATGCCGCATTAGAAGAAGAAAAAATTTCTTACGAAAGAATTATGGGTAATATTAGTATGTGGGCGTTCGGAGTAACATTAGCCACCATTAACTTCAAGAAGGAAAAAAATGAAGAAGTAATTTTTTCAGTAGATGATTGTGATGTATTGTTTAAAGATACCGCAAGTATCAATATTATGAAGAACGTACTTGAGGGTAACAAATGTTTCCACTATCAAAAAAATCTAACTAATCTTTCTCAACTTGATGAATTGCAGCAACAAGCGATTAAGAAGCATATGAAAAATGGTCAAATGGGGTTTAAGGTACCGACAGATAAATTTAGATTTATTTTTACATCCAATCTCAAATTACCTACATCTCAAGATCCTGAATCAAAAAGAAAAAAAATTGACTTATTAGCAATTAGAGACAGAGTTAGACCAATTGATTTTGATTTGCAGCCAGAAGTGCAATGGGGGTGGATCTGTGATATTGCTATTAATACAAACGCAATTCCAAAAAGAATTCCAAGAAGTGTAGTTTTAGAAGCTTGTAATTTTATGTTTGACAATTGGAGTAATTTAACAACTCAGTCTGTTAGAACTATTAAACAAATGTGTGATGATTATTTACATTATAAATCACATTATAAGTTTATATGGACTACTCAATACTTAAATTAATTCATATGGGTAAATATCAAATTTATATAGATCAATTTCTTAATTCCAAATTAGGAAAAACACCTGAAAATAAATTACACCATTTTGTAGTCAGGAAGTTTACCGACATATACAAGTACGATTTGGATGGAAATTATTTAACAGCGTACAAGAGTATTGTAGAAGCTTCTTTAGAAAACAAAATCAATGGCAGCTATATAAGAGTTGCTTTAAATGGGGGTTCAATGTCCGCTGGAGGTTTTTTATGGTCGTATAAAAAAATGAAAAAATTAAATCCTTCCAAGAAGTATTCTCCAAAAGCAGGAGTAAAAAAAAAGGTTCTTCAATATGATTTAGATAATAATTTAATTGGGGAATACGAATCTTTAGTTGAAGCTCAAAGAAAAGTTAAAGGTTCAAGTATCGGCAACATCTCAAATGCATGCGCAGGTCGTATTAAAACATGTGCAGGATATAAATGGAAGTTCGGTACAGAATGATGAATTAAATTTAAAAAGTATGAATAAAGATTATCAAATCCTTTTGAATGGAGTAACTATAGATCAATTAGTCGAGGTTTTCCGACCTATGATTAAAGAAGAAATATGGACTTTAAGAGCAAAAGATCAAGAACAATTAATCTCACCAGCTGAGACTTGTAAGGTGTTCAATCCTTCAATTACGAAAGCTACTTTATCTTCATGGACAAAACAAGGTCTATTAAATGAATATAGAATAGGGGGTAGAGTATTTTACAAGAAATCAGAAGTCTTGGAGAGCAGTAAAAAAATCATAAAGTATAAATCAATTTATGAGAAAGTTAAATAAAAAATCAAGACCCTATCATCCAATGTAGGTAAACCGCATCAACTAAAAATTGCATGCGGTTTTTTTATTTAATCTTGTTGCTGATTTAGTCATACAAGGATGTTATTGAACCAAAGTTTCGCACCAATTATCATTTAAAAATCTAATGAATTACAATTATAGTGTCACCTGTAGTGTCACCTAACTTAAATAAAAAATCCCTATTAGATTGATATTCAATATAATAGGGACTAATTTGAGCTGTAGGGGGAGGGTTCGAACCTCCAAGGGGCAGTTAGCTAAAACACAAAGTTGAGTGGTCCACCCTGGTCACCTATTGCTAGGTGGCTCTATGTTTCGTTTATCCCGTGATCCCCGCCTTCGAGACGAGAAGGTATGTATG
>JACCDK012067670.1_pt1 | contig 11562 bp, 9 predicted proteins | sample 7445871 | NCBI WGS metagenome assembly JACCDK01 (sample SAMN15323436, study PRJNA562643) | freshwater metagenome | isolation source: river surface water | place: USA:Blue River Watershed | collected 2017-08-15
CCCCAGAATGGCAAACCACTTTTATGGGTGAACCGAGGGTTCACAACGCGGATTGAGGGCCTCAGTCCGACAGAAAGCCGCGCTATGCTGGACATGCTGTTCCACCACATCGAGGCTACGCCGCGCCTGCAATGCCGAGTTACCTGGGCGCCCAACACATTGGTGATCTGGGACAATATCGCAACGCAGCACCACGCCGTTTGGGATTATTTCCCGCACACGCGCTATGCGGAGCGGGTCTCGGTGATCGGCGGCGAACTCAAGGCTGCTTGAGCGCAGGCTCATGCCCCTTCCCTTTCGCTTTGCAGGTTTCGGGCGAAAGCTTAGCTAGACCGGCGCATCTCGCGTGCTTATCGTGCCGGTCTTTGCAGAAAGGCGAAGCATGGCAGACCATGTATCCGGCAAGTCGATTGTCATCACCGGGGCAGGCGGCGGATTTGGGCGGCTGGTCGCGCTTAAGGCCGCGGCGCGCGGGGCGAAGGTCACGCTTGGCGACATTAATCCTGAGGCTGTCGAAGCGGTTGCCGAGGAAATCCGCCTGGCAGGCGGTGTTGCTGAGGCAAAATCGGCCGATGTGCGGGATCTGGCTCAGGTGAAAGCTCTTGTTGGCGCTGCGCTGGCGCGCTTTGGCACCGTTGATGTGATGCTCAACAATGCCGGCATCATGCCGCTTGCCTTTATCGCAGACCATGAGGCTGCTTATTCGAGTTGGGAACGCTGTATCGACATCAACATCAAGGGTGTGCTGAATGGGATGGTCGCTGCGCATGATGCGATGATCGCGGCCGGGCGCGGCCATGTTATCAATGTCTCTTCCATCTACGGAAATTTCCCGGTCACGGGCGCCGCCGTTTATGGGGCCTCCAAGGCGGCGGTGAACTTCCTTTCGGAGAGTTTGCGCGTTGAGAGCCGCGGCAAGATTAAAGTGACAACGATTAAACCAACTGGCGTACCCACAACTGGGCTGGGCAGCACGGTCGTCAATCAGGCGGCAAGCGTCGGGATTTTGGGACAAAACGCACCCGACTTCATGGACATGGTTGGGCAGATGCAAGCGGGCACTTTCCCCGCAGAGCGGCTAAGCCCAGAGAATATCGATTATGCCAGCCTTGCGCCTGACTATATCGCAGACGCGATCCTGCATGCGATTGACCAACCATGGGGCGTATCGATTGGCGAGATGACGATCCGCGCCGCCGGGGATCATTTTATCCTTTAATCTGGCGATACCAGCTTTTGTCTTTTAAGGCCTTTGGTTGGTTCAGGTCTTAGGGCAACAACGGGCAATGTCTCTCGACGCAGATATAGAGCAGTTGACCCATGATCATGTTTTTCTGGGGGCAGCGCATGATGCCAATGCCCGCCGGACCCTTGCGGTTGTGGTGCTGACAGCGGGGATGATGTTCGTCGAAATTGGCGCAGGCCTTTTGTTCAATTCAATGGCGCTTTTGGCGGACGGCTTTCACATGGCAACCCATGCTGGTGCGCTTGGCATCGCGGCATTGGCCTATCGCTATGCCCGAAAACACGCGACAACGGGTCGCTACAGCTTTGGTACGGGCAAGGTGGGGGATCTTGCGGGCTTTGCCTCGGCTATGGCGCTCGGCATTGTGGCGCTTGGGATCCTGGTGGAGTCCGGGCAGCGCCTTTTGCATCCTGCGTCCGTTGCCTTTCACGAGGCGACGGTCATTGCCGTGGTTGGCCTTGTTGTCAATTTGGTTAGCGCTGCTTTGCTGGGCGGGGGGCATCATCATGGTCATCATAGGCACGAACATGATTATGGGCATCATCACCATCATGACAATAATCTGCGGTCAGCCTATGTGCATGTGCTTGCCGATGCGTTGACGTCAGTCTTGGCGATATTGGCGCTTTTGGGGGGACGCTATCTCGGCTGGGTCTGGCTAGACCCCGTGATGGGGATCGTTGGGGCTGTTGTCATCGCGCTTTGGGCATGGTCGCTGATGCGAGATACGGCCCGCGTGTTGCTGGATGCGCATGAAACGCACATTGAGGCAGAAATTCGGGCGTTGGTGGAAGGGCCGGGGGATGCGCGCATTACCGACCTGCATGTCTGGCGGATCGGGCCAGAGGCGCACGCGGCGATTGTGGCGGTCAAAGGCGTTAAGGGCGCCGCAGTCCGTCAGCGTCTCGCTCCGGTGCATGAGATCGCGCATCTGACTGTTGAGACCCATTCTTGAGACAAAATTGCTGGAGATCATTGTGGAAGCGTTCTTGACCTCGACAGCTGTCGTCGCCCTTGCTGAAATCGGCGATAAGACGCAGCTTCTTGCGATTTTGCTCGCAACCCGCTTTCGCAAGCCCATGCCGATTGTGGCAGGCATTTTTGCCGCAACCCTGGCCAATCATTTTCTCGCCGCCTTGGTAGGTGCGCAGGTTGCTGCCATTCTTGATGGCCAATGGTTCCGTTATGCGATTGCCATTTCCTTCATCGCTATGGCCGCGTGGACGCTGATCCCTGACAAGCTGGACGATGGCGACCAAAAGCCAGCCCGCTTCGGTGCGTTCGTGACAACCCTGATTGCCTTTTTCCTGGTGGAGATGGGAGACAAAACTCAAGTCGCCACGGTGGCGCTGAGCGCCCGTTTCTATGATGTCATCCCGGTGACGATGGGGACAACACTGGGAATGATGATTGCCAATGTGCCTGCCGTCTTCCTTGGGCACGAGGTGCTCAAATTTATGCCTCTCCATATTGTTCGCAGGATCGCAGCAGGACTGTTCTTGGTGATCGGGCTTTGGGTGCTGGCGCAAACCGCAGGGTGGACTGCAGGTCTGGTCTGATTAGGACTTGGGCTCGGCGTTTTCTTCAGCGCGGCTAAAAGCTCGGCGCAAGAGGCCTAGATAGCGCAGATTGCTCTGGGTAAGGCTTTCCAAATCCCGCTTGGCCTTGTCGGTTGCGTAAACATAGCGGCGCGCATCACGGGCGACCCAGCCTTTTGCCAATAACTGATATAGCTTGCGCCGGACAGTTTCACGCGGGATGCCGCTATAATCGGCGATGGACTGGAGGTTGATTGCCTCATGCTTCACGGAAACAACGGGAACTCTAGCCCATTCATCATAGCTGATGTTCGGGGCGTTGCGCTGAGCAAATGTCCGTTCCCCGATAACCATCATTACAAGACACAAATCTAGATCGCCGTCGAAAAAGCGACGACATTCGATCAAATACTGGCATAAAGCCGCGACGCTTTCAGCGTGGAGAGGCCCGAAATGGTCAAGAAAACTGGTATCCGTATCGATCTGGGGCATCGTCAACCTCTGTGTCTTCATCGCCCAAAATGGGCGGCACCCGCAACCCAGGATCGACTTTTGAGCGTAATCATTACCCAGCTCGGTTTTGAAGGCCGGCACGATAGGAGAGACGCATGGGTCGCCCAACAAGTTCGCTCGATATCTTTTCGCCTCAAGCCTATCTGGATGAGGCTGAGGTAGCACGCCGCTGCGCTGAGATGCGTGCGCAAGGCCCGTTGCTCTGGATAGAGCAAGAACCCTATCGCCCCTTTTGGGCAGTTTTGACCAACGCCGATATCCGAACGGTAGAACGTGACAACAAGACTTGGCTCGCAGAACCGCGCCTCACCCTTATTCCGCGTGACATTGAAGAAGCGATCATCGCCCAATGGGGCAAGCGGACTGGGCCGGTGCGGACCCTGCTGGATATGGATGAGCCAGACCATCGCAAGTTTCGCCAACTGACGCAAAGTTGGTTCAATTCGCGTTTCTTGGACACGCTTAAAGAGCGCATGGCCTCGCTGGCTACCGCCTATGTCGACAAACTCGAAAAGTTGGGCGGGGCATGTGACTTTGTCGAGGAAGTCGCCATTCCCTATCCGCTCTTGATGATCACCTCGATCTTGGGGCTTCCAGACAGCGACACCGAATTGGTCTTGAGGCTGACGCAGGAGTTGTTCGGCGCGCAAGACCCAGATCGCCAGCGCAGTGGGGATTATGGTCAAGATGTCGCCATGGCCTTTTTTGGCTATCTCGCAGGCGTGATGGCAGAGCGGCGAGAGGCGCCGCGGGAAGACCTGATGTCCGTCATCGCCAACGCCATGATCGATGGCGAACCGATCTCGGATCTTGATGCCTTATCCTATGGTATGCTGGTGGCGGCGGCGGGTCATGATACGACAAGCTCGTCGGTGGGTGTGGGCATGATGCAATTGGCGCTTCATCCCGGTGAATTCGCGAAGCTTAAAGCCAATCCCGGTTTGATCCCTCTTGCTGCCCAAGAGATGTTCCGCTGGGCTACCCCCGTCCGCCACTTCCTAAGGACAGCGGCCATGGACACGGTCCTTGCGGGTCAAGAGGTGAAGGCCGGCGAAGCGGTCTGCCTCATGTATCTCTCTGGCAATCGTGATGAGGCGGCGTTCGATGCCCCTCATGAGTTCCGGGTGGATCGCGACCCCAACCGTCATGTTGCCTTTGGCTATGGTGCGCACCATTGCCTCGGCCGCATTCTGGCCGAAATGGAGGTTGAGGCGCTGTTCCGAGAAATCGTCCGCCGCGTCGATAGCGTTGAACTCTCCGGCACGCCCGAATGGGTGAAAACCAACCACACGGGTGGCCTCAAGACGCTGCCCATCCGATACCGCATGGCGGGGTGATCAATCAGGCAGCAGCCTGTGCACCCCTTACCAATCGGCCGGGGCGTGCCCCCGTTGCCTGATCATGGCGGCGGATAACCGTGCCGGAGACGATGGTGGCATCATAGCCAGTCGCGGCCTGGTCTAGCCGCCGCCCGCCCGCCGGCAGGTCATGGACAATATGGGGGACCGCGAGGCTCATTCGATCAAGGTCGATCACGTTCAAGTCGGCCTTGGCCCCGACGCTTAGGAGACCCCGGTCATAAAGGCCAACGGCCCGCGCGGCCTTGGCTGAAAGCATATGCACCGCCTGTGCAAGGTCGATCCGGTTTTCAGCAGCATCGCGCACCCAGTGCGTCATCAAAAAGGTGGAATAGCTGGCATCGCAGATCGCGCCATAATGCGCGCCACCATCCCCCAGCGCCGGGATGCAATCCGGGTGGACAAGCATTTCATGCGCGGCGTCGAGCTTGCCCTCCTCAAAATTGCCCAGCGCGGCGAGGAAAAGGCCTGTGCCGTTGGTTGCCAAGAAGCGATCATACACGACTTCTTCCGGTGAAACGCCGCGCGCTGCAGCTTGGGCAGCAAAGCTCTTTTCGGGAGGTGGAGCGTAATTGGGTGGATTGTCGAGCGGGAACATCCAGCGCCAATTGCGGCCCAAAGCATTAAACGGATGGCCGGGCTCTGGTGTCTCGCTCAGCAGAGCGGCGCGCATCGCTGGATCGCGCATCGCCGCGACTTTCTCGGCAAGCGGGAGCGGTGCGATCTTCTGCCAGCTTGGGCACATGATGAATGGGTGAACCGAAAGCTCCAGTCCGCCAATCAAGCCAATCGGGCGCGGCATGACCTGCGCTGTCACTGCGCCACCTGCAGCCTTGGTTTCTTGCATGAGATCCAGCACGCGCCGCCAGGCAGGCGGTCCTTCATTGCCGGATGCGAGGGTGAACGTCGCGGGGCGGCCCGTGTCACGGACAATCCGGTCGATGATCGGATATTCATTGTCCCAGCCGCGAAAGGCGTCGAGCACGATCTGGAAGGTCCCAGAGCCGACATCTTTCATGCCTCGGCAGATTTCCTCCAATTCCCGCACATCAGCATCGAATGTTGGGATGCTGCCCCCATCCGCTGTCTTGTGGATGGAAAGGCGCGAGGTCGCGAAGCCCAGCGCACCTGCCTGAATCGCTTCTCGGGTAAGCGCGCGCATTTGCGCCAGATCTACTTCGGTCGCAGGTTCTTGCCGGGCACCGCGTTCGCCCATCACGTAAACCCGCAGCGGCGAATGTGGTAGGTAGGCCGCAACATCAATGTCTCGGCGGCCGGCATCGACCCGATCCAGATATTCCGGGAATGTTTCCCAATCCCAAGGCAGGCCTTCGGTCATGACAACGCCGGGAATGTCCTCCACGCCCTCCATCACGTTGATCAACATATCATGGTCTTCGCGGCGGCACGGGGCGAAGCCGACCCCGCAATTGCCCAAGATTGCCGTGGTAACGCCATGCGCAGAAGAGGGGGCCAGTTCCTCGGACCAGATGGCTTGTCCGTCATAATGGGTATGCACATCAACAAAGCCCGGTGTCACAATTCGGTGACGGGCGTCGATCTCATCGGCACCGCGCCCTGATAGAGCGCCAATCGCGGCGATGCGGCCGTCCTTTATGCCAATGTCCGCCTGTTGCAATCCACCGCCGGAACCATCGGCGAGCGTGCCGTTGCGGATCACCAGATCATAGTCGGCCGTCATTTTTCTCTCCTAAAACAGGTGTGCGTTTACCCAAGAGCTGGATAATCGACATAGCCTTTTTCTTCGCCCGTATAGAGCAGTGTGTAATCTGGCTTGGCCAGCGGTGCGCCAGTCCGCAGGCGGGCGACCAAGTCTGGATTGGCGATAAAGGCTCGGCCAAAGCTGATGGCCTCGGCCCGGCCCGCCTCGATCAACGCGCGGCCGCTGTCGGCCGTCAGCATGTTGTTGGCAACGATGGGGGCGCTGCAATGCGCGCGCACCATCGCCAAGGTGTCGAGGTCTTTCAGCTGCATGTCGAGCACATGCAGATAGGCGAGGCCCAGCGGTTCCACTCCTTGCAGCAGGGGGATGAAGGTGTCTTCAGGCGCGCTCACGTCCATGCCGTTATAGGGGTTGCCCGGCGAAAAGCGCAGGCCAACGCGGTCAGCGCCGATCACATCAGCCATCGCTTTCAACACCATGAGCGGAAAGCGCGCGCGGCTCGCGCCACTGCCGCCAAATTCGTCGGTTCGCCTATTGCTGGCAGGGTTGAGGAACTGGTTGATCAAATACCCGCTCGAGGCATGAAGCTCCACGCCATCAATCCCCGCTGCGCGGGCATTGCGAGCAGCAGCGGCAAATTCTTCGGCCAGGGCTGGCAGTTCGTCGGCCGCCAGTGCGCGTGGGGTGCCCGTGGGCAGGGGAATACCATCTGGGCCGGGGACCTTATCGGGACAGGCCAGCGCAGAAGGCGCGATAATCTCTGCATCATAGCCCCGATTGGCGGGCACAACGACGCGGCCACAATGCATAATCTGCATGACGATCTGTCCGCCTTCGGCGTGAACGGCGGCTGCAACCTTGGCCCAGCCTTCAATCTGTTCTTGCGACCAGATGCCCGGCGTGCGCCAATATCCCTTGCCGACCGCGCTTGGCTGCACCCCTTCGGTAACAACCAGCCCTGCTGACGCGCGCTGGCGGTAATATTCGACCATCAGATCGGTTGGGACATCGCCCTGCCCTGCCCGGTCGCGGGTCATTGGCGACATGACAATCCTGTTGGACAGGCGGAGGCTGCCTAGGGTAAGCGCGTCAAATAAGGGGTTATTCATTCGAATCCTCAAAGATTGGCCAGTTATTGACCGCAATTTGCGTTGCATATTATTGGCAGGACTACGCAAATCAAGGAGTGGGTGACATGAAATATGACTTTGATGGCAAAGTGGCATTAGTCACCGGGGCGAGCGGCGGCATTGGCCGGGCCTCGGCACTGGCATTTGCTGCGGCAGGTGCGCAGGTTGTTGTCTCTGACGTTAATGTGGCCGGCGGCGAAGAAAGTGTTGACCTGATCGTTAAAGCGGGCGGCAAGGCCGTTTTCCAGAAATGCGACGTTTCCAAGGGGGATGACGTCAAAGCTCTGATCCAGCGGGCAGTCTCCGAATTTGGGCGGCTGGATTTTGCGCTCAACAATGCGGGCGTCAACAATTTAGGTTCGAATGAATATGAAGATGCGGTGTGGGATCGCGCTATCGGCATCAACCTTACCGGTGTGATGATGTGCATGCGCGAAGAGGCAGAAGTGATGCTGGCCCAAGGTAAGGGCGCTATCGTCAACACGGCGTCCATCAATGGTCTGGTCGGCAATGGCGCGCAACCGGGCTATACAGCAACCAAGCACGGCGTGGTCGGCTTGACCCGACATGGCGCGCTGCGTTGGGCCAAGGCGGGTATTCGCGTTAACTGCGTCTGCCCTGGCGTTATCGAAACGCCGATGACCGCGCCGCTAACGGCCAATCCCGAAATGCGCCAATTGCTCGATTCGATGACGCCGATGGGGCGGATGGGGCAGGCAGAAGAGATTGCCGCGGCAGTGCTGTGGCTATGCTCTGATGCGGCGAGCTTTGTGACTGGCCATCCACTCGTCGTCGACGGGGGTGCAACGGCCACGTGACCCAGATTATGTGGAATACGTTTGGATGCTCGAATCTTATTTCGCAAAACCTGTTGCTTTTATGCATCGGGCTTCGACAATGCGTAAAATCAATTGACTTTCGCTACGCTAATTGAGATTAAAGCGCTGTTGTGCGCTCCACATGAGCGACTTGGATTTAAAGGGGAGAGAAGGATGAAGGGCCAAACTCAGCGGACTTTTGCCGCCTTCCTGCTGGCCGGTGTCGGCTTGGCAGGGATTTCAGCGCCAGCTTTTGCGCAGGCTGCTGCCGGTGATGAAAGCACCGGTCTCGAAGAAATCGTCGTGACAGCGCAAAAACGCTCTGAAAGCCTTCAGGATACGCCGATTGCAATTACCGCTGTGTCGGCCGCCCAGCTTGAGCTTCGAGGCATCGCCGAAGCCAAGGATCTCTCCGCCATTGCTCCGAACGTTTCGGTCGTCGGCGCTACCACGAACGCGACCGCGGCTGTTGTTACCATCCGCGGCGTCCCGACGGCAGCGGACGAATCGCAAGGTTATGACTCGCCGATCGGTATTTATGTCGATGGCGTTTATATGGCGCGTAGCTCGGCCTCTACCTTTGAGGTTGCTGATATTGACCGTGTTGAAGTGTTGCGTGGTCCGCAGGGTACCCTGTTCGGCCGCAACACCACAGGTGGCGCTGTAAACTTCGTCACGCGTATGCCGGAAGACGAGTTCGGCATCACGCTGCGGGCAGGTGCCGGCAATTATGGCCAGACCAACTTCCGCATGATCCTGAACACCGGTGAGCTGGTCGACAATGTTCGTATGTCGTTCGCTTATCTCAACAAGTCACGCGACGGCGTGGTTGATAACATCCTTGCGCGCTCGGGCCGCGATCCCGGTGCGATGAACAACAGCAGCGCACGTTGGGCGACCCAGATCGACCTGAGCGACAATCTAACGTTTACGAACGTCCTCGATCGTTCCCGCATTGAGACGATCGCTGGCTTTTCTCAGCTCGTCGCAGTTGGCGATGGCGACACGACCCGCTTCCCGGGCACGCGGACGCTGGATGGTAACACCTTCAAGGTGGTTCAACCGGCCAATGTTGCAGGCTACCTTGCCCAAGCGACCTCGACCGATCCGCGCTGTGGGTCGCCTTTGTCGCAATTGTCGCTGACCCGTCGGAGCGAGGTTTGCGCGAACTCCAACGGCCTGTCGACCGATACGCTCTGGGGCAACATGTCGCGCTTTGAACTGGAGACGGACGCTTTCACTGTTCGGACCACAACAGCCTATCGTGAATGGCACAACGTGATCAACGGTACCGATCTTGACGGTATGGGCCAGATCAGCGGGCCGATCTTCTCGACATCAACGCTCTTCTATGGCTTCCCGGCTGCTTTTAACCCTTTCATTGCGCAGATACTTGGCGCTCAAGGCGTGCCCAATGCAGCTGCTACGGCGGCCTTTTTGTCGACCCAAGCTGTGCCGCGCACGACGCAGGATTTGTTCAATACGAAGAATGACCGCCGTCAAAAACAGTTCAGCCAAGAAATTGAAATCGTATCGCCGAGCGGCGGTTCCTTTGAGTGGGTCTTGGGTGGCTTCTACTTCCGCGAAAGCGGTGAAGAGCGGAACCCGCAGAACTATGCCTTTGTGCTCGACACCAACGCCGCGGTTTTTGCTGGACCGCTCTCGTTCCTGAGGGCTGCAAACCCGGCGCGTTACCGCGCGATGCCGATTTCATCGGTCCTAGCGTATAACTCAAAGGGTGAGAGCTATGCCGTTTACGGTCAAGCAACGCTGCGTCCAGGCGGCGCTGACTCGCCCCTCGGCATCACGCTTGGTCTCCGTTACAGCTGGGACAAGAAAGACTTTCAAGTAACGCAGAATGGCGCAACGCCCTTCACCGGTGCAGCGTTGGCTCGTGCGACAAGCAGCAAGAGCTTCAGCGCGCCGACGGGCAACCTGACAGTCGACTATAAGGCATCGGATGACATCAACCTTTATGCACGCGTCGCAAAGGGCTATCGTTCGGGCGGCTATAATGCCCGTCAGGATACCAGCTCGCTCCCGCTGACGCCGTTCAACGAGGAAAGCATCTGGTCATACGAAGTGGGTGCCAAGACGGAATTCAGCCGTCGTGTTCGCCTTAACGTAGCGGCCTTCTACAATGTATACACAGACCAGCTGGTGACGATCCCAGTTCCGACCCCCGTGGGCCAGAGCTTCGGCAACATCACTGTCAACGCTGGTAAAACAAATTATTATGGCGTTGAAGCCGAGGGCAATGTGATCGTCTCGGATCACCTGTCTCTCGACGGCTCATTCGGTTATGTGAAGAAAGATCCGGTTCAGTTCCCGGCTGGTGACGTCAACAACGTTGTCCGCAATGTCGCCTCGATCCAGAACTTGGGTTATTCGCCGAACTACACGGCCAATGTCGGTGCAACAGCAAAATATCCTGTTGGCTCGCTCGATATGACAGCTCGCGTAGGGTATAACTATACCTCGTCCTTCTGGATGTTCGGTAACCCGCTGACGGCACCGTTCGGCAAGGAAACCAAGGGCGATGCGCGTGGTCTTCTTGATGCGCAACTGCGCTTTGAGAATTTGGGCATTGGAAAGAATGCCAGCATCACCTTCTGGGGCAAGAACATTACCAACAAGGAATATGTCGTTCGGTCGGTGGATTTTGGTGCACTGGGCTATGCAACCGACATCTGGGGTGATCCGCGCACTTACGGCGTGACGCTGGACTTTGCTTTCTAAGCAAAGCTCACAACCGCCTAAGACTGAAGAGGGGGCGTGCCATTGGCGCGCCCCCTTTTTAATTGCAGCCTCGTCTTATACCGCGTTTGGTGGCTAGGCTTTGCGCATAATAAAGGCCGGTCGTTCCCGACCGGCCTCTCTTGCTTCGCTATCAGGAAACGGCGCTTAGGCCACTTGATCCCAAGGCGCCGTCTGCGTGCCGCGGGTCACATAATGACCGTTGACGCGCTTTTGGAAGTCACCGGCGCGTGCACGCGGATTGTAGAACTGGCGATACCAGATCCGCAGTTTATCGAACGGTCCATCGCCCTTCACCATCATCGGGTTCAGGCAGGGACGCTTATTGGACCAGATTTCAAAGTCCTGCGCAAAAGCCGCCACGCCGGCCTTTTCATAGCCCTTTGCGAGTTCAATATCGGCGGCCGTGGGTTGCGCGTTCTTCACCTTCACAAACAGGCCGTACCAGACTTTGATTACGCCATCATCGACGGGCGTATGCGCAATCAACATATGCGACGGGTATTCGCCAATCATGA
>JACCDK010330314.1_pt1 | contig 11556 bp, 9 predicted proteins | sample 7445871 | NCBI WGS metagenome assembly JACCDK01 (sample SAMN15323436, study PRJNA562643) | freshwater metagenome | isolation source: river surface water | place: USA:Blue River Watershed | collected 2017-08-15
GAGTTGTAAGTATATTCAGAAGGAGTAAGTTTTCTTGCATTTCCGACGCGCTCGTAGTGAATACCTTGTCTCATCCCATAGCCCAATGCCGCTATTGCAGCATTTGCGTTTGAAAAATCTAAGATGTTCTGATTATTCGTGACAACATTGAAAAGGTTATTGTTCTCGTTATCCGGATTCTGAAGTTGACCTGGGCTAATAAGAGAAGAGTTGTTGTAATCAGAGGCCATGTATTGAGAATTCTCTCCCAAATCTGTAAAGGCTAAAATATTTCTTACGTCTTGAGTGTTCGCTTGCTGGTTTACGACCCAAACTTCAATTCGAGTGATGTTGGCTCCGCTATTGACTACGGGCAAAGCCGCAAGAGCATTATCATAATTATCTCTAAAATATCCTGAAAGGAAATAGTGTCTATTTGCCTCGTAATTGTCTGCTGCAATATCGAATCGCGTAGTTTGCGCCCCGCCCTGAACAGTAATTTCTTTACGTTCCCCTTTTTGTTGTGTTAAAATGGTTGTATTCTTTAACTTTCCCCATTGCGTTTCCACTTTCGCTCCAAATAAACCCAAACTACCGGGCATGAGCGTACCCGTTAAAGGCAGCGAAACAGTACCCAATTCAATTTTGCGCATGATTTGATCTTCATCACCGGTGTATTCCACCTTCATGTTGTTCTCAAATTCAAATGTGCTTTCGGTGTTGTAGTTCACCTTGAGCTTCATCTTGGTACCAATATTACCAATGACGTTCATTTGAATTTTCTGATCAAAGTTGAAATTGGTATTCTTCCGCTGACGCTCAGGAATACGAGGGTTTTCGGTGCGTTGCGAATTCAAACCAAATGTTAATTCTGCGGAACCTTGTGGGCGAATCTCAATTTCATTCGACCCGAAAATATGTTCGAAATTATCTCCACCTACTTTAATGACTGGCGCGAATTCTTTGTTGGCGGCCGACTTGTCGTCTTTAATTTTATTCCAATACTTGGTGACATTTTTATCTAATTGGAAGTTCAGGAAATCTTCCATTTCCATGGTTGTAGCTCGACGATAATCGAACTTATCCCCAACTTTTTGAATGACTTCGTAACGCCCTGTTTCTGGATTGAATTCCACGGAATAATGAATGTTACTTGGCAGAGGAATTTCAATTCCACCACCACCCTCACTTGGCAAAGGATTGTCATCGTTTGGCCAAATCGGAGTAATAGTATCTGGAGCAAAAACAAAATTGTGATTAGACTTGGCAATGACGCGCGTCTGAACAGAAGTGTTGGCCCAGGCCAACCACCCTGAAACACAAAGGGCCATTACGAAAACGGCTCTTGAGAGGAGGCGGAGGACAACTTCTTTCACAATGCTATATCTGTTTCAACACTTGTTTGATAAGTTCTTCCAAAGGCAAATCGCCATTGGTAAGAAGAATCTTATCCAACATTTTTTCAGTTTTGGTTTTGTCTAGGCCCAATTGGGACAGTGCCACTAACGCATCTTGTCGGACGGTATTGTGCAGCCCTCCAATTTTTTCTACGATTGCGCCGTCTATCTTTCCAACTTTGTTGTGCAGATCAACTAAGATACGCTCGGCGGTTTTCTCTCCAATTCCTTTAATTCTCTTTAAAGAGGGAAGATCCTTGCTTGCAATTACTTGGATAAGTTCATTCACATTCAGGCTTGAAAGCACCATTCGAGCGGTATTCGGACCAACACCACTTACACTTGTCAATTTCTTGAATAATTCTTTTTCCTGATCGGAGTAAAAACCATAAAGTACCAAAGAGAAGTCATTTCCATTGACGTGCAGATGCGTGTAGAGCATAACTTCACCGCTATTCGGCAAGGCAGAGTATGTCGCTAAACTTATATTCAGAAAATAGCCAACTCCATTGCAATCGATTACAGCGTGCACTGGAGATTTTTCTATTAGCTGTCCTGTTAGTGAGTAAAGCATATTATCTGTTTAAGGTCCCTTTGGCTTGTGCGTCAACCACTGCAACGCGAACCATGTTTACGATTTCGCGCACCGAGCAACCCATCTGCAATATATGGTAACTCCTTTTCATTCCCAACAAAATTGGACCTATCACTTCCATTCCAGCTACTTCTTGAAGAATCTTGTAACTGATATTTCCAGATGAGAGATTCGGGAATATAAGTGTATTCACCTTGGAATCTGCCAATTTAGAAAATGGAAAATTCTCTTTTCTCATTTCTGGATTCAATGCAAAATTCGCTTGAATCTCTCCATCTACGATGAGATGGGGATGGTTTTGATGAAGAATTGCAACAGCCTTAGACACTTTTTCCGGATCTGTACCGTGCGAAGAACCGAAATTTGAGTAACTCAACATGGCCATTCTTGGAGCAATCTTCATCTTAGATACCGCATCAGCAACCAATAGTGTAATGTCAACCAACTGCTCAGCAGTAGGGTCTCGGTTCACTGTTGTATCGGCAAAGAACATTGGACCTTTTGGGGTTTGAACGATGTACATCCCACAAACGGTTTTCACATCTTTCGCAGTTCCAATCGTTTCTAAACCTGGACGAATAACTTTTGCGTAATTGCGAGTCATTCCAGAAATCATTGCATCAGCAACTCCAGTTTCTACCATCATTGCCCCGAAATAATTTCTCTCTCGCATGATGCGAGAAGCTTCGGTTTTGGTAATTCCTTTTCGCATTCTCTTCTGGTAAAAAAATTCACCATATTTTTCTCTTTCAGCTTTGTGAGAGTCGAGACGCGGATCTATTATTTCAACATCAGCTAAATCCAAATCGAATTCGCGAATCAATTCACGAATTTTTTCTTCTTGCCCCAACAAAATTGGGATAGCAATTCCATCATCCTTGGCTTGCTCCGCGGCCTTCAGAATTTTAGGATTATCTCCTTCAGCAAAAACAACACGTTTTTTGTCTTTTCTTGCTCTTTCAGAAATTCCTCTTGTAAGTGCGTTATCGCGTCCCATTCTACCTAACAATTCACTTGCATAGGCATCCCAATCGGTAATTGGGTTTTTCGCTACTCCACTTTCAATAGCCGCTTTTGCAACCGCTGTCGAAACTGCAACCAGAAGACGAGGATCGTTTGGTTTCGGAATGATATAATCTTTACCAAATGAAAGACTTGTGATGTGATAAGCTTCCATTACTTCTTCAGGAACAGTAGCCTTCGCCAATTCAGCTAAAGCTTTAACAGCAGCCAATTTCATGGCGTCGTTAATTTTCGTCGCACGGACATCAAGCGCACCTCTAAAGATGAATGGAAATCCTAAAACATTATTTACTTGATTAGGATGATCGCTCCTTCCAGTTGCCATAATCACGTCTGGCCTTGCAGCCATAGCCTCCTCATATGGTATTTCAGGATCTGGATTCGCAAGTGCGAAAACTACAGGACTGGCAGCCATAGATCGAACCATCTCGGGAGTAACTATATTTCCTTGAGACAAACCAAGGAAAACATCGGCGTCAATAAGAGCCTCTGCTAAAGAATTTTCATTTGAGTCAACCGCAAATCTCTTCTTTCGGTGATCAATGTCTTCACGTGAAGTATTGATTAGGCCCTTTGAATCGAACATACGAATATTCGCAGGGTTCAAGCCAAGTCCAATCATTGTATTCAAACAGCTAAGGGCAGCAGCACCAGCACCACTCACCACTATCTTAATGTCGCCAATATTCTTTCCTGCAATTTCAAGAGCATTCAACAAAGCGGCACTTGAGATAATTGCCGTGCCATGCTGGTCGTCATGCATAATTGGAATATCCAATGCCTCTTTAAGCCTTTCTTCAATCTCAAAAGCTTCAGGTGCTTTGATATCCTCTAGATTTATTCCACCAAATGTTGGACTTATATTGATTACAGTATTCACGAAATCATCAACTTCAGTCGCCTTCATTTCGATATCAATTGAATCGATATCTGCGAATATTTTGAAGAGCATTCCCTTTCCTTCCATAACGGGCTTGCTTGCTTCAGGGCCGAGGTTTCCGAGACCCAAAATAGCGGTACCGTTTGAAATTACCGCTACAAGGTTTCCTTTTCCCGTGTACTTATATACGTCGTCTATATTTTCAGCAATAGCCTTTACGGGTTCAGCGACACCTGGAGAATATGCCAAGGCCAAATCCGTTTGTGTACTGTAGGGTTTCGTAGGAACAATTTCTAACTTTCCCTTCCTTCCTAACTCGTGATAATCGAGCGCCTCTTTCCTCTTTATTTGCTTCATTTTCTTTCTTTGGGTTTGCAAAAATAAAACAACCTCGAAATTCGAGGTTGTCATTGCACCAATGCTTTATTCGTTATTCTACTACAAGGCGAATCGTTTGAGTTCCTTTCGCTGTCGTTAAAGTAAAATTGTAAATACCTGCTGCATAATCTTGGGCGTTCAAAAGAATACTTCCTGTATTGCCCATTATCGTGGACTTCTTCACCAATTCTCCTTGAGTATTTGTAATCAACAATTGACCTTGAGTTTCTCCAGTTCCAAGGGAATAATTGATAAAACTCAAGCCCCTTAGTGGATTGCTTCCCGCGAGATTGAGCGCCACATCTGTGCCTTCACTCACACCAACAGGACAAACAGATTCATAGCAAAAGCTCACAGTCTGACAAGCTTGGTCAGATGGGTTTGCGGTATTAAAAAAGCAATAGCTGATTAGCGTTTCTCCGGGGTTGCCCAATGGCTTGTAATGCGCATAAAAAGTATGATTTGTATCACTTGGAAGAATTGTCTGTGAAATCAACGAAACGTTTGTTGTCTCGCCAAAACATACGCCCCAGCAAAAATAATTTGAGGTTCCAGCAACTTCTGAAATGACGCTGCGGCTACATTTCAAAGAAATTGAACTGCTTGAAATGTTCGTTACAGGCCATTCAGCGACCATTTCACCGGCGCCAGACAGGGTCGAAGCATCACCAATTACTTGAGATACAGGGTTTACCAATTCCATTGTTTGCGCTGAAGCATTCATTCCGAATAGCGCTAATCCAAAAAAGAGAAGATTTTTTTTCATTTTCCAAAGATATAAAAAGTAATTACGTGAAATATTTCTTTATATTCGTTGCCCTAAAGTAAACCTATTAATAATTTAACAAATGAAAAAAGCTCTACTCTTGATGGTTGTTGCCGTAATGTCGTCGACAATGTCTTTTGCACAGTTGCCTGCTGGATCATTTGGTCAAGATTTCACAATCACTGACCAATTCGGTAATTCGCACAACTTGTATTCTTATTTGGATCAAGGATACACTGTATTCCTTGACGTATCTGCAACATGGTGCGGACCATGTTGGAACTTCCACCTTTCTGGTGCGTTGGACGAACTATATATCAACCACGGTCCTGCTGGTGCTCCTGGTGTTTCTGCCGGAACTACAAACGACGTAATGGTTATTTGGATTGATGGCGATGGATCAACTACTGATGCTGATATGAACGGTACTGGTGGATCAACTCAAGGTAACTGGTTAAACCCAACTGGAACTCCAATCGATTTCCCATTGGCTAACCCAGCTACTTCTCTTGCTAACTCAATCAACGATGACTACGCTATCGCTTACTACCCAACTGTATATCGCATTTGCCCTAACCGCATTGTGACTGAGGTTGGTCAATTAGATGGTGCTGGTTTATACGCTACAATGGAAGAGTGTCCTCCAGCTGCTTCTCAAGCGAATGACCCTTCAATGTTGAGCTACGATGGTGATTTAGCTACTTGCGGTGATGTTGATGTAGCTGTTACTATCCAAAACAATGGTACTTCTCCTTTGACTGCTTGTACAATTACAGTTACTGGTGGAACTGCTCCATTGACTTACAACTGGACTGGAAACCTTTCTACTTATGCTGTTGAAACAGTTAACGTAGGTACTGTTGCTATTTCTGGTTCAACTACTTTGAATGTTTCTATCTCTTCTGCAGATGACAACACTTCAAATAACTCAACTTCTGCTCCAATCGCATTTGCTGCTGATGGAACAACTCACGTAAAGATCGACATCTTGTTCGACCGTTACCCAGAAGAGTCTTCTTGGTCTATCACTGACGATGCTGGAAACGTTGTAGCTTCTGCTGATTATGGCAATGCTCCAGTTCCTGCTGACAACTCAACTAAAATTGAGCATGTTTACCTTCCATCTACAGGATGTTACACTTTCACTGCAGTTGATGCATATGGTGACGGTTTCTACGATCAACAATGGGGTGCTGCTACAAACGGACACATGTACGTTACAACAGTAAACGATGCTGGTTCTACTTTCTCTTCTATCTGGAATTACGATGGATCTTACAACTTCTCTGAAGCTGCTGCTCCTTCTAACGTAAATACAGTAGTAGGTATTGAAGAAGTTAATCTTTCTGCTGGTGTTAATGTATATCCTAACCCTGCTAACGACTTCATCAATGTTGCTTACGGTTTAACTAACAACAGCGTTGTGACTGTTGACGTTATCAACGTTCTTGGAGAGCGCGTAATGACTGAGTACGTAGGTAGCCAAGCTGCTGGAAACTACACTTCACGTTTAGATGTTTCTAACCTTTCTGCTGGTGTTTACATGTTGAATGTAACTATCAACGGAACTGTTAACACTGTTCGTGTTTCTGTAAAATAATCTTGATTTTTCAAGGAAGAAGGGCCGACGATGCGTCGGCCCTTTTTTTTTGGTACAGTCATTGGCTAAAGTTTTTTACTTTTAAAAAAAATATTTTATGCGCATCTCAACTTCAATTTTCTTTTTGCTTTTTTCAATCGGAGCTTTTGCTCAAGAATCATTGCCAAGCATTTCATTAAAAGACCTTAACGGAAAAACCATCAACACAGCAACCCTTGCTCAAGATGGTAAACCCACTTTAATCTGCTTCTGGGCAACTTGGTGCAGTCCGTGTAAAAAAGAATTGAATAACTACCTCGATCTATACGAAGATTGGCAGGCAGAAACAGGCGTAAAGATTATTGCTGTATCTATTGATGATCAGCGCTCAGTCATGCGAGTTGCACCATACGTTAGTAGCGTGATGTGGCCTTATGAAATTCTATTAGACACGAACAAACAATTCGCACAGGCTCTTGGTGTTAATAATGTTCCTCATACTTTTTTAGTGGATGGAACGGGGAAAATTGTATGGCAGCATAACAACTATGCCGAAGGCGATGAGGCTGAATTACATGAGCAACTTTTAAAATTGAAGAAGTAAATCTCTTCATTCTAACTTATAAGCCCGAAAGGGCTTTTTTTATTTCAGAATGCGCCGTATTTTCGACGCTTAATGAATAGAATGAAAAAGTTACTTGTCGTTTCAACCTTTTTGTTTGTCGCTCTTGGAGTGCGAGCCCAAGGTGATCCCAAAAAACCCGGACAATTGCACGGGAATTTTCAATTTCTCTCGCAACAATATAGTGAAGACAGTTTAATTGGCGCTACTGTTCCTCCAGCTACCACCGCTATCAATGGTTTTGGGAATCTAATGTATACGCAAGGTGGATTCAGTGCGGGAATGAGATTTGAAACTTACAACAACGCCATCCAAGGGTTTAGCGCGCAAAACAGATACAAAGGAACAGGCATAGGCAATCGATATGTTCAATACCAAGACAGTATTTTCAACGTCACAATTGGTAATTTCTACGAACAGTTTGGTAATGGCTTAACACTTCGCACCTACTGGGAACCTAACCTTGGAATAGACAATGCGCTTGATGGCGCTCGTCTCGTCATTACCCCTAAAAAAGGAATTGTATTGAAGGGTATTTATGGACGTCAGCGACTTGACTTTGATAGTCGAATCATTAATGCCGATGGAATTATTCGAGGTAGTGATGCCGAATTCAATTTAAACTCAATTTTCAAATCGTTGAGTGAGAAAAAAACGCAACTTAGTCTTGGTGCAAGTTTCGTTAGTCGCTACCAAAACGGAGAAACCCGTTTCCAAGATTCGTTAGTCTTTCTGACCCCTAACAATGTTTCTACTTCAGCAGTGAGATTTCAACTGAATAGAGACGCACTCGCTATCTCCGGAGAGTATGCTCAAAAAATCAATGACCCAAGTGCCGACAATGCATTCATTTACAGAAAAGGAAAAGCATTTTTCTTGAACACTTCATACAGCGGCAATGGATTTGGAATTAACTCGGCAGTAAAGTTTATTGATAACATGAGTTTTCGTGCAGATCGAAATCTAAAGCTTTTCGATGTGCCTACGAACTTCCTTCCATCTATCACCAAGCAGCACACCTATAACTTAGCCGCTACGCTTTATCCATATGCGACACCGCTCACAGGAGAAGTGAGTTATATGGCTGAGATTTTTTACACCTTTAAAAAGGGAACGAAACTCGGAGGAAAATACGGTACTCAACTTTCTGCAAATTTTGCAGCTGCAAATGGGCTAGACACCACCCGGCTCACCGGATTAGAAGCTTTCACTGATGCGTACCAAATAAACTCTGTCAAATTCGGTCCAACTAAATATGTGAGAGACTTTAATTTCGAAGTGAAGAAAAAACTAAGTAAGAAATTCTCTACTTCATTCACCTACTTCTACTTCGAGTTCAATACTCTCGTAACGCCGGTAACTAACGACTTCAAGGGTATTGTTTATGCGAATATTGAAGTTCTCGAATTGAATTACAAGTTCACGCCGAAAGACAATCTTCACCTCGAAATACAAGGGTTGCAAACAAAACAGGATAAAGGAGATTGGGCAACTATCGTTGCAGAATATTCGCATTCTCCACATTGGAGTATTGGAATTGTTGACCAATACAATTATGGAAATCCAAACCCTGACAAACAGATTCATTATTTGTTTGGAACAGTAGGATACATCAACGGCTCTCAGCGATTGACGTTGGGTTATGGCAAACGCCGAGAAGGTGTTTTTTGTATAGGTGGCGTATGTCGCGCAGTTCCTGCGACCAATGGTTTTGAATTAATGTATACAGCGAGTTTTTAATATGAAAAAGATATCCATATTTCTATTGAGCTTTGCTCTTTTCTTTGGGTCATGCGATCGCATTGAAAATCCAGTAACTGTCGCGAAAAATAAATATCGTGATGATCTCTACGGTCCTGCGCCGACTTTTTCAACAGTAACCGAAATTGAAAAAAATGTACTCTTCGAAGAGTTTACGGGACACCTTTGCGGATTCTGCCCGCCTTCAACTTACCTTGCTTTAGAGCTTGACTCTACCTTAGGAGAAAGAATGGTAACGGTTGCAATACATGCTGGCTCACTCGCTGAAACCGGAGGGACATTATTCACCACCGATTACACAACCCCAGCAGGAAATCTCTATTGGGCCCAACTCAATGGAGGTTTTAACCCAACGGCAAGAATCGATCGTTTAGGAGGTCTTAGTAGTTACGAATACCTGGACCCTGCCAATCCGAGCAGTTGGCAGAATATCGTTACCAATCAAATGAATGCATCTACACCGGTTCAACTGCAAGCTCAATGCGAGTTTATGGAATCAGATAATGTGTTCAATATTCACATGAACTCTCAATTCCTTCAAGGTTATACAGGAAACATTAACTTGGTGGTGCTTTTAGTCGAAAGTCATTTAGTTAGCCCCCAAGAAGATTATAGTCAAACTCCTTCTGAAATCGAAGATTATGAGCACGAGCATGTTCTGAGAACAAATGTATCAGAGCCTATGGGGAATCTCGTCGTAAACAGCCCCGCTCCTGGCTTCTCTTCAACCATGAGCTTTACCATTCCGGCACAAGCAAATTGGGAGCCCACAAACATGACGGTAGTTGGATACTTGGTTGACGCAAATACGCACGCTGTTCTGAACGCTGTGGAATATGAAATTGACTAAATTTTTTCTCCTTGTATTTATTGTGTTGAGTCAAAAAATGTGGTCTCAACAAGCTTTCAATGCTGGGATAGCTCTAGGAATGACTACCTCACAAATAAGTGGCGATGGCTTAGGTGGTTGGGACAAATTCGGCTTTACAGGTGGGGCATACGTGAATGCTCCTTTTAGCTCGAAAAATGGGCTTCGAATAGGACTATTTTATTCCGAAAAAGGATCTCGAACCAAAAGAGACACCCTAAACTTTAACACCTTTTCATATCGACTTAATTATATTGAAGTTCCTGTACAATGGTCTTATCAAAATGGTCCATTCACTTTTTTATCGGGGCTCTATTACGGCCAGCTTATCAAACAAGAGATTCTAGCCAACTCATTGACTTATCCCGTTACTCCTTCGTTCCGAAACTTTGATGCAGGTTTGTGCGTAGGTGCTGTTGTACAACTAGGTGACCACCTCTTTATTGAAGGGAAATTTTCTTCGAGCATTCTTCCCACACGTCCTTCTCCGAATTTCGCAAATCCAAATTCTTATTACGAGAAAGGAAACTACAACCAAGTCTTGCATTTTTTAGTTGGAAGGAATTTCTAGATCCAATGAAGGTTAGTCTAATTACAGTAAGTTACAACAGTGCGAAAACCATTGTTGACACTATTCAATCCGTGCTGAACCAGACGTATAAAAATATCGAATACATAGTAGTTGATGGAAATTCATCAGATGGAACGGTAGAAATTGTGAAGCAATTTCTGGATTCTACGAAAGATGCCTTGCAAGATGACGAGCAAGGTTCTACGAAAGGCGCTTCGCAAGGAGTGGTTACTAAATTTTTGTGCGAGCGAGACAAAGGGATATACGATGCCATGAATAAGGGGTTGACACTGGCAACTGGAGATATTATTGGAGTGCTTAACAGCGATGACTTTTATTGTTCGAATACCGTTATTGAACAAGTCGTTGCAGCCTTTCAGAAGGAAGATGCCCAATGTCTGTATGGCGATTTAAATTATGTCGATCCGACTGACACTTATAAAATTGTCCGGAAATGGCGCAGCGGTAATTTCAAAAGAGAAAACTTCCTCAAAGGATGGATGCCTCCGCACCCAACTTTTTTTGTACGAAAGTCGTGCTATGAAAAATTCGGAACTTTCAATACTCAATTTAAAAGTGCTGCCGATTATGAATTAATGCTTCGTTTTCTTTACAAAGAATCATGCAGCGCCATTCATTTGCCCGTTGTCATGATTCACATGCGTGCCGGGGGTATTAGCAACGTTAGCCTAAAAAATCGCATCCGCGCAAATCGAGAAGACCGTTTGGCTTGGAAAATAAATGGCCTAAAACCAAAGTGGTTTACACTACTGCGTAAACCACTTTCGAAATTGATTCAATATTTATAACGTTAGAACTTCGCTCGAGATCTTCTAACGCCTGGCTTTCCTTTCATGTAACTGTACTTCGATTTGTAGAAGCTTGATCTTCCACGAACAACACGAGTAACAGTTAATTGTGTGGTTAAATAACTATCATTGTTCGTAGCATTCCCTCTTGGAGATTGATACGTAGCACCCGCAGGGGCAATTTGAAAATTTTCGATAGATAAATCTGCAGCTGTATATTCCGGATTCTCAGCACCTCATCCATCGACTAAAGCCTGATAAGTTTGGTTGTTAGCGTATTCGTAAGCTCTAGGATCCTCAGAATTCGGGGCTGTGTAAACCGTAGAGA
>JACCDK012180367.1_pt1 | contig 11556 bp, 9 predicted proteins | sample 7445871 | NCBI WGS metagenome assembly JACCDK01 (sample SAMN15323436, study PRJNA562643) | freshwater metagenome | isolation source: river surface water | place: USA:Blue River Watershed | collected 2017-08-15
ACAAATAGTTGATTCCCAATTCCGCCGACAAGGTGCATTACCAAGAGCTTTTTGGCCGATTTATTCGACATTGTGATGTTGCAAATCCATTAAGTTAAAGATGGCTGCTGGCACATACCAATCATCCCAAGCAGATATTTTTTCAAAAATTCGCACGAAATCATTCTTGGTCATGAATTCGTAAATAAGCTCCCGGTTAGTAGTGTAGTTGTGTTCAATTGAGATAAAGTCAATTTTATATTTGCTGATATCAAAATTTCTTAGTATCTCATACTCGCTACCTTCTGTATCTATGGACAAATAATTTATGTGAGCTGGAGCCTGATGCCTCAATAAAAGGTCATTCAACGATACTGTCTGCACTTCATATATTTTCGAATTTTCTCTTTCCAAAAAATGAGAATCTTTAGATATAAAGTCGCGGATTGTTGAATATTCACCGTTCTTGGACTCTGCAAATTTGATGACCTCGCCAGTTGCCCTCCAAACACAGTCCTTACTCAATATGGCCGTTCTGTTCCTCGATATATATCTATGCCAATTCTTACCTGGTTCCGCCAAAATCCCACTCCACCCAAAGGACTTTTCCAAGAGATAAGAGTTGCTATATGTGACACCATCTGAGGCACCAAACTCGACAAAAAATCGATCTTGACTTTTTGTTAAAGTGGCAATGTATTGAGCGACCAGGTCTTGTTGTAGTTGAGAATATTGGGGATATTCGGCAATGTTAGATACTACAAAGCTCAATAGTTTTGGGTCTGACATCTCATTCGCAGATGCCCACCTGATTATGCTGTAGTACTTGTCGCGCAAACCCACTAGTTCTAGATGACTTGAATTACGCACTATTCGCAGATTTAACTGACTTAATATCTTTACAATCAGAACTCTGATCGTATACGAGAGCTCTTTCCTCATTTTCTGCATACTCATCATATATGAAGTGTAGTGCACATATTTCTTGTGTAGTATTTAACTCAGATTTTCTTCTTTAGGAGTTTTAATGTTTATTTCACCTGAAACCATGGTTCGCCTGTGGAGAATCAATCCCGAGGGTGTGCTCCATGTGGGCGCCCATTTGGGTGAAGAGAAACTAGAGTATGAGCGATTTGGTTTCGGTAAGATTTTTTGGGTTGAGGCAAACCCTGTACTTTGTGAAAGGTTGAAGAAGATCACCCAGGATGAGGTTTTCCAAGGGCTCGTTTGGTCAGAGTCAGATCTTGATAGAAAATTTCATGTGGGAGAAGATACACACGTATCATCAACCTTAGCCCCTGGCTTAATAAATCAGATCTACCCCTCAGTCGTTTTCACAAGTGAGCTCAATATGAAAACTACGACATTGCAAGATTTAGTCCCTCACACTTGTGAATATAATTTTATTAATTTTGACGTGCAAGGCGCAGAACTACATGCGATGAAGGGGCTCGGGGTTTTGATAGATAGGGTTCAATACATCTACACCGAGGTAAGTTTTGTGAAGTTGTACAAAGATTCTGCATCGCTATCCGATTTAGACACTTTTTTAAAAGATAGTGGATTCAGGAGAGTCGCCCTGAAGAGTGTGCCTGGCAAAGGTTGGGGAGAAGCTTTCTATATCAGGACGTCTAATCTAGATCTGCGCGAGAAACTTTGGCTATCAATGGGATCCATACTTTTCAAATTTATCAACTTTTTCAGTTTGGCAATAGACTTTCTAAACCGATCCAAAGGCTTCATTCTGGCAAGATGGAATAAAAATTAGTTTCTTGGGAACCATGCTTAATTTAATTTCAATTTATGGTGCACTTTAAAGGTTGTACTTTAAAATGCATCTTAAGGCGCTGATTCCATCTTTCCAAGTTATCTTTTTCCCCTCACTGTATGTTCTTCCGTAGTAGGAAATAGGAACTTCATAAATTCTTGCGTTCATCTTCGCTAACTTTGCAGTAATTTCAGGTTCAAGTCCAAATCTTGACTCCCGCAATTTGAGATTTTTTGCATAAGAAGTGCGCATCATTTTGTGGCCCGTTTCCATATCTGTTAAATACAAGTTTGAAAACATATTTGATAAGAAAGTAAGAAATTTATTTCCCATGCTATGCCAAAAGTACAGAGCTCTTCTTGATTCAGATGACAAGAATCTAGACCCAAACACTGCATCCGCGTGCCCGTCAATTAAAGGTTTCAATAATCTTGAATATTCGTCAGGTGAATACTCAAGATCGGCGTCTTGAATCACCAGAAATTGCGATGAAGCCTCATTGATTCCATGTTGGACGCTCGAGCCTTTTCCGAGATTACTTGGATTGCACAGTAGGGTAATTTTCGGGTTGCTAAATTCCTCTACGATTTTTCTAGATCTGTCTGTGGATCCATCATCAATGACAATAATTTCCCTCACGCACTCTTGCAAGAGGGCTTTATGTAACACCTGAGCAATAGTTGTTTCTTCATTAAAGCAGGGGATTAATACAGATAAGCAGTCTTTCATATCATTGTAGCCTTGAAGTATTCTATTGTTTTCTTAAGGCCAGATTCTAGGTCGATTTTAGGGGTCCAGTTAAATAAACTCTTAGCCGTAGAGATGTCGGGTTCTCGTTTTTTTGGATCATCTTCGGGAAGAGTCTCAAAACGTACTTTGGATTTAGATTCAGTTAATGCAATTACCTTCTCGGCCAATTCAATCATTGGAATCGGTGTCGGGTTTCCAAGATTCACTGGTGTTTGTGAATGACTTGAGAAGAACAATCCTAGAATTCCTTCAATCAGATCTGAAACGTAGCAAAAGCTTCTGGTTTGCGTCCCATCCCCGTAAACAGTAAGAGGATTCCCTTGTAGCGCTTGAACTATAAAGTTACTGACCACCCTGCCATCATTCGATGACATATTTGGCCCATATGTGTTAAATATTCTTGCAATGCGTATATCAACATTGCGCTGCCTTTTGTAATCCATAAAAAGTGTCTCTGCAACGCGCTTTCCTTCATCATAGCAAGAACGTATCCCTATGGGATTCACATTGCCCCAGTAACTTTCATGCTGTGGACTAATCGAAGGGTCACCGTAAATCTCGGAAGTTGATGCTTGAAAAATACGCGCATTAGTTTTAGAAGCTAGCTCCAAAACATTTATCGCACCTTGTACATTTGTTCTGACTGTTCTAATCGGGTCGGATTGATAGTGCACCGGGGATGCCGGGCAAGCTAAATTGAAAATACCGTCCACTTCAAAATCAAGGTGATTTATAACATCCTGTTCGATAAAATTGAATTTATTTGAGTTACTAAAAACTTCTAAGTTTTTCTCGGAGCCTGTGTACAAGTTATCAAGTGCTATCACTTCATGTTCCATAACTAGGAGGCGCTCTATGAGGTGTGACCCGAGAAACCCCGCTCCACCGGTTACTAAAATTCGCATCAGCGCACTCGTTTCTTATCCAATAAATCACAGGTCATCACTACTGTAAATATTAGACCAATTATAATTGTTGAAATTACGTATCTTGGGGATGGCACAGGCCCAACAACCAATAATATTAGGTGGTTTGTAATGACTGGTGTTAGCACAATGAAACGCATTTTTGGCAGCCCTGTTTGCAGATAGAAAACAACGTATCCGAATATTGGCCATAGCCACAAACCACCCCAACCCCAAAACCATGAAGCCTGATTTATTAAAAATCCAGGCAAGAGTGCAACACCCTCAAGAAGCCGATGAAATTTGTTGTCTACTTTGAATTTTTCTAGATCCACAGATGGGTGGACAACAATTGATCCTAATTGGAGTGCAGTGTTTGTTCCCATTCCAATCGGATTATCTGTATTTCTGTCGGTCATATTTTTTGGCGCCGAAAAGAATGGAGGTGGTAGCGCGACGCTGGCCCTCTGTAGGTGTGTTTGAATAACTATTTCGGGATACTCAATGGCGAGCTCAGAATAAACTTTGAGAATAGTTTTTCTCTCTAATTTTGCATTTCCCAAGTTTTCGAAGTCTGATAGGGCTGCATCCATGCTTGAGCATGTTCTCGAGCTGTACCAGGTTCGTGCCTTCTCTATTCTGAAAAGCGTTTCTTTTTGTGCCTTGCTTAACTCGACTTCTGGGTGTTGAACAACACACTTTATGTCTGCAAGTATTGGCAGCATTGACATATCAATAGAGGTTTTTGAAATACTAACATTCGTAGAAAGAAAAATAGCACTCCCCATAAGTGACACCAAAATGACTGCAAAATAATTATGAAATAGAATAACCAACACACAGCAAAAAACAACCAGAATTCCGATTCCCGTCAGAGAGTTTGAGAGAAAAAACGTCGCTAGTATCAAACCTGAATGTTGCGGTGGGGGAAAATCGTTGTTTTGAATTAGCCGGATTAAGTATCCTGTTAATAGGAGAATTCCACTGCAAGTAAACACGTCGTGACTTATGTTTACGCCAAAATTTCCGTAAAGGGGCGTTAAGCAAATGATAAAGAGAGTCAAACTTTTTCTAGACGAAGTTAAAGGAAGCGACCAAATGAAGTAATACAGCGAATAATAGAGAGAAATCAGTAAGATAAAGGAAGTCAAAGCAATTATACTCCCATTTAAAGTTGTAATTTTTAGAAACCAAAAATATGTAGCGGTCCACCAATTTGTAGATGTTCCTTCTGCAAGCATTAAAAGCGCAGAAGATCCATCAGAGTCAAGTCGACCAGGATATAGACTTACGTACCAGAAAATTGTGATGCCAATTGAATACCTAATCCACTTGTTTATATCTTTAACTTTTAGGGCCAAGATTCTCATTTAGTGCTCCTGTTTTTGGACCTTTGGCTTTACGGTACACCAAGTCACCTGAGTTTACGTTCCTTATCCCAGTTTATCGCTGATATATTGCCGCATATGACTGAAAATAATTATTTCTTCTACTCAGGCACCCAATTGCTTAGTGATATCGAATTGAATTTGAAGAAGTACTCTTATTATGTATTTTCTAAAATTTCCAAGCCATACCTTCTAAACTCAGTTGAGAACAGTGCGGTTCTGGATTTTGGTGCGGGCACAGGAACGATAGCGAGACTATGGCGAACCCATCTTGGAGTAAGTCCTCATTGTGTAGAAATAGATCATCAATTAGCTTTGGGTTTGAGACAGGCTGGTTTTGAGACCCACGACAAGTTGACAGATTTGAGTAAAAAATTTCAATTCGTTTACTCAGCCAATGTTATTGAGCACATAGAAGATGACGTGGCCGCCTTGGAGCAATTGGGTAGGATGCTTGAGATTAACGGTTTGCTGTGTATTTATGTCCCAGCTTTTCCAATACTATTTAGTGGACTTGATAGACAAGTTGGTCATTATCGTCGCTACACAAAAGAGAGTTTAAATCTGGCTCTCAGTACGAGTGGATTCGAAGTGGTCAAATCAGAATACTGCGATAGCCTAGGCTTCATCGCTACATTAATTCTAAAATCTTTAAGATTCTCTTTCGGTGGGGCTAGTAAATCGTCAAAAATATTGATGAAAATTTATGACTCGAGCATTTTTCCTTTATCAATATTGCTAGACAGAATTGGGATCAGTAATTTTTTTGGAAAAAATTTATTTGTAATAGCAAAACTAAAGTTGCCTAGCTAAGACTCAGTCCAGAACGATAACCCCAACTTAGGTAACCGACCCCAGACTGATTATCGTTCGTTAGTTGAAGGGTCAACCCATTCAATCTTCACGTCACCAAGCAAAGCCTGAATTTCATCTTTGAACCAAGAATCTGCGAGCTAATTGTTATCTGCAATTACAATCTTTTCAACCTGAACAAGAGGTGTTCCGTATTGTGAGTAGTGACCAGCAGAAACCCATCGGATTAAGGATGGGAATTCGGAATTCACGAGTATCTGCAATTTTTTTAACACCTATTTGCTTGCGCTTTAAATCTGTTCCGTTTGCAAGCGTACGGTGAGCCTCGATTGCATTGCGTCCAAACTTGGCAGCAATTGGTGCTATATCTTTTGTATTAAATATCTAGGAAGCCAACGGTCACCTTCATTAGCTTTCTTTGAAACAGCTTTATTCATGGTGTTTGTTCTGTAGCAAGATGATCGAGCGAGTGTGAATTTGATAGGACCTTGTTTAGGCGCTGTGACCAGTTAAATTTAGTACACAATAGTTGATTCAAGAAGTGACCACCTGCACCTAGGTGAGGCTTTTTCTTGATGTTAAGAACGACAGGCAGTTGAAGATACCGGCAAACTGCGCTGATAGCTATTTTGGTTTCTTTACCGAGAAAATTTGTCTTTAGATTCCTTAGCTCTTCCCAAATGTTTTGTAAATAAAACCAATTTTGCTAGTAATTTCCACGTTTGTCTTTAAATTCTTGAAGGTGTGTCCAGATTTGAAAGTGAAGATCCTCTCTAATTCACATAAAGGGGGTACTCTTTTCCCTTCCCTAAATTTGAAGGAGTGATTTTCTTAATCTTCCTTATTTCTACCGAGGGTTACAACACGCACCTGATTTGATGTTTTTTGATAGAAACCCCATGGATCCATGACTATTGAGCCCTCTGGCAGAGGCAAGGTCTTGAATGCTTCATGTTTCGATGCGATGAATGCAACGACTGGGACGGTTTGTGTTAATTCATAGTGGTCGATCCAGGGGTCCCATGCAATGAATGGTGCTTTTAGTTCATGCAGGTAGTGCTGCAAAAGAAGCGCAGGGCTTCCAATTGTCAGTGGGCTATTTTCTTTGTAGCTCTTACCCAGTATTAAAATTGGGAGTTGTTCATCTTTACTGAGAGAAACTATTTGTTCTGCTTGTCTTTTGGTTTGTTCATCTCGCGCGCGCGCAATAAACTCAAATATATCGAAACTCATATTGGCGTTAGTAGCGAGCCATGACATTGCGATTTGATCTCGTGGATGGCAGCCGCCACCATCGCCCATGCCAGCAGACAGGTACTTAGGAGACATTAGTCGATAGTTTGCATCCGAGAGTGCAGAAGTTATTTCATCAACATCGCCTCCTCTACTTTGCACAATTTCAGATAGCGCATTTGCAAACACAATTTTGAAACCAATGAATGTGTTGTAGGCGACTTTTGTAAGTTCTGCAGATTCAATTTTCATCATTTTTGTTGTTCCGCCAACAAAATTGTAGAAATCTGATAAAGCTTTTGCATCCTTCTCGCTATCAGATCCTATAAGGAAGAATTCGGGTTTCATAAAATCATCTATTGTCGTCCCCATCGCTATGAAATATGGGTTATACGCAAAGCGAAAATTCTCCCGACTTTTGGAAAGAATTGGTAAGACTTCTGTTCTCATTGTTCCGGGCAATACGGTGCTGATAACAACAATTAATGGATTTGCATTTGGATATTTCGCAAGTCCTTGAGCTAAATCTTGAGTAGCTTCTCTTAAATATTCGTAGTTAAAATCTCTGCGTTCCGTAGGAATAGGAGTTAAGCCCTCAAACGCCTCATCGTGTGGTGTGGGAACGGCAACAAAGATAATTTCACAAAGACTTACTAGTTCAGCAGCAGAATCTGTCAGAGTTATCTTTGAATTTTTAAGAAGTTTGTTTACATCTTTTTCCCAAAAGTTCACATGTTTTTCTTCAATTGCTTGGCGAGCCCTAGGGGAGATTTCAAAACCGTAAACTTCGTGGCCGCCGAAAGCTTCCATCGCCAAAAGGCACGGTAAGCCGAGTTTTCCCAATCCGACCATACCAACTTTAGACACCACTCCAGAGTACACTTCCACTAAGATTAGTCAAGTATTTTGGCTGAGATTGGATTAAAATTACAAATCTCATTAATGCTCTGAAATCGTTTAAATTTTGATTTGAATTTGAAGACAACATTCTCGTTCTACCATCCTGGGTTAAGCAGATAATAATTGAGACCGGGCTTGGGTGTAACACAAAAAAGCGAGATAGGGCTTTCAAAAGTAAAAATTGCTAAGCACCTGGATTTGAGTTGTTTTGCGATAAATTTTACGCCAGAGAAGAAATACACTGATCATTTAGGAGCTACTACATAGAAGGGTTAATTTTGCTAAGTATCACTTACGACAACTATTCCTTACAGGATGGAGCTGGGGCTCAATTGCAAAGAATTATTGGAATTTATGCGGTTTCAAAATTTTTTGGAATTGAATACATTCACTCCCCTTTGAAAGAGGTTTTAGTACATCCAAATGATGGAGTTGCTTCTGATTCTGAATATTCGGCACTCTTACAAGAATTAAATGAGCTTGTTAATTTTGAATCTAGCCGTCAAAATTTCCCGTTTGATGAAGAGGTACATATTAATCATTTGGGAACCAAACAATTTCTCTTTTTTTTGTTGCGTTATAGGTTCTCATCTAGGCACCTAAATCTTGTGGTACTTCAACCTTATCCTCTACTAAATAGAATTCCCCGAATTCTAGCTAAATTTAAGAAGGACTACGACTGGGGCATTGACTTAAGAGAAAAATTGATTTGTGTGCACGTTCGCCAATCTGGCCCCGACTCATCTTTCATATTAAAAGGTGAAGAGCAATCGCGAAATTTACCACCAAAGTATTACTTAGAAAAGATAAATTCTTTACGCAGGACTATGTCTAATTCCGAATTTGATTCATTAAAAATTCTAGTTGTAACTGATGAACCTCAAGATGAATTTAATTTCAATCCATACCCAGGGCAGGAAAAAGTATGGAGTAGCGCGGGTTATCCTTTAAAGTTGGAGGGGATACATTTTCGTGCGGGCAGTACAGTAAGTGAGATTAAAGAGAACTTTCCAAACTGTGAAGTTCAATATGGTGGTAGTCCTGCAAAAGCAATAAAAACCTTAGCTTCTGGAGAGCACTTGGTAATGAGTAGATCAAGTTTGAGCTATGTAGCCCAACTTATTTCCCGCTCTCGAAACATCTTGCCCCCCCCACCAGTATTTTGAAATCTTCATTTATTTAGTTTTGGGCTTTTCCAAAGACATTAAGGTTAAGTGCCATTTTTTGAGAAACATTTTTATGACTCGCCTGCCAGGGTTAATTTGGGGATCAACCTCTAAATGCTGATATTTTCCCAGCCAGGAGGAGGATTTTTAGTGCTAAACTTGTCTCTAGCTTCTGAAAGGTAGACATGCCCAAGCTAGAAATTCAGTTGGTCCAAACTAACTACCGATATGGTAGGAATGCGTATCTCCCTTATTCGGTTGGCTTGCTTGAAAGTTACTGCAAGGCAAGCGAAATAGTTGAGTATATAAATTTCAGAGAAACAATCTATCTACGACGCCCAATTCGGGAAATTCTTGGCAATTTATCGGGTGTAGACGTGCTGGGGATTTCGTGTTACATATGGAATTGGAATCACTCTTTAACTCTAGCCAAGGAGGCTAAGTCTGCATTCCCTGACCTAAAGATTGTTTTTGGAGGGCCGCAGGTCCCTGATTCGGATCCAAATTTCCTTGTCAACAATTGTTTTGTTGATGTCATTGTAACAAATGAAGGTGAGTTGGTTTTTAAAAATTTACTGAGTGAGTTTTTAAAGCCCACTCCGAATTTACATAATGTGGATGGAATACGGTTCTTAGAAAATGGTGTAGAAATTCGAACCAAGTCCGCCGCAAGAATCGATGATTTAAACAATCTGCCTTCCCCGTACAGTTCTGGTGTATTTGACAAGTTACTTGACAATCCTGAAATTGACTTTCAAGCTACGCAGGAAACACATAGGGGCTGTCCTTACTCCTGTTCATTTTGTGATTGGGGTTCCGCCACTATGTCTAAGGTTCGGCGGTTTTCATCCGACCGAATTACTCGAGAATATGAGTGGTTTGGCAAAAATGGGATAGATCTTCTGTACAACGCAGACGCAAACTACGGCCTATTTCCTGAGGACTTAGACCTAACGGTTGAATTAGTTAAAACTAAGGAAAAATATGGAAAACCGACAAAATTCAGGGCTGCTTACGCAAAAAATTCCAATGATAGGGTTTTTGAAATTGCATCGATTCTAGAGAAAGAGAATATGTGCAAAGGTGTAACGCTGAGCTTTCAGTCTATGGACGGGAATACTCTTGACTTAATTAAACGCAAAAATATGAAGATTAATAATTTCAAGGAACTTATAACTACATATCGTAAAGCAGAAATTCCTACATATACGGAATTAATTATTGGCCTCCCGGGCGAGACTCTTGAAACTTTCATTGATGGAGTAGATTTGCTTCTGACTTCAGGCCAACACGACAGTTTGAGTATTTATCATGCGATGCTCCTCACTAATGCGGAAATGAACAGTCCACAATACAGAGAATTGCATGGTATTCAGTCTCAAGTAGTGCCTCTCCTGCTCTTGCACGGCACTGTGGAAGATGAAGATTTGATTGAATACTATGAAGTGGTGACAGGAACTGCAACGATGCCAACTGATAAATGGGTGGCTTGCTCAATTTTTGCCTGGGGCATTCAAGCTTTCCATTGCTTGAATTTGACGCAAGCTATATCAGTAGTGCTAAAAGATCAATTTAACGTAGAGTACAAAGATTTCTATACAAATTTATTTGCGTTTCTTGAACAGTCGAATTCAGAGGTCGGATTAATTTTCCAAGAAATGCGTCAAATCGCATCAGATGTCGCAAAAGGTATTGGAAGTTTCGATTTCAAGGATAGGAATTATGGAAACATAATGTGGCCTGTTGAAGAAATTTTGTTTCTGAAATTAATTAATTCTGGCATCTGGGAAGAAATTGAAAAATTTCTGCGCACTAACTATGCAAGCGTTCCTCAAGATTTAATTCTTGAATTAATTCGTTTTCAGAAAATATTTGTAAAGCAACCTCGTATAGAATCTGGTGTAGAACGTGAGTTTAAATATGACCTTTTCGACTATGTAAGCAATTTGCTACTGAACAATAAGGTTCCCTTGAAAAAGCGTACAAATGTCCTGCATATTGAGGACCATGTCGAGTTTTCAAATCTCCAAGACTTTGCGCGGGAGGTTGTTTGGTATGGCCGGAAAGGGAGCTCGCTTCGATCAAGGTTAAGTTATGTATGATAGCTAACGGGTTCTAAACCTTTAACTTTGCTGACCCTAACCTTTCAATGGGTCAGATGCCAAAATTAATCTATTACTTGCAAAATCAAGAGATCAAATTCAGTCAAGTACGACAACACCATTGGGTGTTGATAGGTGCACAGCATAAATCCCTGACTGGCCATCATTTACTGATGGGTCTACCCACTCGATTGTGTAGCCACCTAGGGATGTCAAGATATCTTCCTTAAACCAAGAGTTTGCTAACTGATCAGCATTTGCAATTACAATCTTTTTGATTTCAGCAAAAGGTGTGCCATCTTGTGATGGGTGATCATTTGAGAGCCATTGAATAAAAAATGGAAATTCTCGGGTGTCTATAATCTCTTTCACGCCAATCTGCTTCCACTTTAAATCTGAGCCATTCGGGCGAGTGCGGTGCCCTACAATTGCCTCGCGGCCAAACTTTTTTTCGATTGGCGAAATATCATCGGTGCTAAATACCCAGGTGAACCAGCCACCGCCTTCGTTAGCTTTCTTTGATACCGCTTTACCCCAAGGTGTTTGCTCTGT
>JACCDK010902905.1_pt1 | contig 11555 bp, 8 predicted proteins | sample 7445871 | NCBI WGS metagenome assembly JACCDK01 (sample SAMN15323436, study PRJNA562643) | freshwater metagenome | isolation source: river surface water | place: USA:Blue River Watershed | collected 2017-08-15
AAGGCTCTTGTCAGGGGGAAAAGCAGCATTTAGCCCATCATCCACAAAGTCATGGCATGACGGAAAGGCCAAATTATGCGTGCATTAACGGGGCTGGCCATTGCTGTTGCGGCACTTCTCTTTTTGGGGGAAGCCGCCCGTTTTTGGGGTGATGCCCGCTTCTTTCCTATGGCCTTTGATGAGCTAGGCGTGGCGGCGCTGCTTGTCTGGGCGGCAACGCGCGCGCCACATAAGGCTGTGCCATGGCATTTGGTGGCGTGGGGCGCCTTTTGTGGCATGGTTATGGTTCTGCTGGTTGAAACAGCCAGTCACCAAATCCATGGGCCCCAGAAAGCCGCAGGGCCTGTTTATCTCGTCGCCTTGGGCACGCTGCTTATGATTGGGTTATGGGCGCTTCGGCGCGCCTTTGCCCTCATGGGCCGCCACCCCATCCGGTAACGTTACAGAGACGAGGAAGGGGTTGCGCACATTCCCAATGCTGTACCGTGCATCTGTTAAAACAACGCGCTTCCCCTTGGCCGTTTCTTCAAAGCGCGCATAAGGTAGCCTTGACCAATAAAGAAAATCGGCCACCTCTTTCGAGGCGCGTGCTTTGGCAATAAGCGGGTTGTCCATCTGCGTGGGGATGGCTGTTTTCTCTAAAGTGACGTGCGGCGCAGGCAGCCAATTCACAACGCCCAGCCCATAGCTGTCATTTGCGACAAACACGACGTCCCGTCGAAACGGATTTAAGGGGACTGGGCTTGCCACCACCTCCGTCACGGGGCCACGACCTGCGGCTTCTGCCGTCGCGCGCGTCATATCTTCGGCAATCAGGCTGCTGGCGCCCATAGCGCCAATATAGGCAATACTAAGGGCAAGGCTGATCCGAGCAGGCTGATGTGTGCCGGGCCGCGCCTGCTTTTGCCGGCGGCGTGACCACAAGACGCCAAGTCCGAGCGCCAGCCATAGCCAAATATCGATGATGAATAGCGTATCGCCGTAAAACCATCGGTCAGACAATGGCATCAGCAGGCGAATGCCATAGGTATTCAGAAAATCGAGAGCAGGGTGGGACAGCCAGCCAATATAGGCCAAACCTAGCAGCCACCCGACATGGATGGGCAAGCGCTCAGCCGGCCGGGTCCCGCGGCGCGCTTGCCAGCGATCAAAAAGGATCATGGCGCCTACCAGCAACGGGGGCAGCACCAGCATGGCCAGCGGGCCATGCGTCCAGCCTCGACGCCAGGCGAGATTCTCGCCAATCAGCAATCCCAAAACATCAATGTCAGGCAAATTAGCGGCGATGATAAGTGTAGCCATGCCTAGGCCAGTCTTGTGCTTCAGGCCGGCCTCCCCCAGCGCGGCCCCGGCAAGGCTATGTGCAAGATTGTCCATCCCCCATAGTTGCAGGCAGAAGCCCAGAAGCCAACAGGCTTGTGCAGGCCGCGACGAAACGGGGGGGCAGAAGGGCTGCTGGCGGAGACGGAGGGATTCGAACCCTCGATACGGTTACCCGTATGACGCTTTAGCAAAGCGTTGGTTTCAGCCACTCACCCACGTCTCCGGCGCGTCTAGCTGGACATTGTCCCACCATCTGTCCCACCAAAAACAGCATGTATTTCGATTGGATGGGGCAGATCACGCATAAGCGGTTTACTATAGCTTTGATGAGGTAAACAGTTTAACTCCTTTTGTATTGCATACCGCGGAGGAAGTCCGATGAGAAAAGTCTTAGTCGCAGCCTTTGTCGCGACCGCTACAATCGCATGGCCAGCAAATGCCCAGAGTGCCGCAACTGAAGCCGCACGAGCCAACGTCGCAGCTGTGAGAGCGGCGGCTAAACAAGTCATTCAAACCAAAGGCTCCGCAGAGGCCGTCGATGCTCTCAAAGCAGCTGTCAATGTGGTGAAAGCAGATGTGCAGGCTGTTCGCGCAAATGCAGATGCCACTAAAGCCGAAAAGACTGCAGCTTATTTCGAGGCAGCCCACACAAAGGCGACACTTGCCTATCTGAAGTCACTGGCTGCGTCTGCTAAAAAGCCCGCAGGCAATTAATCATAGCATTGAAGACTTTGCTGGCGCGATGTGCAGGAGCAGCCCTTGTTTTCTTGGGCATAACCATCGCACCAACAAGCCTCAAAGCCCAAACTAAGGACGTGGAGGCGGCAGTCTCTGCGTCACCTGTATCGAGACTTAACAGGCCCACATTATCCTTAGGGTTTGACGCTTCGACAGGCCGCTATGGAGGCGAAGACGCCACAAGCACCATTATTAGCCCGTTGAGTCTGAGGGTTCCTGTCAGAGCCAACTTGACGATCTCATCAAGCATATCGCGCGTTCAGATATCTGGGCCAAATGTTGTGGTCGGATCAGATGGTCGACCTCTGCCCGGTTTCGGGCTTGTTCGCTCCACTCGGTCGGGAATTGGGGACCTGTCCGTTGGCGCCACATGGGATATACCTGTCAACAGCGACCATTGGTCTCTTCAGGCTTCTTCAAGGGTCAAACTGCCGACCTCTCGTAAATCCAAGGGATTGTCTACCGGCAAGGCGGACTTTGCAGGCAAAGTGGAGGTTAGTTACATTGCGGGAGCATTTGCTCCATATGTCAGTGTTGAATATCAAATCTTAGGTAATCCTGACGGCCTTTTGTTCCGCAACACATTCAATACTTCAATTGGCACAGCTTGGGTCAATAGGCGGGATGCCGTCATTGCATCGTATGATTATAATCAGGCAATTGCCCCCTTAATTGAAGATGGTCACAGCCTGTTCGGTGCATATAGCACTGCAGTATCGGATAACCTGCGTCTTACCCTGTACGGCATAAAGGGTTTGTCAGCGGGGAGTCCAGATGCAGAGGCGGGCGCTATGTTCAGTATTAGCTTCTGACAACAAGCGTTTGGGCTGCTGATCTGGCTAGCTCAAGTAAAGCTGGGCGAACCGGCAATCGACCCGAAGGACGAGAGCTACGTTTTTAAGCCGGTGGAGTGCGATGTTGGAGCTTCAATCGACGACGATGTTGAAAATGTTGTCGATGCAATGGGGAAGCGCGCTGCAGAGAGAAAAAACGCGTCGAAGTTGATGGGAGATCTGACCAGCTATTGAAAAGGGCGCAAACGAAATTGAAGGCTCGAAGCGCCGCAACAAGAATAGAAAGAAGCGGAACAGAGTAAGCCCGATTCCGCTTCTGCTCCCAAGGGCGGATTCTTCTTGTTTGAATGGGATGGGTTTCAGTGCCGGTTTATGAGCGCTTGCAGATCTGACGTGACGTCGATTAGCAGGGCCGAGCAGCCTCCTGAGAGGTTGGCAGGGCCGTCGTCAGCCCATTCTGCAGTTGGCTGGCTCCCCAGCAGGACAACACAATGCAGGGACCGTATCTGGCCGCTGATGAACCGAGCAGAGGCCTCATTCGCAGCTTCATCATCTAGCAGCGCAAGAAGAGGCCTAATCCTAGTGACAGGCAGTCCAATTCCCCTCAACTGACGCAGCACAGCGGCTTTAAGAAGGCCCGGCAGGTCGTAAAGATTATCCCTGAAGCTCTGCGGCCCACAGGGTTGGATTGGCAAGTCGTAACGCAGGACATCCGTCGTGAAGCGCTTCGGGCTGCTATAGCCAGCGATATATGCCAGTTGTTTGGTGAAGAACCTAGCGGTGCTGATGCGCGTCATGGGTCGCAACATACCTCAAAACACGCCAATATGGAATTTATATATCACTGATATGGCGTTAATGGCGTCTGGCTTGAACCCAGTTTGAGCAAATCTATTTGTAAGCCGCTGGGATGGCTAGAATGACCCGTGGATCGCATCCGCTCAGGAGGACCCGAGCTTAAAAATGCCACACATCTCTGAGCGTGGTTACTCAGTATCGCAGGTGTACGGTCACCTCATCACCCGCTGCCAAGCCTTCCGCCTTGCGAACGGATGCCTTAATGGGAAGCAGGTAGCCACCACTCTCCCGGCTCGGAAAAATGGACGTTTGCCAGCTGGTATCTCCAATCGTGGCGGATACACGGATTGCTCCCCAGCCACGTTGTTGCTCGCCTTCTAGCCGCCGCATTATCGCGGTTGCCTTAATATCTTCGGCAGCTTCGCCAGCGATGGTCAGGAAATGCCAATTCCCGCCGTTAGGACCGCTTGCCCAGATCCAGAGCGTAGCCTTTGTCTCTATGAATTCGTTCATTTCGCCGCGCTACTTCTGAGACTGATGCTGTTACCCAAAGCTGATGAAGTTGAACCCGACCGCTGAGATTGCGGTTGCCTTGTCTCCCACAAATGCTGTTGAGCTTACGGCATTGATGATCTGGATATCATTTACAATGCCTGCGTCAGGATTGCTGAACGTGATGGAAAGATCATCCGCCTGACCGTCACCATCCAAGTCGGCGTTGGTAAAGCTGTATTTGTCCTCAGTGGCACCAGTCACTCTTATGATATCGTCCGAACCAAAGTTGGTGATCTTCACATAAGAACTCTTCGTTGCGTCATCCGTGAAGATCACCTTGCCGTTTGCACCACTAACCGTGGTCGTGGATGAGGACGTACCAACGTCCAGCGAGGTCGTGACTGACGATGAAGAGATAGCCGTTGATGTGGTCGCGATGGTTTGTGTACCGAGCTTAATGGCGGCTTCTGATGTTGAGTAAACAAGCGTCCGGCTGTCATCTGCAAACTTAATGGTTGTGTTGGACGTCCCAACTGGGATGGTCAGCGTCTGGCTGGTCGATGTCAGAATGATCGAGGCCCCAGAGCGGATCGCTGAGTAGCTGCCTGCGCTCTTATCGAGGATGATCGTGTCGCCGCCTCTGTTGAAGGAAGCGTCGAAGGTCAGGTCAACATTTACCCCAGATGCAATGGCAACGACGTCTGCTTTGGCCGCATTGCCGTAGATGATGGCCTTCCCACCAATGGTGATATGTGAGGTCTGTCCAGAGCGCAGGTCATTGCCAGCCAAGCTAATCCGGGCGCTTGCACTGCTGCTGGCGCCTGTCGGGAGGCTGGTCCCATCTGCTGCCGCGCTAATGGTTGCGGCAGAGGTTGAGAAGGCTTGGGCGCCGAGTGCGAAGTTGCTGTTGGCATAGACAAGCTTGCGCACGCCATCTGCAAAGCTGGTTACAGCCCCAACAGTGCCAATAGGGATGACAGCAGACAGATCAGTCCCTGCGTTGATCTGAGCCGAGGAGCCTGCACGGGCCACAGTGTAGCTGCTGGCTGCTCCATCAAAGCGCAGGATATCTCCGCCCTTATTGAAGGAAGCGTCAAAGGTAACGGTTCCAGACAGGACCTTAATGTCCTGATAACCGCTGGTGCCATAGATAAGCCCATTACCACCAATAGCCCCGGTCCAGCCATCAGAGGCGGTCACGCGGAAGTCTGTGGTAGAAGTGGTCGCAGTAGACGCAGCAACAGTGACGTTGATGGTCTGTGTTGCTGTGGCGCCACTTGGATCGCGGGCGGTTACAACAAAGCTATCAGTCCCAGACGCGGAAGATGTTGGAGTGTATGTCAGCGTTGAGCCAGAGATAGTGGCGCTGCCCTTAGAGGGTGTAGCTACTGTGTAGGTCAGTTTGTCGCCGTCCACATCCGTTGCAGCAAGAGTGATCGCCTTCGCCGTTCCAGCGGTCGCACTCACCGATTGCGAGCTGGCGGAAAAGGCTGGAGCGTCATTAACGGCTGTTACAGTAACGTTGACCGTTTGAGTGGCTGTGCCACTCTTGCCGTCACTCGCAGTAACAACGAAGCTATCGGTCCCATTGTAATTGGCTTTTGGCGTGTAGGTGACGGTGCTGCCAGAGATGGTCGTCGTGCCGTTAGTTGGCGTTCTGGATACCGAATAGGTAAGACTGTCACCATCGGCATCGGTCGCGTTAAATGTGATCGTTTTTGTCGCATCCTCAGTCGTTGATGTAGATGCTACTAAATCCTTAAAAGTCGGGAATCTATTGGGCATCAAATCAAAGTAAATTGTTTGGGTTCCATATAAACCGCTCGGTTCGCGAGCCAGCACTTCAACGCTGTCTCGTCCAGAGATGGGCGTGCCATTGACGGATATGTATGAGCGATAGCTGAGTATGTTCCCAGAAATAGATACAGAACCGCTCTTAGGTTGCACTCTCACGAAGTAGTTAATCGCATCTCCTTCTACATCTGTTGCCGAGAGGGTCACGGTCTGATTGGTGCCAGCCCACACAGCAGGCAACACCAAAACGCTCTGTGAGAATTGGGGTGCATCATTAATGGCTGTTACCGAAACGTTTACTCTTTGAGTGGCAGTTCCACCATTGCCGTCGCTTGCAGTGACGAAGAACGCATCGCCGCCATAATAATCTTTTTTTGGCGTGTAACGGACTTCACCCCCTACCAATTCAGCCGAGCCATTCGAAGGCAAACCTGACAGGGTATATGTAAGTTTATCTCCATCGGGATCGCTCGCAGAAACTGAAATATTCCGTGGCGTGTCTTCGTAAGTTATCAGAGTGTAGGACGGCTGGCTGAATTTCGGCGCTTGGTTGGATGGATTGAGCTTTAAGGTTAGCTGATAAACACCGCTATCGTGAAGGCTACCGGCAGTTACACGAAAATAATAAGTGCCTGCACCTAGAGCATTAAATGTATATGTTTTTCCGTCCCCTATACCAATACCAATAGGAGTAATATCTGAACGAGTATCGGATAACCATACATACCAATATTGATTAAATTCATCCGTTTTATCTGTTTTCATTGTTAATTGGATAGAACTTTTCTCTGTTATATTAAATTCATAGAAATCCACATCTCCTTTTGTAATAATTCTACCAAATATTGAAGATCCAGACTTAATGTAATCGGCGTTGTTTCTATCATCATTAGGTTCTGCTTCGAAATCTTGGGTCGGCCTTAAACTGACATTGATAGTCTGGGTTGCTGTTGCGCCACTCGGATCTCGTGCGGTCACTATAAAGCTATCGGCGCCAGAGGCATTAGAAATTGGTGTATAGGTAAGGGTTGAGCCAGAGACGATCGCACTGCCTTTTGACGGTGTGGTAACAGTGTAGGTTAGGGTATCGCCGTCTATATCAGTTGCCGCGAGAGATAAGGTTTTTATCGCTCCAACCGTTGCGCTAACCGACAGTGAACTGGCCAAAAAGCTTGGCGCGTCATTAGCGCCAGAAACCATGACGTTCACTGTCTGAGTGGAAGCGCCGCCTCTACCATCAGACGCTTGGACAACAAAAATATCCGGTCCGTTGTAGTCCTTGTTGGGCGTGTAAATTGCTGTGGAACCAGTAATACTGACGGTTCCGTTGGCGGGCGTGGATGTCACCCTGTACATAATCGCGTCGCCGTCAGCATCAGACGCCGCGAAAGTGACGGATTTAGCAATGTCCTCAATTGTGGAAATACTCTGCGATTGCGCTGAAAATGTCGGAGGGCGGTTTAATGGAGCTAATGTCACATTGATGGTCTGTGTGGCTGTGGCACCACTTGGGTCGCGCGCGGTCACCACAAAACTATCGGTGCCTGTTGCCGAAGACGTTGGTGTATAGGTCAGTGTCGAGCCAGAGATGGTGGCACTGCCCTTAGATGGCGTCGCAACCGTGTAAGTGAGCGCGTCGCCGTCCTCGTCGGTGGCAGCAAGGGTGATGGTCTTCGCCGCACCAGCGTTCGCACTCACTGACTGTGAGCTGGCAGCAAAATTTGGAGCATCGTTAACGGCTGCAACTACAATGTTGACTGTTTGGCGGGCAGTGCCGCCCTTGCCGTCGCTTGCTAGGACAACGACGCTATCTACACCATTGAAATTCTTATTTGGTGTATAGACAATTGTGTTTCCAGTTAGTGAAGTTGCACCATTTTTTGCGCCAGTCAAAATCGAGTACGTCAGTGTGTCGCCGTCTGGATCTGAGGCTTGGATCGAAATTTTTTGTAGTGTGTCCTCCAAAGCCTGAACGTCTTGTGATGGACTGAAAAAAGTAGGAGCAAAGTTTGTTAGCTCATTAACCTTAAAGGTTTTGTCTTTAAATTTTAATATTTCGATGCTGTGTAGGGTATCTAAGCCTTCTGCTGCGGTGGTAACTTTAAGGCTTGCGCCTTCAAATTTGATACTGGCTTCTGAAAAGTTGCTCACAAAAACCGCAGTATCTGTTCCTTCACCACCATCGAGCGTATCATTGCCGCCGCCGCCATTTAGAATGTCGTCGCCGCGCAGGCCTTTGAGTTGGTTGCTCTGATAATCACCGTATAGTGTATCACTATTATCTGTGCCTTCAAGTAACACTCTGCTGTCTATGATTTCAAATAATGCAAGATTATCATATGATTTTATTGTGTAGCCAAGATCTTCAAGTACCGACAAAGATACTCTATCAATATCTAGTCTATTCTTCTCATAATTTCCATATATGTAAAGCAATCCTCGGTCTATATTCTGATTTAAATTTGAAGATCCAATGTAATGGTCTTGGCCATCATTAAACGCCAGATTGTATCCTAGTAATGCTTTCGTTTTACTTCCAATAAATAAGTCTAGCGGTCCCACATCTTCAATTAGAGATAACCACTCTTTTGTGGAATAATAGAACCCAAGGCAGTGAAACACTTCATGGGTGAAGATACCAATAAAATCATGTGTTCCTGCCGGAATAGGTGGACTCACATCTTTTTGAGGATTTGGGTCGAACCATACAGGCCGTCCGTAGTTCTTTATAGTTCCGTCTGCTGCAAGAAAGATGGTGCATCCCGCATCTGGCTTAGATGTGTCCGAGTCTGAACCTGTTAGGCACTCGTTAAGTGTGTCATTCCTCCAGCCGGTTCCATCCCATGAAATCTGTCCAAGTGCAGGGAGGAGGCCATCTGCGTCTGACCAAGTTAGCTCAGCAGCTGGCCGAACCCTAACGACAAAATCAAGCGTTCCTCTCCAAGACACGCGCTCACTAATTAGAGATATGGCATAAAGAGCGCATCGCTCGATGTCAGATTTCGTGGAGAGGCTGATTAGATTTAAAGCATCGTCTATTTTAAATGTATAGGCGTTGCCGCTAATCCCTGACATCCTCACAAAGCCCCTTTTATTGGTTCAATACACAGGTGCTAGATCTCCTGAAGTATTTGAACAAGCCGGCTACAAGAGCGGCTAGCACGATCAACCAAAACTTACAAAGTTGAACCCCACAGCGGAAACAGCTGTCGCTTTGTCAAAGACAAAAGACGTGGGGCTTACGACGTTTAGTATTTGAATATCGTTTACGATACCTATGCCTGCGTTGCTGTATGATATCGAGAGATCATCAGCTGACCCGTCTCCGTCCAAATCAGACGAACTGAAGCTATAATCGTTCTGCGTCGCGCCAGTGATGCGAATGACGTCATCGGAGCCAAAGCCAGTTATTTTCACATAAGAGTTTTTGGTGGCGTCATCCGTAAAGGTGATCGCTCCTCCAGCGCCGCTAACGCTCGCAGTAGAATTAGCTGTCCCAACATCAAGAGAAACACTTGATGAAACAACCGCGGCCACGGTGACGTTAATTGTCTGGGTTGCCGTCGCACCACTTGGATCACGTGCGGTCACGACAAAGCTATCAATCCCAGACGCGGAAGACGTTGGGGTGTATGTCAGCGTACTGCCAGAGATGGTTGCACTACCTTTGGAAGGCGTTGCGGTGGTGTAGTTGAGTGCGTCGCCGTCGACATCTGTGGCAGCAAGAGTGATCGTCTTCGCCGTGCCAGCCGTTGCACTGACCGACTGTGAGCTGGCGGAAAAGGCTGGAGCGTCGTTAACCGCTGTTACCGTTACGTTGACCGTCTGAGTGGTTGTTCCACCTTTCCCGTCACTCGCAGTAACTACGAAGCTATCGCTGCCATTGTAGTTGGCCTTCGGCGTGTAGGTGACCGTGCTGCCAGAGATGGACGTCGTGCCATTAGTTGGCGTTCTGGATACCGTATAGGTAATGCTGTCGCCATCGGCGTCCGTCGCGCTGACCGTTATTGTTTTTGCCGCATCCTCAGCCGTTGATGTGGATTGTGATGAGGTCGCAAACGCTGGATTGCGATTTAGGCCTGTAATGGCAGTCGCTGTGGTCGCGATCACTTGGGTGCCAAGCTTAATGGCGCCTTCGCTTGTTGAGTAAACGAGCGCCCTGCTATCATCCGCGAACTTGATCGTTGTGCTTGTTGTTCCAACGGGAATGGTCAGCGTCTGGTTCGTTGACGTTAGAATAATTGATGCCCCAGAGCGGATGGCTGAGTAGTTTCCCGCGCTCTTATCAAGAATGATCGTGTCGCCGCCTCTGTTGAAAGAAGCGTCGAAATTGAGATTAACGGTAACACCAGAGGCGATGGCGACAACATCGCTCTTCGATGAGTTGCCGTAAATAGTTCCCCTGCCACCAATCACGATATGAGATGTCTGGCCAGAACGCAGGTCATCGCCTGCAAGTGTTATTCTTGCTCCAGCGTCAGAAAGGGCGCCCGTTGGGAGGCTGGTCCCATCTGCGGCCGCGCTAATGGTCGCGGCAGAGGTTGAGAAGGCTTGGCCGCCAAGTGCGAAGTTGCTGTTTGCAAAGACAAGCTTGCGCACGCCATCTGAGAAACTGGTAACCATGCCCGCCGTGACAACAGGGATAACAGCAGATAGGTTGCTTCCAGCGCTGATCTGGGCCGATGAGCCTGCACGGGCCACAGTGTAGCTGCTTGCGGCTGCATCGAAGCGCAAGATATCGCCGCCCTTGTTGAAGGACGCGTCAAAGGTAACGGTTCCAGACAGGACCTTGATGTCCTGATAACCGCTTGTGCCATAGATAAGTCCGTTACCACCAATTGCGCCAGTCCAGCCATCAGAGGCTGTTACACGGAAGTCTGTGGTAGAAGCCGCTGTCGTCGAAGAAGTCGTCACGGTGACGTTAATGGTCTGGGTGGCTGTTGCACCACTTGGATCGCGGGCGGTCACAACAAAACTATCGGCACCAGAGGCGGAAGACGTTGGGGTGTAGGTAAGGGTCGAGCCAGAGATCGTGGCACTGCCCTTGGACGGAGTGGCGACGCTGTAGGTAAGTGCGTCGCCGTCCACGTCGGTTGCTGCAAGGGTGATAGTCTTTGCCATGCCAGCCGTTGCACTGACCGACTGTGAGCTGGCGGAAAACGATGGTGCGTCATTAACCGCTGTTACAGTTACATTTACCGTCTGAGTGGCTGTTCCACCTTTCCCGTCACTCGCAGTAACTACGAAGCTATCGCTGCCATTGTAGTTGGCTTTTGGCGTGTAGGTGACCGTGCTGCCAGAGATGGTCGTCGTGCCGTTAGTTGGCGTTCTGGATACCGAATAGGTAAGCCTGTCGCCATCAGCATCGGTCGCGCTGACCGTTATTGTTTTTGTTGCATCCTCAGCCGTTGATGTGGATTGTGATGAGGTCGCAAAAGCAGGGACATTATTCGTCGTTGTTTGGGTAAGTGTGACGCTGTAGTTGTCACTGGAGTAAAAGCCATCTGAGCTGACACTGACGAAGTATGTGCCGGCGCTTGGGGCAGAGATTTGATAGGTTTTGTCGGTACCGGTGTAGAACCGGTTCATCAGCGTGTTGTTGCTGTTGTAAAC
>JACCDK010581429.1_pt1 | contig 11547 bp, 11 predicted proteins | sample 7445871 | NCBI WGS metagenome assembly JACCDK01 (sample SAMN15323436, study PRJNA562643) | freshwater metagenome | isolation source: river surface water | place: USA:Blue River Watershed | collected 2017-08-15
TCAAAGGCGTGCTACACTTGGAACTTCGCCGCGGGGTGGAGCAGTTCGGTAGCTCGCCGGGCTCATAACCCGGAGGTCGTAGGTTCAAATCCTGCCCCCGCAACTAGAAACAAAAGTTCGATCTCGAGAGAGATCGAACTTTTGCTTTAACCGAGCCTGTGAATAACCTCGGCGCAATTTTCCGCTTAGCCCTAATCTCGAGCCATGTTTTCAAGGTGGATGAATGGGCTTCTCGGACTGGCTTTGGTCTCCTGTCTAATTTCCTTTGCACCGGTGCCAAGCTTCGCCGCCTGCCAAACCTCGGGCGAGGGCTCATTTTCGTCAGGGTTCGAGATAAGTGGCAATGTCGTCACGCTCTGTGGCAAGGCGGTTGAGGTTCAGCCCGCCCGCAGCGCGGTCGTGATCACCACAACCATTCGTCCAGTAACGGTTGTCACGCCGAAACCGGTGGCTCCCAAACCCGTGGCTCCCAAGCCTGCACCCACTCCCACAAAGCCACCAGTCAAGGTCCAACCCATCGTTCAAATCAAAACCCCGGTTGTCCTAAAAATCATCATGGTTGACCGCTATGTTCCACCTCCACCGAAGGTGGTGTTGCCGATTCCAGTCAGGCCTGCACCCAAGCCAACCCCCACACCAACGCCAAGAAAGCCGATCCCCGTGCCAACGGCACCGGCACCAACATTGACAACGCTGGTTACCGTAGTCACCACCCCGAGCGTCACAACCGTCGATGTCGGTTCGGTTTCATTCACGCCGGCTGCAATGTCAGCAAGCGTTTCAGATTCGAGTCTCAGAGTTGGGCAACCGGCTATCTTTTCGGCCGATCCCTTCGCTCACTTCCGAACCGGAACCATCCTTGGTCGGGCCACAGAGGTGAGTTTTACTCCGTCTTCGGTGAGTTGGTCGTTTAGCGATGGCGGTGAGGCCAGCGGCGCGAACGCGAGTCATTCATTCGCGAGCTCGGGTAGCAAAACCGCAATCGCTTCGGTGACTTACTCGGTGGCCTATCGCTTTGTTGCTGGAGGTGGGTGGGTTACTCAGGGTTCGATCGACATGTCTGCCCAGGTTCAGGTTTTAGTTTCGGAATCCGGAACAGTTGCTCCACCAACAGCAACACCGGTCAGCCCGCCTAAAAAAGTTGTCTTTCTGGTGGCCCGAAATTGCCTCGCAAATGCTGGGGCGATTGGTTGTCTAAGCGGATAGCGATATTCAGATTACTCTCAGATTCCTTTCATAAACTAATCAGGCTTGCGTGCAACTCTTGAGTCAAGAAAAGCAATTGAAAGGCAAACCTTGAGCGACTACAACCGCCAATTTCTATTCGACGTTCCGGCCGCCGTTTACCCGGCCAAACCAAAGCTTTCGCTTAAGCAACGACTAGCAAAGAAAACCACTTTCTTGACCATCGGTGCGGCCATCTCGGTCGGTGCGCTGGTCGGCGCCGCTGCCGGCGCCGGTGTTGGCATCGGTCTTTACACCTACATTTCTAAGCCTGCTCCGGTCGTGGTCAACAACGCCGCAAATGTCACCTGGGTCACCGCCGCCGCAGCAACGGCATCGCCATCGGTGGTCACCATCAATGTCTCAGGTTCATCCGGTGCCGGCAATGGCTCGGGTGTGGTGTTGAGCGCTGATGGCTATGCATTGACCAATGCGCATGTGGTCACCCTCGATGGCTCAGAGGCCTCGGTGAAGATTGAGGTCAAGACCTTCGACGGTCACATTTATTCGGCCTCGGTGGTCGGCATTGATGCGACCAACGACCTAGCAGTGATCAAAGTCGATAGCCCGGTCGCCATGATTCCGATTGCCTTCGCCGACTCAAACAAGCTCAATGTTGGCGATGAAGTGGTTGCACTCGGCGCACCACTTGGCCTTTCAAACACGGTCACTCAGGGCATTGTTTCTGCTCTAAACCGCACAATTCAGGTTGCCTCGTCGGCGGCCCCTGAAAATTCTGACAACGGTGGCGGTGGTCTTCAGTTCTTTAGCGGCTCTGGCAACGCGATCAACCTTCGTGTTATTCAGACCGACGCCGCAATTAACCCAGGCAACTCGGGTGGCGCACTGGTAAACCAGAGCGGTCAGCTGATTGGCATCAACGTGGCAATTGCCTCGGCTGGTTCGGCAGGCGCTTCTGGCAGCATCGGAGTCGGCTTCGCAATTCCAGCGAACGTAGCCAAGCGAGTTGCCGACGAGATCATAAAAACCGGCACCGCGAGTCACGGTTTGCTAGGTGCGGCAGTTGCCGATGCCGCCAACTCTGACAACTCGGCCAGCTTCTCGGTGGGAGCAGAGGTCAAAGAGCTCACCCCCGGCGGCGCAGCCGAAAAGGGTGGCCTCAAGGTCGGAGACGTAGTGACCAAGTTCAACGGCTCCGTCGTCACCAGTGCCAGCGAGTTGACCGCGGCTGTGCGCCAAGAGCCCGCTGGGGCCAAGGCCACCGTCGAGTTTCTTCGCGATGGCAAGGTTCAGAGCATTCAGGTGACCCTCGGCAACTCGGCCGACCTAAAATAGGCTGACAGGTCAAAGAGAGGCACATTCATGGATGACTTCGGTCGCGATGGCGTAGGCGGGCAAACCGCTGGCTCAACCCGCCTCGAAGAGCAGGTTCAAAACGTTGAACCCGGTGACCACGAGCGCAACAGCCACTACGTTCGCAAAGAGAAGATCGTCGAATCTGCCGTTCTCGGAACCCCGGTGGTTGCCCTCTGCGGCAAGATCTGGGTGCCGGGTCGTGACCCAGAAAAGTTTCCGATTTGCCCAACCTGCAAAGACATTTACGAGGGACTTCGACCAGAAGACCCGAAGAGTTCAGAGCCTTCAAAATAAACCTCCGAAGGTAGACTTGCGTTCGTGAATGACGCTCCAATTGGAATCTTCGACTCGGGGGTCGGCGGTCTTACCGTTGCCCGAGCGATCATCGACCAACTTCCAAACGAATCGATCATTTACGTGGGCGACACCGCCAACACCCCTTACGGTCCCAAGAGTATTCCAGAGGTTCGCGAGCTAGCACTTGCGGTTATGGATCGCCTGGTTGATGAGGGCGTCAAACTTCTGGTTATCGCCTGCAATTCAGCTTCGGCAGCAGTGCTTAGAGACGCACGCGAGCGTTACACCGAAGGCCGAGGCATACCGGTCGTTGAGGTTATTCAGCCGGCAGTGCGACGAGCAGTTGCAGCCACCCGAAACCGCAAGGTCGGTGTGATTGGCACTAACGCAACCATCACATCTAAGGCCTACGACGATGCCTTTGCGGCGGCGGTTGACCTTGAAATTTCTAGCGCGGCCTGCCCGGCATTTGTCGACTTTGTCGAACGTGGCGTTACCTCTGGGCCAGAGCTTCTGGCCGCTGCTGAAAGCTATCTGGGTCCAATTCGAGATGCCGGGGTGGACACTCTGGTTCTTGGCTGCACCCACTATCCACTGCTCACCGGCGCTATCGCATATGTGATGGGCGAAGATGTGACCCTGGTTTCGAGCGCCGAAGAGACAGCGAAAGATGTGTATCGCACTCTGGTTGCCCACGACTTGTTGCGCACCGCTTCGACTAAACCAAGTCTTCGCTTTCAGTCAACCGGCGATGCAGCCGCTTTCGAAAAACTTGCCCGTCGATTCTTAGGCCCAGAGGTGGCCAAGGTCGAGCGCCTGGCTTAGCAATCACAAAAATAGGAGCATCATGACCGTTCGTGCCGATGGCCGCACCCCAGAACAACTTCGCAAAGTAACCATTGAGCGAGGCTGGAGCGACCACGCCGAAGGTTCTGCGTTGATAACCTTCGGTGGCACCAAGGTTCTTTGCACGGCCTCGTTCACCAGTGGCGTGCCACGTTGGAAGGTCGGCAAAGGTGAGGGTTGGGTCACAGCCGAGTACGCCATGCTGCCACGCGCAACCCACACCCGCAACGATCGCGAAGCGGTAAAGGGCAAAATCGGCGGTCGCACCCACGAAATCTCGCGTCTAATCGGCCGCAGCCTGCGAGCGATTGTTGACGTGCGCGAGCTTGGCGAAAACACAATCGTGATTGACTGCGATGTTCTTCAGGCAGATGGCGGAACCCGCACGGCCGCCATCACCGGTGCATACGTTGCTTTGGTAGATGCGATTAACTGGGCCAAAGAGCACAAGTTGATGCCCGCTAAAGCCAAGCCGCTCACCGGCAGCGTAGCAGCCATCTCTGTTGGCATCATCGATGGTGAGCCAATGCTTGATCTGGCCTACGTCGAAGATGTGCGCGCCCACACCGACATGAACGTCGTGGTCACCGGCGACGGCAAGTTTGTTGAGGTTCAGGGCACCGCAGAAGGTGTGCCATTCGACCGCGAAGAGCTAAATGCCCTGCTAGACATAGCTCTAAAGGGAACGGGCGAACTAGCCAAGATTCAGCAGACCGCCTTGGATGCGGCTCTCTAATGAAGCTGGTTGTCGCAACTCACAACGCTCACAAGGTTGAAGAGCTAAACGCCATTCTCGGCGGGCAGGTCGACGGCCTAGAACTGCTCGGCTACGACGGTCCTGAGCCAATTGAAGATGGCTCGAGCTTTCTAGAGAACGCCATGATCAAGGCTCGAGCTGCCTATGCTCATACCGGCTTGCCTTCGATGGCTGACGACTCGGGTATCGCGGTCGAAATCCTTGGGGGAGCACCCGGCATTTTTAGTGCTCGCTGGGCAGGGGGTCGCGACAACGTGCAAAACCGCAGGCTGCTGCTTGCCCAACTTGCCGATGTTCCCGAACAAAACCGTGCAGCCTCATTTGTTTGCACAATCGCACTGGTTGGCCCCGAGGGAGAAATCAGTTTCACCGGCATTTGGCCCGGCCGAGTGGCATTTGAAGAGCGGGGTGAGCATGGCTTTGGCTATGACCCGGTCTTTATTCCTGAGGGCTTTGAAGTAACCGCGGCGCAGCTAGAGCCCGAGGTAAAAAACTCGATGAGTCACCGCAGTCTGGCGCTTGAGCAGCTGGCTAGCTATCTAAACGCTAACTAGGCGAGATTAGCTAATAATCTGTTCGGTCTTGTGCTGGCGGCGAGCACGAACCACTTCGATCACAATCGGAATTGTCGAAATGATCACGAATCCGATGGTGAAGTATTCGACGTGCTCGGCAACAAATGGAATCTTGCCGAGGAAGAAGCCCATCAATGTCACACCGGTTCCCCAGCCAATCACGCCAATGAAGTTGTAGCGCAAAAACTTGCGGTACGGCATTTCGCCGATGCCCGCCGCGACCGGCACGAACGTTCGCATGACCGGTACAAAGTGGGCCAAAATGATCGCGCGAGCGCCGTAACGTTCAAAGAAAGAGTTCGTGCGAGCCACGTTGTCGTGGCTAAACAGCTTTGACTCAGGCTTGTTGAAGATCGCTGGTCCGCTCTTGCGGCCAATCCAGTAACCGGTTTGGTCACCAAGCCAGGCGGCGGATGAAATCATGATGCAGGCCAGCCAGATTGGCACCGGAAAAGAACCATTAGCTGTTGGAAAAACGATGTTTCCGCCGGCAATCATCAAACCGGTCACAAAGAGGAGTGAATCACCCGGCAAAAAGAAGCCAACCAAAAGACCCGTTTCGATGAACACAATCAGGCAAACGCCAATCATTGCGAACGCGCCAAAAGAGGCGATCAGTGTTTCTGGCTTCAGCCAATCCATTCCAAACATGTGCCCCTAGCAGGATTCGAACCTGCGCACATGCCTTCGGAGGGCAATGCTCTGATCCCCTGAGCTATAGGGGCTTAGGTTGGGTTAAGCCTAACAGCGACAGGTATTAGTCTTTTGCTTTGTAGCGACCGAGAGAAGGATAAACGCCATGGGTTTGAAGTTAGCTGGGCAGTGGGTCTGGGATTCTTGGTTTGCCTTTGATGGCGAGCTGCACCACGCCTTTTATTTGCAGGCCAGCCGTGCCTTGGGAGACCCAAATCGACGTCACCGAAACACCTCGGTTGGCCATGCGATCTCAAAGGATTTGACCAACTGGACCGTAGTTCGAGACGCCCTTGCACCGAGCGAGTCGCCTGCTGCCGACAGTTGGACAACCTGGACCGGTTCTATCGTTAGAGAAGACGGTGGCAGTTGGCGAATGTTCTACACCGGCACCAGCCGCGAAGATGCCGGCGAGCGCCAAACTGTCTGCGCAGCAACCTCGGATGATTTGATGACCTGGACCAAGGTAGAACCAGCCCCCGTGGTCGCAGCCGATTCGCGCTGGTACAAAACCTTGTCAGCGGGATTCGCCAACGAGCCATTCCGTGACCCCTGGGTGTGCCGCTTGCCCGGCCAGACCGAGTGGACCATGTTGACAACTGCAGGTGCCAAAGATGCCGCCAGTCGCGAGGTAGAAGCCGTCATGGGTGTCGCGAAATCGGTTGACCTGGTGAATTGGCAGGTGCAACCTCCGCTCGGCGCACCTGGTCAAGGGTTTGGTGAGACCGAAGTCTTTCAGTTTGAAATCGTCGACGGGGTCCCCATCATTCTGTTTTGCTGCGGGCCGCTATGGCTTTCTAAAGAGCGCCTAAGTGCCGGCGAGCGCGGTGGCCTATACAGTTTTGCGGTTGCTCCCGACCTGAGCGATGTCGATTTCAATCGAGCTACGTTGTTTCCAGACACCCACCTGTATGCGTCGCGCTTGGTTCAGGATCGTGATGGCGGCTGGAACCTGATTGCTTTCATAAACGAGGTAGACGGTGAGTTTGTCGGCGAATTATGTGACCCCGTGCCGGTGACCGCCGACCCGATTCGTGGTCTAATCAAGCGCTAATCGGTATGATTTAGGGGATATCTCTTTTCGAGTCGTCCCTCTGGCGTGCCGACTTTGGTGAGATCAACACTTTTTCCCGGTTAGGCAATACTTTGACTCCTGCAGACCTCTCTGCCGCGATTGTTCGCATCCTTGCTGCTTTGCAATCAAGCGGCAAGCTTGGTGCGGGCGAATTGCCCGCCGAGGTTGTGGTTGAACGACCTAAGAACCGAGATCACGGCGACTGGGCAACCAACGTTGCCATGCAATTTGCCGGAAAGTTTGGCATGAACCCTCGCGCCTTTGCCGAACTTTTGGCTGCCGAGCTTTCAAACCTTGATGGCATTTCGAAGGTAGACATCGCAGGCCCGGGCTTCATCAACATTTCGGTGAGCGCTGCGGCCGCTGGCGAGTTGGCCAAGGCCATCATCGAGGCCGGCGATGCCTATGGCACCGGCACTGACCTTGCCGGAGTAAAGCTAAACCTCGAGTTCGTATCGGCTAACCCAACCGGCCCGATTCACATGGGTGGCACCCGTTGGGCCGCCGTCGGAGACTCGCTGGCTCGAGTTTTTGAGGCACAGGGCGCCGACGTAACCCGCGAATACTATTTCAACGATCACGGTGCCCAAATCGACCGCTTTGCTCGTTCGCTTTTGGCTAGCGCTAGAGGGCAAGAGGCGCCAGAAGATGGTTATGCCGGCGCCTACATCGTAGACATTGCGCAGCGCGTGCTTGCCGAAACCGCCGTCAACATTCTTGACCTTCCAGAGGCCGAGGCTCAAGAGGCATTCCGTGCCGCGGGTGTCGAGCTAATGTTCCAAGAGATCCGCGAATCGCTTCACGACTTTGGTGTCGATTTCGATGTTTACTTTCACGAGAACTCGCTCTACGAGTCGAAGGCCGTCGAGCGGGCAATCGAGCGCCTTCGCGAGCTGGGCCACATCTTCGAATCTGAGGGAGCAGTCTGGTTGCGCTCTACCACCTTCGGTGACGACCGCGACCGCGTCGTAATCAAGAGTGACGGCGAACACGCCTACATCGCAGGTGACCTTGCCTATTACCTCGACAAGCGCGAGCGAGGCTTTGACCAATGCATCTACATGCTTGGTGCCGACCATCACGGCTATGTGCCACGCATGATGGCACTTTGCGCTGCCTTCGGCGACGAGCCGGGTAAAAACCTCGAAATTCTCATTGGCCAGATGGTCAACCTGATGCGTGATGGCGAGCCGGTGCGCATGTCAAAACGTGCTGGAACCGTGGTCACCATGGAAGATCTGGTCGAGGCCGTCGGCACCGATGCGGCTCGTTACGCGTTGGCCCGTTCTTCGATCAACTCGCAGCTCGACATCGACCTCGAGCAGTTGGCAAAAAAGACCAACGACAACCCGGTCTTCTATGTTCAATACGCCCACGCCCGAACCAAGCAGGTTGCCGTAAACGCCGCAAGCCTGGGCGTCGACACCACCGAATTTGAACCGAGCCTTCTCAACCACCCGACTGAGTCTGAATTGCTTGCCAAGCTCAGCGAGTTTCCGCGAGTGGTTGCCTCGGCAGCCGAGTTTCGTGAGCCGCACCGAGTTGCCCGCTTCATCGAAGAGGTCGCCGGCTCCTACCACCGCTGGTACAGCGAATGCCGTGTCACCCCGCTCTCGGGCGGCGCGGTTGAGGCCATTCACCGCACCCGACTTTCGCTTAACAACGCGGCCGGCATCGTGCTGCGCAACGGCCTACGCCTCCTTGGCGTTTCGACCCCAGAGAAGATGTAATCGATGACTAACCCGCTAGCGCCCGAGTGGTTGCAATACCCAGGCAACGTGAATGCTCTCGATGAACGAGTCTGGCCACGTCACGCCAAACGTGAGGCAAGCGGCGAGCTAACCATTGCTTCGGTTTCGGCAAAGGCGTTAGTCGCCGAATTCGGCACACCCCTTTATGTCATCGACGAAGATGACTTCCGTGCCCGCGCCACCGCGGCAAAGAGCATCCTGGGTGGTGCCGCCGAAAAGATCGGCAGCTCAGCCAAGGTTTACTACGCCAGTAAAGCTTTTCTTTCAACCGAAATTGTCAGCTGGATCAACGAACTTGGCCTGAATATTGATGTCGCCAGCGGGGGAGAACTAGCCGCAGCGCTCGCCGGTGGAATAGATGCCAGCCGAATTGGTCTGCACGGCAACAACAAGAGTCTTCGCGAGATTGCGCGTGCCGTTAGTGCCGGTGTTGGGGCCATTGTGATCGATTCTGAGCTAGAGATTGAGCGCGTTGCCTCGGCAGCAGCGGCACAGGATGTGACCCAAAATGTTCGCCTGCGTGTGAACACTGGAGTGCACGCCAACACCCACGACTTTTTAGCGACCGCCCGCGAAGACCAGAAATTTGGCATCGCTCTGGCCGACGTTGCCGACTTGGTTGCCAAGATTCGTTCTCACAGCCACCTCAATTTCTTGGGTTTCCACCAGCACGTTGGCTCGCAGATCTTCGCTGTCGAGGGCTTCGTGGAATCAACCAAGCGCTTGATCGCTTTGCACGCCGAACTGAGCAAAGACGCCGAGATTCCAGAGCTAAACCTTGGCGGTGGCTTCGGAGTCAACTACAAGCCCGCCGACAAGGCGCCTGACCTTCGCTACTTTGCCGACGCCATCACCGCCGTGGTTGCAGAGCAGTGTGCCATCCACGGCATCAAGATTCCGGCCCTTGCCTTCGAGCCAGGCCGATTCATTGCCGGTAACCCGGGCATCACCCTTTACAAGGTCGGCACTATCAAGGACGTCAAGGTCACCGATGGGGCCGAACCTGCGGTTCGAAAGTATGTTTCGGTTGACGGCGGAATGAGCGACAACGCCCGCCCTGCCCTATACGAAGCCGAGTACCACGTGACCATAGCCTCGAGAAGCTCATCCGAGCAGGCGGCCTTGGCTCGCGTGGTTGGCAAGCACTGTGAAAGCGGCGACATCGTGGTTCGCCACGATTACCTGCCGGCCGACGTGCAGCCAAACGATATTTTGGCCGTGGCTGCCACCGGCGCCTACTGTTATTCGCTTTCGAGCAACTACAACTTCTTGACCAAACCGGCAGTTGTTGCAGTGCGCGACGGCAAGGCTCGATTGGTAATTAGGGCCGAAACTGAGGCAGATTTGTTTACTAGAGATGTTCGCTATCAAGCTGAGCACGCATCAGCAGAGACGAGAAACTAATGACAAACTCGAACGAATACCGCCCGCTGCGAGTTGCTCTGCTGGGTGCCGGTTCGGTTGGTTCTCAGGTCGCCCGCCTTCTAATCGAGAACAAGTCAGAGCTCGCGGCCCGCGTTGGTGCCGAGCTTGAGCTAGTGGGCATCGCGGTTCGCGACATCAATTCGCCACGCAACTCTGGTGTGCCTCGTGAGCTATTGACCCTCGACGCCGAGAGCTTGATTCTTGGTGCCGACATCGTCATCGAGGTTATGGGCGGCATCGAGCCTGCTAGAACCTACATTCTTCAGGCGCTCAACTCTGGATCAGATGTAATCACCGCCAACAAGGCTTTGTTAGCCACTCATGGCACCGAACTATTCGATACCGCAGAGCAGGTTGGTGCGCAGCTCTACTTCGAGGCGGCAGTCGCAGGCGCGATTCCAATTATTCGCCCGCTTCGCGAATCGCTTGCCGGTGACAAGGTCAACCGCATCATGGGCATCGTTAACGGCACCACCAACTTCATTCTTGACCGCATGGATTCAACCGGTTCTACCTTCGCCGATGCGCTCGCCGAAGCAACTGAGCTGGGCTATGCAGAGGCCGACCCAACTGCAGACATCGAGGCTTACGATGCAGCGCAGAAGGCTGCCATCCTTGCCTCTCTTGCCTTTCACACCGAGGTTCCGCTCGAATCTGTTTATCGCGAGGGAATCACCAAAATCACCGCCGAGCAAATGGCTGCCGCCAAGCGTGACGGCTATGTCATCAAACTTCTGGCGATCTGCGAGCGTGTTGGTGCCGATGCAGCCGGCCAAGAGGGAGTCTCGGTTCGAGTTCACCCTGCGTTGATCTCTCGTGAGCACCCGCTAGGTGCCGTTCGCGGCGCTTTCAACGCGGTTTTCGTTGAGGCAGAGGCTGCCGGATCTCTGATGTTCTATGGCGCCGGCGCCGGTGGTGTGCAAACCGCATCCGCAGTTCTGGGCGACCTGGTCTCGGCTGCCAAGCGCCACGTTGCCGGTGGCCCTGGTCTTGCCGACTCAGTTCACGCAAATCTTCCGGTCTTGCCAATCGACCGCGTTCAGACTCGCTACCAAATCACTCTCGAGGTCACCGACCAACCTGGAATCTTGGCCAAAATCGCCAACGTTTTCTCTGACCACCACGTTTCTATCGAAACTGTTGAGCAGTCAGTGCGTGTGCTGGCCGGCATTCCAAGCAAGACCGCTACCCTCGAGGTAGGAACTCACGCAGCGACCGATGCGTCGTTGTCTGCAGTCGTAAAGTCTCTCGCCGCTAACGATGCGGTCGAGTCCATCACTTCAGTCATCCGAGTAGAAGGTATCTAATGGCTCACCAATGGCGCGGTGTGATCCGCGAATACATCGATCGTCTAGACATTTCTAGCGACAACCCAGTGATTACCCTCGGCGAGGGTGGCACCCCGTTGGTTGAGGCTCCGGCGCTTGCCAAGTTGGTTGGCGCAGAGCGTGTTCTGCTAAAGGTCGAGGGCATGAACCCAACCGGTTCGTTCAAAGACCGCGGCATGACCATGGCCGTCTCTAAGGCTGTTGGCCACGGTGCCCAGGCTATCATTGCGGCATCAACCGGTAACACCTCGGCTTCGGA
>JACCDK010428305.1_pt1 | contig 11546 bp, 7 predicted proteins | sample 7445871 | NCBI WGS metagenome assembly JACCDK01 (sample SAMN15323436, study PRJNA562643) | freshwater metagenome | isolation source: river surface water | place: USA:Blue River Watershed | collected 2017-08-15
ATAAAGAGAAGCTAACAAAATTTTTTCCACTGGTAGCGACGGCATCAATCGGGGGATTTATTTTCATTTCGGTTTAAAGTGAGAAATTTAGTTTTTGTTTTAATTTTTTCTTTGCGATTTTCTCGTGTTTTTTCGACGATTTCTCTTTGCCGGTCTTCATGTATATCAACGTCTAATCTTGCCGCATCTCAATTATTTGTTGGCTGAATCTAAATTCTTAAGTTAGTTTTTTGTTTCTTCTGTTGAATTGTATAATCAAATGTATAAGCTTTTCTCGATCTCATGATGCACGTGTTTTGTGTTAGTCACAGGGCGCCATTGTTCGATATCCCGATATCGTATACTTTGGTTACTCCGGCCGCAATTAGCGGCAGCCATGTATTTCATGTGCCAGATGATTCGCTAGGCCCTGCATTTGACGGGCGTGTTTTGTCTGAGTATTTACAGTTGTTTGCGCTGGCTGATCTATTAAGGGCGAAGCAAGCTAGCGGAAAGATGTATATTTTTCAATACAGAAAATTTACGTCCTACATTAAGCCACCAGTTCAAAGTAAAAATCTTCCGTGGTATCAAGTTTCAAATGAATTAGATGCTTCTAGGTATTTTCCCAAATTGAATGTACTTGAAAGTATTGATGCAGACTTAATGGTAGGCCCTTCTATAATGCATCATGGTAAGGCTGTTGCTCAAGCTTATGCAATTTCCCACGTTATTGAGGATTTTATTAATTTTGCACTTTCGCTTAGAGAGTTGCCCGGTTTTGACCAGAACGTGTGCAACCGCTTCGTCAACTCGCAGTTCTTAATTCCGGCGCCGTCGCTTGGTTTTTGCAAAATTAATTTTTTTATTGAAACTATGGACACTCTGCGTAAAGCTTGGTCTATTTTTTTTCAGCACTATTACAGGCCAAGAGACGGGTTTCAGCGTAGAGTTGGCGGATTCTTATTGGAGCGGCTTCACAGCTTTTTGATTTACGATTACTACGTTACACGGGGCCTCGGCAAAGCGGTGTCTGGTGTAAACGTTGTAATTTCTGACTCGGACTATGTTGCACAGACATGGTAGTGAATTGATCGTGGGCTTTTATCTCGCCTGGATGGGTAAACCCGCTTAGTTTACCGCGGTTAGTAGGTATTTAATTGTAGTTTGAAACTCTCAATTTTTTGATTTAGTTGCATAAATTCTTCTTCGTTACTAGCCTGTGCTTTTAATATCGCTTTAAAGTTGTCTAGTTTTGCATTTATTATTTTTTTAGTGCGGAGCGGGTCATCTAGGAATTGTTTATTTTTGTGCGCATCAATTAGTAGTTCAAACCATTCTAACGATGCATTCCAGCGCACATTTTCGCTCCTTTTCTGATCTTGCCCATTATGCAGCCTGAAGTAGCTTAGTGGGTCTGATAGGTAGGCGCAGTCATTTTCTTCTAAAATTGAAAGCCAAGTAGCAACATCTGTCAATAATCTGTATTGCTTTCCCCGATACCAACCTAACCCTTTAGGTATATCCGTTCTTCGTACCATTGCTGTCGTCGGTTCGCCTATTACGTTGCTACCGTGCTCTAGCATGTATCGTCCTATCGATTTTCCGCTAATTACCGCGTCTGTAGATAGAAGCTTTTCTGTAGAAGGCACTGGCGGCAAGAATTTACCCTCACTATCTATCAACTGCCGGAATGATGTCACCAACCCCACGGTTGGATTTCCCAAAAAACAGTCCACCATTCGACTTACTTTTTCAGCATGAAAGATATCGTCGTCCATCAAGTAGGCTATATAATCACCTGTTGCAAGCTTGTAGGCGTTATAAAAATTTTCTAGCCCGATTGTTTCCTTCGTTCTTAGGTAATATATATCTTTTTTTTCGCCTAAATACCTTGACGCTACCGTCCATGTTTGCGTATTTTCGCTGTTATCGGAGATTATGATTTCGATGTTGCTGTAGGTTTGCGACAAGGCGCTTTGTAGAGCAATCTCAAAGTATTTTGGGCGATTGTGCGTTGGTATTAATATACTTACCTTGGGGTTGTTCTCTATATTACTCACTGAGTATTTCCAATCGGGTGTTCGTTAGGTCTATTTGTTAAGTTTTAAATTTTTATAATTTAGTTTGGTTTGGATAATGGTAATGGATCGAGGAACACTGACTAATTATTAGTGCTAATTCATTGCAAAATATTCTTTGCAGTTATTCAACAGGTTATTGACGTGTTTGGGCCAATCGCGTTTATATTCGATAAGTTTATTTTTCTGCGCAGCTATCACTTCGGTTATCTCGTCTTGATTTAGTAGTCGTCCTGCGTTGTCTAATTGAATTTTTGGATAAGGCCCAATTTCTCCTTCGTTTATTAGTTTCCTGGATATTTGCGCATCGTGCATCAATACCGGGACCACCCCGCACATCAGGGCGTCAAAGTTTAACGCAGTGACGCAATCATAATTAAAAATAAATCTTGTATTTCTAAGTACGATAGCAAGCTCTTCTTGGGTCTTTGGATGAGTTCTTTCTATTAGTACTGTACCCGGGATTCGTTCGCAAGGAAAAAATGAAGGCCCTTTTCCCAAATACGTGACGTCCATCCTTCTTTCGTACCAAGGCAACGCCCCAACGTCATTCATGTATTCGTTAATAAGCGGATGAAATAGAACCAGGTTATAGGTACTTCTAAATATTTTAGAAAACAATAAAACAAAATCGTCGCCAAATTCGGAATCGTTTTTGTTTAGAACATACCGTACTATGTTTTTTCCGCCTAATGGATTTCCTTTTATTAGGTCCGGATAAATTGTTATTCCATTTTCAAGTATTTCTTTTTGTTCATCTTTGTATTGAAATTGTTTTAACTCGATTCCTTGTGACCTTAGCTGTTCTAGGTAAGCATCGCTTGGCTGAGCCCACGACCAATTTTGGTTTTGATCATCGCTCCCATAGAAAAAAATTATTCGCGCCTCAATTCCAATTACAAGGAGAGTATTTGCCAACTCGTATAGGAGTTTTACACCTCCAGATCTGTGGTCGTATGGTATTGTCGCTATCAGGACTTTTGGCATTTCTTTGAGAATGCAAATATGAGTTGCGGATGTAACGGCTTATCCCTCGCGTGTGATTTTTTTGAAAGGCCCACTGTGTTATTGGATGGCGTCAAAAATTACCCGTGGAGACATCATAATTACTTTGTGGTTAAATCGCATGTGTATATGTAAGCTGTCTATGTTTTCCTCGGGTGGGTAGTTAAACTACCGGTAAAACTGATAAATACCTCACCTCTAGCTCGCGAGTAAATTTTTCCATATCAAAAGCTTTTCCGGGTTGGCGTTGCGCAATTAAAGTGTTTTTTATGCGCTGTCTCTCTGCTGGATTATCATGTAGGTAGACAGAGATTTCTTCATATGTTTTGTGATCAGTCGCTATTAGTTCTGGCAATCCGCTGTAGAAGAGCATGCTTCCAGCCATCCGCGAGACGAATGTTTTTCCAGACAACGTAACCATTGGAGTACCCATCCAAAGCACATCACTTGCTGTAGAGCCGGCGTTATATGGGTGATTATCTAGAAATACATCGACCAGTGCCATACGGGCTAGGTAGGCACTTGGAAACACGCGCGGTGTGAAAATTAGTCTGTCTTCGGAAACACCTGAATTATTAGCGTATTTTTTTAGATTTTGTGTCGCCCATTGATTATCGTCAACAATCCATAAAACACTGCCAGGGAGACGTTGAAGGATTCTCATCCAGCAAGAAAACATCGTTTCGTTCAGCTTATATGAATTGTTAAAGGATGCGAATATGAATTTATCTTCGGGCAATCCAATTTCTTTTTTTGTTGGTATCGGATCGACTACTCTCTTTCGGTCGGTAGGTAAACAACAGTGATTAATAATCAATGGCTTTTCGCTGTAATACTTTATCAAATCACGATGAAAGCAATATAAGTCAGTTATTACGTAATCAATGTATGGCATCATTGTCGTACCTATATAGCCTAGGTACGTCATTTGAATTGGCGCGGGGCGTTGGCCTAGTATTGCAGGCCGAGTTCCTTGGCTTAGGCCGTGTAGGTCAACTAATATATCGATTTCATCGGCACGTATTTTTACCGCAGCCTCTCGGTCGTTTAAGTGCGAAATCGAAGTAAAATGCTCGATTGTGTTCTTGAATCTTTGTCTTAATACGCTCCCATCTTCTCGACTGTAGTCGTATGCGAATATTTCGAATTTCGCTCTATCGTGTAGTTCAAAAAGTTCTGGAAGTAACAGGCCAACAGCATGCGTACACAAATCTCCGGATAAGTATCCTATCCGTATTCTCTTATGACCGTAGTTTTTATTGTCTGCTAATGGCGGCAGATCGTATGTGAATTTCTCTCTTACAATCTTGTCGGCTATTAGCATCTGAAACGCTGGATCGTCGTCGTAGGCTAAACAGGCTAGCGGCGACATCGAATTTATGATTTTGTTTTCAGATGTGCCCTCGACTGGATCTAATGTCGGCCATTTGCACTGTTTTTGCCTTAGATGGAACCAGTGATGCAACGCATCTTTTTGACTTCCGTTTATGCTTAAACTTTGTCGCAAAGCCTCCTCGGCATCATTGTAGTTTCTCTCTTGTTCTAATAGCCTGCCGACATGATTTAGGGCAAGCGTGTGCATTTCAGATGTGGTTGCTTGCCGTAATTCTTCATTATTGACGATCTCTCTCCACGCATGCAATGCCTCTTCCTTTCGCCCAAGCCTTTCAAGCGTTAGACCCATATTGATGCGGGCTTGCGCGAACTTTGGATGCATCGCTATGGCCGACTCGTACTGTGTTAGCGCCTCGATATCTCGGCCCCAACTTGCCAGCAATACCCCATAGTTAAAACATCCTATGAATTTGTAGGGTGTCTTCGTTTGATTTATCCACGCCTTATAAATGTTGTCGATGTCTTGTTTGCGATCTTGCTTTTGCAGCTCATCCACAGCTTGAGTCAAATCCTCAAGTGCCCAATTATCAATATTTTTTATAATTTGTTCGATATTATTTTTTTTAAAAGACATAACACCAGTCGGCGGCTGCTGGGCATTTTGGCGAGTCTTGGTGGTTAACTTTGTACTCATCTTCCAATATTCCTGCCATCTGAATGCTGGTAATCCAGTCGCCCGAGAGTTCCGGACACATTTGATATTGCTGTGATTCCGTCATATAAGGCCGCAAAATACCCTGTTCGCAAGGAAAGCTGTTCTAATTGTATCGATAACAATTCAAATAAACTTCTTCGGCCTAGTGCAGCCCACTGAAGATAAAAATCGTTTCTTACGCGCTCATTTACCTCGAGCAGCTTTATGAAATCTTCGGCTCTCTTTAGGTTCGCCTCGGCCAGGCGAATTTTTTCTCGCAGATCGCTACTCAGCTGATTTTTCGCAATAGCTATTCGTTCAAATGTAGCGCTCTCCCTCTCTATGGCGGCCCGCTCGCTTGATTTCAGAGTGTTTCCGTCATATAGGGGGACCGCAGCGCTGATTGAAATTGTTTGCGCGTAGTCATTTGTGACACCTGATGCTAGAGGGCTGTGTTCTGCGCGCAAGGTAACTTGTGGCTTTCTAATTGCATTCAATTGAGCCGTGTTAGCCTTTGCCAACTGATACTCCGCTTCAAGCTGCAAAATCAGCGGGAGGTCTTTAATCAAATCAGGGATTGTTTGTTCATTAGGTGCATCGAGTAACGCGGCCTCTATATCGTTGCATAATTCGCCACGATCGGTACCGAGCACTCGCTCTAGGCGAGCGGAGATCTCACGTACTTTACTGCGGATTTGCTCCGCTTGGGATTCGCCTTGTAGGTATCGGGACCGGACTTGCAGCAATTCGCTTGCACGCCCCGTGTCTTCGTTTACGATCTTTCTAATTTTTTCGGCTAATCCAGCTAATTCGTTTAAATATTCGGTATTTGCTTTGCTTATCGCTTTTTGTTTTCTTAATTCCAGACATACACCAATAGCTTCAACTGCAGTTTGTCGAGACACTAGACGCGCTCGCTCTTGTGCAGAGATTTGCGATTGCTCTCGACCTTGAATATTTGCCTCGATTCGACCCCAGTCGTAAAGCGGGTAATTTATCTGCAAATTTATCGAAGGTTTTCCGGTCGCTCGCGATGCACTTGGAATATCGCCGTCTGATCTCACCGATTGGCCAACGAGTGTGAGCTGCGGCTGCCTTGCCCCCTTTGCTGCATCAATATCATTATTTGCAGCGGCAACTGCGAAATTTGTTTCGCGCATTGCGGGGCTGAAATCTTCTGCTGCTTTTAGCAGTTTGTATATTTGCGCGCGTGATATGTGTACATTGTCGGCGCTTTTTAGTCCGGAAAGATTTTGTAACGCAGCGAATGTATTTTCGTCAAGCTCACTTTCAGAAGCATTTAGGGTTGGTTCTGATCGATCTTTTACTTCTCGTGTAGTTGAATTTGAAATTGCGCACGTTGCCGCAATCGACACTGCGCATACAATGCGCAATGCATTTAAAGTCATCTTCATTTTGAGCCATTATTAAAGCTTAAGTTTCTGCATTTTAGCGCTCTCGGAAGGCTTCTTTTGCCTTGGTGATAGGCTTCAACAGATACATCATAATTGTTTTGTCGCCTGTTTTTATCTGGGCTGTGGCAGTCATCCCGGGGATGATCTGCATGTTTCTTTGTTTCGGGTTCGTTTGATCAACGGCGGATTCAATTAAGACTCTATAGTATCCGCCTTGAGAATTTTCTTGAGGTTTAGCATCTTCTCTAAAAGTATCAGGACTGACCAAATTTACTTTGCCTTGTAGCTCGCCATAAATTGCAGTGTCGTATGCAGCCAGTTTGATCGCCACAGGGAGGCCAGGCTCGACATGGGAGATGTCTTTCGGATCTAGCCGCGCTTCAAAAAGGAGGCTCGCATCTGCAGACACAATATCTAATATCGGCGCTGAAGGGGGGACTGCTGCACCTAATGTGGTGATGCGTATGTTCTTAACAATTCCGTTTACTGGCGCTTTTAAAGTTGTTCGATTATATGTGTCGAGTCGTGCTTTTAAATTGGGCGCAAGTTGCGATAGTTCTCCGTCAATCCGTACCACTTCGGCGTTTGCATCCGCCCTGAATTTATTAATGCGCTCCGTGATTTGCTGCGAAATCTCGTTTTCTTGCCTCTGCAGTCGTGATAGCTCCACCAGTGAAAACAAGCCCTGTGAAGCCAATTTTTCTGAGAGTTTTAGTTCATTCGCGATTAAGGTTTGGCTTCGTTTCAATGCTTCGATAGTGTCGTCAAGAGCTTTTTTTCTGGCTTGAAATGTTTGGATCTCAGTCTGTAACAGTTGCTTATTCTGTGCCACTTCAGGAGGGAAGGAAAGGGGCATTCCAAACGCTTCGGCTTTTGCTCTAGCTCTTGCGGCTTTTAGTGTTAATTGCTTAGAAACTCCCTCTTGGTATTGTGATTCAAAACGTGTCGGTTCTAGGCGTGCAATCGGTTGCCCTTGCGCCACAACGTCACCTTCTTTCACCAATAGCTCGGACAATACACCTCCTTCCATGCTATTGACTACTTGCTCCCTGGATGATGGGATTACTCTTGCTTCAGCTTGCGTGACTTCGTCGACTCTGAACCAGCTAGCCCAGGCGATAGCCACTATAGTTAAAACCACCATCAAATATAAGATCGCGGAAGAAGCCGGAGTAGCTTGCGCCATCAATGCTTCCCGCACATCCTGCATGTATTCAAGATCAGAAGGCTTTAGTCTATTATTTCTTCGAAATAGGCCCTTGAAGTCTATGTGCCAAGGCGACAGTTGGTCTAGGTCGTGCGGGGTTTTCAATGCTCCCCTCCGTCTTGAAAGATACCGTCGTTTACTTTGCTCACTGCTGCAGAGTTGCTTCCAGCTAGCATTGCCAAAATTTTTTCTTTTGGTCCGTCGGCCACGATACGCTGCTGGTCGAGTACGACAATTCTATCCACGACGCTCAAGAGTGAAGGTCGGTGTGTAACGACGATCACTGTCCTGTCTTTAACGATGGACTCGAGACGTTTAGTGAACATCGCCTCAGTCTGCATGTCCATCGCACTCGTAGGTTCATCCATCAATAAAATTCTGGGTTCTGTAATCAACGCGCGGGCGAGCGCCACCAATTGCCGCTGTCCTCCAGACAAACCGAGCCCCATTGTTCCTATCGGCATGTCATAGCCCATAGGATGTGCGTCAGCTATTTTGTCTAGGCCGGTTAGGGCGACAACATCCATGAATGCATCTATGTTTGCTCCGGGTCTGCCTAAGAAGATATTTTCTCTTAGCGTGCCCCTGAAAAGTCTCAGATCTTGGGTGACATAGCCGATGTGATTTCTGAAATCTACGGGATCGATTTGTCGAATATCGATACCATCGATTTTTACTTGACCCTCTATCGGTTGATATAAGCCAGCGATCATTCTCAGCAGCGTAGATTTTCCGCTCCCAATTTTCCCGACAAATGCGACTCTCTCGCCAGGTTCTATTTTGATCGATGCATCCCGTAGTGCGACGGGTGCAGTGTGCTTTCCAGTCGACGGGTAGGCAAATGTTAGCTTTTGTACCTCGATTCGTCCGTCGATCTCAGGTTTTTGCAAATATGATCGGGTAGGATCTCGCTCAATTGGCAGCTTCATCAGATCGTTCAAGCCACTCATCGCTGCTTTCGCGCTTTGCCACTGGTTAGTCAATCCAATGAATTGTCCTACGGGACCGATAGCTCGGCCGGCAAACATTAGACTTCCAACCAACGCGCCGGTTGATAGTTCACCGGAATGGATCATGTAGACGCCCCAAACTAGTAAGGCAATGTTACCAGCCTGCTGGATCATGTTGAACCAAGTCATGACTATGTTCGACAATATCCGGAAACGCATTCCCGAGAATGCTGAGGCTGCAGTGAGCTCCTCGTACCGCTTCGTCATTATTCCCGCAGCGCCTGTTACTCGCAGTGTTTCGATACCTTCTATGGATTCGATCAGGACACCCATCATTTGCGCTTGGTCACGATACGTTTGCATCATGTAATGATGGAGCGGGAACTGCACGATTAAACCAGTGATAACTGATATTACGATTACGGCCATCGGGACTATTGCCAGTGGCCCGGCAACGCTGAAAATTAGGAAAAGAAATAAAATCGCAAACGGGAGGTCCGTCACTACAGCTAATGTTGCCGAAGTACCGAAATTTCGAACGGTTTCAAATTGACGTACTTGGTGTGCGAACGCACCTGAAGAAGGAGGGGTATGCTCTAGTCGCAATCCTAGCGCCTGCCTGAACAGGGCGGATGACAATGTAATATCTGCCTTTCGTGCGGCAAGGTCCATTAAGTAGTCGCGTATTTGCCTTGTGGCAGCCTCAAACAAGATAGCGATGGTTACGCCGAAGACAAGCGACCATAGAGTCGAGTAAGCCTTTAACGGTATCACTCTGTCATAGACGTGTATCGCGAATAGTCCAGCAAGCGTTGAAAGCACATTGATCAGCACAGCTGCAATGATGCTGTCGTAGTAGTACCTACGATATCGCCATACAACTTTCCATAGCCACGCAGATCCTTGCTTCGCGTCTTTTATCGTTTCTTCATCGTCTGCGCTTCCTGACTTGGGTAGTGCCTTGATTAGTAGGCAGTGACCGCCGTAGCGTTCTTTTAGCTCAGCGTCGCTCAGGAACTGCGTTTTGCCAGCAGGCCCTGCTTCGTACAACTCAAATCTTAGGCCTTGTGGTGTCCGGCGGCTATTGAGTAACACATAGGCTGTTCCATCTGCGTTCAGTAGAACAGCTGGGAGGAGTTCTTGGGGAAGTGAGGCCGGGTCTCGTTTCGCGATTTTTACAGCAAAACCGGCCGCCTGCATCGCACGAATTCCGTGCTCTACAGACAGCCGTTCGCTACTTGGCAGGCCGGCAAGAAACGATGCCGGTGATTTCTGGATTCCGTTTCTGCTGCAAACCCAGAGGAGGGTTTGCAGCAAACTATCGGTCTCTGCCGGGCTCGCTTCGAACCGAGCGCCGCCAGGGTGATTCATATGTGCTTCCTTTAGCCAATGATTGTCTGAATCTTGTCATTGACCAACAGCTGCGCATTTTGGTTCACATAGACCATGTAGCTCTCGGCGCCGTCAGTTTGCGTTGCCGCCAGCTGCCATTCTCCCGACAGCTGAACCACATCGCTGCTGTTGCCATCGATCGTGACAGTTGCCGTGCCACTCAGGATGTCGGCCTCACCCACTGCCAGCACATCAGCCAGATTCACATTTAGTTTGTGAACATCGCCAGATGCAAGGTTGACGTGTGCGCTACCTGCAGCGTTTGCCACTGCGGCCAGATCAAAGACGCGGGCTCCGGAGGAATCGGTCTGGAACCAGACGTCACCCATCGTATGCGTCGCACCATCGGAGGTAGTGTAGCTACCCATCAGGCCGATCAGGTTTCCGTTGTTGACTTCTGACGAAGTGTTAGCGTTGAGCGACAGCGACGTAATACCCAGGCTACTCAGGCTGACAACCTCACCTGCGTCGCTCAGACCGTTGCCGTTACCGTCTTTCCAGACAGCGAGCTGGTTGAACGCTGCATCCCTGGCGTCGAGCAGACCGTCGAGATTGTTGTCGAGTGCACGCATTGCGACGTAACCATCTGCCGCCCTAGTGCCATCAGTCAAGACCGTTCCGGAACCGAACAATTCGCCACCGTTGTTGATCTTGCCATCGCCATTCAGGTCGCGTACTAGCAAGCCGTCGCCTCGGGCAACCCAAGCAGATTTTTGCAATTTGCCATCGTTGTCGATGTCGAACGTAACACCGTTTTGAACGTCAACTGTCTGAATGCCGTTTCCATCTAGGTCGAGCACAACCGGAGTTACGAAGCCCCAACGTGTGGAGTCTGACGAGGCGCCAGCCTCAATCGCCAGAGCATTCGTTCTGATCCAGCTGTCGACACTCGCGGATCCGTACGTACTCACCCAGCCAGCGACCTGTGTTGCACTTAAAGCTGCAAGCTGTGTGCTGTTGCCGGCAGTACCGCCAAGGGCGATGATCTGCGTAGAAGAGAACTCCCCTAAATTAGCTGGAGTCAATCCAGCCAACTGCGCCGATCCAAACGATGTTACGTTGATACCTACCACATTTTGCGACGTCAAGGCACTTATCTGCGCGTTGCTCAATCCCAGTATCTGTGTACTCGACATCTCAGCAACATCAGTCGCTGTAATAGCCGCAAGCTGCGCGGTACCGAAGTCAGCTGCAGTTATCGCCACCATCTGAGCAGACGGCAGACTGGATATCTGCGCAGTCGTCAGCGACTGGATGTTGGCCGAGAGCATTTGCTCAAGCTGCGCTGACGCAAGGTTCGTCACAGTAATCGACTGCAGCTGAGCAGCAGGCATACCTATCAGCTGTGTCGAGGACATTGCCTGCAGCGCACCAGAACCAAGTGCAGCAAGTTGCGAGGTGCCGAAATCCGTAGCGGTAATCGCTTGCATCTGGGCGGAGGGCAGTGCGAACAACTGCGCAGAGCTCAGCTCTTGGATATCAGTTGCA
>JACCDK010441145.1_pt1 | contig 11546 bp, 10 predicted proteins | sample 7445871 | NCBI WGS metagenome assembly JACCDK01 (sample SAMN15323436, study PRJNA562643) | freshwater metagenome | isolation source: river surface water | place: USA:Blue River Watershed | collected 2017-08-15
AGTTGCGGCCCTCTCCCGCGTCTTCGCTTCTGCTGAATTTATTGACATTGCTAGAACTGTCGCTGCAGAGAAAAGACACGACTTTTATCAAGCAGTTAAGAAAGGCATAGCACTTCGGTTGAAGCGTGTCGATTTATGCTCCATAGCCGAATTGATTGCAGAAGAATCTCTCTTGATTGCCTGGGATTACAGCAACTACCAACTAATCGTTGACGTGGGTAGCAAGTATAGCGAAATGGGTTCAAATCGAGTTTCAGATTTACTTGATTCGATTCTTGCTCATGTGAGCGAACCAAGTACTGGAGAAGCGAGATTAAATTCCCAAGAGCGACCTAATGAGTCCGGAGATGCACGTATTCCAGAGCGAAAAGCTTTGAATTCTTTCCTAAAGCCTTTTCCATATAGGCAAAGAAGGAAGTTATTGAAGGCAATTCTCTGGATAAAGGTCCGAACTAAAAAGAATCACCCAAATGACTTTAGATGGTAAGAACCCACTAATTTTCATCGCGGGGATTAATGCTTTAACACCCGAAACCCCTGAAAGCAGCCAGAATTTTGTCAATCGGTTAATCACTCAAGGCCTTAATGCGACCGTCAATCCGGATGCTGCAGAATACTTTATCTGTGTGGATCATTCCCCATCCGATCTTCGTAGAGCTCGAAGGGTGGGTATTACCAAAGAGCGCTCGGTGCTTATCAGAAATGAGCCGACAGTTGTCAGTCCTGAAAATAGAGATTCAGTTGTTGGGAAGGAATACTCACTAATAATTGATATGGGCAGACCAAATTCAATCTCAAACACCACAATGCCATGGCCTCAGCAGTGGCCAAATGGCGACTCTGAACGCTTGCCGGCTGATCAGCGTAAAAATCGCATAGTGCTAATTAATGCAAATAAAATCAGTTTCCTGCCAGGAGAGCTTTACTCTCTTCGTCGGGCTTCCTTACTGGAATTTGATTTAGTAGATTTATTTGGGCATGGCTGGAATATGAGTTTTGGTGAAAAGCTAAAGCATTACTTGAGTAACCTATGGATTGCATTGAAGAGTGGCCAACGCCCTTGTTTTTCCGGAGGGAAACATTTCTTTCGCAAAAGCAGCAACTGGAAAGGCGCCCCAGCTGACAAACGTGAAGTTGGAAAGCTTTATAAATATGCCCTGGTTATTGAAAATAGCAAAGAGTTCATAACAGAAAAAATCTTTGACGCACTTTTTTCTGGGTGTATTCCAATCTATGTAGGGCCAAGTTTAGAAGAATTCAATATCCCAAACAATCTTTATGTGAAAGCCGAAGCTGACATAGAGAGTATAAGTCAAAAGATTAAGAGCTTGCACGACATGGATTACGATAATTGGCACAAAGAATGTACTAACTGGTTATCAAGACAGGATGTGTTTTCAAAATGGGAATCAGAAAACGTCAATGAAAAGATTATCACCCAAATTAAGCAATTCGTACTGGAAGATTAATCAGGATTTTCGGACTAATTCAGATTTATAGCAAAGGCCAGTTTAAATCCTTTTGCGAAACATAAACTGGATTCTTCGGTAACTTGAGTCCTAGTTTTGGATCATCAAATCGGACTCCTATTTCATTTATCGCATCGTAAGGGGTTGACATCACATAAAGAATTTCAGTTTCGGACTTAATCGTCAAATAACCATGCACACAACCAGGAGGAACTACAACAACTTTTGGGTTTTTGGAATCCAGATGAATTTCAAGATGCTTTAAATAGGTCTCAGACTCAGGCCTCAGATCAACAATATAGTCAATCAATGATCCAGATAAACAACTCACAAATTTGAATTCAGAGACACTTCTTATCATTCCATGGAGACCTCGAAAAGTATAAGGCTTGATATTCCTTGAGAGAGAAATTTGAGGATGGCCGATTTCTACATTAGCTTCAGCTAAATCAAGAATCCTCATAAACGAACCCCTCGAATCCTGATGAACAACGAGATTCTTAATTTGGACCCCACCTATCTGATTGACCTTCATTTTCCGGAAAACCCCGCTAATCTTTGAATGTGATGAGTCCTATGCCGAATAGTAGAAGTTCAAGAATATCGTGACAAGCGTCCGAAACGACATTCAAGGTTTAAGGGGAATTGCCGTGATTGCGGTTCTACTCTCCCATACTTTTTCCAGAATCTTTCCCAACGGATATCTGGGAGTTGATGTCTTCTTTGTCATCTCAGGATTTGTGTTGGCACCAGCGCTGCTAGATATAGCCAAAACAACAAATAAATCAGAAAAAATTTTAAAGGTCAGGAAATTTATAAGAAAGAGAATCTTCAGACTCCTTCCTGCACTAGTTGCTTTTTGGGCGCTAATATCTACCGTCTTTATTGTATTCGGAGATATTCAAGATTTTCGAATAGTTTCAAATCAAGTACTGCTCTCAATTTTCCAGGTTGGGAATATTGGATCCCACTACTTACAAGGATCATATTTCCAGGATTTTTCAAATCCATGGGTACACACTTGGTCCTTATCCGTCGAATTTCAGCTCTATTTGTTGCTTTGCATAATCGCATTGCTAAGCAAAAAGAAAAAGGATTTCACCCTGATTATTCCACTCTTTGCCGGGGTATCCGGAATGCTATTTCTCGCAGGAGGCTCAAACAACAATAGTTTATGGCTGGATTACTATTCGCCGGTAACAAGAGTTTGGGAAGTATTTGTAGGGACAATTCTATACATCACTCTGCACCAAAAAGAGAGAATTAAAAGAACAAGCCTTTCTATTCCATCACAGTTGGGTCTGATTGGGATTGCGATATTTCCTGTAAACCTCCCAAGACTGGCAACTACAGTTGTGATTATTGCCATCACGTGCATTTTACTCGCAAGTTATGCTGATAATAAGAATGGAATCCTCGAGAATAGACTCCTTATTGGTATTGGGAACAGGTCATATTCAATCTACTTGGTACATGTTCCCATTTTTTATGTCCTAGAAAGATTTCCATATTTAGAGAAACTAACAGATAGCAGTAGCATCGAGTTACTCAATTTAATCATCACCTTTTTAATCGCTGATCAGCTTTACAAAAGAATTGAAAACAAGTACCGAGAAGCGAAACTTTCTGTTGTGAACAGAAAAAGCCTTGCAGCTTTTTCAATTACTGCTCTATTGACGGCTTCGCTACTCCACTTTTCCGGCGGGAAAATCGCAAATTCGATGATGAGCGAGGGCGATACGCCACCTTGGGTTAGTGCAGTCGGATGTCAAATTTTCGGCAATCTCGATACATCACATAAAACTCCATGCCTGATATATCAAGCGAATAAACAAAGCCGGAAAGTTGTGCTTCTTCTGGGCGACTCTCATGCAGCAGTCTATAAGAATACTTTGAGGGAAATGGCTCGCGAGAGCAACACAACCCTCTATGCATCAACCCAGTATGGATGCCCTTTTTTTATAAAGGAAGATATTACAGCAATTTCGACCGGAGCTAGAAACTGCCTTGAACATAATATTTCAATTCAAAAATGGATAACTAACACCAAGCCTCACTCAATTGTATTGTCATCACGTCCAGGGTATGTTTTAGAAGGGTTCGATTTCAGCGCGGCAGAATTATTGGATTATGAAGTGAAGGCCGTGACGGAAATGCTGGAACTGGGCATTAAAGTTACAAAAATAGGTCCAGTACCTGAAACAGAACGCTATCAGTCAATTGCACAGAAACACTTTCCTTTACTATTTGAGCCAAGTAAATTTCAATTGAGTTTGAATCAAAATGAATACTGGGAAAGGCAAGACATCGGGAGAAATTTTAGATTCTTAAATGTCTTTGGAAATATCTGCAAAGATGAATGCCCAAAGAAAATACATAATCAGCCAATATATTTTGATTCAAATCATTTAAATGACTATGGAGCAAGCATCGCCTTGGAGACCTTTAGGTTTTAATTTAGGAATCATAAGTTTGATACACAGGATTTGTCTTGACGACAGTTTCATAATTTTGAATTTCAACTTCTATTGATCTTGCGAGGGAGCGTTTAAAAATCGATAACAATTTAAAAAGAAACGAATATATAAGACGGTTTTGTAAAGTTACAGATGCAAGTAAGTAGCACTTGTGTAGCCAAGATACTTCTAACTTCTGTATTCGACGCATTTTTACTTGTTTATAGTCATGATCTTTACTCAAGCCTGAATAGACAAACCCCCAAAAAACCGTTTTGGCAAGAATCTCAAGATGTAAATGACGCACAAGGCTTTTGGAGCCATGAAAATTCTTTAAAAAATTCTCCAGTTTCATGAGGTCGGTGACTTTAACTCTAAACCCTTGAGTTGGAGCATAAAACTTATCTCGCCAACTATCAAAAACTAGAGTTTCAGGAATCACATAAACTTTTGCGCTAGACAGAATTACTCCGAAAGACAACACGGAATTTTGATATGTATCATTGAAATTGGAATCTAAATCCCATCTTTTAATCAACAATCTCGCTGCCTCTAGATTCAAAACATTATTAGAGATGAAAATCGGATGCTCCCAACTCTTCTCCAAAAATTCTGAAGAATCGATCACATTGTTGGCTTCTGAGTTATGAATCCACAAGTTCTTTGATTTTTGATCTCCGGTATAGAAAGTTAAGAAATCTATGCCGGGACTTTTTTCTCGAATCTCCGTTAAGTGGTCAAATATTGACTTGACTGCTGTAGGGGCTAACGTATCGTCGTCAGCAAGAACCCAGACATACACCCCTTTTGCTTCGTAGAATAACTTGTTTACATTCTTTCCCTGACCAATATTCTGACCGTTGTGTAGGTATCGAAGCCAATTGTAATTGAATTCTGATGTCACTTTTAGATTCGTTGAGTTCGAATTGTCACAAATAAGAATCTCAACAGAATCCTCAATTTTACTTGTATTAATTTGACGAAATAATGTACGGACCACTAGGAGCAATTCGTCTGGGCGATTATAAGTTGGAATCGCTATAGTCAAGAGCATGGTGATAAATGATAGCCCATAAAAGTATAGAAGCGCATTAATAGAAGAGAGAAACAAATGAAGAGAATCTTGGTGATTGGAGACAAAGGTTTCCTCGGGAGAGCTACTTTTACCTATCTAAGTCCAGAGTTCAATCTAATTCCCTATAGTAAGTTTTCTTTAAGTAAGACTCCAGCAAAATCGCAATTGATGAAGGTACTTAGAACTACCTCTCCAGATGTAGTTCTTTTCCTGGCCGGGAAACGAATCACCCATGGATCAACCAATCAGCAGATAATTGAAAATTACAAAGTGAATGTAACATTTCAAGAGATTGTGATTTCTTCTGTAGCGACCTATGGATTATCAAAGTTTATTTATGCATCAACAAGCGCTATCTATGACAAATACCAAGAAGAAGCCCTGGTTGAGGAATTACTCTTTCAAGAGCAAGAATTGCAATCAGTCCAGGAAAATTATGCTGGGGCAAAATATGAGGGCATGAGACTTGTCAATTTTCACCATGGAAGAACAGGAAATTTTACAAATATCATTATCAGTAATGTTTACGGCAGTCATGATCTTAAAGCTAGCGCCACTAAACTTTTTATTCCTCATGCTATCCATGCGATTCACACTGGAAGAAAAGAGAATCAAAAAGTTTTCTTTAATGGAAATCCAGAAGCACGTCGAGATTTCCTGCATGAAAAAGACTTCACTTCTGCTCTTAGAAATGTAATCACGCAAAGTGAATTTCAAGGTTCATACAATATAGGGTCAGGAATGTCACATAAGGTTTCAGAGGTATCAAGCATTATTGCAAACCTATTCGGTTTTGAGAACCAAATTGTTTTCAGAGGACTTCAAGATGACCTGACAACCCGGAGAGTAATGAATGTAGATCGTATGCAAAGAACTGGTTGGGTACCTACAATTTCGTTGAGTGATGGGATTTCCCAGACAGTTTCCCATTTCATTTCTGGTCTAAAGTAAATCAAGTAATTATCACGTATAGTATACGGATGCTAGTCTTGTTATTTCGTCGCGAGACAAAAACTTGGAAGCAATTTCAAAATTTTGTCTTGCGGCATCATCAACCATCGCATCGTCGGACATAGACAGCCTAACCATTTGAAGAAGTTCCTTTTCATCCAAATTAATTATAGATGCTCGTGCTCCCTTCAAAACCCATTCATTTGCACAAGATGTTCCGGTTTGAATTGGGTAGGTCCCAGCTGTGAGCGCCTCGAGAAATGATGTGCTGACTCCGTCACTTTCTGAGCAGCCTATATAAATGCGAGATTTCTGAAATTCACAGAGCATCTCAAGATGATTGATTCTTTGTTTTACGGTCGTAATTCTTATCCTAGATAGAAGCTCCTCGGGAAGCTGGTTAAGCAACAATTGCACATCTTGAGTGACCGAGTAAAAATGAAATAGATAACTTGGGAACTCTTCAGCAATTGACGGGAGAATTGAAATAGGAAGGTCAGCTCTTCCGAATATCCCACCGTATCCCTTGATTAATATTTGATTTCTCTGGGATGGTGGTGAAAGTTCTTGAAGCGAACTAAAAAGATCGAATCCCCCTGCATTAGGAATACAAGGCAGGTCTAAACCTGAGAAATTCAAATTACGGGCAAGCTGGTAGTCACGCTCACACTCAGCTGAGTAATAATCTGCCTTTTCGAGCAGGCTTCTAATTCGTTTTTCGTGATCTGGAAATTTCTTGAAGAAGTAAATGTCACTTCCCCAATTTGTAACAATCAGCGAAGGACTCCTTAAGAGCTCATCATCTAGAGATTCGACCAAGTATCCTGCGCCTTGGAGTTCCAGCGCGTGGATGAAGTCAAAACTTGTGTGACGCAGAATCTTGTTCAATGCTCGTCGCCGACTCTCAAAACCCATTTTCGCCGGAAGGACGTACTTTACGAAATCAAGGTATCCTGCAAATCTCTCTGCGCGCGGTAAGCCGAATATCTTGTAACTGTTGCACTTGGAGAGAGCTAACAATTCTAGGTGAATCTTTCGAAATTTCTTTGAGGGAAAAATATGGAAGTCAATTGAGGAATCTTTAAATTGGTTAAGCCATCTGGCAACATGGATACTATCTAACATGCCGATAAGCAGGACTTGAGTCCGATCGACGCTCTTCATAGATTCTGAGGTGAGCATATGGCTACGATACACACTATCCAGAAAAAACAACCCTTAAAGCTATATCATTTACTCTATGCCGACGTTTTCAATCATCACTCCTGTGTTTAACGGAGCTGACTTTATTGAAGAAACTATTCGGTCAGTTCTGGCAAATGCTTCAGGTTCAGATTTTGAATACATTGTGGTTGATGACGGTTCGACAGATTCAACGACAAGAATTCTTGAATCCTTTAAGAATGAAATAAGATACGTGCGACAAGAAAATAAAGGGCAAGCAAGTGCAATAAATAATGGCATCGCACACGCTTCAGGCAGATACTGTCTTATTGTAAATTCCGATGACCCCCTAGTGAGCCCCGAGTTGTTCCGAAAGTCGCAAGAAATACTTGATGCTAACTCAGAAATCGCGGTTACTTACCCGGATTGGGTACTCATTGATGAAAATGGAAAAACACTTGAAGAAATTGAAGTAAAGGAATTTGCTTTAGATGAACTTGTAGGCCGATTCAATTGCTTAGTCGGGCCTGGGGGAGTTTTCAGGACTTCCCAAGCAAAGGATATTGGTGGCTGGGATCCAAATTTCAGATTTGTACCGGATTATGATTTTTGGTTAAAACTAGTTGCTTTCGGTGAATTCAAACGCATTCCTGAACCACTTGCGACTTGGAGAAGTCACGGAAATTCGATTTCTATTGGGTCTAGAGGCTTGGAGATGTCGAGGGAAAGGGTTGCAGTGACTAGAAATTACTTAAGTAGAAATCCAGAAACTCCAATCGAACTCAGACGAATGGCGACATCAAACTCTCTTTATCGAGCTGCGGTGCTTAACTATTTTGACAGTCTCATCAATAGTCGGAAACTTATCGTGAGAAGCATTAAGGCTTATCCCAGAATCATCATTGAGCAAAATAAGCTCGTGACCCTGTATTTATTGTTAACACCACTGAGCAATGCTGTGATGCGAGTTGTGAAAAGATTCTTCCGATTATCAAATCTGGAAAACAGGTTAAGGCTTTCACTTAAGTCCTAATGAGCGTTCTGTTAGTCTTGACTTCATGAATCCAGTCGTGATACTTGGAAGTACTGGGATGATTGGGTCAACCCTGGTCAAATACTTCAGCGAATTGCAGATCTCATACATTGAAGTCAACCGCGAAGGAATCGGAACTTTTCCAGGAAGTAATGCAATTCAATTTGATGCTGCTAAAGGAAATGTTCAAGAGTTGATTTCGAATTTTCCCCAAGACACCACCTTCATTAATCTAATCGGTGTCATTAGACACAAAATTGATTTAAACAATCAAGAATCAATCCAGAATGCAAAGGCAGTCAATTCCATCTTTCCGCAGGAATTAAACAAACAGACATTAGCATGTGATGGAAGAGTGATTCAAATTGCAACAGATTGCATCTATTCTGGAAAAAATGGGAAATATACAGAGCACTCAAGTGCTGACCCTATAGATCTATATGGCAAGACGAAGTTCGATGGTGAATACAAGGCAGATAACTTAATGACTTTGAGAGTATCTGTGATTGGTAGGGAAATTCGAAACCACGTCGAATTATTGGATTGGGTAATTAACCAATCACCAAGTGCTGAGGTCAGAGGGTTTGAAAATCATTTTTGGAATGGAATTACCTCACTTCACTTTGCTAAATTAGTGGGATCTTTAATCACTCTTAACCTTTTTTCACCAGGAACGTTTCACATAGTTCCAGGAAACTCAATTTCTAAATTTGAATTAGTTTCATTGATTGCACGGCTTGCAAATAGAGATGACCTGGTCGTGCTTGAAACTCAAGATTCAAGCGCGATTAACCGAACACTTTCAACCGAATTCCCTGATTTCAATAGTATGCTTTGGCAATCGGCCGGGTATGAAGTACCTCCCACTATCGAAGCGATGGCGGAAGAGTATTTTGGCTGGTTGTCTCAGCAGAGCTAAGGAGCTTGTCCCAAAATGGTAAAGATGAAGAAAGACTCCGTAGTCACAATAACTGGGGGAACCGGATCATTTGGGCAAACCATGGCGAAGAGCCTCTTGAATGAAAACGTTCGCGAGATAAGAATTTTTAGTCGAGACGAGACAAAACAAGAATTGATGCGCAACTCAATGCGCGATGAACGCCTTAGATTCTTTATTGGTGATGTACGAGATCCGGATAGTGTTGCTAGCGCTATTCGAGGATCAAACTATGTCTTTCATGCTGCGGCGCTTAAACAGGTACCTTCTTGTGAGTTTTTTCCAATGCAAGCAGTTGCTACAAATGTAACTGGAAGTTCAAATGTGATCGAAGCGGCCGTTAGAAACAATGTTGAATCGGTAGTCTGTTTAAGTACCGATAAAGCAGTTTATCCAATCAACGCAATGGGCATGTCGAAGGCAATGATGGAAAAGGTTGCCCAATCATTTGCGCGGAGCCAAGAGAATTCAGGGACTAGAATTTCAATTACTCGTTACGGAAATGTGATGATGTCGAGGGGCTCTGTAATCCCATTATTTTTAGAACAAATAAAATCAGGTAGTTCTGTAACCGTAACAAATACCACGATGACACGCTTTTTAATGTCACTTGATGAGTCTGTTGACTTGGTCAAGTATGCATTTGCAGAAGGAAACTCCGGGGATCTTTTTGTAAGAAAAGCTCCCGCCTCAACTGTTTCAACTCTAATTTCTGCACTTTCTATAGTTACCGGAAAAAAGGAAATTGAAGTAAAAGATATTGGAATTCGTCACGGCGAGAAGCAGCACGAGTCTCTGGTTAGTTCCGAAGAGATGATGAAAGCAGTTGATTGTGGAGACTATTTCCGAATTCCGCTCGATACCAGATCGTTGGATTACCAGATTTATTTCAACCAAGGTACAAAGATTAGCGATTCTGTTGAGGGCTACACATCTGCAAATACTGTGCAATTGAGTGCTGAGCAGGTAGCCGAAAAGATTTCAGGACTTCCACAATTCAAAGAAATGTACAGGTAAAAAGTTGAAAAACACCAAGGTAACTACATTTGTCGGCACTCGCCCTGAGATTATTCGTTTGGCTAGCATTATTGAAAAGTTTGATCAAATTTTCGACCATCGCTTAATCCACACTGGTCAAAACCCCGACCCACTTATGCGTGATATCTTCTTAAAAGAGTTAGGTGTCAGAACACCAGATGTTTTCTTTCAGGATAACCATGAATCTCTTGGCGGATTCCTAGGGAATCTCTTTGTAGCAACCGAGAAGGAACTAAAAGAGAATCGCCCAGATGCGATTTTGATTTTAGGTGATACAAACAGCGCTCTGGCTGCAATTATTGCTAAGAGATTAGGCGTACCGATTTATCATCTTGAAGCGGGTAATCGATCCTTTGACTCGAATGTCCCCGAAGAGATTAACCGTAGGATTGTTGATCACATCTCGGATATGAATTTCCCTTATAGTGAATTGGCTCGGGCAAATCTGATTTCTGAAGGTATCCACCCGAGAAAAATCGCATTAATGGGATCGCCGCTCCCTGAAGTGTTCAATAAACATCTTCCAAACATTCGAAGTTCTAAGATTTTAGATGAACTCAAGTTGAAACCCCAAGGATATTTCTTAGTCAGTGCGCATAGACAGGAAAATGTTGACTCTCCAGAGCGACTTGCGATTTTAATCAATACGCTTAACGAAATTGCAAACAAGTATGACAACACAGTTCTTGTTTCTACACATCCAAGAACGAGAATTCAGCTGGAGAAACTTGGCGTCAAGGCAGATTCAAGAATCGTTTTTCACCCCCCATTCGGATTCCTCGATTACAACCAATTACAAATCAATGCTCGCATGGTACTTTCCGATAGCGGTACTGTCAGTGAGGAATCTGTGATTCTTGGTTTCCCAGCACTCACAATAAGAGATTCGATGGAGCGTCCGGAAGCGCTGGAAGCGGGCTCCATCATCATGTGTGGAATCAACTCAGATCAGGTTCTTGAGGCGATTGAGGCAGTTGAAAAGAACCCAGAGTCCTTAGTTCATCCCCGCGAGTATCAATTCCCAGACACTTCAACGAGAGTTGCAAACGTGCTGCTTTCAACTGTGCACCAGCAATCGTTCTGGAGTGGCTTGCGAAAGTTATGAGATGTTGAACAAGCTCACTGGGAAAATTCGAAATTCAACAGTAATCCGTTCACTTCAAGTTTTGCCGAGCTCTGATAGACCGAAAGTAATCGCTGCTGTAGTACTTCAGGTCGGCTTAGGTTTCCTTGATTTGCTTGGCGTCGCAGCTTTTGGAGTTTTAGGAGCACTTGCGGTTACAGGAGTTCAATCTCAGCAACCGGGGAATCGAGTTTCTAGAGTTTTAGATTTTTTTGGACTATCCGACTTCAGTTTTCAGCAACAGGTTGCAGTTATAGCGATTACAGCTGCATCTATTCTTGTGATTAGAACAATTCTCTC
>JACCDK011037922.1_pt1 | contig 11540 bp, 10 predicted proteins | sample 7445871 | NCBI WGS metagenome assembly JACCDK01 (sample SAMN15323436, study PRJNA562643) | freshwater metagenome | isolation source: river surface water | place: USA:Blue River Watershed | collected 2017-08-15
CAGCAACAACATGAAAGATCTTTTGAAGGAAAGCATAAACCGTTGCTAGTCCCAACCCCGCAAACGCAGTCTTCGCAAAATTGCCTCCTTTTTCACCAGCCTTCAAAACAGAAGCACAAGCTGTTCCTTCAGGATAAGGCAATGTTTCGTGCTCTTTTACAATCAAGGCACTTCTCAAAGGAATCATCATCAGTGTTCCCAACATCCCACCAAATACAGCAAGGATGAGAATGGTGATGTAATTGAAATAATCAGCACTGCTGCTTTCACTCAAAAATAAAAATCCAGGTAAGGTGAATACAACACCTGCAGCAATACTTTCTCCAGCTGATCCCGTTGTTTGGATGATGTTGTTTTCTAAGATGGTTGTTTTGAGAAATAATTTACTCAAGGCAATCGACATCACTGCAATGGGTATAGATGCAGATACGGTCAAACCCGCTTTGAGAGCCAGGTATACAGTTGCTGCACCAAATATGATTCCAAAGGCAGCACCGGTGATAACAGCCTTTAGCGTAAACTCTTTCATTACAGTTTCAGGTGCAATAAAAGGGACAAATTTCTTTTCAGACATGAGGTTGATTTTGAAAAAAGGTTAATCCTTCATTAAGTTCTGTAGTTTTCTGGAAAGGAAGAAAAGAATGAAAGCAGCGATACCAGACATCACAACAAATACCATGAAGAATGAATAGTTGTTTTCGATAGGATAGCCTAGAATGAACTTGGCTTTACCTTCTTCAGGATAGAGTTTACTCAATGCGCCCGCCAAATAATTGGCAAAGGCATTTGCTGTAAACCAAACTGCCATCAACATGGAAGCAAATTTTGCTGGTGCAAGTTTATTAACCAGTGATAATCCTATTGGAGAAAGACAAAGTTCACCTGCAGTATGCAAGGCGTACATACCTACCAACCATATCATACTCACTTTAATGCCTGGTTGTACATCTTTCACACCAAATGCAATCCACAAATATCCCAAGGCCAGTAGAAGGAGTCCCCATGCCATTTTGGTTGGCGAAGAGGGATCCATTTTTCCCAGCTTCACCCATAACCAAGCAAAAATGGGAGCAAAGCCTACTACAAATATCGAGTTGAGTGAAGCGAAAAAGCTTGCGGGTACTACATAAAAACCTAGATCTCTATTGGTCTGTTCGTCAGCAAAAAAGGTAAGTGATGCACCTGCTTGCTCATAGGCACTCCAGAAAAAGACCACAAAAAAGGAGACAGTAAAAATTACAGCTACCTTGCTTTTTTCAAGCTTGGTAAGCGTTTTGTCGGTGAATATGATAATTGCAATAATTACAATACAAGCCACCAATAAAAAGACAAGATTGGTAAAGAGTGCAGTAGAGATGTTGATGCTGCCAATATTAAAACCCCAATGCTGAATCTGTCCCAATCCAGAGTCCATGTACAAAAGAGTAGTTGCAACGCCAATCAACAAAAAGAAAACAACGAGCCCAAAAATTGGATTTTTACTGTAGGCCGGTGCCGTTGTTGGTATTTCTCCAAGTGTTTTTAAATCTGGACCAACTACATATTTTTTATGGTAGAGCACTTGTATCAACACGCTGAGTAACATGCCTATTCCGCCAGCCATAAATGCCCATTTAAAATCGGCTGGATTACCTGTATCGCCTACCAATCCGCAAATAAATGGCCCTAGTGCACCACCCACATTAATACCCATGTAGAAGATGGTGTAAGCTGCATCAATTCTGCGATCTCCTTTAGGATAAAGTTGTCCAACTAAAGCAGAAATATTTGGTTTGAAAAAACCATTACCAGCAATCATAAAACCAAGTCCACTGAAGAAGAGAAGCGTTGAAAGTTCAGGATTGGAGCTAAATGTGCTGCCACAGAAAAAAAGGATAAATTCTCCAATGGCCATCACCAATCCACCTATGATGATTGATCGCTGATTGCCCCAGAATCTATCGGCAAAATATCCGCCAATCAAGGGTGTTAAATAGATTAAACTGGTGTATCCACCATAGAGTTGTGATGAAAAATCTTTCGAAAACAACAATGCTTTTGTCATGAAAAGCACCAGAATGGCCCTCATTCCGTAGTAATTGAAACGTTCCCACATTTCAGTGGCAAATAGCACGTAAAGGCCTTTTGGATGCGATTGGTTTTGGTTGGTTGACATGGGTCTATGTTTATTGATCGTCCTAAAATAAGCAATTTGTATCTTCGCGAGCAGCTTTTCGTCACACAATCATTATTCCTTTATGAATATTCTTCTTCTCGGTTCAGGTGGTAGAGAACATGCCATGGCATGGAAAATCAGTCAGAGTAAACTTTGCTCACAATTATACATTGCCCCAGGTAATCCGGGTTCGGCAAAATGCGGAGAAAACGTGGCTATTGGGGTCAATGATTTTGCAGCTTTAGCAACTTTTTGTAAGGAAAAGCAGGTCGAAATGCTGGTGGTTGGACCAGAAGATCCTTTGGTGAATGGGGTGTATGATTATTTTAAAAACGATCCATCTTTGTCGCAAATCGTTGTAGTTGGACCTTCTGCAAAGGCGGCACAATTAGAGGGGAGTAAAGCCTTTGCCAAGGCCTTTATGGATCGAAATGGCATACCTACGGCCCAATACAAAGAGTTTACAAAGGAAAATTATGCCGAAGGGATAGCTTATTTACAGGCGCATAGCCTGCCAATTGTGTTAAAAGCAGATGGATTAGCAGCAGGCAAGGGAGTAGTGATTGCACAATCTACTGAAGAGGCAATTGCCACTTTTGAAGATATGATTCAGGAGGCTCGTTTTGGTAAAGCAAGCGAGCGTGTGGTGGTAGAACAATTTCTGACTGGCGTTGAATTGAGTGTATTTGCATTAACCGACGGACAGCATTATGTTTTGTTGCCTGAGGCAAAAGATTATAAACGCATTGGAGAGGGAGATGAAGGTCCGAATACCGGTGGAATGGGCGCTGTTAGTCCCGTTCCTTTTGCCGATGCGGCTTTCATGGATAAAGTTGTGCAACAAGTGGTGAAACCCACTATTGACGGGCTTCACAAAGAAGGGTTGGTATACAAAGGCTTTGTGTTTTTTGGTTTGATCAATGTTGCTGGAGAGCCATTTGTCATTGAATACAATTGCAGAATGGGCGATCCTGAAACAGAGGTGGTGATGCCAAGATTGAGCTCAGATTTGGTAGAGATGATGCTGAAAATGGAAAAAGGTGAGCTTGAAGGTGCTCATGTGCAAATGGATGAAAGGGCTGCTGCAACAGTGGTTTTGGTGAGTGGGGGATATCCAGGTGATTTTGAAAAGGGTAAAAAAATCAGCGGATTGAACAGTTCATTCAATGAAAACACACAAATTTTTTATGCAGGAATTGCATCAAAAAATGATGATGTGGTAACCAGTGGTGGCAGAGTGGCTGCAGTCACCTCATATGGAAAAACAATTACGGAAGCAGTAGCATCATCAATACAAGCTATTGATAAAATTGAATTTGAGGGAATGGCCTTTAGAAGGGATATTGGCTACGAGTTCAAAAATTAAGTTAAGGCTGAAAAAGCTGATTGTTTATTGGGTTATTTGATTGAAATTTGTAGGGACTTAAAACTGACAACATGGGATTATTCTCTTGGTTTACACAAGATATTGCCATCGACCTGGGCACTGCCAATACATTGATTATTCACAATGATGAGATAGTAGTAAATGAACCTTCAATAGTAGCATTGGATAGAAACAATCCAAAGCAATTGTTAGCGGTGGGAAAGAAGGCGTTGTTGATGCATGAAAAAACACATGAAAGCATCAGGACTGTTCGTCCACTTAAGGATGGTGTGATAGCAGATTTCAATGCAGCGGAATTAATGATCAGGGAAATGATCAAATTGATCTATCCTAAGAAACCATTGTTTCCGCCAAGTTGGAAAATGATGATTTGTATTCCATCTAGCATTACTGAAGTTGAAAAAAGAGCAGTACGTGATAGTGCTGAACAGGCAGGAGCAAAAGAAGTTTATTTGATTCATGAACCAATGGCTGCAGCATTGGGTATTGGTATTGATGTTACCGAGCCAATTGGAAATATGATTATTGATATTGGTGGTGGTACAACTGGTATAACTGTCATTGCATTGGCAGGTATTGTTTGTGATCAGTCAATTAGAATTGCAGGTGATGAGTTTACTGCAGATATCATGGAAGCTCTGCGCAGATATCATAGTTTGTTGATTGGTGAAAGAACTGCTGAACAAATCAAAATACATGTTGGTGCAGCAATGAAGGATTTAGATAATCCACCAGATGATATGCCAGTAAATGGTCGTGATTTGGTAACGGGTATTCCAAAACAAATCATGGTGAGCTACCAGGAAATTGCTGAAGCACTTGATAAATCTATTTTCAAAATTGAAGAAGCAATTCTTAAGGCTTTGGAAACAACTCCTCCTGAGCTTGCTGCAGATATTTACAGAAGAGGTTTGTACATCACTGGTGGTGGTTCTTTGTTGAGAGGATTAGACAAGCGTCTTTCTCAAAAAATTAAATTACCAGTTCATGTTGCAGAAGATCCACTGAAGAGTGTTGTGCGTGGTACTGGTATTGCATTAAAAAATTATTCGAATTTCCCTTTCATCATGAGATGATCTGGATAAAAAAACACAAGGAGCAGGTTCTCCATGCGTAACGTTTTTTTATTTCTTAGGCGCTATTCTGTTTTCATTATTTTTTTGGTGATGCAAATCATGGCATTGTCCATGTTGTTTACCGACAACAGGTTTCATAATACGGTAATGGGTATGGTGACCAATGAATTGGCTGGTAATGTCAATAAAAGAGTAGATAAAGCAGAAGAATTTTTATCGTTAAGCGAGCAAAACAGAAAGCTCAGAGAACAGAATGCAAAATTACTTTCTTTGTTACCCAATGGTATTTTATTGCCTGATAGTGCGATGGAAATGGTAACAGATACATTTAGATTAGATTCTGTAAAGCAGTACAGGCAGTATGAATATTTATCTGCTAAAGTAATTTCTAACTCAGTTTTCTTGCAACAGAATTACATTGTCTTGCATAGGGGAAGTGATCAGGGTCTTCAACCCAACATGGCTGTAGTAGGCGTAGATGGTGTTGTAGGCACTATCGTACATGTATCACCAAATATGTCATTGGTGATGAGTTTATTGAATCGTCAATCAAAAGTAATTGCTACTTTAAAAAAAGGAAGTGGGTTAGGTGAAATCAATTGGGATGGAAAAGATCCACGTTATCTGGTATTAACCAAAATACCTAAGACAGTGGTAGTTAAAAAAGGTGATACCGTTGTAACAAGTCCGTATTCAGATAAGTTTCCACCAGGATTACCAATTGGTATTGTTGATGAAGTTGAGCAAGATCAAGAAACCAATACTTACATTCTGCTAGTTAAGACAGCGGTAAATTTTTATAATGTGCAACATGCTTACGCTGTTAGAAACAAATTGGAAGATGAAATGGAAGCATTAAAAAAGAAGATGAACAAAGAATGAACCTTGTTGTAAAAAATATTATCCGGTTTATATTCATCATGACGGTGCAATTATTTGTGCTGAATAATGTGCCACCTCTTCATCAATTTATTGTTCCCTATTTTTATTTTGTTTTTCTTCTTTGGCTTCCGTTTAAGATTACAAGGACAGCCCTCTTGTTCGTTGCTTTTGCGGTAGGTTATGTTACCGATATGTTTTATAAAACTCCTGGATTGCACTTGGCTGCTTGCGTTTTAATTGCATATGTGAGACCACCATTCATTCAGCTGCTGTTGCCTAAGGAAGCCACAGAATGGGGGAATGAAGAGCCTACTAGGAAAACAATGGGACAAGTTCCGTACATGACCTATGTGATCATCATGACCCTCATCCATCATTTTTATCTGATACTCCTAGAATGGTTGCAGTTTGGAAGCTTTTTCTATTTCAGTGGAAAACTCATTGGTACTTCACTTATCAGCGTATTGCTGATTATGATCGCAGATCTTTTATTCAACAGAAATACCCGAACACGTTAACGTTTCAAATGCTTAATTTTGCATTGAAATTGTGTGTAAACAATGCCTGCATTTAACCAGTCGCGACAAAACTTCATCCGTATCCTCTTTCTACTTGCATTTATAGTGCTGGTGCTTCGTCTGCTTTTTTTACAACTGGGCTCCAAGAAATACGATTTATTGGCCCTCGATAATGCTGTTAGTAAAAAAATCATCTACCCCGATCGTGGAATTATTTTTGATCGAAAAGGGAAATCCATTTTAGAAAATACGCTTACTTATGACCTCATGATCAATCCCACGCAACTCAAAGGGATGGATACATTAGGTCTGTGTAAAATCTTGAACATTAGCGTAGAAGATTTTAAAGACCGAGTGGTAGGCGCTATCGTTAAGAATGGAAGGTACAGGCCTTCAGTATTTGAAGGCTCTTTGGCTATTGAGACTTTCGTACAATTACAAGAAAATATTTTTCGCTTTGAACCAGGCTTCTTCTTACAAGAGCGTCCCATTCGTTCTTATCCATTTAAAGCAGCAGCACATATTTTAGGCTATGTTGGTGAGGTGGATTCAAATATCCTCAAGCGCACGAATTATTATTACCAAATGGGTGATTACATGGGCTTAAGTGGATTGGAGAGGTATTATGAAAATATTCTAATGGGACAGCGTGGTGTGCGCTATCAAATCAAAGACAACAAAAACAGGATTGTAGGTTCATATGAAAAAGGGATGTATGATTCGGTGGCTATTGCAGGAAGAAACTTAAATACCTATATCGATATTGATGTTCAGGTTTTGGCTGAACGGTTACTCAAAAATAAATTAGGAGCTATAGTTGCGATAGAGCCTCAAACGGGTGGAATTATTGCAATGGCAAGCGGACCAACCTACGATCCAAACCAGCTTACGGGTAATCAGCGTAAGAATAATTTTTCTTGGATGTTGCGCGACACCGCTCGTCCATTGTTTAACAGGGCTATAAAAGGGCAATATCCACCAGGTTCTACCATAAAACCAATGGGTGCATTGATTGCTTTGGATGAAGGTGTAATCACACCCGACTTTGGTATTGGATGTGGTGGTGCATATTTTGGATGCAGAAGACCTATAAAATGCACGCATGATAATCCTGGTCATGCTGCAAATCTTCGTGTTGCTTTGGCTAATTCGTGTAACAGCTACTTCTCTCATATCTATCGTTTGTCGGTTGATAATCCAAGATTGAATGGAACAGTCAATGGATATTTAAAGTGGAAGCAATACATGAACTCATTTGGTATGGGGGTTAAGTTGGGAATTGATCTACCAAGTGAAGACAAAGGATTGATTGTGGATACCAGCTTTTATAATCGTTTATACAATAGATCGTGGAGCTCATGTACAAATGTGTTTTTAGGAATTGGTCAAGGTGAAATGCAAGCCACGCCGCTTCAAATGGCCAACTTGATGTGCATCATTGCCAACAAAGGATATTATTATACCCCACATTTCGTTAAATCTATTGAAGCACAAACAGAAGAAGATACTGTCTTAAATACATTTAAGAATAAACACCAAGTAACCAATATACCAGCTGAAATATATGATATCGTTCAGATGGCCATGCAAGATGTAACTGAATCTGGCTCTGGACGTATTGCTAGAATAGAAGGAATAGCTGTAGCCAGTAAGACTGGAACTGCCGAAAACTATGGCATCATTTATGGGAAGCGTGAAAAATTGAAAGACCATTCTTGGTTTGTTTGTTTTGCCCCAAGAGAAAATCCAAAAATAGCTGTTGCTGTTATTGTTGAGAATGCAGGCTTTGGTGCAACGTGGGCTGGTCCAATGGCTGGATTGATCATGGAAAAATATTTAAAGGATACCCTTTCGGCAGTGCGTTGGAAAGAAGTTGAGCGCATAGAAAATCAGGAAATCATTTTACCTATTGTGAAAGCGAAGCGTAACAGGTTAGATTCTCTCAAGCGTGAAAGATTAAGAAAACAACAGATAAGAGTTTTGGCTAATCATGAACATGATAGAAAAGGTGACAATAGAAAAAAAGCTGTTGCACACCACAGCATTATAGCAATAAAACCAAATGATGAAGAACAATTCGTTTGAAATATCAAAAGGGATTGACTGGACGCTGATTGGTGTCTATGTATTGCTTGTGCTAACGGGTATAGCAAGTATTTTTGCAACAACCTATAGAGATGAATCGGTTATCAAGGGTTTTCTTTCTTTGAATACCGATTACAGTCGACAGCTATTGTATTTTATTATTTGTATTGTAATTGGTTCATTCATTTTACTTACCGATAGCAAGTTTTATACGGCGACTGCTAACATTTTATATGTGTTTGGTATCATCTTAATGATATTGGTATTTCCTTTTCATACAGATATCAAAGGAACAAAGTCGATTATCAGGTTTTCTGGATTTCAGCTTCAGCCAGCGGAGTTGTGTAAAATATTCGTGAACCTTGCATTGGCGAAGTATTTATCGACACCAGATGTAAATTTTAAAAAGCTAAAATCTCAGTTGATTGCATCCGGACTCGTATTGCTTCCAGCTGTAATGGCTATCATGCAAAGTGAGACAGGTTTGGCACTTGTTTATTTCTCCTTTTTCTTGGTGATGTACAGAGAGGGGTTGCCATCAACCATTATCGTTATTGGTTTTTCAGTCGCCATTCTTGTTATTTTAACTTTACTTATCGATCAAAACATATTGGCTGTTTTATTGACTGTAGTTGCTGCAGCAGTCATTTATGAATTGAAGCGTCAAATCAAAAGAAAGCGCTCTCTTTTGTTTTTGATCATAGGTATTTGGGCATTGGCCGTAGGTATACAGAGATTTGCGATTCCTTATTTTTTTAATAACGTGCTGAAGCCTTATCAAGTACAACGTATTTATGCAACTGTGGGTAAGGATATGGAGATTGATGAGTCGACTATGACTGAGCAGGACATTAAGAAAATGCAAGAGAGGCAAAAGGCCGGAAATTATAACGTTAAGCAAAGCAAGATAGCGATTGGGTCTGGTGGCTTTTGGGGTAAAGGATTGATGAAGGGGACACAAACCAGGTATGATTTTGTGCCTGAACAACGCACCGATTTCATTTTTTGCACAATAGGTGAGGGATTTGGATTTGTAGGTAGCATATTTCTTTTAGGTCTATACTTATTCATGTTGTTTAGGATTGTCAATATTGCTGAGCGACAAAGAAGTGCTTTTAGTCGCGCTTACGCCTATGGTGTTGCATCTGTTTTGTTCTTCCATATTTTCATCAACATTGGTATGACCATTGGTATAGTTCCAGTAATTGGTATTCCTTTGCCTTTCTTGAGTTATGGTGGAACAGCCCTAGTAACATTTACAGTGCTTTTGTTTGTACTTATTAGACTAGATGCAGACCGACAAATGATTCTTAGATAACAAAGCATGAAAATTATTCCACTTTCTGAAGGAGCATTTACCATTGACCAAACAAAAGTGTTTGTCCCTTTTGATGTACAGAAAGATAATCTTCAGGAAAGGCCCAGAGGAAGTTTGCTTGTTGAAATTCAGCCCTTTCTTATCGTTACCGATAGTGATATAATTTTATTAGATGCAGGCTTAGGATTTTCAACAAATGGAGTAGCACAGCTTTATGAAAACCTTGCTCAACATGGGTTTTCCTCTCATGATGTTACAAAAGTTTTGATGAGTCACTTGCATCGCGATCATGCAGGAGGATTAACCATTAAGGATCCCTATCATACAACCTGGCATTTGGCTTTTCCCAATGCAAATCATTACATACATCAACAAGAATTAGATTTTGCTTTATATGGGAAGAATGTTTCTTATGATGCTGAAAAACTTCAGGTATTAGAAGGAAATGATAAGGTTGTATTGCTTTCAGATGAAGGAATAATTGATGGTTATATTCGACACCAATTTTCTGGAGGACATTCTCCTTATCACCAAGTGTTTTGGATTGAGGACAAAAATGAAACTATTTTTTTTGGTGGAGATGAAGCACCCCAATTACAGCAAATGAAAACAAAGTTTGTCGCAAAATATGATCATGACGGCAAAAGAGCAATGGAGCTTAGACAAGCGTGGTGGGAACAAGCAAAGACGGAGGAATGGAGTATTTTATTTTATCATGATATAGCAACACCGCTCATAAAACCTATCTAATAGAGTGATTTAATTATAAGCTTTACTAATATTAAGTATAGATAAGTATTTGGTTTTAAAACAATTGCTACTTAACTTAGTAAGTAAATAAAAAAGGCTAGCCCTAAAAAGAGCCAGCCGTTGCTAACCTATGAAAAACACCAGGTTAAAAATACATTAAAAAATTATATTAGAATCCTTTTTTTCTCGACTCAAGCTGCTTTTTTTCTGCCTGTCTTTTTTGGAATTCTCTCCTTACCAAAGATTTGAATTCATCCTCAGCACCAAAGACTTTATTGGCCCTTTCGTGACTGATTACCTTTTCAAAGTCGTCTCTGTATTGCTTTCTTACATCTAGCATCTTTTGTTGGCGGTCTAGATTGTCTTTGTATTCCTTAGCCTGTGCTGCCTGCTTAAGATCATTCCTGTATTGGTTGAAAATTGGCCAAAATTTTTGAGCTTCTTGCGGATTGAGGTTAAGCTCTTTGGTGATAAAAGCTAATTCCATGGCTTGTATCTTCTTTAATTCAGCAACCCTGGCATCCATGTCTGGACGCTGACGTTGCGCTTGTGCGCTCGCAAAAATCAGGAGGCCAGTAAATAGTGTAAAAAACGCTTTCATATTCTGATGGTTAGGCATGTTATTTAGTTCATCATATTTAGATCTTCATTTTTAATGAGATCAATGTAGGTGGATATTTCGTTTTCGGGTATTTCACTCAGTATCTCTGTCACCGTATTTGCATCCATCTGAACCAAAAGCGACTGTGTGTCATCGATTGATTCTTCAGAGTGATCCTCTTCAATAGAAGCAGTTTCATTTAGAAAAAGTGCATAGCCATCGGCTGAAATTGCAACTTCATCTGTTGATTTAGCAATTGTACCTTGCCTTTCACTACTAAAAAAGAGGGTAGCAAACGTAGCGATAATTCCAATAACAGCAGCAGCTGCTTCATATTTTAACACTGCTTTTAAGTTGAATAATCGCACAACCTTTCCTTGCGGTGGCTTGATCTCAACTTTGAATTGCTGCATATAATCAGGAGGAACTGAGTAGGGGTTTTCTTTCTTAAGTGATTGTAAAAATGGACTAAGTTCTTCATTTTCAATCTCTTGCGTTTGTATGCGCTGCAAAATAGTACTTGAAAATTGCTGGAAATAACCTTCCGGTGCCTCAAATGGACTATTTCTAGGCATATCAGCAACAAGGGGACTTATTGATGAGAGTTCTGACAATATGTGTTGATGGTCATTCATCAGAGGTTAGACTGCTTTTGATAAGGTTAGTTTAATGATTGAGTATGTATTCTTCTATCTTTTTTACGGCATGGTGATAGCTGGCCTTTAATGCACCTACTGAGGTTTCCAGGATTTCACTCATTTCCTCATA
>JACCDK012039722.1_pt1 | contig 11540 bp, 6 predicted proteins | sample 7445871 | NCBI WGS metagenome assembly JACCDK01 (sample SAMN15323436, study PRJNA562643) | freshwater metagenome | isolation source: river surface water | place: USA:Blue River Watershed | collected 2017-08-15
AAAGGGATGAAGTACACGTGCATAAAGAGTGGAGGCAAACTCATCTGGAGCAAAGCCGTGGCAGTTAAGCCACCTGCTGATCTAAAGCCAGGAGTATGTCCGGCAGTTACAGCCGCCGATAAAGATCCAGGGATTAGCCAAGCTCGTGCAAATACATTGCTCGAGATGAATGAAGCTCAAGCCACAGAATGTGCAACTAGCCTTAGTTGGCAGATTCGAGTTGGGCAGCGAGATGACGAATCCTATTCATTAACCAAAGATTTCCGAGTAGACCGAGTAACGATCACGGTAATGCAGGGTCTTGTCACTAAGGTAGAGATTGGTTGAAGCTGGTATTTGCCGTGCCTCAAAAAAGCCCTTATCGGCATTAAAGCTTCCGCGAGACGGGTAAATCACCCCTTCCTGGATGGTCATTACGCTCAAGACCGGTCGCACTTGTCCAAAATGTCTAGTCAAGACGGGCCACTTCTAGGAGACTAAGCACCTTCGTAAATGACCATTTAAAGCGTGGTCCTCACAGGATGTGGAGGGTGGGTTCGACATGGCAAAGCAGTCGTCGAAGGCTTCCGTCCTCCCTTTATTAATTGCGATTGCGGCTTTTGTCATCAGTATTGTGATTTATTTTGCGACGCGAACAAGTGCGGACGCTTTTCTTCTTCATTTACTTGGATACGTTTTGACTCCTTTAGTGGTCGCACTTTGTATGGGTTGGGATTCAATCGCGCAGCGACTGGGCGTTGGTGAAAGTCCTTGGTATGAAAAAAATCCAACTTATTCTCTTGCACTTCGCATTCTCACAGCAATTTCATTCCTACCCTCATTTCTGCATATTTTTGTGATGGCTTCTGACATTGCAGAAAAGATTGCCGGTCAGTCATGAAGAATTGGGTTTTGAGATTCTATACTGTAGTCATCATTTTTGTATTTACATTTTCGGGATTAAATTCAGTACATGCTGGATTTAAGATGCCCGCCAGCTCGCTACCGGCAGAGTCATCGCGAACTTTCGAAGATTTAAGTCGTTGCTTGCAGTCGCAAGGAAAAGACAAAGTATTGGATGTCTTCTACCTTATTGATGAATCTGGCAGTCTCAAGGCAACTGATCCGAATAATGATCGAGCGGATATTCTGAGTTCAAGCCTCGAGCAGCTCGCTTCATTCAATAGTGATGTAACTGTCAATTATTCCGTTGCATTCTTTGCCCACCAATACACACTTTGGCAATCTTGGCGCACCGTCAATAAGGGTGGGATCGTCCCAGAGGCAGCAAGATTGAACTCTGAAGTTCGTAAGCGCAACAACGGACTTCTGACTGATTGGCTCCAGGGAATTGATGGTGCGATTAATGAACTCAACGCCCAGCATGCGCGGACCAATGGTTGCAGCACGCTCATCTGGCTCACTGACGGAGGTATTCAGTTAGCTGATGATGTGAAAACTGAAGCTGCCATTGATCGACTCTGTACCAATCGATTCGATGTATTGCGCAAAAACGGAGTAACAGTTCTTGGCATCTTACTCAAGAACGAGAAAGCGCTGGCTGATCTATCAGCAGAAGATCAAGAATACCAAGCAGATCGAATGTCCAGGATGGGTCCAATGGTTACCGGCCGAGGAGTTCATGCTGATGGAGAAGAAAAAACTTGTGGCACCTTTCCCGTACCAAAGAATTACAGCCAAGGCGCATTGTTTGTGGCTCAAGACCCAACGGAATTGGCTTATGAATTCTTAAAACTTCCTCCACGCATAGAAGGCTGCGCAAACCTCAAAGAATTTGGAAGAGGTAAAGGAAAGTTTGAAGTTGAGAACGGAATTAGTGCATTTCAAATTGTGACAACAGCACGTGATTGGCGTTTGATTGATCCAGCAGGCAAAACGGTAACTGCCGCGACAAAAGGAATTGGAATTTTTGAAACTGCAGGTGCTGCCCAGATAAAAGTTGGTGCAACAACCTCTGGAATTGGAGAGTGGAATTTCACTGGTAATGGAGGAGACTCCTCTCTTTTCTACTGCAGCGGTTTGGATATTCGAATTGATCCAGGCAGTGAGTTCATCGCAGGTAAAGCCGGAATCCTTTCTGGCAAGGTAATTTCTCAGGCTACGGGTCTGGCAGCAGATTTAACAGCTTACGATTCAGATCACCCAATTACCATTGAACTCATCACAAATGGAAAGAGCGGAGAAAAAAGAGAGGCGGAGCAAAGCGAGCCAGCAAGTTTCATGCTGAAAAAGTTCACCCCGGCAACAGGAAGCTCAGAAGCCGAAGTCAGAATTACTCTAAATCTCAAGACCAAGCGCGGCATTCAGCTTGCACCCGTATCGATTTCTCAGAAAATAGATGTTCGATTATTGAGCAATTACCCATCAATTAAGAATGATCCAATTGTTCTTAGCATGCTTGCATCTGCACTTAAGCCAGCCAAAGGTTCGGTTACCTTCACCCCTCCAGCAAGTACTGATGGAAAAATTTGTGTTGATCCTGGGGCTAAACCGATTGTGATTCAAGACAAAGTCTCTCGGGCAGATACGTATGAAATTTCAACAACAGGCCTGGATGTTGATGGGTGTCTACCAATCCGGCAGGGCGAAGAGAGTGAATTCGAGCTAACCGTTTCGAACTCCGTAACGGCAGATGGAGACGTAGTACTTGGCTTACCGATCACATACTTCTCTGATGCGGAGCCAGGGAAGCAGTTCACTCTAAATGCCGAGGTAAATTTTAAGTCGGATAAGCCAGGAGATGCATTCCCGCTAAATGTGATCCTGATGGTATTGGGTACTCTGATTCCACTCGGCGCAATCTATTTCTTGAATTGGCTGATCACTAAGCTAACAGTAGGCAGTCAACTTAAGCGGGCAACGTATAGTGTGAAGGTTACTCCAGGGGGCAAATACACTGCCCTTGATGGCAGCACAATCATTCCTCAGGATGTTGAGTTTAAGGGACTTCCACAACAGGGTGATGTTCGCTCTTTCACGGAGCAAGGGCTGACATTCCGTGCAAAGGTTTCAAAACTTGCTTTGCCAGGCCCATGGTTTGAAGCGGTAGCGCCAAGTGAGCATCGTGTAATCACACTCGCTCATGCAACACCGCGGATCAAAGGTCGTTTTGCTTCAGGAAAACTCGCACCAACTTCTGATGATTTGGCGAAGGTTTGGGTTTTGCAAATAGCCGACACTGAATTGGAAAAATTTGATAAGAACACTCCGGTCATTGGTAAGTTGATTATCTTTAAGCGCAATAATTCCAAGGAAGTTGACCAGTATCGAAAAGTATTTGACTCTGTTACTAATAAGCCGGGAGTATGGGGCGAAGTTACTCGGTTAGCTGCTGTGGTAACTGCAGAGAAAGCAGTTAAACCAGGAGGAACACCGCCAAAAAAGGAAGAAACTGACCCGAACGAGGGTAATGGTGGTGGTACACCACCGCGCCCACCTCGCCCTGGAGGTGGAATCGGTCCCCGTCCTACCGGATCTTCAGTTTCCCCTAAAGTTAGCCGTCCGGGCGAAACACCGACCCCAACTACGCCAATTGCCCCCTCAACTCCGACCAAGCCAAGTGCTCCACCAAATCCAGGCGGGAAACCACCTCGTAAGTAATCCAGACTATCGAAAGGTCAAAAATGCTATCTAAATTCCTTCTTGTAGGCGTCGGCGGTTCAGGCGGCAAGACTTTACGTGCCGTGCGCAGCACACTGGAATTAAAGCTTTCACAAGCAGGCTGGCAAGGTGAACTACCTTCAGCATGGCAGTTCTTGCATATCGATAGCCCAGTCAAACAAGATGGACCTGGATTTCCAGCTCCAATGCTTCCAGAAATCGATTACCAAGCACTCTCCAAACCTGGACAGGCATATTCGGATTCATATTTCCGGGCGATGTCGTTCGTGGACGCGCAGGATAAAGAAGATCATCTTCGATTCTTACCTCACCCAGACCACGTGAGTGTTAATCCTACAATCGGTGCTGGACAGTTACGAGGTGTCGGCAGAGTGCTGGTTTTAGGCGCTCATGACAAGGTTCGCAACGCCCTGAGATCAAAGATTGTTAAGTTGATGGGGGCGGAGGCAGATTCAGAGTTGCGCAGTGCAGCGGGGATTCTTGGCGTTAGTCAACAGATTCAAGCAGCACCAACAGTCATTGTTATTTCTTCAATCGCGGGCGGATCTGGCGCGGGCCAATTTTTTGAGGTTGCAGAAATGATTAAGTCCATCATGCCTGGAGAAGGATGGGTTCACGAAATCTATAACATGCTTTATGCGCCAGATGTATTTACAGAAGTTGATCAAGAATTATTGGTAGGAAATGCACTTTTCGCAATGAACGAAGTCATGAGCGGCACTTGGTCGAAGTCAATGAGTGAAGGTTCAAAGCGTTACTCAGCATTAATGGGAGCTCCAATTCCAGATAGCAGCAAGGATTACAAACCCGGCGCTAAGTACAACTTTATGATTGGAAAAGGAGCCTTCGAAACTCAGCAGGATGTATATCTGGCAGTTGCGGCCTCTTTGAGCACATGGATGACTGACCAATTCGTTAACTCGCGAATTATCGAATTCACTCAGGGTAACTATGCAAGCTCTCAGTTGGAGAACAATCTGCCCGATCGGTCTGGTTTGAAGGAAGCAAACAAAGATGCAACACCATTTACTGCTCTTGGTTTCGGTCGAGTAGGGCTTGGAAAAGAAAAATTTGTTGAGTATGCAGCCCAGCGACTTGCAAGATCAGCGATAGATCGCATGCTCTTTGCGCACACGCAGGAGGACCCAAAGTTCACTCAAAAGACAGAGGAAGAGTGGATTACATTTAAGGCTGAGAAGAGCCTCTTTGAATTCATTGATGAAGTTAAACTCAATGAAGAAACTGAACAGCACAATGACATTATTGATGCGATCCGACCAGATCATAGTGCTTTGTTCGCCGAGTTTAAGGGCCAAGTATCTGCTATCGCGAGTGAAACACTAAATCCAAAAACTAATGCCCAGTCTCTATTGGAGTGGGATGCTCAGCTCCAAGATGCTTTTAACAAAATTATCGGTCCTTTCTTGGGTCGCGAGGCTGTTGATCGCAACGAAAAAATGCGTCAATGGGTAAAGAATAAGAAAACTGAAGTGCTTGCGACAACCTCGCGGTATGTTTCTCAGCAAGGTATTAAAGTCACTGCTGAAATACTGCATCGAGTGTCAGATAAGTTGACAACCGTAGCCGACGAGCTGCGTACCGAAGCCAATCTATATATTCGTTATGCGGGCGATCTCTCTACATACATCAGAGGGGAGTTAGGCCAAGTTCCTGAAAAAAATCAGAATTCGATTCTCGCGGATAATCAATTCGTACTTGCATCGCTAGAGCATGTTGTTGACTCCTTTAGTTATCGTGCAGACGCTGCCCTAAGAGATGAAGTTGCAGACCTTATTGCCGATATGGCAAAAAACTTTATTGACCCGCTTCGAACTCAACTACTTGGAATCTATCAGGGACTTTTGGAAAGCTTAATCGACCCAAAGAAAGAATTTTCTAAGTGGCCGGAGGAGGACTCAACTGCAGTTCCAAATCGCTTCCGCCCATCGAAGAATGAAAAACTTTTGATTGAGACAGATCAATATGCATCTGAGTTTGCTGAACTAGTGAAAAATTCAGTGAGTGAAGATCGTCGAGCAACTTCGATGCGCGTAGTTGTCAATGAAGTGATTATGGGAGCACTCGCCATTCCAGATTTGGATCGACGCAACTACTGGACATTCATTTCCATTGATCGTGAGTGGGTGCCTGAGACGCAGGTCGCGAGAGAGGATCAGTTGCAAGTTGCCCAGAGTGCAAAATTTGAAATGTCTATCGAGCCCTCAGATTACTTGGAAAATGCACATAAATGGATGAAGCGAATGGGCACACCTTTTGCTAATTATGTAAATGAAAATCTTGCTTCTTACTTAAATAAGACCACAGACAAGACGGAGAAAAAGGCGAGAAGAGATAAATTCCTTGCCAAACTTGAGGAAGCAATTAGGGATGGTGCTCCTCTCGTTACCTATAACAAGCGTCTTCTCAATGCGGTTCATGACGATAAAGCAACCTTCAGTACCGTTGTCTCGACCTTCCCAATTGCAAAAACGGATGACATTTACCCTGAGATTGAAGCAATTCTAAAGCGCGAAAACCTCTTGGGTTCTGTCGGAGCTGGATCATTTGATGCACAGTCTCCGGTACAGCACATCGATTTCTTTAGTATTCATCAAGCGGTCGAGCCAATGGTTATTGATTCAATCATGCAGCCAATTGTGGGATACTGGAATCAGTATTGTGGCGAGAAAGAGACTCGAGAGAGTTTCATGCAGTTCCGCCGACCAAGGTACCTTTGGGATTCAATTCCTGCGTCAGAAAAACCAAAGAGAGATATCTTAAAAGGCTTCTTCATCGCTAGAGTCCTAGGCCAGTTCAAAACAGATAAGTCTCTTTCTGAAGAGATTCTCACGGACAAGGGACCAAAGTTAAGTGTTTGGTCTGGAGATTCAGATGTCTGGTTTGACTTGCCACACCCACTCTTTTCGGCTGATGTAGTTCGCAAACAGCAGAATTTTCCGGGGGCAATTTTGTCATCTATCTCCCTGAGTATTGTTGAATGTAATGGCCAACAGTCTCTTGCACCTCTCGACCCGTACAAGCGTCTACAAAAATTGGCAGACCTAGAATCCGCATCTTCACCTTTACTGAAGTGGATCAACGCGGGCCAAAGCCAGTTTGCTCCGGTTCCAAATGAAAAGAGAGCAGGATCAACGAGTGACACGCCCGCTGTCCGTCAAGAGGCGGTTGTGGAATTCATTGGAACCGAGATTGAAAAATACAAGGCACGATTTGAAAAGCAGGATATCCCTTCAGGGCGTGAGGGCGCATTAGCGCGCGACGTAACGTGGGAGATTCGTGAGCAGTTGATGAGTTGTCTTGTCTCTCTAAAACTCGATATCGAGAACATGGACCTTGGTTCAGAATCAGACGAGGATTAAGAATGTCCTACGAGTGGGTTAATAATTCTTTAAGTATCGTTCTCTTGCCTAGTGAGGACCGTTACGCGAAAGTCCATGAGCAGTTAAAGGAGTGGATTGCGGATGGCCTATTGGGCAATTTTATTTGGCTGACAGCCGACGATATCAAGTTTGAGGAATTTGGCCCGCCTACGGTTGGAGGTACTGTCTGGGGACTCGATGAAGATCGAGAGCTTGTTGGAGTTCGAATTGATCCGTTCGAAGAGATGGCTAAGAATCAGTTCGACTTTGTCCGCGTTATCGCAGTTCGCGTGCTTTCGAATACCTATGCGCCAGATGAGACGGAGTACGAAAAATTTGACCTCTTTGCAGACACTGTTTACAAGTCTCTTCCCTTGTACGCTGAAGGCGATAAGCATGGGCAGAAGACAGATTTAAGGAAAATCAATCTTGTAGTTTACCCAACCGAACTTCAACAAACCGATTATTCCTTTGTTTTCAAAGGACGCGAATGGGATCATCATGTAATTGCCTCCCCAGAGGACCGAAAGACCCCACTCTCTGGCGATCGATTTGTTAAAGAAGACTCGCGATATCCGAAGTTTATTGCCATGCACGTTGCAGCCACTGGTGGCCTCTGGAACGGAATTGCGCACAGTCCGTTTGATGAGTTGCCTAAGCCAGAGAGTGGAGCTAAATCATTTCAGCTTTCTAGAGTCTTCGTTAATTCTGTGCTCACTGACGGCCTCTCACGCCGAATTGCTGCATCAGTTCTTGCAGATATTGCGGACCCAACTGTCGATTTACATGCCAAGGGTTTGGTCGCGGAGATTCCTAATACTTATTTCATCCAAGATTCAGACATTGATGTAACCGTTGATCAGATGGTTGAAATTGTCTTCAAAACTGAAAACAGCATCCTATCTTTTGAAGAGCCATCCCCGGCTGAAGAATTGAAATGGATGCGCTGGACGGAATGGAGAGTAATTGCCGATTTCCTTAAGTTTTGCGGTCAGCGCATAATTGTTATGCCAAAGTGGTGCTGGATTTGGTTCAGGCGCAAAGTTGGCAAGAAACTCCAAGAAACTCTCGTGGGCCAGGATTCAGGCTTGGAGATTGGTATAGATCAACACGATGCAGAAGACATCAGAGACCGGAGGATTTTTGGTCAGCTTGAAATCATTAGTGAGAATGTAAAAGAAGCTCAGAGAGCACTTGTCGCGCCATTCAGGAGATCAAATACCACTTCTAAACCAGCCTTGTGGTCAGTCCTGAGGCAATTGATATTTGGCCTACTTGAAGGCGGAGACCTCACAAAGTTCGAAATTAAAAAGGAGAATGGTAAGTCTCCTATTTTTTCAAAAGTTACTGACGTAATTCAAGACCCACTTGAAATCTGGGAAGTAGGTCCTGCCATCGCTGATTTAAGTGAAGTAAAGCAAATAAACTGGACGAATGTAGATCGTGCTCCTGAGTTATTGGAGATACATGTGACCCACCTCAAGCAGAGGCGGGAAGATCTTGATCAGTTACTAAATCAGTTAGTTGAAATTGATCAAGAACTACGCGTGCTGGAAGAGGAGGTATAATGAGCGATCAAGAGAATCGAAATCCTGAGAATTCGGACGAAAACTCAAGTGACTTGCCACCAACTCCTATGGTCGATGAAGTCACACCTCCGACACCGGAAGAGACACCTCCGACACCGGAAGAGTTGATTTTGGTACCGAATGGAACTCCTCCTACCCCAGATGACGGATCAAACCCTTCCGACTTAGAAGAATCTCTTCTCCGCGCGGCAGAAGAAGCTGAAGCAGCACGAGTAGCGGCGGAAGAGGCACGAACAAAACGAATTGAAGAGCTACGTGCTGAACGCCTCAGAATTGAATCTGTGGCTCAATCATTAGCCGATGAAATCACCACAAAAGAGACTGCGGCTGATGAGTTTGCCGATTGGGTTTATCGTCATCGCAGAACATTTCTCTGGAAGATGTATAACAAGATGAGAGAGCAGCTCTTGGCCGTGCAAGCTAAACAGAATTCATACGTGGAGATCATGTCAAATGTTGTAATTCCTGAGCCGGGAAAGTTGGTAAGACTTCGAAAGCGCTTCCATAAAACCCTCCTCACCACACTCGGCGTTGGGGCTGCGATTTGGCTGGCCTATTACCTGATAACGACGTTTCTGCCTTTCGGATGGGTAGTCAAGCTCACTAGCATTGGTGGAACGATTCTCCAATACGCATTATCGGCGGGATTCGTCGCGATTCTGAGTGCATTTGTACTGTATTACAAAGATTGGCGTAAGTTTGATTGGGACATTAAGGTTCTTAATCATCAGTTAGATGAAGTTGCTGTTGGCGTGGATAAAGTAAGACATGAAGAAGTAAAACTCACTTCTCTTTATCCGCAGGTTAAAGACTGGCTTGAGATTATCGGATACTCCCTAAATCGACCTTGGAGTATGAATGATCGATGGTTTAGATCGCACCTCTCGGATCTGAACCAAGATGAATTTCCATTCTCTCTAAGAATTGCACAAGCACAAGAGAGCGATGCATCGTCGATGCACTTATTGCATGGAAAAACTATGAAGCGCTTTGCCACTCAAGGATGGCGAACAAGAGTGTTCAAAGATCAGATTCAAGCGATTGCACAGAAAGTCGGTCTCCCATTAGAGCGCATGAATATTGAAGGTCTGGATCAAGACATTGCGTATTCTCCAGGTGGCCCTCGTTCGGAAATGCGAAAGGGGCTCGTGAATCCAGATGCACTTGAACTCGTAGCTCGCAAACAACTTACCCAACTAACTGTCAAGGTTCAGAGTGAAGAGATCACTAAGTCTCGCCCGCCTGTCAAAGAGAACAGAACTAATGCCTTAGATGAAATTCAAGCGGACCAGGCAGGACTTGTGGAGGCTAAACGAATTGAGTGGGATGAATTCTTAAAGGAGCCTCTTGGCTCCGGTGAGGGGATCATCACCCCATTCAGCTTGGCGTCACTTGCACCCGGACAGATACTCGAGGGCTATCACGAAAGAATTAAGTCACACTACGTCGTCCCCAAGCGCCTTGAATCTGAAGTAAAGTCGATTCCAGGTGCACGTGTTGAGAGTTACTTGGAATCTGCCAACCTACCAATGGACATTGTTATTCGTATGGATCTATCGGATGCGTTTCCACCAAATGCTCTAAAAATTAATCCAAAGGCTGGCAAAGTTGTTACTGGCACAGGGGGCGATGCCGGAGATGACGACGAAGATTAATTGAATCCGAAGGGTACTTTGTTTTCCTTCTGGGTCTGTTGTCCCTCAAACTTTGGCACGTCAGCAATTGCAAAGGTAGTTAGTTCGGCGTTTGCCATTGAACCAGTCGCCATAGCCCGAGTCGTCATATTCTGGAACATTTTCTCGAACAAGTTGCGGGCAAAACGTCCATTCCCATCATCGCCAGTTGGCTGTAGATATTCTATGTAGCGTAAAATTTCATCCTCAACATCCTGAGGGCAATTCACATCAGATTGGCTAGCAATAAGTTTAAAGATCTGAATCAATTCCTCTGAACTGTAATCTTCAAACTCTATAAATGTCTGAAAACGCGATTTTAGACCTTTATTTGACTTTATAAACTCATCCATATCCTCGCTGTAACCGGCCACTACAACTGCGAAACTTCCTCGTTTGTCCTCCATAGCCTTGACCAGTGTTGAAATTGCTTCATCTCCGAAACTCGACTCGGACTTCGAGTCCGCTGAAAGCGAATATGCTTCATCGATAAACAGCACGCCACCATCGGCTTCGGCGATCTTTGCTTGAGTCTTCAGGGCTGTTTGACCAACATAGCCAGCTACGAGATCAGAACGATCTACTTCAACAAGTTCTCCACTACTCAATAATCCAATCGCTCTGTAGAGGCGACCCACAAGACGAGCAACAGTCGTCTTTCCTGTGCCTGGACTCCCAGTGAAAACAAGATGAAGACCAACACTTACTGGTGCAAGGTTCTTCTTCTTGCGCTCAATATTGGCTGCATGAACTGCGATAAATGAATTAACTTGTTCTTTTGCCTTTGATAATCCAATCAAAGAATTCAATTCCGCAAGCACAGTCTCTAGTGACTCTGATTTACCCTTGGTTGGATTCTTGGGTTTGGGCTTTGCTTTAAATATCTCATCTTCCGGTTCAAAGTCACGTGGTTTTGGCGGCTCATCGGTGCCTGAGTTGTTTCCTTCGGGGCCATCGCTTGCAGGTGGCTTGGGATTGAAAATGTGCTCAGAAATTTCATCACGAATCCGAATGGGATCCTCTACATCGATTAGATTCAAAATTTCTGTGGCGAGAGCACTGATACTAATGCTGGCATTTCTCGTCACTGGAATTTTATCGAGCTCCTTATCAATCGCTTTGGTAGTGAACTTGCTTCCTGCTGAGCCAACGCTGCTGTGAAGGGCACGGAGAACGTGAAGCTCAGTTATCTGCGCATGCGAATGCCGTTTGCACACTTCGATGGCAGTCTCTTCAACAACTTTTCGCAGCTTCATAGTTGTTCATATAATAGCGTT
>JACCDK010763154.1_pt1 | contig 11539 bp, 11 predicted proteins | sample 7445871 | NCBI WGS metagenome assembly JACCDK01 (sample SAMN15323436, study PRJNA562643) | freshwater metagenome | isolation source: river surface water | place: USA:Blue River Watershed | collected 2017-08-15
AGAGGTTTACTACGAAGGTTGGAAGCTTGGCCTAAAGGCAATCGCGATCTATCGCGATAATTGCAAGGTCGGTCAGCCACTATCTGATGGCAAGGCAGAGAAGAAGGAAGCAACTGCAACTGTAGAAGCAACTGCAACTCCAGTTCGTAAGCGCCTTCCAAAGTCGCGTCCATCTCGCACTACTTCATTTAATGTCGGTGGCGCGGAAGGCTATATGACTGCAGGTGCTTATAACGATGGCACTCTTGGTGAAGTATTCCTAAAGCTTGGTAAGCAGGGTTCAACTCTTGCGGGTGTAATGGATGCATTCTCAATCGCAGTATCAATCGGTCTGCAATACGGAGTTCCATTACAAACATTCGTTGAGAAGTTCATGAACTTGCGCTTCGAGCCAGCAGGTATGACCGATGATCCAGATGTACGTATGGCACAGTCGATGCTTGATTACATCTTCCGTCGTCTGGCACTTGATTACCTACCATTCGAAGAGCGTGCTGCGATCGGTCTTTACACCGCATCAGAGCGGGCAAGAGCTCTGGAAACAGGCGAATACACTCCTGATGTCGATGCAATCACCGCATCTATTGCACAGGGCGTAGAAGTTGCTACAGCTCCGGTGGCACCAGTTGCAGCTGTAGCTCCAGTAGCTTCAACAGTAAAGCCTGTTGAGGTAAAGATCGAAAGTTCAGCGCCACAATCTGCAGTCGGTTCATCAACTGAACTTCTTGAAAAGATCTCAGGTATCAAATCAGATGCACCACTTTGTATGACCTGCGGCGTAAAGATGCGTGCATCTGGCGCTTGCTATGTCTGCGAAGGTTGCGGCAATACCTCCGGTTGCTCTTGATCGGTTGCTCTTGATCGGTTGCTCTTGATCTAATTTAATAATTAAAACCCCGCTCAGATCGAGCGGGGTTTTTTTATTTCAAAATTGTCTAGAATTATCGATATGAAGAGAGCGCTGCTTGGTTTGCTTGCAGGCGTACTACTTTCGGGTTGCGCCAGCCAAGCCGCACCTGAAAAGCCGAAACCAAGCCCAACTCCAACGGCGCAAAACATCACTATCGCCTTTGGCGGAGATACCCATGGCGTATCTCAAATCTCCAATTTTTTAAATAGCGGCGGAAATCCATTTGCTGGAGTTTCAGATCTCTTAACTAAAGCAGATATCTCAGTGGTAAATCTAGAGAGCGCAGTAACTACCCATGAGATCAAGCAGGAGAAGGAATATCTATTTAATAGCAATCCATATCTTTTAGATTGGATGAAGACTTCGGGCATTGATGTACTTAATCTGGGAAATAATCATGCAGGCGACTATATGCGCGAGGGCTTATTAGAGACTTTAAAGAATATTGAAGATCGGGGAATGCAGGTAATCGGTGCCGGAGATAGCGGTAGAGAGGCTTGGACCGCAAAGATAGTTGAGGTACGCGGAACTAAGGTTGCCTTCCTTGGAATAGCGAAGATAAATAGTGGCGTAGCAACTCTAGCTAGCGGAGAGTTAGCGGGAACTACAAATGGTTGGGATCCGAAAGTCATAGAACTGGCAATCAAAGCAGCCGCACGCCAAGCAAAGATTGTGATTGTTTATACCCATTGGGGCGTAGAAGAGGATCGTTGTCCAAGAAAGAGCGAAGTTAGCGATGCAAATCTCTGGCTGGAATGGGGCGCTACTGCGGTTATTGGTAGCCACCCTCACAGGCAGCAACCAGCAATCAGATACGGTGCGAAGTTGGTTGATTATTCACTGGGTAACTTCGTCTTCTATGCCACAAGTGGTGGTGGATTGGAATCAGGAGTGGGAACTTTGACTGTGACTCCTGAAGGCGAAGTGATTGATTATCAATTCCATCCAGCGATCATCAATCCGAACACTGGATCTCCTGTACTTCTAAGTGGCCAGCAGAAGAAAGAAGCGATCGCCAAAAAACAACGCGCCTGCAAGAACTTGGGTAATTAAGCTACCAAGATCGAGCGTTTAGATAGACCCATAAAGAAGCCATCAATCAAAGTTTCTGGAGCGAGCTCCGGTTCGGTATCTGGCATCAATGTTGCAACCTCTTTTGCTAGAAATGAAGCATCAGGAGTTTCATATGTCATTTGATAGTACTTATGATCAAATCCACTAAAGTCATAAACCAACGGAGTAGCGGCATCGGAAGCTGAAAGCGTTGCCTTGCAACATAGTTGAAATTTCAACTATTCCCAAAATCGCTAGGATTTTGACTATGGATCTAGCCCAAGTGCGAAGCGCCTTAGAAATCGCAGTGGGAGCTATCAATGGCTCGCCTCGTGAGGGTCAGATCGAGATGGCTGAAGCGGTCGCAAACTCGATAATCGAAGAACATCATCTGATGGTGCAAGCCGGAACTGGCACCGGAAAATCTCTGGCTTATCTAGTTCCGGCAATTACCAGCGGCAAACGCACTCTGATTGCAACCGCAACTTTGGCTCTCCAAAGACAATTGGTAGAGCGCGATTTGCCTAAGATCGTGCCAGCGCTTGAAAACGCGCTTGGTCGTCAGATCAGTTATGGAATTTACAAGGGCGTTGGAAATTATGTTTGCTTACAAAAGTTAAATTCAGAGGAACCAGATCCAGATGGAGAGCTGCTTTTAGAAATCTCGAGTTTAGGTAAAGAGGCGCAACGTCTACGTGCCTGGGCAGAGACCCCTGGCGTCTCAGGCGATCGAGATGAAGCGCCCGAAGTGGATCGCAGAGTATGGGCGGCAAGTTCGGTAAGTGGTCGTGAATGTGTTGGAGCGGATATCTGTAATTTTGGAGGAAAATGTTTTGCCGCAAATGCGAAAGCGAAAGCCCTAAATTCCGATATCGTCGTAACCAACCACACATTGTTGGCACTTGAGGTAGTCGAGTCCCATCCCATCTTGCCCGAACGAGATTTGATAGTGCTTGATGAAGCTCATGAATTTATGGATCGCACTACGCAAGCAGTTACGGAGGAGTTAACCGCACCAAGAGTGGCACGAGCGGCGGCAATGGCTCGAAAATATAAGGCTTTAAGTAATAAGTTAGTGGATGCATTCACTCATGCATCTGATGACTTTTCCGATGCTATGGAAGCTTATGCCGAAGTTTTTCGCGGCGATACCGAACTAAATCGAAAGTTAGATGCGCTTCCGACAGAGCTGGAAACTTCGGTGCGCAGGGTTAGAGAGACCGCACAAGCAATAATGCAATTTCTACAAGCTGACGATGAGATTATCGATACCACTGAGTTGGCAGAGCGTGCCAGAGTCAAAGGTGCGGTAAATGAAGTAAATGTCACGGCAGCAAAGTTGCTAAAACTTGGTAAAGGGCAAGTACTTTGGTACGAACCGACCTTTAAGACGCTCTATCTAGCGCCGCTCTCAGTTTCCAACGTTTTAAATAAAAATATGTTGCGCCAAACACCAGTGATCGCAACGAGCGCAACTCTGACAGTTGGCGGAGGCTTTGATGCGATGGCTAAACAAATTGGTTTTATCACTGGCAATGAAGCAGATGAAGAGCCGCAAGCAGATGCAATAGATCCGGCAAATGTGCAGATGATGGATGTTGGTTCACCATTTGATTTTGCCCAGCAAGGAATGCTCTATCTGCCAAAACACTTACCAGAACCAGGTAGAGATGGGGTAGCGCACGAGGTTTTGGAGCATCTAGGTGAATTGATTGAGGCAGCAGGCGGAAGAACCTTGGCGTTATTTAGTTCTTGGCGAGGAGTCGAGGCAGCAGATGCCCATCTACGTAAAGTTTTAGCAGAATTACCGATTCGAATCATCACTCAAAGCCGTGGAGATGCAGTTGCACCACTAGTTGAGAGATTTGCAAGCGATGAAACGAGTGTGTTACTTGGCACCATGACCTTATGGCAAGGAGTAGATGTGCCAGGTTCTGCATGTACGTTGGTGGCAATTGATCGAATTCCATTTCCAAGGCCCGATGATCCTGTGATGTCAGCGCGTAGCGCGGAAGTGGATGCAGCAGGTGGCAGCGGCTTCATGTCAGTTTCACTTCCAAGGGCCGCGCTTTTACTAGCACAAGGAACTGGACGTTTGATTCGAAGTAACGAAGACCGCGGAGTGGTAGCGATTCTGGATTCTCGAATTGTAAATAAGCGTTATGGCAGCGTGCTATTAAATTCAATCCCACCACTTTGGCGCACCAGTGACCCCTTGATAATCAAGGAGTCACTGATGCGACTAGCCGCTACTTACGAATCTTGAAGACGAGCGTCTGATTCATAGATTGGTAGGTATCGGATTTGGCAAGGGCGGTTGCCTTAACAAGGCAAGCCCCAACTTTCTCGAATCGAACGAGGTTTCCAGTTAACGTGCAATTTGCATTGTTCGAACTCTCATAACTGATCTTCTCCCCATAATTTGAGGTAAGTGGAAGCGTTAAGGAAGTTCCGACCTTTACGTTGGTATTAATCGTGACTCTTTGAATTGAAGGATAGCTCTTAAATAGATAGTGCTCAGTAATGGGCGTGAATTGCGTATTGCCTGGTGAAGTAGCGGCGATATCACAGATACCCATGCCTTGATTGATCGTGACTCGGTTACCAACTAATGTGCAATTAGTAGAAGTGGTTGAAAGTGTCACATTGGCACCAGATCTAGCGCTAACACTTAGAGTAAATGCATCCAAGTAACGGACTGGAATATTGGCGCTGCTTCTGATCTTTTTATTATTAATGTATGCGGTAAGCACATCGGCGGTTGGGCTAGGTGTCGAGCTACCTACAAAGCTCAGTGGGATAAATTGATCCTCGCTGCGATTACCAGTTCCCATGTGATCTAATCGAATGAAGATCTCGCAACGTCGTTTAGTACAGTCTACATTTTCGTTTCTATAGGTAAAAGTAGCGGTTGGTCGAAATTGGATGTCTGCAGTGGGTGTGAAGTTAGCACCGGCAGAATTTGATATCCAAAGTTGATTATTAGGATTGCAGATATCGGGCCGCAGATCATCGCGGTGATCAAGACATTGAAGAATGTAAAAGCCGGAATTAGTTGGAAAACCACTCATTTTCAAAGTAACAATTTGACCGGTGGCAGGCAAATTAGTGAATGGACCTCCAGTCACAGTGGTTTTGGCGTTTGCAGATAGTGGAGTAAGGAGCGTAAAAATCAACGCAAGCCAAATAGATTTCTTTAAGTGTTTCATGACCCTCCATCAAATATCGGATGTTTGGGTTTAAATTAACGATAAGAACTTGCGATTAACTCTCTAGACTCTGAATAATTCTTAAGACCACGCCATGCAAGGAAGTCCAACTCTTGGCAAAACTAGGATGTAGATCTAACTTCTCGATTTCGTTGGGCTCAAACCAGCCAATGTCATGTGTCTCTTTGTTCCAAATTGCGGCATTTAAATTTCCGTGGGCAACAGCGATTACCGTGTCATAGCGCCAATCAATATGGTCGTCGGTAAAAAGTTCTAACACTTCAACATGTTCAGGTTTGATGCCAGTCTCCTCGACCGTCTCGCGGATTGCAGCTTGCTCTGCGCTTTCATGAGAGTCTTTAGCTCCACCAGGTAGGCCCCAGGTATCACCGTTATGAACCCATGGTGCGCGGTGCTGCATCATTACCTTGCCACCGCGAATCAGCAACAGCCCTGCAGCCCCATTTAAACCCCAATGTTTGCCACCACAACGGCATTGAACCCACCCATCACCATCGCGTGTAGCCATGCACTAACGATATCTGTGGATTAATAATTTCCACTCCAATCTAATTCTCTTTAATTGGTAGATGAAGAAATTTAGAGCCCATTTCGCGACCATTTTGGTCATCCTGCTTGTAAGCCAACCCTTAGCAACATCCGCGGATTGCACCACCAAGGCCTGTATTGATGTTTATATCGAAGGAGACAAGATCGTAATTGATGGCAAGCGAGCTGGCGCTTCTACCAAACCTCGAGTCTTGAAAAGCAGCACGCCAACACCAAGACCGACAATTAGAAAGCCGACCAATATCGCACCTGCAATAAAGAGAAGTTACAAACCAAGAACTACTGCACCTAGAGCAAGAAGAAGCCCTACATCCTTGGCAGATAAGATCTTGCAATCGCTTCCGACTTTGCAAGTGGCTTATCAACCTGAGGGGAAAGTTTTGCAGAAAGTCCCAGTCATCTTTTTTACCGATCTTCCCTCCCAATTCAATAAAGATTTCAAGATTCTTGGAGTCCCGGTCCGAATTAATGTGAAGCCACGTTCATTATGGAATTTCGGTGATGGCACGACGTTATTGACTTCAAAACCTGGTCGACCATATCCCGCAACGGATATCACGCATTCCTATTCAGTACCTGGCACTTACATAGTATCTGTGGCCACAATCTGGAGCGGTTCATTTACAGTTGCAGGTATAACTAAAGAGATTCCAGGTGCAATCAGACAGGTTAGTGCGGTAGATATAAAAGTTGTAGGCGCAAGTACTAAGTTTGTGGGTAAGTAAAATCAAAGAATCTTCGAGCTCTCGAAGATTGGCATATGACTACTGTTAAAACCCCACATGATTTACTTGCCGCAGTTCCATTTTTGATTGGGTACCATCCATCGGATTCGCTAGTTTTGATTTCAGTTAAAAAAGATGCGCTTGAGATGGCGATGCGGGTTGATTTTCCAATCAATCCGCCAGAAGGCACTTATCAGCTACTAACCTCACATCTAAAAAAAGATGGTGCTGAAGCTGCACTAGTGATCGCTTACGAACCTTCAGATGATCGGTCTGGTGAACAGGTCTTAAAAGATTTGGCAGATGCCATCGCAGCTTCGGAAATACCTGTGCGCGAATTGATGTTGATACGCTCAAATCGCTGGCGTTCATTGCTTTGCAATGACTTGAGTTGTTGTCCACTTGAAGGTAACCCGGTGGAGGATTTTCAAAATAGTCGAATTGCTGCAGAACAGGTAGCAAATGGCAAAGTACTGCCCTTTAATAATTCTGAGGGTTTGAGCCATTCAATTTCTGCAACTTCTTGCTCCAGAGATTTAAATTGGAATCAGAAGGTAGTTAAATTTCAAATAGCGCCTGATGATCCAGAGTTAAAGGTCAAACAGAGAGATGGAGCAGAATCAATCTTGGTGCTGGCAGATTTCTACATTCAAAATGGAAAGTGCGAAGATCAAGATCTAAAGGCGCGAGTGATTGGTAGGTTAAGCGATATTCAGGTTCGCGACTATGCACTGGGTTGTCATAATCCAGAGAATTTAGACTCTTATCTAATAATGTGGCGCGAACTGCTTCGTATTGCACCACCAAAATTCGTAGCTCCGGTAGCTGCGCTCTTTGCGGCGCTGGCCTACGAAAATGGCGAAGGCGCGCTTGCCCACCGAGCATTAGATCGCGCCATCGAAGATGACCCCGAATATTCACTCTCTAGATTGCTACGCCGGGTATTTAGCAGCGGCTGGCCGCCTTCGGGCTTTGCCCAATTAAGAAGCGAACTTCATCCTCGGGTTACCGAAACCATCTTCGGTAATTAAAGGGTAATTAAAGGGTAATTAAAGGCATGTAGCGTGATCTAATCTCTATTGCTAACCTTCGCAGGTAATCAACCGCCCGAAAGGCTTCACCAATGAGATTAAATGCTCGAAATAAATTTCTAACAAAATTCTTACCGCTACTTGTTTTGGCGACTCTTTTGAGCGCATGCAGCTCCTCATCTAAAGAAGCTGCAAGTAGCTGTGAACCAGGACAATTGGCAACAGTATCTGAAGGTGTATTGACAATTGCAACTGGAGAACCTGCCTACTATCCATGGGTTATAGACGATAAGCCAGAGTCAGGTCAGGGCTTCGAAGCTGCAGTTGCCTTGGCAGTTGCAAAGCAACTTGGATATGAAGGCGATAAGGTCAAATGGGTTCGCACCACATTTGATTCTGCAATCACCCCAGGTGAGAAGAACTTCGACTTCAACTTGCAACAATTCTCAATCACTGAAGATCGTAAAAAGGCCGTAGATTTCTCTGAGCCTTATTACAAATCCACTCAAGTTATCGTCTCTTTCAAAGATAGCAAGATTGCAAACGCAAAGAGCATCGCAGACTTAAAGGATGCGAAGTTAGGTGCAGCTGTTGCGACCACATCCTTAGATGCGATCGAAAATATCTTGGGCCTAAAAGCGCAAGTCTTTAATGACAATGCTGCTGGAGTCACCGCTCTTAAGAATAAGCAGATCGATGGTCTAGTAGTAGATCTTCCAACTGGCTTCTATCTATCGGCAGTGGAGGTTCCAAATGGCTTAATCGTTGGCCAGATTGCAGGTAGCGACCAGGCTGATGCTGGCTTTGGCTTACTACTTAAGAAAGATAGCCCAATTACTGGCTGCGTAAATACCGCAGTTAAGGCGATCACCGATAGCGGCGAGCTTAAGGCGATTACTGATCAGTGGTTAGGCGCGACTGCGGGAGCACCAACACTCTCATAATTCGCTCTTAAGATAGATACATGTCAAGCATGTTCAGAAAGAATCGGCGTCTAGAAATAGGCGCCGATTCTTCTTGGCAACCAAGCCAGATCGAACTTGCAAGACAAGCCGAACGTGCCACTAAGAATTCTAAGAATAAATGGATCGCAGCGATCTCGAGTTTCTTAGTTCTTGGCGCACTATCTTTAATAGTGGTCTTAGCTCCAGGTTTTAAGACCTTAAGAAATACTTTCTTTGACTGGGCATATGGCGTCGAAGTGCTACCTAAAGTCATCCTGGGGTTTACTACCAATATCTTTCTTACTATTATCGCATCGACATTAGTTGGCTTGATTGCACTCTCAATCGCCTTGATCCGCACCTCTCGATCACCAGCCTTAGCTCCAATTAGATTTCTTGCAACTGCATATGTAGATGTTTTTCGATCTATTCCATTGATATTGGTGATTTTATTGGTGGGGTTTGGAATTCCAGCTCTTCAACTAAAAGGGATTACCTCAAATGTGTTAATCCTGGGCACTTTAGCGGTAGTGATTACCTATTCGGCATATGTTGCTGAGGTAATCCGAAGTGGAATCTTAAGTGTGCATCCATCCCAGAAAGCGGCAGCAAGATCGCTGGGACTTGATAATTGGCAAACCATGCGCCAAGTAATTCTGCCACAAGCCCTTCGGCGTGTGACGCCACCATTATTAAATGATCTAGTAGCGCTGATCAAAGACACTGGACTGGTTTCTATCCTGGGTGTTACCGATGCGGTAAGAGCGGCACAGATTGAAACCTCTAGGACTTTTAATTACACGCCTTACATAACTGCCGCAGTGTTATTTCTCTGTATCACAATCCCTCTAACAAGATTTACCGATCGGACCTTAAGAAAGAGCATGGAGGCTCAGAATGCACAGGTGCAAGCATGAGTCTGTTACAGGTAGCGGGTCTAAGAAAGAGATTTGATCAGCTAGTGGTCTTGGATGAGATCTCATTCGAAGTGCCAGATCACTCGGTCACTACTTTCATTGGCGCTTCAGGTAGCGGAAAATCAACCTTGCTGCGTGCGATCAATCTCTTAGAGCAGATAGATGATGGTCAAATTTTCTTTGATGGCGAAGATATCTCTGCGGTCGCAACCAATGCCGATCAAGTTCGGCGAAAACTTGCAATGGTCTTCCAATCTTTCAATCTCTTTCCTCATAAAACGGTCTTAGAGAACATAATCTTGGCTCCAGTATTGGTGCATGGACTTTCAAAAGATGAAGCGATATCAGAGGCGAAATCATTGTTAAATAGATTTGGCTTAAGCGACAAAGAGCATCAATACCCGGATCGACTATCTGGCGGACAGCAGCAACGCGTGGCAATCATTAGAGCGATGGCAGTGAAACCAAAACTCTTGCTTCTAGATGAGATCACCTCAGCGCTAGATCCGGTTCTAGTAAATGAAGTGCTCGAAACTGTCCGTGAATTAAAGAGCGAGGGTATGGCCATCGTGATGGCAACACATGAGATGGGTTTTGCAAAACAGATTGCCGATCAAGTCTGTTTCTTACACCGAGGCAAGATTTACGAGCGCGGTAGTGCCGAACTACTCTCAAACCCAAAGGAATCAGAGACCAAAGAGTTTCTATTACGCGTTCAAAAAGCTGGTCGCCTCTAGGGTTTTTCGTTATCTACTCCTTGTAATAAACTATCTAAAGGTCACGAGTTCCAGTTTTTAGCCCCGGCTAACTGGGCGGCAACCCTCCAACTCGGGTGGGGTGCTCCGGGTGACGACCAGATCGATTTCTTCAAAGAAGCAATCGATAAGCTAGAAATTTTTTAAGCACGAGGAGTATTAGTTGCCTATTCCAAATGTCACTGGTGCCTGGCTTGAGGGCGAGGACTTTGGTGCGCGTAAATTTATAAAAGTTGGTGATATTTCAATTGAATCTGGGGAAGTCATTCCGAATGTCACTATTGCCTATCAAAGTTATGGAAAATTAAACGATTCAAAAGATAATGCCATATTGGTAAACCATGCATGGACTGGTTGGTCTGATGTAGATGCTTGGTGGCCAAATATGGTTGGTCCAGGTAAACCACTTGATACTAATAAATACTTTGTAGTCTGCCCAAATGTCTTGGGAGGCTGCCAGGGTTCAACTGGACCAGCTTCAATTGCAAGTGATGGTAAGTTTTATGGATCAAGGTTTCCTTCTTTAACCATTCGCGATATGGTCGAAGCAGAGTTGGCATTCACAAACGCGCTAGGAATTAATAGATACGTCCTTGCATGTGGTCCATCTCTTGGTGGGATGCGGTCACTTGAATGGGCAGTGCAATACCCTGATCGAATTGGTGGCATCTGCACTATTGGTAGCTCTGCGGTCGCAACGGGCGATCAAATCGGAACTGTCTACACCCAAGTTCATGCCATCAAAGCTGACCCCAACTTCAATAATGGCGATTACTACTATCAAGAATCTGGCCCCAATCTGGGAATGGGTATTGCTAGACGAATTGCACATCTAACCTTTAGAACTGAGATTGAAATGGATATGCGTTTTGGTCGCGAACTTCAAGGTGATGACACTGGCCGATACGCAGTTGAGTCTTATCTTGACCACCAAGCTGATAAGTTGGCGGCGCGATTTGATGCCAATACCTACATAATCTTGGGCGAAGCCATGAATAGCCATGACATCGGCCGTGATCGGGGCGGGGTAGCTACTGCGCTATCGACTATTCAAGTACCTGTAATGGTGGTCTCGATCGATACTGATCGCCTCTTTCCACCTCGGTTGCAACATGAGTTAGCAGAACTTACCCCGGGCTCTAAGTTAGAAATTCTTAACTCGCCCTTTGGACATGATGGCTTCTTAGTCGAATCCGAAGCCATGGGCGAACTCCTCTCCCACGCGATCGAGCATGCCGAAGGCATTCATAAGCATTGATACAGCGTTAGTTTGGGGCAGCGCCTTTCTATTGGCATAACTTGGCGTGGGGACCCCGGTCTAATTTTTGGATTCGGCGCGTCTGGACAAGTACAATTACGCAATCGCAATCGCTCGCTGGCGACATCCCTAAGCACAGCAAGAGATAAGCAAAAAACAATCAAAGG
>JACCDK011513721.1_pt1 | contig 11531 bp, 13 predicted proteins | sample 7445871 | NCBI WGS metagenome assembly JACCDK01 (sample SAMN15323436, study PRJNA562643) | freshwater metagenome | isolation source: river surface water | place: USA:Blue River Watershed | collected 2017-08-15
GTCGTGGCCTTTCGTTGAGTGCATTTTGAACCCAATTTAATTTCTCTTTGGTTGCTAAGTTAAAGTCCGTTCCTTTTGGAAAAAAGCCTCTAACAAGCCCGTTTGTGTTTTCATTTGTGCCGCGTTGCCATGGGCTGTAGGGATCACAAAAATAGTCTTGCATCTTTGTCGCTATCGTGAATTTTTTGTGCTGGGTCATCTGTTTACCGCGATCATTTGTCAAGGTTTTTGTCAAATCCCTGGGTAATTCTTTGATTTTTTTGGCGAATGCTTTTCTCACGCTCTCAGCATCTTTCTCTTCCAAATGTACCAACAAAAAGTAACGAGTACTGCGTTCTACAAGTGTGCCAATTGCAGATTTGTGATCATTGCCCACAATCAAATCCCGGGTATAATACGGCCTTCCAGTTCAACAGGACGTTGGCTAATGCTAATCATATCAGGGATTACGCTTCGTTTCTCCGTCTCCAACTTGCGAGATTGACGGCGTGGTTTTTGCTGACGCAAATAGGCAGTCAACACCTTCTTCAGCTCGCCTTTGGTCTGAACATAGATGTATTGATATATAGTCTCGTGACTCACCGTCAAACCAATGTCTTTTGTCATTCGCTTTGAGATTTTATATGGTGACCAAAGCAACTGCATTTTTTCGTAAATAGATGATTGCATCTGCTCTCTGCTTAAAATCATACTCGGGCGCCTGTGTGAATCCCGCTCCCGTTTCTTGGCCTGTTCATGGGCCGAAACGGCTCGGTATCCACCTGGCGAGTGATTGCGGTAAACCTCTCAGCCAATGGTTGAGGCAGGCCGATTTAATGCCGCCGCAATTTGCATCATTGTACTATTGTTTGAAAGAATTAATGAGATCTGTTCCCATTCTTCTGTTTGTAATCTTCCTTTATATTTCATGGCTCAATTTAGTGTGTATTCTCATTACACCAAATTTTGCGTTAGCACTTTGAAGTCAAGAAATGATTCACTATTATTGGTTTCCGCAATTCCATCAACTAAAAATTCATTAAAATTTCGGAAAAATAACATAACAAATAATTTCATTTATTAAAGTATCAGTCTAATCACTTCAAAACATTCCGCCCATTCACACCCAATTTGCACCCCCCTAGTCTTGGCCAAAGATTTAACAAATTCTGGAGCTGTATGACCGCGATGAGCCTGCGATTTATATTCCATCAATGCCGTTATTTTATTGTTAATATGCCTTTCCTCTAACTTAAAAAAACACACAGCATCAAAGGATAAATTATTCCAAATAAGCTCATAACCTAGAATTGTAGAATTTTTGAATGCACGCAATCCTTCAATGGCTATAGTCGAATGATCCTGATGCAGGTCATTCAAACTCGGTAGAAAGACTAAATCAAAATTATAGTTTCTCTTCAATGTAACAAGATCTTCAAGTATTTCCTGTCTAGCATAATTCAACTTCCTCACTTGATAATTATAAATGAAGAGATGGTCTGAATTAATTCCTAATTTTTTTGTTGCCGAATTTACTTCTGTTTTTAATATGTCTTTGGGGAATCCCTTGGGCACAGATTCCTCCGCAGTGGAAAAAGCTGCGTAATAAACATCAACACCTTCTTCAATGAATTTAGAAATCGTAGCGCCCACACCGAGTTCACCATCATCAGTGTGGGGTGCTAATACTAAAATTTGTTTTATATTATTCCACATTGTAATTTTATTTTAACAAAATTATTAAAAGTTCACAGCATTTAATCATATCTAGTCTTTTCTGTAATAATCTTTTCCGCTTGTTTAAGAAAAATATTGTGATGCTCAGTTAATAATTCGCATTGTAGGATGAATTTTATTAGATCAAACAATCAACAGTTAGACTTTTAGACAAATTACCATACAAAACAATTGAATTTTCCGATTTAAACTATTCATTGATACTTATTTTAAAATTATTTACTGCCCATGTTTTTTTGCCGGAACACCAACCCAAATTTCATTATCCGGAATGTCTTTAACAACAATCGATCCCATTCCAGTTTTAACATTTGATCCCACTCTAATTTTCTCTTTCACTGCTGTATTAACACCTAAAAAAGAATTTTCTCCAATTTCACTTCCTCCAGCTAAAACACATCCTGCAGTGATAATTGTATTCTTTCCTGTAATAGTATTGTGACCAATATGACAATAGTGATCAATACACACATAATCAGCAACAATAGTTTCTGACAATGTAGCCCGATCAATATTAGAAAAAGGAAATACACTCACATAATTACCAATAATAACCTTACCTATATGTGGCATTTGTTTATTATACCCATTACTATCTTTGAAGAATCCAAATCCCTCACCACCTATCGAACAATATTCTCTGATATTACATGCTGTTCCAATCTCAACACCGTCATGTATTTTAACATATTCATGTATTACAGTATCATCACCAATAATACACGCGCCTATTATACAATATGCCCCAATACTAACATTTTTACCTAATTTACAATTATCGCTAATTAATGCCGTTGGATGAATAAGCCGGTTTTGATTAGATTTAAGACTATTGATCATATTAAAGAAAATCAATTGCGGATTATCATTGATTATGAAACATCTTTTATCGAGATTTCCCTGGTAGAAACTTAATGTATTATTATCACATACAATACAGCCAGCTTTCGAAATATTCACAATCTCATCATTTTTTTTGGCTCCTGGTTTTATGAATGATATATGAAAACTCTGGGCTTCTAAAATTGGCTTAAACCCAATAAATTCGAGATTCACATCTCCCAATACTTCACTTCCTAGCAAAATATCGTTAAATCGATCTAATGTAATTTTGTTCATAATGAATAATTCTTGTTTGTAAATAACACAACAGCTTCACCGTCAATTACTATTTCTCCAAGTTGATTTACTATCCAAGTCCTTAAAACAATAACAGGTTTATCTTCTCTTATAGACAATACTTCGACATTAGCAATTACTGTATCTTCAACGAAAACAGGTCTCAAAAATTTCGTAGTTTGCTTCAAATAAATAGTACCTGGACCAGGTAATGATGTCCCTAATATACCACCAATTATTGAAATTACGTATGGACCTTGAACAATACATTTATTAAATATTGTTTCTTTAGCGTAATTCACATCAAAATGTATGGGATTAGCATCACTTGAAATATTAGAAAATAAATCAACTTCCTCTCTTGAAAATGTTTTTTTAAGAGAGAAGCTAGCACCTACGACAATATCCTCCATAATACCTGAAAAAATAGAATTTAACTACAAAATTAACCTAATTACCTCAAATGCTTCCGCCCATTGAGCACCAATTTGCACTCCCCGTGTTTTAGCCCAAGATTTGATAAATTGAGATGAAATGTAATCTCTATGTGATTGGGATTTGTATTCCGCCAATGCTGCAATTTTTTGCTCAACATGCCTTTCCTCTAAAACAACAAAACATTGTGTGTTGAATGATAAGTTATTCCACAACAGTTCGTATCCTAAGATAGTACAATTTTTGAAAGCCCTAATCCCTTCAATAGAAACAGTCGCATGATCTTGATGTAAATCATTAAGTGTCGGAACGAAAATTAAATCAAATACATTATCACGTTTAAGTCGCACTAAGTCTTCTAATATCTCTTGCCTAGAGTAGTTCAGTCTTCTAACTCTATAATCGTACAAATGAAGATTTTTTTTTGCTATTCCAAGTCTTGAAGTAGCCGCCATAACTTCAGTTTTTAATATGTCCTTATCAAATCCGTCAGGTATTGACTCCTGTGCAGTAGAAAAAGCCGCATAAGTTACAACAGCACCAACTTCAAGGAGTTTACTTATAGTACCACCTAAACCAAGTTCACCGTCATCTGTATGAGGTGCTAATACGAGGACATTTTTTTTATTAAAAATCATAAAATTTGTTGTTTAAATGTTAATAATGCATCAGCAATTTGAGAACTAGCGTTTCCAAAACCATATAAGGGAACTCCAAAATCACCATTTAGTTTTTTGAATAGTTCAAAGCTATATAGAATATTGAATTTATCAATATCTGTAGTCACAGATACATGGTTTTGAACTAATTCAACCCATGGCGTAAAAGGCATCAACAACAAACTATATTTACAACATAAAAAAGCTTCCTTCTGCAAGCCGCCACTATCCGTAATTACCCCGATAGAATTTTGCAATAAAAACAACATATCAAAATAACCTACGGGATCTATTATTTTAATATTACTACTAAATTTTAAATTCAAATCATTACAGATTTTTTTCGTGCGAGGATGCATTGGAAAAACAATTTGGCATTCCTCAGCTATCGAATTCAAAGCATTAACTATGTCAGGCAATTTCTCATTTTTAGTCGACTCTTGCCTATGTACGGTGCATAAAATAAACCTGTAATTTATGGACCGCAAAACACCACTCACCAAATCAGGCTTTTGTAATATTAAATTTCCATAGGTTTTTACAGTGTCAGACATTAAATCATCAGTTTTAAATATTTGGGATGATCCTAAAGCAAAGCCCTCGTTGTTTAGGTTCTGCAAAGCTTGTTCAGTTGAACAAAAAAGGATATCCGAAATACGATCAGTCAAAATTCTATTGATATCTTCGGGGATACTAAAGTCATAATTACGCAATCCTGCCTCTACATGTGCTACAGGGATATTTAATTTTTTCGCCGCCAAAGCAGCTGCCAAAGTACTATTTGTATCACCATAAACTAAGACTAAATCAGGCAAGGTCTGTAGTAAAACATCTTCAATCTGCATAAGCATCTCGCCCGTCATTTTACCATGACTAAAAGCTTTAATATTTAAATTAAAGGAGGGTTTTTTTATGTTCAATTGTTCGAAAAAGATACTAGACATATTATCATCATAATGTTGACCAGTATGAATAATTAATTCATCTACATTCCTTTTAGTTAGTTCTAAAGAAACTAAAGCTGCTTTGATGAATTGCGGCCTAGCTCCAATAACAGTAATTATTTTCATATTATATTTTTCACAACGGTAAGATAAAATTCAAACTAAATCAACTACAATTATAATACACCCCAGTTGCTGGACCAAAAGGTTATTGATGCTAAGTTAATATTTGGTGCTGTATTATGCAGCAGAAATGGAATCAAAATATCGCTGGATGGAAAAGGACGTATCACCGTTCTTGTAGCCAATCCACCATCGATAAAACCCCTTCTGCGGGATGGCTTGTTAAGTGTGTATCCATCAATGTCATCATCTTGAGATTCTCTGGCTTTTCAGGTATTGGTGCATAATACAACGAACTGCGTGAAATGCATAGCAATTCACATTGTCTGCGCAGAGACAGCAGACTTCGTTTCAGTTTGACGGCTTCTATTCGCTCTCTAGTATCCCCAATTTCTTTGCACTTTTTTAAAAAAGTTTAGCTCAACCTTGAGTTTGCCAATTTGTGCATAAAGCTTCCCTACTGGCACCTAAGGTTCGCTATTTTCCGTTTCTTTTACATTGGAAAGAGTAGCGGAAAGGTTCGCCAAAACTCTGACTTTCACTTGGAAATGGTTATAGTGTTTCCTTCAAATTTCTGCGACAGCTGTGCCAAAGTGAGTTGGTCTTTGGCTGCTTAGAATGCAATTTTTGCCTTGAATTAGGCGTGAATTTGCGCCGGGTTTGTTTGGTCATATCGTTTAGTCAAATTAAGTGATTTTTTAACTAAACCTCAGTCCAAGATTCAGGGAGAATTATACTTATAATTAACAAAAATAATAAACATCGCACACGGCAAATCAACATTTGGTAAAGAGCATCCTTAATTTAAAAAATTTAAGTATCAATATAGAATTTTTTACAAAAGAAACAGTATTAGTAAATGAACATCATACTCTTCATTTCAAAAGTTCTAGCAACAAGAACAGATGGTATTTTTTATAAATTTAAATTACAATTTCATGAAATCTAATTTCATGATACACAGTCCAAAAACATTAAACTAACGAATTATGTTAAGCCACATGTTTTAAAATAGATAAAAATGACTTGTAAAAATAAATACATATCACCAAATACCTAATCGGCCTTTAAAAAAATTTATTAGTTTACTAGGCCAATTTCTATTCATACAAGGTTTTTCAATAAACAAATAAAAAGCACCGGATACAATTAATAGTAAAGGCAAAACAATAAAGAATTGTATTAGAAAATCAGCCCAATATCCAAGTCCAAATGATATGTGATGGGTGAAACTCAAAATGAAATAAAAAAATGCATAATGAACCAAATAAATTGAATAACACATTCCACCCACTAAATAGATAAATGGAAAAGTAAAAAATTTGTTAAAAACTTTTCCCCTAAATACACAAAACATAAATAAAAAGATAGAACCATTAAATATCAAATTATTCAACCAATAAGATTGAGGTTTATAAAAATAAAACAATGAAAAGAATGCTAATATCCCCAAAATATCAAATAGATATAATTTTTTTTCATTTAGATAATTTGGTGACTTCAAATACACAAAAGCAAAAATGGCACCAGTTGCAAAATTAGTAAAATAAACAATGATTGAACTCCCCAAATGCCATACATTATTTTCGATAATATACTGCTTCGTTAACAAGGACAGTAAAAACAATGATAATACAATAAAACATCTGAAAAGCTTACTTCTCACAGTAAATATTATCGTTAACAAAAAAGGAAGTATTAAGTAGAACTGAGCTTCAGTTTCAAGACTCCACGTCACAGGATTAATTGGGTTGGGAAATCCAAAAACAAACACGTGACAATATATTAATCCAACCCCAAAATGTAAAATCAAATCAAAAAACCCATTATTTAAAATTAGAACATGAACAAAATAGAAAACAATCAAACTAACAATAAAAGGTGGCTCAAGTCTTAATAATCGCCTGTACATGTAGTCGCGAATTTCAACTTTTTCGCCGTTCGCCAAAAAATATTTTAGAAATGGTATCGAAAGAATAAACCCACTTATGGCAAAAAATAGTTTTACTCCAAGATCCAAGCGTACTATCCACCAACCTGGTAAAAATATATCTTTTGCGTTATGTATGGTTCGCCATTCATCCATATTTGAACCCAAAGTTCGCACGTAAGCAGTATTGAAATGGAATAAAACTACTGTAATAATTGCAACAAATCGTAATCCATCAATTTCAGGTATGAAAGATTTAGAATTTGTAGTTCGTTGAAATAATTGTATAACATTCAAGATATTAAGATTATGTATTGTCAGAAACTAATCAAATTTAAAATAAGCAATTTGTAGATTTTTTAAAATGACTCTTGAAATTAAACACTTTAACAAATCTAGAACTTATTCTCATCATTTGATATATATGTTATTGAAACTAAATTTTCTATTAGTTCGTTGAAGTCAATCATCAATTCGGTAGTAGTTTCAAATTCCGAAGTTTATTCAGCAACTTTCTAAATTTCATTTCTAAAAAATGATTATTTGGATAATCCAAAATTGACTTCACAGGACTGTTCATTATTGATTCAAATTCTTTAACAGAAATTCCAAGTTTCTTAGTCACGTATTCTTTATCATCGTCAATAAGCTTAGCATCTGCAATTGGCTGTTTGAGAATTTCCAAGGCTTGCTGCCGAGTTACTTCGCCAGTAGAAGCAATTAGACAGGTTAGATGTGCTTTCCTTTTATCTATTAAAAATTTAACCGGCAAAATATACGATTGAAAAAATCTTGTATAAATAGACTCATAATGCTTTCCACCATAATTTCTCCAACCCAATTCCGTTTCAATTTTCTTTATTGCTTCCTCTTTATTAAAAGGGACATAATTAATAAAGGATACAGTCCTAATTCTTTTAACCAAATTGTAATATAAAAATGAAAAAATCGATAGGTGGGGATAGCTAGATAAAGGTTTTCTGCCGAACTGTTTTTGAACCGATTTAATATATTTCCAATCTAGATAACCTCTTGCCCAAGATGGAGGCAACATTCCTTCATTTCTAAAATTCATCCCGCTAATTATATAACGAACACCGAACTTTGCTGCCGTTTTATATAAAACAGCGAGTATTGCATGGTCTGTTGGAATTTCGCCATCTGGAGTAGATGCTTTCAAAAAAGAGAGCTGCAAATCCTTAAACTCCTCCCAATCTAAAACTTCCGTAAATAAATCTATTCCTAATATATTAAGAACATTCTCAATATTCTTGACAGCCAACTCCGAATTCCATCCATTATCTAAATGCACCGCTAACGGATTTAAGCCAAAACTTTTCACCAACCATGCGGTATAGGTGCTGTCTACGCCTCCACTTACACCAATAATACAATCATATTTATTATTTTTTCCACTTGTTTTTATTTTTTTTACCATGCTATCGAGTTGCACTTTAGCAATGGAATTCCCCGGCACACGTATTTTTAGCTTTTCCAAAAATTCATGATAATAATTGCAAATACCGTTTTCATCAAAAACAATATCGGGGTCTCCAATAGTATCCATAACTGTTGCTGTGCAAATTTTATATGTATTTTTCTCCATTTTCTAAATTATATAATTTTTTAAGTTCAAGCTGACTAGGGTAGTTGATTAATACTGCTTTATGCGGTCCATGATATACAAACAAACTACCTGCAACAACAGCTGAAGCTCCCGCCTTTATACCTTCAATTAAATCTTCAAATTTTCCAGCTCCGCCACAAATCGATAATGGAACAGGGATTTCATTACTAACTTTATGAATCAACTTTAAATCATATCCTGACATCATACCATCCTTGTTGACATCGTTTAGCATTATTTCTCCCGCACCTGCTCCAATAACTTCAGACAAATAGGAATATAAGCTCGTATAATGATGTTTGATGCTCGAATGTGAAAAAATCTTATGTGAGCCCATCAAAGTCCTCTTTACATCAATTGAAACTACAATACTCTGATTGCCAAATTTTTCGGAAGCTAACTTAATCAATTGTATATTTCTCAATGCTTCTGAATTAATTATCACTTTTTCCACTCCTATTTTAAACAGCGTTTCCACATCACACAAAGTCCTTATTCCTCCACCGTAAGCCAACGGCATAAAACATTCAGAGGCTATTGATTTTATGTAGTCAAAGTTTGGAGCTCTATTCTGTTTACTTGCATCGATATCTAGGAATATCAATTCGTCGCATTCCTTGTCATTCAAAATTCTTATCGCATTCAATGGATCCCCAATATATTTGCCATTCCCAAATTGTATAGTTTTGACCAACCCCTTATTCCTTAACAGTAAAACGGGAATTACTCTATTTCTTATCATTACTATAAACGACTAAAATTTTCAAATAATTTCATGCCAAATTTGTGACTTTTTTCAGGATGAAATTGCACTCCGTAAGTATTCCCCTTATTTACTGCACATGTAAATTCTTCGCCATAATGACAAGTAGCCGCTTCATTCTCGTATTTGTCACACTTGAAAAAATACGAATGAACAAAATAAAAACGTGGATCTTCTACTTCACTAAATCCGCTAAATAGAATATTACCAGGTTTAAAATTCACATTGTTCCAACCCATATGCGGAATCTTTAAATTTCCCGATGGAATTAATCGTTGAACTCTACCAGAAATTATGTTCAATCCTTCTGAATCACCTTCTTCACTAAAGGAAGCTAACAATTGCATTCCTAGACAAATTCCTAATAATGGCGTATCGTTTTGAATTTTATGCTTTATTACATTAACCAATTTTAATTTATTAATATTATCCATTGCCATAGAAAAAGAACCAACACCTGGCAATATAAGTTTATCTGAATTCTCAATTTCTTTCAAATCAGATGTAATTAAAGCTCTCACTCCGATTTTCTTCAACATATTGGAAATTGAGCCAACATTGCCCATTCCAAAATCAATTATAGTTATACCTCCCACAAGATTAGACAATTTCCGTTAAACTCTTTTTTATAATATTATTGATTATTATCTGTGGCTTACCAGATTTTGAAGGCTCAATTTTATTTACCTGCTCCCATTCCAAATTAATATTTGACTTTGTCTTTTCTCTAAATGTATATTCAATTTTTTTCAAGACAGAGAAATCAAATTTATCAGATGGAATAAATTTGATACAAATAGCATCGATTTCATTTTGAACAACTTGGAATTGTTCTATTTCCGGAAAAAATTCGAAAATACCAGTGAATGTATGTACAATTAGGGCATCACCGTTACTTGTTGTAATAATATCCGTATTCCTGCCAATCACTTTCTCTAACAATGGGAACTCATAATCCCGGTTTTCAGGGTATCTATCCATAGGAAGTATTATACCTAAATCACCCGTATCGTACCTAATGAGAGGCATGGCATACCCGTCCAATTTTGTGGCAATAATTCTACCCATTTGGCCGTCAGGAACTGGATTATTACCGTCGTCAACAATTTCCAGATAAACGGATGGTGTATATATATAAAAATAGGGTAAATCTTTTTTTTGACCAATCATAAACCCCTCATTTAGACCATAGTCCTCAACCACTTCGCAATTAAAAGCTTTTGATATTTCAGTTATATAGTGATTAAACAATTTATCCCCTTGACTCATAACCTTATCAACTCTAATATTAAGATTGTGCCTGTTTACAACTTTGGCGATCTCATACAAACTTGACGCATATCCAAATAAATGTAAATCTCTTTTATGCTCTAACGATTTTAATTTTTTCAATATTATTTTTTCATTTAAACCAAAGGCTTCAAAATACACGGTTGAAAAAATAAAATCTTTTATGGATTTGATAATTCCTCGATTTGAAGACATTCCCGTTTGGAATAAAGGTTTTCCAATGAAATATCCATTCCACTCCCACCAATTTATTAAAACAGCTCTATTTATAGATTGTTCTAACTTATCTAAGTAAACAACAGACCTTACCCCACTCGAACCACTACTCTCATATTTAATTAAATTCTCTTTTCTATGTTTTTTTGAAATCAATTTATCACTATATTCCAAGGTATCTTTTTTATATAGAATAGGAAATGACTTATACCAATCAAATAATGACATTTCCCCTTGTTGATATTGTTTATAAAAATCCGTGTTCGTAACTGCATGGTTGAGCAAAGCCTCTAATTTTTGTTTTTGAAGTGTCGACAACATTTCTTTGTTATATGTAACATAATTCCTTTGTTTCTTCAACTCCCTCACAATGAAACTACCCAAAATTTTATCACCCAATTGGAGAAGAATATTTTCAATTAAGTACGATTTATTTAATTTCATATCAAGAATCATTTATTTTTTCAATCTTATTCGTTATTTTATCTAGTAAGTACCCCATTTTTCGAAATGGGTTAGATCCAACTTCTCAATTTTACGCCCCCCCACAATTCAGACAACCGAAATTCGAGTTTCAGGGGTGTTTTCATGCAATATAATAAATTCTTTTGGTGTTAAATCATTGATTGAGCTGTGTGGACGGAAATGGTTGTATTCCCACCTAAAATCTTCAATTTTCTTTGCCGCGTCCTCCAAGGATAAGAACCAA
>JACCDK010745629.1_pt1 | contig 11529 bp, 10 predicted proteins | sample 7445871 | NCBI WGS metagenome assembly JACCDK01 (sample SAMN15323436, study PRJNA562643) | freshwater metagenome | isolation source: river surface water | place: USA:Blue River Watershed | collected 2017-08-15
CATCCCGAAGAGCGGTTGACTGGGAATACGAAGTACACCTACCAAAAAATGATAAGTTTCGGATTAAAAGGCTTTACGTCATTTAGCACCAAACCCTTGTATTTTGCGGCTTATTTAGGTTTGATTTTTTCGGTTGCCTCCACTTTATGCATACCCTACATCATTCATGCGCTATATTCAGGTACGCAAGTCCCCGGTTGGGCCTCAGTCATTGCCGCCATTGTTTTTTTTGGTGGATTGAATTTAATGATTCTTGGAATCATCGGGATTTACCTGAGTAAGTTGTTTACGCAAAGTAAAAATAGACCCCATTACATTGTTAAAGAGTCAAATCTATGATGCCCAAAATTCTCTTAAGTTTTGATGTCGAAGAATTTGATATGCCTTTGGAATATGGATTCCCTATTTCTGCTACCCAACAAATGGAAGTAGGGAAATTAGGTCTTGATGCCTTGATGCCTATTTTGATGGACCCAGAAATTCAAACTACTTTGTTTACAACAGCAAACTTTGCGAATCACTACCCGGAAACGATCAAACAATTATCTCTCCAACATGAGATTGCGTCCCACACCTTTTTTCATTCCTCATTTGATACTGCACATTTAAAGGACTCCCGACTTCGTTTATCCGAAATTATTCAAAAAGAAGTCGTGGGTTTACGCATGCCTCGTATGAAGCAAGTCCCCGTTGCTGATATATCAAAGGCAGGTTATTATTATGACGCGTCCATTCATCCTACCTGGCTGCCCGGCCGATATAATAACCTTCATCTTCCGACAAAACTTTATCAAGAAGAGCGTCTTTTTCGAGTTCCTGCTTCGGTGAGCACTTTTTGTCGGATACCCCTCTTTTGGTTAAGCTTTAAAAATTTTCCATATCCCTTGTATTGGCAGTTGGCTTTACATGCCTTAAGAACCCAAGGTTATTTGAGTTTATATTTTCACCCTTGGGAGTTTGTGGATATTCACGAATTTGGCTTGCCAAATTATACGATTAAGGGATGTCAATCAATCTTGCTGAATCGCTTAAAGCGTTTAATTACGGACCTAAAGCCGCACGGTGAATTCATGACCTACCATGATTTTGTGAAAAGTCAAGCAATGAAATAAATCCCTTTTTATGGATAGTCGAAAAGCTTGGAACATTCGTTTGACAGGACTTTTTACGGATCACAAAAGCAAACACATCGAAACAATTTGATTTGCATGGTGTTATCTGCCAAACCATTCGTTGTATTCTTGGATTGTATTTGAAATAGTAATGGCTAATTCAGGCCTGATCGTATCGCTTTTGGGCTTAGCAGGTTATGGCTTACGACGCCTCAAAGATTATGACCTTAAATTTGTTATCTGTCATTTTTGAAATTTCATGTTGAAAATTGCGCATAGTTCCATTTACGCTCACCCGCTGCCTGAAGGTCACCGATTTCCCATGTTGAAATATGAGTTGATTCCCGAACAATTGATGTACGAGGGAAGTATTCAATCAAGCCATTTATTTGTTCCATCAGTCTGTTCCACTGAAGATATTCTTTTAACGCATGAGGCTACTTATTACCAAAGGTTGATTCATCAGCAATTAAGCCAGTCGGAGCAACGGGTCATCGGTTTTCCGCAATCGCCTGAGTTGATTCAACGCGAGTTGATGATTACGCAGGGTACGATGGATTGCGCGTTGTTTGCATTGGAAAATGGATGTGCGATGAATGTGGCGGGTGGCACGCATCATGCCTTTGCTGATCGAGGAGAGGGTTTTTGTTTACTGAATGATATGGCGGTGGCGGCTAATGGTCTAATGGAAAGAAGGTTGGTGAAAAAGGTTTTAATCATCGATTTGGATGTGCATCAAGGAAATGGGACGGCCAAAATAATGGAAAATGTTCCAGAGGTATTCACCTTCAGTGTGCATGGGAAAAATAATTATCCGTTTCGAAAGGAGCAATCTGATTTGGATATTGGTCTAGCGGATGGTACAACGGGCAAGGAATACCTGGCGATGTTAGATTCCGTTTTGCCAGATTTGCTAGATCGCGTGGAGCCTGATTTTGTATTTTATTTAGCGGGGGTAGATGTTTTGGCGACAGATAAATTAGGGAAGTTTAAATTAAGTTTAGCGGAGTGCAAGCAAAGGGATAAGTTCGTGTTGGATTTAGTCCATAAAAATAGGATACCGGTGGCCATTGCCTTAGGAGGGGGATATTCTCCGGAGATTAAGGATATTGTGGAGGCACATTGCAATACTTTTCGCTTGGCTTTGGACCTGTTTGACTAGGTTCGATTAGCCTAACTGATTAATTTTCAAAACATTACGGAACTCTTGGTGTTTAGTTTGGGTACTTAAACATAAGAAGAATGAAAACCAAATTTGTTGCCGGAATTATCACCATGTTTATCGCTGCCTTTTCGGCATCGGCTCAAACAACGGTTGTGGACGTAGCTGTAGGCTCGAAGGACCACACAACATTAGTGGCTGCCGTGAAAGCTGCGGAATTAGTGGCTATTTTACAGAGTGCGGGTCCATTTACGGTTTTTGCACCGACGAACGCTGCTTTTGCCAAATTGCCCGCTGGAACGCTAGAATCACTTTTGAAACCAGAGAACAAGGCAACTTTAGCTAAAATTTTGACTTACCATGTTGTGGCAGGCAATTTAGATGCTGCAGCAGTCGTGAAAGCTATTACAGCGGCCAAAGGATCTTTGCTTGTGAAAACCGTTAGCGGTGGCACATTGACAGCGTCCATCGAGCAAGGAAAGGTTGTTTTGACAGACGACAATGGTGCGAAAGCCACCGTAGTTGCAACCGATTTAAAAGCGGGCAACGGTGTCGTTCATGTGATTGATTCTGTGGTATTACCAAAATAGTGGTTGGTATTATGTTAAATCGTCAACAGGGCCTCCTACAAATCAGGAGGCCTTTTTGAATAAAACTTAGGAACAAATGAAAGTATTTTATATGATTGGTGGTTTGGTGGTTTTTTTTCTCTTAATTCAATCTTTTCAGGTAATAAGTAAAGGATTGAAGACAGAGAATCAAAAATACCGTACGGTTCAACAGGATGGCTTGATGGAAATCAGATTCTATCCTTCGGCGACCTTTGCGACAGTCTACAGCGCTGAGACCGATTATAAGTCGTTGGCTAGTACTGGGTTTCGGAGATTGGCCGGATATATTTTTGGTGGGAATGATCAATCCAAGAGTATTCCCATGACAGCTCCAGTACGGATGGAGATGGGTGCGAAAGGATCGAGTATGAGTTTTGTGATGCCTGAAAGCTACTCGGAGACCAATTTACCTAAGCCGAAAGATGCTAAGATTCAGATTCAGAAATCGGATCCTCAGTATGTCGCCGTTATTGCATTTTCAGGTTATGCGAGTGATGAGAAAATTGTGGAGAACCGCGATTTGCTGCTAAAGCTTATCCGTGAAAAGGGAATCCAAGTAACCGGGAGTTTTTCATTTTTGGGCTATAATGCGCCTTATCAATTTTGGGGCAGGAAAAATGAAGTGGTGATTCCTATTGCTTGGAAGGAATAGGCTAGTTATCCTTATCTTTTCTCTCCATCAACGTAGTTTACAAGGGTGGTTTTGTTCCCCTTAACTAGTTTCATTTTGCCATTTGGTTTGCCGTTACTAAAGTTTCCAATCAACTTTTCTTGGGTAGATGAGGTATAGGAAACACCTTGTCCTTCGGCCGAACCTGCCACGAAATTACCTTCAAAATAGTCCCCATTGTTGTAATCTATGCGCGCTTTTCCGTGCGGCATATAATCTTTGAATGTTCCTTTCACTACGCGTCCTTCGAGCTGCATGGTCCCTTCGCCTACGACGTTGTCATCTTTGATGAGGCCAACATGCGTAATGCCGCTGGAATGTTCCCGACTGCCATTCACCTCAAAAAATCCATTAAACTGTCCTCCGAGTCGAATGTATTTATCAGGATAAATCGAATATTGGAATCCACTTCCTTTGGGAACATTGTTTTCGTCCAATTCCCCTTTATGGACAATTAAGCCTTTGGCTATGTTACTGATACCGGGAGATTCCAAGATGAATTTTACGGTTCCAACGGGCTTTGCGTTGATTTGACGGCCAATCGCCGTACTACGAAGTCTCACTGAATTCGTTTTTTCCTCAAAACTGTTTCGAATTAATTTGCCATCAAAGACATACTCATTTTTCTCATTTCGAATAAAAGTGCCTACGTAGAGACGCTGAAAAACATCTTCGGAGGATAAAAGTTTCCTGGTGTTGTGGGTTAGAATTTGTTTAGCATGTTCTAAAAAAGCCGTTGAATCTTTTAAGAATCCCATCATCCCTAATCCTGCAATTTCATTGGCTTTAAAATTCCCGATGGATAGTCGGCCACTTATGTCTAAGCTTATACCTGATCCATTTAATTTTAAGTCTTGAAACTCGCCTATTTTTAGTGTTTTTCCGGGGGTGTAAAAGATTCCAAAACCATCTTTGTTTTCTTCAGAGAGATCACCCCACAAGAAATTACCATTTTTATCTTTTGTCTGTGGATTGGATAAGTTGATTTCACTTCTTGAGTAATCCCCAATCAAGCCTCCAAAATAGCTAAAATTACCGGATGCCACGGAGCCTTGAATGGGCCTCGACAAATTTTGGTCGGCGTTCGCGCGCTTATTTGAATTTACCACGTTTTCTCCTGAGTCATGGTTGTCCGATTTTGTGGAAGAAACCCGATTGGCATTATTCGCTGGGGACTCGTAGGATGCTTTTTCACCCCTTGCCCATCTTCGATGCGTTTCTGCATTTTTAAATTTATACATGAGTAAACCGGCGAGTTCCTGACCCGTTCCGATGTATTTTTGGGCACTTTTGTTTTCATTGGATGAAATGATGATTTCATATTTTCCATCGCTATTGGGGAAAATAGGCTCATCGCTGAATAAGTCAAAAAGCGTGTAGCGTGGATTGTAAAAAACATTTGCATGGTCTTTACGCGTTTCAGGGCTTCGGGAGATGGTTTGTCCCATCAAGTTTATGGAAGCCAATAGAAAAAGTAGGGTAATATTTTTCATCTGTTATCTGCCGTATCTTTTGTGGAATTGTTGATCTGCCTCGCATTTCGGAGAGCAATATTTGGGGGAGCTACCCGAGCAATAGTAAATTCTCCCGGCGCGAATTTGCCTCAATTCAGTAATAATTTCATTCTTGATTTTTAGCGGCATATTCGTTTTTTTGCCACCAAAAGCTTGTCCAAGTACATTAGCAAGGCCCAACATGATGTTGGCAAAACCACCCATTAGAGGGTTGCTCATCATTTGCAGCACTCGAATACGAGACTCGAGGGTTTTCTGATAGCGGATGGAGTTTCCACACCATTCACAACGTCCGATGCCGATGCCACAGGCATTTCCTAGTTTTCCGTGTGGATCTTGGTCCATGTTAATAACTTTGGCGTAATAGGCCCTATCTGAGGGTGATAATAATTTAAGGGCTTGTGATAAGGGGCTGAAATCTTCGCTTAACTCTTCTTTTCTTTTTCTTTCTGCCTCTTCTGCGGCAATTCGTTCGGTTTCTCGTATTTGGTCAAGTCGCCGCTGTTCTTCTTCCTGTTTTTTTCGGGCTATTTCTGCAAGGCGTGTAAATTTGGCCTTCGCAACGCCATAATACATGGACTTTGGATGAAAATCGGTATACCATTCCCAATATTTAGCGGATTCTGGATCATCCTCCTCCCGAAAGGAACCCCGGCCAACTTTAGAGAAAAGGATAAAATCGACTTCGCGCGAATTTTCGATGATTGAGTTTTTATGCCAATTTAACAGTGTTGATTCAAATGAGTTCGGATAATTATTGTTGAAGGAATCAATACTGCGAAACACATCACGGTAAGTTTCGTAGGCTCTAAAATTTAATCCGCCTCCACTTATTTCGATGGAACTCAATTCAATAGGGTTTTTACTTAAGTTGATGGAAACACTATAGCCCCCTCGATCGGATGAGGTAAAGTCGGCGATTAGCTTACTGTATTTTTCTTGAATCGAAACGAGTTGATCTTGAATAGTTTGGAAGTCAATCATTCGAATTTTATTCTTCGCCTTGATGTGTAAATCTTTGTTGGCATAAGGATATCGAATCATAAAATTTCGGTATTCCGGAATGCTATTTGCCTTGTAAGCGACTAAAAAAGCTAAATTCCCCTGGAGTATTTGGGCTTCTTGGATTTCGGAGGCACGGGGATTTCTCCGAATAAATAGTTCATAGCTTTCGATGGTGTTTGCTTTCTTTGCTACTTCGAATCTTTGATTGGTTTGATAAGCAAAAGCTTGTTTGAACCATTTTGAGTTTTTGTACTTGGCTAAAAACCAACTAAGTTCTGTATCGTTATTCCGAATGAGTTCATACAATTTGTATTCCAAGGAGTCTTTTTTTTGCTCCAAAGTGTTCCGGCAAAATCCAATTTTTTCGCAAAGCTCGAACTCCCTTTCTTGCTGAAATGCTTCCTTCAAATGATAAACGGCGGTGTCTAATTTGATGCGCGAGGTAGGGTAAAACTGCGTATTGAATCGATAGTTGAGGAAATGGTAGTTGGCCGATCGACCAAATTTTTCGGTGTATTCCTTCAATTCTTGAGTGGCCTTCTCCTGCTCATTGCTAAGAATGAGCGTATTGATTTTCGTCGAACGGCTCTTATCGAGTGCATTATTGATTTCGTCGCGTCCTTTATTGATGAGGTCTTCTGTCCCCCCAATCAATTTTTTCATAAACTGGCCTTTCGAGCTACTTATCGTGGAGCATACGATCAATAAGGTCAGAATGAATAGTCGTTTGAATTGATTTTGATGTGTTTTCACAGGTCAAATGGTATAGATTGGATGTTTGAGTAGTGGGTTGGTTGTGGGTTCATGTAAAACCCACTGATTCAAGGACAGGCAATTCGCTAGGCAATTTTATTTAAAATTTAATGAATATTTCCTATTTAGGTGAATAATTTATTAAACGGCTGATTCTTGACATCGTGTTGCTTCGAATCATAATTGTCGGGTAAGCCAAGTAAGCTGCATTAGTTGGGTTCGTATTGGCAAGGATGCTGGCTTTTTAAGTTTCGAAATTCGTAATCAAACGTGTTCATTAATGATTGGGAATATCCTTATTTAAGCCTTTGCCAAATGGTTTGGGAACAAATTAAATGCCTCTGTTGATTTTAAATGATTCCATCAATCGGGAGTCATCTTAGCTACTTGTGTATTTATGGTAAGGTCGATCGTTTGTTCATAGTTAGACTTCCTTTTTTGTGTACAAATCCGGGGGGGCTACTTAGTTTGTTGGCAAGGCTCAAAAGAACGAATACCACCTCATTGGAGGTGGTATTCGGGGTTTTAAGCCATTAGGATTATTTGGATGGCGGGTCTTATATTAATTTATCAGGTCGACCGTCGCTATCAGTGTCAATGAGACCTGTATCAGTAAAACCATCTTTATCAATATCTTGGACAAAGGAATCAATCTTGCCATCTTTATTTAAATCAGCAAATACTTTGTCAACTAAACCATCCCCATCTGAGTCTTTGCCGATCATATCAGAAATTCCATCCCCATCGGTATCCATAAAAGAGGTATCCATCACACCATCTCCATCGGTATCAAAGGTATCATTCAATCCATCTCCGTCAGTATCTACTCCGGCACTTTTTGATTCAGTATCGTTTGAATTGGACAAAGAAGTAAATAACTTATATAAAGCCCAAATAAATAGAATGATACTTAATAATCTTTTCAACTTTGTTTTGATTGGACCTTTTTCTAGAAAAATTCCAACAATAACAGGAGGGATTACATTTAGTAAAAACAACCCAATAATAAATTTTATTATTTTGATATCCCCAGGGCCATCTATTAAAACAACAAGGGTCAATGAAACTAGTGTAGAAATAGCAACCAGAATAGATGAAACCACATTAAAATCAAACCATTTTAATTTATCCCCTTCTCTCTTTTTATACACAATCAAATTAATGATAGTTAAAACTGAAGGGCCAAATAACAATAGAGCAAAGGCTCCCGGCTTTGAGCCAGAAAAATTTAATATTAAATAAAATAGAATTAAAATAGCTTGAGCAATTAGGCCAAACTTTAGAGGGGATTTGTATTTTTCAAATTTGAAATTTCGTAGCATAATAGTTAGAGTTTATAAGAAGGTTTAAAAATTAAATCTAAGATTCGATAAAAAAGGGAGGTTACATTTTGTGTTTTTTTTCGAAACCACAATGACCGCATTTGTAGGTTATTTCTTTTTGTGGGAAAACAATGGAATAAACGATGACGATCACACCGACTATCATCGAAAGAATAGCAATTCCCCCCACATCACTAAAGGAAGTATTTCCACCATGGTAACTTGAAGCGCCTGGAACCAATAAACTTATAATTGGGACAATCACCAATAACATTACGCCACAACCAAGATTAGACATATTGGCAGCGTATTTAAAGTGTCCGCATTTTGGACATTCATGATTTTTCATAGCTATTACATATCTTCTAATGCATGTTCTCTCGAACAGTATCCTCCTGAACTTCTTCCAATAGGTCTACAGGGTAATTGAGAACAGCCTCCATTAATTTCTGGTTTATCTAAAAGTGAGGTGCTATTACTCCATCCTTCTCCTTTTCTTTCGCATCCTTTTAATTTACAAGACGAATCAAAAAGGAAACCATAAACCAGATAGACTCCGATTAACACCAATCCGATTTTAATAATTTTCTTCATAGAGGTAAATTTTTAAGGATTAAACAATGTTGAGCAATCAATTTTTTGACAATTTACATTGAGCGGGTATCGTACATTTATTCAGTTTCACTCATAATTAAGGTTAGGTCATCATTCGACACGAATTAAATTGTTGGGTGTACAATTAATTGAATGCCTTAATGACAATGTTTTATGATTTGACTTAGTGGAGCTTTTTAATTTTTAGATCCTGTGTAAGGTTGATTTTCAAAGATCTAGATTTACATAAAATCAACAATGAAAATTTAATTGCAATAGAAAAAGAATACTTTATCCTTGAAGATAAAACCACTGTTTTTAACTTGTCAAATGGACTTGTATTTACTTATTAGCTCATATTAGTATGTATTTCATCATAATTGATTTTTATGACAAAACTTTTAATTCTCCTAGTTCCCTTTCTTTCATATCTCCAAAAACCCAATGATGTATTTCTAGATAATTCTAGTTCAACGATTTATTTTTTGTATGATGATAAAATAGAATCCCATGATTTGCGTAATAATTTTCAATTAAAAGAATCGAAGAAAATTGTCAATTTTTCTGAATTCGATTTGGCTAAATTTAAATTTTTCAATAGAACCAAACTAACCAGTAATTATGGGGGTAATGTCTTATCTGTAAAGGGAGATTCCCTCATAAAAATTGATAATTCTTTTGAGCATCGAATGCAATTTAATTCGATAGAATTTTCTAGGAATGATACGATTTTCAGATACGGAGGCTATGGATTTTTCGAATGCAGGAATTTTTTTACCTATTACGACAACCACACAAATGAATGGGAAAGTTTAGATATTGAGGGAAATGTTATTCCCGATAGGTTAATTGATTTTGTGTATTTTATCAATAAGGATCAATTATTTATTACGGGCGGATATAAATTTGATCAATTTAAAAAGGACTTAAGAATTGAAAATTTTGATACATATATTTTTGACTTTAAAACAAAAAAATGGAGTTTTCAAGGGAAAATGAAGGTACATCTCGTTAGAAAAAATGCTTTTTTTATTGATAATGAGGTAATGGTATTTCAAGACGATCTGATTCATCGATTAAATTTTGAATCAAATAAAATTTATACGTATTCAAATAATAGTATTTCAAAAAAAATAGGTTCCTCATTATTAAAGCCTCTATTTTTTGATGGAAACGTTTTGTTTTTTCATTTCCAACATGGTAAAATAAAAATCTTTACCGTACCCCTCAAAAGTTTTATTTCTGGTTTAGCAGTTAAGGATTCCGGTCAATTGTATTACAACTATTTTGAGTATTTGATAATTGCCTTAGGTATATTGACAGCTATACTTTTGATTTTTTTAATGAATAAGTTTATCAGGTTATTTTATAAAAAATTACGAAAAGTCAATGAAAATTATTTTTTCAATTTTGGGAAAATACCTCTCACAGATAGTGAAAAGATGCTATTAGATACACTTTATTTCTCGTCTAAAAATTTTAAGAAAGTTGACAACAGGGTGGTTACCGATTTTTTTGATGATAAATTACTTAACTATGGAACGATAAATAGACGAAAAAATGAGGCTATACAACAGTTAAATAATAAGCTCATGATCGTATTCAAAATGTCTGAAAATATTATCCTCAAGGAATATTCTAAAATAGATAAAAGAGAAGTGATTTATTATTTGAACTCCAAAATCCTTTAAAGTCGATAAGCATTATCGGTCAAGATTTTGGTGTTGAAATATTCAATGGCGCTTTCATAAAAAAAGGCTGACTTAAGATTTTATATGTTATCGTTTTTGACTCTCAAACGAGATTCATATCCAGTTTACACTCTTTCTTGTTCCATCTAATTTGCTAAGCGGGTTTTTTATGGCAATTATTGCCCCTTTACGGGCGCACTAATCACTCGTAAATACCGTCCCATCCAATAGGGTAATAACCAAATGTCCCCCGCACTATGCTCGGAAATTCCATTTCCCGTTTTGCGATCTAAGGTAAACATATTGGCATTGTGACGTTGAATCGGGCGCTCATCAGGCGGTAAGACTTCTTTGGTAAACTGCTTGCGGAAATTGGGGGCTAATGGTTCGATGTCTTTGCGGTGGCTATTTTCAATTGCCCAGTCGACCATGTCTAGCGGATGTTCCCGTAAATACCACGCCGCTTCCGCTAAATCAAATGTTTGCGTTCCTGTCAATGCCGTGAAAATGTTCCAGGCTCCTTCTTTTTCAGGTCTTTCCATTTCCCAATGATCGATGATGGCCTTTTTGTAATTAGCCCGCAAGGTATCGTTAAAGGCATAGCGATATAAGCCCCAATAGCCTACAAAATACATTTCGTCATCGGAATGATTCCAAGCATCAGATAGATTTTTGGCGTGCGGATCCGCATTATTCGGGGCAAGGCCAATTTGATTCATTGGCCGCATTAAATTTTCAAAATACCCATGCTTTTGCATAAGCTCAAAAGCTTTTTCCTTGTAGATCGGTTTTTTAGTAAAATGATATGCCGTTTGCAACATCGAAATAATATTTGATGAGTTTAATTTTCGATCTCCAATGTTGGTTGGGAAACCATTCACATACGACGGATTCCAACGTCCCCACAGGGTAGGCTTTCCATCATAATCTATCAAATACCACTTATTTTTGATGATGTGTGACATCAAGGTATCCATCAACACGATGGATCTTTTTTGTAAATCGGGTACGTTTACTAATTCCGCCAATGCCCCAAATGCAAACATATGCCCAATCACCTCGTCCGAGGATGTGGTAGATTTCCAATCCCAAGCG
>JACCDK010185657.1_pt1 | contig 11527 bp, 14 predicted proteins | sample 7445871 | NCBI WGS metagenome assembly JACCDK01 (sample SAMN15323436, study PRJNA562643) | freshwater metagenome | isolation source: river surface water | place: USA:Blue River Watershed | collected 2017-08-15
CACATATGAGAAAATGATTGATTTTAAAGCTTAGCTGTAAATGAGAAAATTTATTGCTTGCCTAGTTATATTTATTTTTTCTGTTAATGTAGCAAAAGCACAGTCATTTCTAAATGAAGTCAATGCTTTTTCAAAGCAAGATTTACTTGATGCGCCAAGTAAAAATGCAATATTACTTATTGGGAGTTCATCCTTTACCTATTGGAAAGATGTAGCAACTTATTTCCCGGGACGTGTATTTATCAATAGGGCCTTTGGCGGTTCGTCTCTTACTCATCAGATTGAGTATGTAGAAAAAGTAGTTTATCCTTATCAACCTAAGCAGATTCTTATTTATTGTGGGGAAAATGATATTGCTACTTCGCAAATGGTGACAGCCGATTCAGTATTTAATAGGTTTGTAAGATTGCATCAGCTTATCAGGAAAAAATATCCTGCTGTTAGGATTTCATTTGTTTCAATTAAGCCTAGTCCAGTCAGGGCTGAATTTCTCTCTACGGTCATTATTTCAAATAAATTGATAGCTGATTTTTGCAGGAAAAATAAAAAAACCGACTTCATAGATGTTTTCTCTTCTATGCTAAATACTGAGGGGAAGCCCATGGAGGAGCTATTTATTGCTGATAGGCTTCATATGAACGCCAAGGGGTACGCTATTTGGTCCAAGATCATTGCACCCTATTTAGTTAATTAGATTGTTGCTATTTACCGGTTTAAATTGAACTGTTTTTCATTTAAGGCATTATATATGAATGAATATTCATTCTATCTTTATTGTTGATTTTGTTCATCCATGTTGAGTAGGGTTTTGCATATATTGTTTTTTTGTCTAATTCATTATATAGTTAGCGCCCAAGAGCTATTCTATTCTCCTGCTGAATCCGGGGTTGAAAACTTGCTTAAATATGAAGCAATTGGTAGGGTAGGGAAAAACATCTTGATTTACCGAGAACAAAGAGACCAGCACGTAGTAAGTGTTTTTGACAACAATATGAGTTTGGTTCGGAAAGTAGAGCTTTCTAATTTACCTAAAGAGGTCTTAGGTGTTGAATTTGTCAATACTGGCAGCAACCTTGTGTTGATTTATCAGTACATGATAAAAAATAAATTATTTGTAGCTGCTACAAATTTGAATGAGGAAGTTAAGATGATTAGCGAACCCAAGGTCTTGGATTCAATCTTGATTGAAGATATAGTTGAATTTCCTTTGTTTCAGATGATTACCAACCCGGTCAAGAATTTGTTCATGCTTACTCATTTACGTCAATTAGGTGAAGGGCTTACGCGCATGAGTACAGCCATGTATCAGCAGAATTTACAGTTGGTTGAGAAATCAGATTTGCTTGTTTCAACACCAGATGGCAGCGATAAACTAAATCAGTTTCAGCTTGATAACGAAGGAAATCTTGTTTTTCTGAGAAACGTTCTTGGTGATGAGTCAAATGACTTAGCAAGGTCTGATATTTTGGTAAAGCCAAGAGGGATTGATGAAGTGAAGAATGCTACAATCCAGTTCAACAAAATAGGGATTAAAGATTTGAGAATTGCAATCGATAATAAAAATGGTAGAGTTGTAGCGGCATCTATTTTTACTGGTGGTAAAAAGGGGTATGCCCAAGGGATTTTTTCACTGGTTGTTGATTTGAAGACAGGTAATGTTGCGCGTTGGCACCAAGAGTTTTTTTCTGATACGCTCAGAAAAGAGGTAAAAGTCAAGCATACACCAGATAGTAGAATTTTTGACGATTATTTTTTAGATGCCATCATTCCTTATAGCAATGGTGGATTTGCTTTATTGTTAGAATACAGGACTACTGAAGGAGGTAGAGGTGCAATTGTTGACAGTCGTTCGTTATACCGTTCTGAGCCATTGCCTCCTCGTATTGTGTACAATGTCAATAATGGCAGTGGGAATCCATTTAGTGTTATTCGTACACCCTATCAGCCCTTTCAAATGCCAGTTGAATCTTCTCCACGTTCCTATATACGAAACACAGGTGGCAATATGCTGATGTTCTCATTTAGTGGAGAGAGTGTTCTTCAGGACATTCAAATTCTAAGAAAATCACAGGAAGAATACAAAACATCACACTTACTATCATACGCGCTACTCAATAGTGGTTCGGGTATTCGATTTTTATACAATGAAAAAGAGAAACCTGAAATGAGTTTGCGCAGCGCAAGTTTTTTTCCTGGTGAGCGAGTAAAAAGAAATCCTGCCATCAAAGGCGCCATCCCCAATATGCGTTTTCTTCCAAGGTATGCAACCCAAATCAGTGCCAATGAGTGCATCATACCATGTATTAAAGCTAATTATGGAAGTTTTGCACGCATCGTATTCTAGAGATTTATATTTAGTTTGTATCTTTCTATCCTAAATAAATAGCTTACTATGTCATATGTAGCAAATGATTCGAGGTACAATAAAATTGCTTACCGCAGATGTGGAAACAGTGGGTTGGTTTTACCCGCCATATCACTGGGTTTGTGGCACAACTTCGGACATGTAGATCTTAGATCGAATTTTGAAAATATTCTATACACTGCATTTGATTTAGGGATTACGCATTTTGATTTAGCCAACAACTATGGTCCGCCCCCCGGAAGTGCTGAATCTAATTTTGGTGCTATTTTAAAAGATGGATTTGGACGTTATCGCGATGAAATGATTATTTCTACGAAAGCAGGTTTTACCATGTGGGATGGTCCGTATGGCGATTGGGGAAGTAAAAAATACTTAGTAGCAAGTCTTGATCAAAGTCTCAAGCGTATGGGCTTGGACTATGTCGATATATTTTATCACCATAGACCAGATCCAAATACCCCATTGGAAGAAAGTATGGGTGCATTAGATTTGATCGTTAGACAAGGAAAGGCATTATATGCAGGAATTTCTAATTATCCGGCTGATTTGGCACAAAAGGCATTCGATATCCTAAAAGCTCTGGGTACACCCTGTGTTATCCATCAACCTAAATATTCTATGTTCGAAAGAATCCCTGAGGATGGCCTATTGCAAACCTTAGAGAAAAACAGGGTAGGTTGTATCGCATTTTCTCCATTGGCACAGGGGTTGCTTAGCGACAAATACTTACAGGGAATACCTGAACAGTCAAGAGCAGCCAGAAATCCGTCACTTAAGCCCGAGCAGATTACACCTGAAATTCGCTCAAAAATTCAAAAATTGAACGATTTTGCTGCAAAAAGGGGCCAAAAACTCGCAGAAATGGCAATTTCTTGGTTACTCAAAGATGAAAGGGTGACATCCGTTTTGATTGGTGCAAGTAAGGTTGGTCATATTCATGATGCCTACAATGCACATCAAAAAATTGAGTTTAGTCAGACCGAACTTGCTGATATTGAAGCTATTTTGGCGAGTTAAAATTACATTACTGCATACCTGAGTACAATAATTCTTAAAGTAGTGCGTTATTAAAGCACTGAAAACTAGATGAATACATAATTTGTTTAGTCTTTAGGACCTAAAATCCAAAATAAATAAAACAATTGATGGTTTTTGGGGTGTCTTAAAAGCATGTTAAATGGCCTATATGGTTTAATCTTTTAACATGTTTGGAGGTCCAACCCATTATTCTATCACATTATTTTACAACATGAAGATCCGACACTTATTTACCCTATTGGCAATTATTGTAATTGCATCTTGTACGCACGAAGTGATTAATGCTCCAACAGACCCTTCTACTCCAATTGACGTAGGAGGAGGTGGTACAACACCTAATACTTCTGATACAGTTTGTTTCAATACAGAAGTTCTACCCCTTTATGTTTCTTATTGCGGTTCATCTGGTTGTCATGATGCTGGAAGCAGACAAGAAGGTGTTATAACTACTTCTTATACAAGAATCATGGAAGGCATTAGAGCTAAGAATGCATCTAGAAGCGAATATTATACAATTATTGGAGGTGAAATGCCTCCAGCGGGAAGCCCTCAATTATCAACCGCGCAAAAAAATGTTATTCTAAAATGGATAAACCAAGGTGCTTTGAATACCAATTGTATCAATTCATGTGATACAACAAAATTCACCTTCAATGATCCAATCAAAACCTTGCTTACCAACAACTGTCTTGGTTGTCATGGTACAAAGCCAGGTTCGGGTAATGTTTATTTGGGTGATTATGCAAGTGCAAAAGCTTACATAGAGGCTAACCCTACTAATTTCTTAAAAGTAATTAATCACGATCCAACGATAGCAGCTTCCAAGCGTATGCCTCCTGCAGGTAAGATGGTAGATTGCCAAATCGGACAGTTTTCAAAATGGGTCAATAACGGATTTCCACAATAAAGATTATGAAGCATATTTTACTATTTACAGCAGGCTTCTTCCTGTTAGGACTAAGTTCATGCTTTTACGACAAGGCTGATTTAATTTATCCGCAACCAACAACATGTGATACTGCAACGGTTACCTATAGTGGTACTGTAGCACCCATTCTTACTGCGAATTGTAATGGTTGTCACGGTGGAGCAGCTGCAGCAGGTGCGGGGATAAAGTTAGATACTTACGCATCTTTAAGCACATGGGTTACAAACGGAAGATTGTTGAATTCGATGTTGCATAACGGGCAAGCTTCTCCCATGCCTAAGGGTGGTTCGAAACTAGATGCATGCACACTCAATAAGGTAAGTGCATGGATTACAAAAGGTGCCGCAAATAATTAAACATAAAATACACTAATCAATACTTTAACATGAAAACTTCAATGACCAAAATTTCTCTGCTAGTCGTTATTCTTTTCTCTGCATTAACTTCAGAAGCACAAAAAGTATACGCGACAAAAACTGGACAAACAGCCTTTAATGCTTCTAGTCCGATAGAAAAAATTGCAGCAGTCAACAACCAAACCGACTCAAAATTTGTGGCCGATAACGGACAAGTAGTTTTTGCTGTTCTTATCAAAGGTTTCAAATTTGAAAACCAATTGATGGAAGATCACTTCAACGAGAATTATATGGAGTCTACAAAGCTTCCAAAAGCAGATTTCAAAGGATATATCACCAATATCAAAGAAGTAAACTTTGCCAAAGATGGTTCATATCCTGTAAAGCTAGATGGTAACCTTACCCTACATGGTGTGACCAATAAGGTTAGTGCAGCTGGTACAATGAAAATTGCTGGCGGTGTTCCAGAAATGGAAGGCAGCTTCAAAATCAAATTGAAAGATTACAACGTAACTGGCTTATATATTGGAGAAAAGATAGCTCCAGAAGTAGCAATCACTGTTAAATGCAAATACCAATAATGCGATCTCTCAACAAACAAAAAATTATGGTAATGCTAGCAATTGCAGCGTTACCATTCTCTTCTTTTGCACAAATAGATTTATTTGCTGAAAAAGAAGAACCTATCACAGATATAGTAACAGCCACATTTAAAACTACACGAGTAGTAAACGGTCATTCTATTGAGAATGTAGGAGCTGGTATTCTTGATTTCAGAATACTTCACAGATTTGGACAATTTAGTGATGGCGCCTATAATCTATTTGGACTTGATCAAGCTTCTATTCGTTTAGGCTTAGATTACGGAATTACCAAGAACTGGATGGTAGGTATAGGAAGAAGTACTTTTGAAAAACAGTATGATGCATTTACCAAGGTGCGAATTCTTTCCCAGACTACTGGTGGTAGAAATTTTCCACTTTCTTTGAGCTATGCAGGTACGATGATTTATAAGTCGGTTAAAAATACCAATACGGCTTACGTTCCTTACGAAAGCGATCGTTTGTCGTTTGGTCACCAATTGATTATCGCGAGAAAATTTGGCGATTATTTTTCACTTCAATTGACGCCAACTTATTTCCATTATAATGTAGTAGCTACACAGGATTTACCAAATGATTTTAAGTCATTGGGTATTGCATCAAGGGTTAGATTAAGTAAACGTTTGAATCTTACTGGGGAATATTATTATAGATTCGATAAGCTTCCTGGTTACCAGAACTCATTGTCTATTGGATTTGATATTGAAACAGGCGGACACGTTTTCCAATTGCATATGACCAATTCTACTGGTATGACGGAAAGAACATTCATCAATGAAACAACTGGTGAATGGGGTAAAGGAAATATCAGATTTGGTTTCAATGTATCAAGAGTATTTACTGTAAGAAAGCCTAAAGAATTTAGAAACAAAGCAGCGTTATGAAGAAAATAATTTTATCTGTACTTGTTCTAGCACTTGTTGGTGCTGCAGGTACTTACTATTATGCATTTGTATATTCAAAGAACAGGAAATTCGATATGGTCAATGCTGAGGCAATGACCATCGAAGCAAATGTTTTGGTAAAAGCGTTTCAGGAAAATGAAACCGAAGCAAACAAAAACTATTTGGATAAGGTTCTGATGATTACTGGTACCGTTTCCGCTACCGATCAAACGCAGACCGGAGAAAGAACACTCACTTTATCTTCAGATGATCCTTTTGCTGGTGTTATGGTTACACTTGATTCAACAGAAGCTTCAACTGTGAACATGAACGACAAAGTGACTGTAAAAGGTTTTTGTAAAGGATTTCTAAGTGATGTGGTAATCACTAGTGCGATAGTAGTAAAGTAAATTACTTCTAATTTTATAAGGAGACCCTTTTGTTTATAGCAGAAGGGTCTTTTTTTATTCTTTGACTAGGTTTTCAATAATGTAGCCAGTCTCTTCGTCTGCAATTCTTTGGTCCATATCAAAATAAACACTGGTAGGATATCCTAGTTGAGGATGGTATTCAATATTTTGTTGATAAGGTTTTTGAGAAAGCTTTAGTTTTATGATTTCAAATAATTCAGTCACGGTTGGAAGTGTTCCTGTAACTTCTGGATTATAGGGCTGTCCGTTTACACTTACAATTTTACTATTAACAACTTTGATTAGGTGTGGTCCAACTCTCTCAGTTGTACAAAAACAATTTACGCGTAAGCTATAGCTATAGTTGGTAATATTTTTTTCATTCCAAGTTTTCTCTTGGTTTTTGGCTTCCATGATCAATTCAGATTTTGAACAGGCTGTGCACCAAAACAAAAAAAGTAGTGTGAGATTCATCATGGGTTTCATCAAATTGTTTTTTGATATCCAAAAATATACTTAATCCGCCATAGATAAGACGTCTTTTGAATATCTTTGGTTACATCAACAATTGTTAAAAACTGCGTATGAATTTCCCAATAAGAATTTTAGTTGTAGGCTGTGGTAACATGGGTGCCTCTCATGCCAAAGCATATCATTCAATGCCTGAATTTCAGATTTGTGGCTTGGTTTCAACTGGAAGCAGTAAGCATAAATTGAATGAAGAGTTGGGAGGAGGTTATTCTTTGTTTGATCACTATGAGGAGGCATTGAGTGCAACTAATCCTGATGCAGTTTGTATTTCTACTTATCCAGATACACATGAAGCTTTTGCGGTAAAGGCATTTGAAAAGGGTTGTCATGTTTTTATGGAAAAGCCTATTGCGGATTCAGTAAAAGGAGCTGAAAATGTTGCTGCGGCTGCAAGAAAAGCCAATAAAAAACTTGTTGTTGGTTATATTTTACGTCATCATCCATCTTGGATCAAGTTTATTGAAATTGCGCAGCAATTGGATAAACCATTGGTGATGAGAATGAACTTGAATCAGCAAAGTAGAGGTTATATGTGGGATGTTCACAGAAATCTAATGAAAAGTTTGAGTCCCATTGTTGATTGTGGTGTTCACTATATCGATGTAATGTGTCAAATGACAAGATCAAAACCTTTGCAAGTAACTGCAATAGGCGCACGACTAACTAATGATATTCCAGAAGGAAATTATAACTATGGACAACTACAAATCAGGTTTGAAGATGGTTCAGTCGGTTGGTATGAAGCAGGCTGGGGACCGATGATGAGTGAGACTGCTTTTTTTGTGAAAGATGTAATTGGTCCGAAAGGCTCAGTTTCAATCGTTGCAAAAGAGGCCAGCGGTAAGGGTAAATCAGATTCCGTAGAAGCGCATACCAAAACAGAATCTCTGCGTTGGCACCATGCAGATATCAATGAGCAGAATGAGTTTGTGAAAACAGATGAGTGGATCGATCTTACAGACGAGCCAGATCATCAGGAACTTTGTAATAGAGAGCAGGCTTATTTTTTAAAGGCTATAGTAGAAGATATTGATCTTACGGATCATATTGATGATGCAGTCAACAGTTTGAAGATTGCATTTGCTTGTGATGAGAGTGTAAAGACTGGCGGAGCGGTAATTCTTTAATGAATAAACACAGTTTCATCAAAGGGTAATCTTTTTCTTTCTCCATGAATACCTTCTGGAGTTCCTTTGCCTACTGCTACTATCATATTTAGTTCTGCACCTTTAGGAAGTCCCAGTGCTTTTCTGGCAAGTATGGGGTCAAAGCCTTCCATGGGACAAGTATCGAATCCTTGTGCACCGATAGCGAGCATGAAATTTTGAGCAGCAAGTGCACATGATTTCTGTACAATTACATTTTGGTCTCTGTTGCCGTTAATGCGCATAAAAGGGTTATTAAAACCTTTGATAAAACAAATCGCCCTTCTAATTAATGTTGAAATACCCAACCAATCTCTTCTGTATACCAAAGGCATTAAAATACCGTAATAGTCGAGTCCTCTTTTTTCTCTTTTTGAAGGCGCTCTGTCACCAATATTTTGTTTTACAAGATTGAGGTTCCAGTTTGCATGCGATTTCCATAAATCTCGTCTTCCAACAAAAGCAACCAAATGCTTTGCTGTTTTAGCTGCTGATTGATTTAAACAAATAGCATGAAATTTTTCTTGAAGAGCAGGATCCTTGATCCAATGAAATTCCCAAAGTTGCATGTTACTGCTGTTGGGAGCTAAAATGGCAAGTTCTAACGCTTTTTTGATTACCTCATCGGGCACAGTTATGTCAGCTGCAAATTTTCTGTTCGATCTTCTGTTGTTGACTATTTCTTCAAATGCTGTTAAATTCACTTTTTGTAATTATCTTGTGAAATTAGTTTAGTTAGCTTACTCTACAACAAAAATTGTAGCATATCTGCTATAACTAGGTTTGCTGTCTTTTTGCCAAATTTCTGCCTTCTGATCACTCAATTGTATTGCGCTTATGCAATCTTGATTTATAAAATGTTGTGCAAAATCACGGTATCCCATTTGCAGACAGGCAAAGTAAACTGATCCATCTCTTTTTACGCCAACACCGTTTCGCATGACTGCTTTTCCTTTAGGCAATTGTTTATTGATGGCGCCATCCCATACTAATATAGGATTAGATTGCAGGGCATAGTCGGCCTCTTTGTATGCTGATGCATTCAATACTTTTGAAATGAATGCTTTCCCTTTGTTGATTACAAAAACGCCTAGAGGTTGTAATTCTGTAGATGTTTTGTAATTAAGTATTGGGGTTGGATCGGATATTTTTTTTCCTTTTTCAATATAGAGGCCAGTTGGATGATGTGATTTTGTATCACGACCTCCATTTGTCATGAAAACAGCATTGGGGTATGCCTTTTGAACATTCTTGAACAGCATATAGGGAATATCATTGCTGTCCTTCCACACTATTTTGATTTTTGAAGGTGAAAAAGTTTGTGCACTTACTGATGAAGACAGTAAGACAATGATTGCGCATACTTGAATAAATCTGATCATGCTGCTCAATGTATCAACAATTTAGATTTTGACAACTGACATTAGTCAGTCGCATCAAGATGAAGATTTTTTATTTGAAATTGGCAAAAGCGTCAACCATGAAGACTGCTGTATCGGCAAACTCTTTTCCTTTGTTCATTCTGTTGAGTGCAGCTCTTTCCATTGCCAGTTCTTCCGTCTGAGTAGTTAAGATACCAAAGATGATAGGAATAGGAGATTGTGCAGAAAGCTGACTGATTCCTTGGGTTACAAACTGACAAACATATTCATAGTGATCGGTATCACCTTTAATGATTGCTCCGATGACGATGATGGATTTGAATAAATTTTTATCGATTAAAAATTTACTGTAGGCGACTGTTTCAACGGCACCCGGACAAGTAAAGGTTTTGAATTCAATACCAAGGGAATTTAATTGTTCTTCACAACCTTGAAGCAAGAGTGAAGTGATTTCGGTATTAAAATCGGATTTGACTATGGCAATCATTTTTCTATGGTAATTGAGTGTTTTGCAAATTGTTTTTTGGTTTCCAAGTAATGCGTGTTGAACTCATTGAGTTTACTTGGAATAGTATATTTTTTTAAAGGTATGCCTGCTTGATTCACCGCTTCAAATTTCAGTGGGTTATTGGTAATCAATTCTCCCTTATTGATTTGGTAATGCTTTAAAATTTCAATGGCATCTTGGTAGTTTCTGCCATCAGCCTGAAAGCCAAGTTGTTCATTGGCTTCATAAGTATTTACTCCTTTCTTTTGGAGTTCATAAGTAGCAATTTTATTTCCAATGCCAATTCCTCTTCCTTCATGTCCTTTTAAATGAATCAAGTAGCCATGGCCTCTATCAGCAATTGCAGTTAGTGCATCGGTGAGTTGTTTGCCACAATCACATTTTAAGCTGTGGAATACATCACCAGTGATACATTCACTGTGAATTCTTATAAGCGGATCAGCAGTTGAATCTTTTTTAGTTGATAGAACAGAATGTTCCATTCCTGTCAGCGTATTTTTAAATACTTCTATGGTAAATTCACCGAATTCAGTCGGCAAGGAAGAACTAGAATACAATGAACAGTTGGGTAGATAACTATTTGATTCGAATGTTGTTTTAGTCTTTTGAATGTATTCAAGCAATTGATTGATGCTAATAATTTTCAACTCATGTTCCTGCGCGAAACGTGCGAGACCATTTCTTCTCATCATCTTTCCATCTGCTTCCATGATTTCACAAATGATAGCAGCTGGATAGAGATCAGCAAGTTTGCATAAATCAACCGCTGCTTCCGTATGTCCTTTTCTTTCTTTTACACCACCTTTTTTTGCCAAGACTGGAAAAAGATGTCCGGGTTTTATAAAATCTGCAGGTTTTGAATCTGGGTTTGCAATGAGTTGTGCAGTGATTGAACGATCAAAAGCAGAAATACCTGTACTGGTGCCATGCTCGATCGTTGCATCGATTGCATCAAGAAATGCAGTGTGATGTGGATCTTTTTTGTTGCTCCTTTGTTTTCTGAGGTCCAATCGAATTGCTGTATTGTGATCGATGGCAATACACACCAATCCTTTTCCATGAGTAGCACAAAAATTCATTTGATCAGGGGTGCAAGAGGCGGCTGGAATGACAATGTCACCTTCATTTTCTCTGTCCTCATCATCTACAACTATGATGGCTTTTCCATTTTTGAAAGAAATTAGCGCATCGGAAACATTATCGAACATGAGTGTTGATTAAAAGTTTTTCTGTGTATTTAGCCAGGATGTCGAACTCTAGGTTTACCGCATCACCCGCTTTTAAGTGGATAAAATTGGTTTTTTCTAAGGTAACTGGGATGATACACAATTCTATATGGTCTTCGTCGACTTTATTGATGGTTAGGCTGGTACCATTC
>JACCDK011160371.1_pt1 | contig 11525 bp, 9 predicted proteins | sample 7445871 | NCBI WGS metagenome assembly JACCDK01 (sample SAMN15323436, study PRJNA562643) | freshwater metagenome | isolation source: river surface water | place: USA:Blue River Watershed | collected 2017-08-15
ATCGGGCCAGATGGAAAAGGTGACTTGGTGCAGCAGCGGCACCTCGCCGATGCCGATTTTGAACAGCACATTGGGATCTTGGCCGATCACCGCGGAAATGTCGGGCACCCGGCGCCAAAAGCGCAGGAAGGTCGAGGCGCGCATGGTGGCGCGGGTCAGTGCGACGATGGGGCCTTCGGGCGATGGATCGACGCCTGGCGTAAAGGGCTGCACGCCAGACCATTCGCCCCGCGCTGAGGTGGGCTGCAGAAGGATGGTCCAGCTTTCTGAGGCGTGGCTTGCCCAGCGGCGGTAAACCGGGGCAGTCGTCAAGTGTCGGCGCGCGGTTGCCTCATCAGGCCAAGTGGCCAAAATCGCCCAGACGGCCGTGTTGGGACGCGGGGTGAACCCCTCTCCCGTACCGGAGCCGCAGAGCTTCCAGAACCCCACGTCCGGCATCCGCCAGAACGACAGCCGTGCCGCCGCCATCTGCCCCAACACCCAAAGTCGGGCGGGCAGGGAGGGAAAGCGGAACAGCGAGAGGGAAACGGTGTTGATGGCGCTACTCCGAGATGTGTCAGTTTATTCTGACAGTTTATCGCAGCCCTGAAAAGTGAAAACACTGTTTTTTCGGCTGAATAGCTATGTGTTGTAAATTGAAATGGACAGTATATCCTAAGCTCATGCAAGCCAAGATCGACTCCCCCGCTGCCGCCATGTCCCCGCCTTCGGGTGCACGCGCCCTTGTCATCGGTGCAGGGCTGGGTGGCCTAGCGGCGGCCATGCGGCTTGGAGCCAAGGGTTATGAGGTGACGGTGATCGACCGGCTGGATATGCCGGGTGGTCGCGGCAGTTCCATTTCCCAAGGTGGGCACCGCTTTGATCTGGGGCCGACGATTGTGACGGTGCCACAGGGACTGCGGGAATTGTGGTCGGCCTGCGGGCGCGATTTTGACCGCGATGTCGATCTGCGGGCGCTCGATCCGTTTTATGAGATTCGTTGGCAGGACGGGTCCAGCTTCACCGCACGCCAATCGACCGAGGCGATGCGGGCCGAGGTGGCGCGGCTGTCGCCGGGGGATTTGGCGGGCTATGACAAGTTCTTGAACGACAGCGAACGGCGCTATTGGTTCGGCTTTGAAGATCTGGGCCGCAGATCGATGCACCGCTTGGCCGATCTTATCAAGGTTCTGCCGACCTTTGCCCTGCTGCGCGCTGACAAGTCGGTCTATGCCCATGCCGCCAGCCGCGTGAAGGACGAGCGTCTGCGCTTTGCGCTGTCGTTCCATCCTTTGTTCATTGGCGGCGACCCGTTCCACGTGACGTCGATGTATATCCTCGTCAGCCACCTCGAGAAGGAATTTGGCGTTCATTACGCTATGGGCGGGGTGGGGGCGATTGCCTTGGCCATGGCGGGGGTGATTGCCTCACAGGGCGGCACCTTGCGGCTGAATGCCGAGGTGGATGAGATTTTGGTAGAGAATGGCCGCACCACCGGAGTGCGGCTGGCGGATGGTCAGGTGATTGCTGCCGATGTGGTGGTGTCGAACGCGGACGCAGGCCATACCTATGATCGGCTGTTGCGCAACCACCCGCGTAAGCGCTGGACGCGGACGAAGCTGGCGCGCAAGCGCTGGTCGATGGGGCTGTTTGTTTGGTATTTCGGCACCAAGGGCACCAAGCTGAAATGGCCAGATGTCGGTCATCACACCATCGTTGTGGGCCCGCGCTATAAGGACCACATCCGCGATATCTTTATTCGCGGCAAGCTGGCCGATGATATGAGCCTGTATGTCCACCGCCCTTCGGTCACCGACCCCACGGCGGCCCCTTTGGGCGACGACACCTTCTACGCCCTGTCGCCCGTGCCACATCTGGGCTTTGACAACGGAGTGGATTGGACGACCGAGGCCGAGCCTTACCGCCAGAAGATGCAAAAGATGCTGGAAGAGCGGCTCTTGCCCGGACTTGGCGACCATCTGTCCGAGCAGTTGGTGTTTACGCCCAACAGTTTTGAGACCCGCTATTTGTCGCCCTATGGCAGCGGTTTTTCGATTGAGCCGCGCATTCTGCAATCGGCGTGGTTCCGGCCGCATAACGTGTCGGAAGAGGCCAAGGGCCTCTATCTCGTGGGGGCGGGCACCCATCCGGGTGCGGGACTGCCCGGCGTGATTGCCAGTGCCGAGGTTCTGGGCACGCTCGTGCCCGATGCGCCACGTCGGGCGCCGGTTCGGATGGCCGCCGAATGATCGCGCCATCGGATATGGAGCATTGCCGCGAGGCGATCCGCACAGGGTCGTTGTCGTTCCATGCGGCCTCGCGCCTTCTGCCGGCGCGGGTGCGTGACCCGGCATTGGCGCTTTATGCCTTTTGTCGGCTGGCCGATGATGCGGTGGATGACAGCGACGACAAGGCCCCAGCGGTGCTGGGCCTGCGTGACCGGCTGGATCTGGTCTTTGAAGGCCGCCCGCGCAACGCCCCTGCGGACCGCGCCTTTGCCGCCGTTGTCGAAGATTTTGAAATGCCGCGCGCCTTGCCCGATGCCTTGCTGGAAGGTCTGGCATGGGACGCGGCCGAGCGGCGCTATGCCACGATGTCTGAGCTTTTGGGTTATTGCGCGCGTGTGGCCAGTGCGGTCGGCGCGATGATGTGCGTCTTAATGCGGGTGCGCGACCCCGATGCGCTGGCGCGGGCCTGCGATTTGGGGCTGGCGATGCAATTGACCAACATCGCCCGCGACATTGGCGAGGATGCCCGCGCCGGGCGGGTCTATCTGCCGCTGGATTGGCTGGACGAGGTGGGGATCAGCGTCGATGCGCTCTTCGCCAACCCGCAACCTGATCCGCGCCTTCAGGCGCTGGCGCGGCGGCTTTTGGCGCAGGCGACCACGTTCTATACCCGGTCCGAGGCTGGCGTGCCCGCCTTGCCGCTGTCTTGCCGCCCCGGCATTTATGCCGCGCGTCATGTCTATGATGGGATTGGCGGTGCTTTGGCGCGGCTGGACCATGACAGCGTGACCCACCGCGCCCGCACGACGGGGCGGCAAAAGCTGGGGTGGCTGGGGCTGTCTTTGGTCCGCAGTGGTGTGTCGGTGGTTTTGCCGCAACCGGCCGTGCTTCACGCCCCACCACAGCCCGAAGTGGCTTTCCTTGTCGATGCCGCAGCGCGCAACACCGCCCATTACAGCCGCTCCGAGGCGCTTTTTTCGGTCTTTGCGCAGTTGGAAGCCAAGGATCGTGCCGATCGGTCATTGAACCGCGCCCGCGCGTGACCTACCTGCAAGGGTAGGTAGCCATAAAGGGTGACACGATGGACTGGGGTTTGTTTCTGACCTTTCTGGCGGCCTGCGGTGGGGCGGCTGCAACTGGCACGCTGTTCCAGACCGGTGCCTGGTATGAGGCGCTTCAAAAGCCAAGCTGGACACCCCCGAACTGGATGTTCCCTGTCGTTTGGACCACGCTTTACTTGTTGATGTCATTCTCGGCGATGCGGGTTGCCCAATTGCCTGAGTCCGGTCAGGCGCTGGCCTTCTGGGCGGCGCAGATTTCCTTTAGCACCCTATGGACGCCAGTGTTTTTTGGCCTGCACCGGATGCGTGCGGCAATGGGGGTTATGGTCTGTTTGTGGCTCTCGGTCGCGGCAACAACTTTGGCCTTTTGGCAATTGGATTGGTTGGCGGGGCTGATGTTCCTGCCATATCTGATCTGGGTTTCGGTTGCAGGCGCGCTGAATTACAGCTTGTGGCGGATGAATCTCGATCAATCCGCCTGATCGAACTGCCAGTTGGCGCGCCTCGGGACTCGGCAGGCCAGCATGCCCTTGACGATCGGGGACCGGAACCGCCCCAGATCCAGCGCCTCGTGCACGCCCTGCACGGTGTCGCCGTCGATCGTGGTTTGCACGACCGAGCGGCTGTAGAACGGCGCATCCAGCATCGCCATGGTCTGCCGCGGCCGCGCGCCCGCATCACAGCGGGTGTCGCGGGCAATGCCCCAGTTGGTGCGTGAAAGTTTGGTCAGCGGCGGTGGTACGATCTCAGTCGCCTCCCCATCGGCGCTGATGTCGAGCCCCAGTGCGAGTGGTGATCCATCGGCGCGCAGACCGTCATAAAAGCAAGTCGTGCCGCCGTGGCTGCGCGGGTAGCGCCCCCATGTCCAGCGTTTGAAATCCGCCTCCAAAGCCGCCGTCCCGAAGTTGGCGTCGAAATAGCCGTGGCCTGTCCAGCTGTGGCCTTGGGTCAGATCGACCTCGATTCGCGCAGAGGGGGCGAAGGGGCGCCAGATATGGCTGGCACTTGGCGTCAGCATCGCCTCGACACTGGTCACCGCACTCGGTGTCAGCCGGATCTGGCCCTGCACCCGGCTGATGATCGGGGGGGCTGAAATCTCATCAATGTCGATCACCAGCGTGCCACCTACCCAAGCCATCCGGCTGGGGCCCACCTGCAAGGCATCGCGGCTTTGCCGCAAGGCACTGCGGCCGCGGTCGGTCATGGTGAACCGCCCGCCGGGACCATAGGTGACCACGTTGATGCAAGAATGATTGGCCGGATCGCGCCGCCCCGACCACGCATACCACGGCGAGAACACCGAGCCGATAAAGCCGATCACCGAGACGGCGCGCGTCCCGTCGTCCGAGACGCCATCGACATACCACCAAGCGTATCCGTCAGGCGCGACGGTGACGCCGAAGTCAGGTCGCTCAATATCGCTTCGGCCGCATGCTTGCCGGACAATGCTGCCATCGGAACCCCCGCGCCCGGATGCGCCCCGCCCCCCGCCAGATAAAGACCCGGCAGCCGCGTCCGCGCCCCCGGCCTTTGAAAGCTGGCCAGCGTGCCTTGCGGGCTGCGGCCATAGATCGCCCCCTGTGACCCCGGATGCAGAGCCGAGAACCCCGCCGGAGTGGTCAGAGTGCTGTCCGCTGGCGGCTGGTCGAAGCTCAGGCCAAAGCGGGCCAGTTGGGGAAAAGTCCGGGCGCGACATTGGTCAATCTCTCCAAGAGGTTGGCTGGTTTTTGCAGGGGCGTTCATGATGATCTCGAACCGCTCTGGCCCAGTCGGGGTGCCGTGGTGGCGGTCTTGAGCGCAGATATAGAGTGTGGCCTCGTCTGGCATCTGACCGCGCGCGATCGGGCCGAATTCGCGGGCGGGGTCAGAGCCGAAGAACACGTTATGATGGATGAGATCCGCGCCCGAGGGCGTGGCCGCAAAGGCCCAGACCCAAGCCGACAGGCTGCGCGGATGGGCCGCCGATGGGGGCAGGGCCTGTTGCGGGCCATTGCCCAACAGCCCTGCGAGCAGCCCCGCGGGATCGCCGTTGAACACCACCGCATCGCATTTCAGCGTGCGCCCGTCTGACAGCACCACCCCGGTCACCCGGCCGGATTGCCGATCAATCCGGCGCACCGTGCGGCCGTATTCCAGCGTGACACCCTGCCTTTCGGCCAGCGCTGCCAAAGCGGCAGCGAGCCGGTGCATGCCCCCCTCAACCGCCCAAACGCCCCGCGCTTCGGCCTGCCAGATCAGCGCCAGCACGGCGGGCGACAGATTCGGCGCGCCGCCGACATAGGTGGCATAGCGACCAAAAAGTTGCTGCAGGCGCGGATCGTCAAAGCTGCGCGCCAGAAATTGCGCAAGGGTTAATCCCGGTTGCAGCGAAGGCCATGCTCCCGGCATGCGCAGCGCGTTCCACGCAATCGCGCCAAGGGCAGGCTTTGCGGCCTGCATCATCGGCGCGTCAAAGGCAGTGTAAAGCTGGGCTGACAGGGAGTTGAACCGGCGAAACTGCGCCTCGGCCTTTGGTCCGGCAAACGAGGCAATCGCCGCAGCGCTTGCCTCGGGGTCGGTGAAAAGATCAAGGCGTGAACTGTCAAGCCACCAATGCCGAGCCAAAGTCGGTTGCGAGATCAGATGCAGGTGATCGTCCAGCCGCTCTCCCGCCAGTTCAAACAAGGTGTCGAACACGGACCTTAGGGTCAGCACCGTCGGGCCGGCGTCCACCGGGCCTGCAGCGCTGGGCAGGCTGCGCATCTTGCCGCCGGGGCTGTCTTGCGTCTCGATCACGGTCACCGAAAGCCCGGCAGCGGCCAGCCGAATGGCGGCGCTGAGGCCGCCCATGCCTGCACCGACGACGATCACCTTAGGGCTGAACCTGTCTTTCATCAGGAGGCGATTGTTGACTCGGACGGGCAAACTGTCCAGTATGATTTACATATTGGTGTCATTTTCAATTGACACCTTTGCCACACCGCGCCGGCAAAGCCGGGTTGGGAGAGCCAATGTCGATCGTCGCAAGACTGGATGCCACCACTGCCGCTGTACTTGCGCGGGCGCAGGGCGGCGATGCACCGGGCAAGCTCGCCTCGGCGCTGCACTACGCCGTCACGCCGGGTGGCGCGCGAATCCGGCCTACCATATTGCTGAGCGTCGCGATGGCCTGCGGCGATGATCGGCCCGATCTGGCCAACGCCGCTGCGATCGCGTTGGAGTTGATCCATTGCGCAAGCCTTGTGCATGATGATCTGCCCTGTTTTGACGATGCCGACACGCGGCGTGGCAAGCCGACGGTTCATAAGGCCTTTTCCGAACCCTTGGCGGTTTTGACCGGGGACAGCCTGATTGTTCAAGCGTTTGACGTCTTGGCCGAAGCGGCCGGGCAGGATCCGCGTCGGGCGCTTGAGTTGATCCGCGTGCTGGCGCGCCGCACGGGCATGCCGGATGGCATTTGCGCCGGCCAAGGTTGGGAGAGTGAGGCGAAGGTCAACCTCTCGGCCTATCACCGTGCCAAAACCGGGGCCCTGTTCATTGCCGCGACCCAGATGGGCGCGATTGCCGCGGGGCAAGATGCGGCGCCGTGGGAGGAACTTGGCGCGCGAATCGGCGAGGCGTTTCAGGTCGCCGACGATCTGCGTGACGCGCTTTATGATGCGGAAACGCTGGGCAAACCGGCGGGGCAGGATGCCATGCATCACCGGCCCAATGCGGTGTCAGAGCTGGGCGTGCAGGGGGCTATTCGGCGGCTCAAGGATATCTTGGGCGGGGCAATTTCCTCGATCCCGGCCTGTCCGGGCGAGGCAATGCTGGCCGATATGGTGCGCCGCTATGCCGAGCGTATGACGCCTGTTGCCCCAGCTTTTGCGCAGGGCGAGCCGCGGGTCTGATATGGCTGATATTCCCCATCATGCAACCGGGCGGCCGTCGATGGGCGCTTGGGTAACGCGGCTGGCTGCGTCCCGCCGGTTTCAGGCCTTTGCCGCGCGGGTTCCAGGATTGCGCGCCATCTCGCGGGCCGAAGGGGCCGCGATTTTCGATGTGGTGCAAGGGTTTGTACGGTCGCAAACGCTGGTCGCTCTGGTTGAATTGCGCCTGCTGCGTCAGCTGACCCATGGGCCCGCAACGGCCGAGACGCTCGCGCCGGGCTGCGGAGTGCCCGTGGCGCGGCTGCAAATTCTGCTGCAATCGGGTGCCGCCATTGGGCTTTTGCGCCGCCGCCGTGATGGGGCCTTTGCGCTGACGCTGCGCGGAGCCTCGATCTTGGGCGTGCCGGGGCTTGAGGCGATGATCCGCCACCACCGCGCCTTTTACGCCGATATGGCCGATCCTGTCGCGCTGTTGCGCGGGCCGGAGAAAACCGAATTGTCGCAATTCTGGCCCTATGTCTTTGGGGCCGAAGGGGCGCGCGATCCCGAGGTGACCGCGACCTATTCCGACCTGATGGCACAAAGCCAGACACTTGTGGCCGAAGACACCTTGCGGCTCGTGGATTTTTCCAAGGTGCGCCGCCTTATGGACGTCGGTGGCGGCACCGGGGCCTTTCTGACGGCGGTCGGGCAGGCCTGCAACGGGCCGCAGCTGGACCTCTTCGATCTGCCCGTCGTGGTGGGCGGGGCGACAGCGCGTTTTGCCAAAGCGGGACTGAGCACGCGCTGCACCATCCACCCCGGCAGTTTCCGCGACGATCCGCTGCCGCAAGGGGCCGATGCCATCAGCCTGATTCGGGTGCTTTACGATCACGATGATTCGACGGTTGCCCGGCTTTTGGCCTCGGTTCATGCGGCATTGCCAGTCGGTGGGCGGCTTGTGATTTCCGAGCCGATGTCGGGCGGTGCTGCACCAGACCCGATTACGGATGTCTATTTTGCCTTCTATACACTGGCAATGCAAACGGGCCGGACCCGCTCATTGGCCGAGATATCGGGGTTATTGGCCGCCGCAGGCTTTGCAAACATCCAGATTCATTGGGGTTTTCGGCCATATGTCACCTCAGTCGTCACTGCCGAGCGTGTCTCGGGGTAAGGGAATGTTTTAAAAAGTGTCAATTTAGTTTGACAGTCAAAACTGTAAGTTTAGAATGACACTAGGGTTATCTTGATGAGCGTCTCAGCCCGAGACGTTTCGGATGCCTCAGGGAGCAACCGTGAAAACCAGCGCCGTCATCTTGTCAGGGCCAAAGAACCTGTCGGTCGGGCTGTTGGGCCTGACGCTGCCATCGGCGGCGGATGTTGTGGTTGAGGTTGCGCATTCCGGAATTTCCACCGGCACCGAAAAGCTGTTCTGGTCCGGCACCATGCCGCCCTTTCCTGGCATGGGGTATCCGCTTGTCCCCGGCTATGAAGCCGCAGGCGAAGTGGTCGAGGCGGGCGCTGAAAGCGGGTTCGTTGTTGGCGATCATGTCTTTGTGCCCGGTGCCAATTGTTTTGAGGCCACTGAAGACGGCCCGGTTCGCGGGTTGTTCGGGGCTGCCTCGCGCTATCTGGTGACGCCGGGTGCACGGGCGACGCGCATTGACCGTGGCCTTGGAGCCGAGGGCGCGCTTTTGGCTTTGGCCGCCACCGCGCGACATGCCTTGGCGGGCTTTGATCGTGCCTTGCCCGATCTGATTGTGGGTCACGGGGTTCTGGGCCGCCTGCTGGCGCGGCTGACCGTGGCTGCGGGCGCCCCCACGCCAACCGTGTGGGAGATTGACCCCAGCCGCCAGTCTGGCGCGATGGGCTATGAAGTGACCACCCCAGACGCCGACCCGCGCCGCGACTACCGCGCAATCTATGACGCCTCGGGCGCGCCGGATCTGTTGAATTCGCTGATCGGCCGCCTGCAGCGCGGCGGCGAGGTCGTTCTGGCCGGTTTTTACACCACCCCTTTGTCTTTCGCCTTTCCGCCCGCCTTCATGAAAGAGGCGCGGTTCCGTATCGCTGCCGAATGGGCGCCCGACGACATGGTCGCCACGCGCCAATTGGTGGAAGGCGGGGCTTTGTCTCTCGGCGGTCTGGTCACCCATCGCCGCAACGCGACGGACGCGACGGCGGCCTATGAGACTGCGTTCACTGATCCTGCCTGCTTGAAAATGATCCTCGATTGGAGGGGCCACGCATGACGCTCGACATCCCGAATCTAAAAGATTTCGACGCCCGCCTGCGCGACGAAGCGCATCAGGAGCCGTCGTTGGAAATCCCCCAAGGGGAGCCGACCAAGAAAACCCAGATCATCGCGATCTACGGTAAGGGCGGCATTGGCAAATCCTTCACGCTAGCCAACCTCAGCCACATGATGGCCGAAATGGGCAAGCGCGTGCTCCTGATCGGCTGTGACCCGAAATCGGACACCACCAGCCTTCTGTTCGGTGGCAAGGCCTGCCCGACGATCATCGAAACCTCCACCCGCAAGAAACTCGCGGGCGAAGAGGTGAAGATCGGCGACGTCTGCTTTAAGCGCGGCGGCGTCTTTGCGATGGAACTGGGCGGGCCAGAAGTAGGTCGGGGCTGCGGCGGTCGCGGCATCATCCATGGCTTTGAGCTTTTGGAAAAGCTGGGGTTCCATGACTGGGACTTCGACTATGTGCTTCTCGATTTCCTTGGCGACGTTGTCTGCGGCGGCTTTGGTCTGCCCATCGCCCGCGACATGGCGCAGAAGGTGATCTTGGTTGCGTCGAACGACCTGCAGTCCTTGTATGTGGCCAACAACGTCTGCTCGGCGGTGGAATACTTCCGCAAACTGGGCGGCAATGTCGGCATCGCAGGGCTCGTCATCAACAAGGATGATGGCACGGGCGAGGCGGCGGCCTTTGCAGAGTCTGTGAAGATCCCGGTTCTGGCCGCCATTCCGCAAGATGATGATCTGCGCAAGAAATCCGCGAATTATCAGATTGTTGGCAGCTACGAATCCCAGTGGGGCCCGATGTTCGCCACCTTGGCCGAGGCTGTGGCGCTGGCCCCTCCGGTGCGCCCGACCCCGCTGTCGCAAGACGGCCTTTTGAACCTGTTCTCTGCCGAGGCTACGGGGGCCGACTTTGTGCTGACCCCGGCCACCGACGCCGACATGCGTGGCAAGAACGCCGTTCTGAAGAAATCCCTCGAAGTGGTGTATGACGATGTTTGATCTCGACGCCCTCGCACAACTTGAAGCCGCGCTGCAGCGCCTCTCCTCACGGAAGGCACGCAAATGAGCGAAGTCGGCTATGACAATGCCCATGACGCACCGCTGACCGCGGTGAAGTCTGTTGATCTGGAAGCGCCTGCAATGACGGCCCCGGTTGACGGCATGGGCTGTCATGCCGGTGCTGCCACGATGGAGGCAGCCGCCCGTGCGGCAGGGCAGTCGGAACTGCTCGACCAATACGCGGCTGATTACCCGCAAGGTCCGCATGACAAGCCGCAGTCCATGTGCCCGGCCTTTGGGTCTTTGCGTGTGGGCCTCCGGATGCGCCGGGTGGCCACAGTGCTGTCGGGGTCGGCCTGCTGCGTCTATGGCCTGACCTTTGTGTCGCATTTCTACGGTGCGCGCCGGTCGGTCGGCTATGTGCCCTTCAACTCGGAAACCTTGGTGACGGGCAAGCTCTTCGAGGATATCCGCGACGCGGTCCACGAGCTGGCCGATCCCGACCGCTATGATGCGGTTGTGGTGACGAACCTCTGCGTGCCCACGGCTTCGGGTGTGCCGCTCAAGCTTTTGCCAAGTGAAATCAATGGAGTGCGGATCGTCGGCATTGACGTGCCGGGCTTTGGCATCCCCACCCATGCCGAGGCCAAGGACGTTTTGGCCGGGGCAATGCTGAAATATGCCCGCGCAGAGATTGAGGCAGGGCCAGTGGCTGCACCCGCGTCAGCTCGCTCTGACCGCCCCCAAGTGGCCCTTCTGGGCGAGATGTTCCCGGCCGACCCGATGATGATCGGCGCGATGCTGGCCCCCATGGGCTTGGCTGCCGGACCCGTGCTGCCTTGCCGCGAATGGCGTGAGCTTTATGCCGCCCTGGACTGCGATGTCGTGGCGGCCATTCACCCCTTCTACACTGCCGCCGTGCGTGAGTTTCAAAACGCAGGCCGCAAGGTTGTGGGCTCTGCCCCCGTTGGCCACGACGGCACCGCCGCTTGGCTGGCTGCGATTGGGGATGCCTATAACGTTGAACCTGCGCGCATTGCTGCCGCGCAAAACGCGTTCTTGCCTGCAATCAAGACCGCATTGGCCGGTGTGCCGATTAAGGGCACGATCACGCTGTCGGGCTATGAAGGCAGCGAACTTCTCGTCGCGCGCCTTCTCATCGAATCCGGCG
>JACCDK011607932.1_pt1 | contig 11525 bp, 9 predicted proteins | sample 7445871 | NCBI WGS metagenome assembly JACCDK01 (sample SAMN15323436, study PRJNA562643) | freshwater metagenome | isolation source: river surface water | place: USA:Blue River Watershed | collected 2017-08-15
CTGGACGTGGAACGCATGTGCCGCGACGCCTGGCGCTGGCAGGCGGGCAACCCGGATGGCTACTGCTAAGTCATGGATTCCCGCTTTCGCGGGAATGACAAAAGGGGAACAGGCTTGACCGCTCACGCGTCATCCTCGGGCTCGATTTTTAACATGTCATCCTCGGGCTTGACCCGAGGATCCACCCCCCCGCACGTGCTGCTGGTCATCACCAAGGGCGAGATCGGTGGCGCGCAGACCCATGTGATCGAGCTGTGCCGCGCCCTGCGCGGCCAGGTCCGCTTTTCGGCCGCCATCGGCGGCGAAGGCGGCACGTTTCTGGAACAGGCCCTGCGTGAACAAGGCGTGCAGACCACCACCCTGCCCGCGCTGCGCAATTCGCTCAACCCGCTGCGCCTGCTGGCCTCGGTGCGCGCCCTGCTGGCCCACCTGCGGACCACCCCGGTGGATCTGATCCACGTGCACAGCGCCGTCGCCGGTGTGGTGGCCCGGCTGGCCGGCAAGCTCAACCAGACCCCGGTGGTTTACACGGTGCACGGTTTTGGCTTCAAGCCGCAGGCACCTGCGCTGATACGGCTCAACGCCTGGCTGGCCGAGGCGGTGCTGGCCGCCTGGACCACGCGCATGGTCTGCGTCTCCGAACACGAAAAAGCCCTGGCGGCTCGCCTGCCCATGGACCCGGAGCGCGCCAGCGTCATACCCAACGCGATCGCCGATGTGGTCTGGCACAGCGAGCAGCACGGCGAGTGGCCCAGCATCGCGATGGTCGCACGCATGGCCCCGCCCAAACGCCACGACCTGCTGCTGCAGGCCCTGGCCCTGATGGCGGCGCAGGACCAGCGGCCTGCCGTGCGCCTGCTGGGCGATGGCCCGCAGCGCGCGGCGCATCAGCAGCTGGCCAGTGAGCTCGACCTGCCGCATGTGCAGTTCTGTGGCGATGTGCACAACGTGGCCGAGCAGCTGGCCCAGCACCAGATCTTTGTGCTGCTGTCCGACCACGAAGGCCTGCCGATCTCCCTGATCGAGGCCATGCGCGCAGGCATGGCGATCGTGGCCAGCCGCCTGCCCGGGGTGGAGGAGTTGCTGGAGGACGGCGAGAGCGCCCTGCTGGTGGCCAACGACCCCTTCGAGGTGCAGCAGGCGCTGCAGCGTCTGCTCACCGATGCCCCCCTGCGCCGCCGCCTGGCCAGTGCCGCCCGGCAACGCTACGAAACACGCCACCGGCCCGAGGCCATGGCCGCGCAGGTGCTGCAGGTCTATGAAGAAGCCCCGCTGCTGCCGGTGGCCACCTGGCCCATGACCCTGCCACGGCGCCACCAGCGCGCCCTGGCCTCGGAGCGGGCGCGCCACCAGCACAGCCAGCTGCTGTGGGGCCTGCTGGGCACCTCTTGCCTGGCGCTGGCGTGGGTGCTGGGCCTGGGCTGGCGCGAGCTGGGCTGGGTCACGGTGGACTTCAGCCGCACCGTGCTGGCCTGTCTGCTGCCGTACGGGGTGGCGGCCCATCTGCTCTACCGCGGCGCGCACCTGCCGGCGGCCGAACGCAGCGGGCTGCTGCTGGTCACCACCGCTGTCCCCTTCGTACTCACGCCGCTGGGCTTTGCCCTGCTGCAGGTGCCGTATTCGCGCAGCGCCCTGCTGCTGTGCTACCTGCTGACCACGCTCTGGTTCTGGCTGGGCGACCGCTGGCTGATCGCGCCACGCGCGCTGCGCCTGCTGTACTGGCACGAATCCCAACCCCGTCAACTGCAGACGCTGCTGACCCAACTGGGGCCCGAGGTGCAGGCCGCTGCCGAGCAACGCCTGCGGCTGGTGCGCTGGCCCGCGCATTGGCAGCAACAGCCAGAGCGCTGCCCGCCGGTGCTGGCGGTGCAAGGGGCACTGGGCGATGCCCCCAGCACGGCCTGCGACGTACCGGCCCACGAACTGGCCGAGCGCCGCGCCATACTGACCACGCTCAAGCTGCACCACGTGCGGCTCTACAGCGCACAGGCGGTGGCCGAAGCCCTGTCCGGGCGCGTACCTGACAGCGTGCTGGCGAGCGAACTGTGGCAACCCGATGGCAACCCGGCCTACGACCTGCTCAAGCGGGCACTGGATGTGACGGCTGTGCTGCTGACACTGCCACTCACCCTGCCGCTGGCGGCAGGGGTGGCGCTGGCCATCCGCCTCGACAGCCCCGGCCCGGCCCTGTTCAGCCAGTGGCGCACCGGGCTGCACGGACGGGCGTTTCGGCTGCACAAGTTCCGCAGCATGCGCCACACCGCGCACGACACGCCGCAGTTCGCCAGCGAGCGCGACAAACGCATCACCCGGCTGGGCGCCTTTCTGCGCAAAAGCCGACTCGATGAGATCCCGCAGCTGTGGAACGTGCTGCGCGGTGACATGAGCCTGATCGGCCCGCGGCCCGAGCAGACGGCTTTTGTGCGCCAGTTCGCCGAGGAAATCCCGAGCTACCCCTACCGCCACCTGGTGCGCCCCGGCCTGACCGGCTGGGCGCAGGTGCAGCAAGGCTACGCAGCCAGCACCGAAGAGACCGCCGTCAAGCTCAGCTACGACCTTTACTACGTCACCCATTACAGTCTGGCCATGGACCTGCTCATCCTCGCCAAAACCCTGCGCACCGTCTTCACCGGGCGCGGCGCGCGCTGAAGCTGGAGACCCATGGAACGCCGGGTGCTGTTGCTGACCGAAGAACAAGGCCACGGGGGCATCCACACCCTGCTGGGGCTCTTGCAAACCGCCCTGACCAGACAAGGCTGGACGGTAGAAACGGTCAACGTGCGTGGGCAGCGACCCGCTTTCCTGGACCTGCTCGCCCAGGCCCGGCAGGCGCAGGTGCTGGTCGCCTCCAACAATTTCAGCCCGGCCTACTGGACAGTGCTGCTGGGCCTGTTGTCCCACAGGCCCAGCGTGGTCTGGGTGCACGGCCCACTGGCAGAGGTGCTGCACCAGCAGCCGGTGTCCTGGCTCAAGCGCCAGCTCATGCGCTGGACCTGCCACATGGCCGAACTGCTGGTCTTCGCCTCGCGCACTTCGCAGGCCAGCCTGCACCAGGTGATGGCCCCGGCCGAGCTGCCCCTGCAGGCTGTCATCCACAACCCCGCGCCCGAGTCCTCAGAGGCCAGCGGGACAAGCCTGTCCAGTGGTGTGGCCCTGGGTTTTGTCGGACGCCTGTCCGAAGAAAAACGGCCCGGCCTGCTGCTGCAGATGCTGAAGTACCTGCCCGACGATCACCACCTGACCCTGGTGGGCGATGGTCCCCTGCGGCCGGCTCTCGAACAGCAAGCCGCCGAGCTGGGCCTGCTCGCAGCACACGGTCGTCCAGCCCGCGTGCACTTCGCTGGCGCACAGGCCGTGACGGCACAGACCTACCAGGCCTGGCACGCGACGCTGCTGTGCTCTGCCTACGAGGGCTACCCGATGGTGGCGCTCGAATCGCTGGCGGCCGGCGTGCCTTGCATCGGCACCCCTTTGCCCGCACTGCAGGAACTGTTGGGGCCGTCATCGGCCAGCTGGCTGGCGAACGACGAGAGCCCGCGCAGCCTGGCCCAGGCGGTGCACCAGGCCCTCCAGGCGCCGCCGCATCTGCGGCGCGAACAGGCACTGTCAGTGGCTCGCGAACACCCGGCCCAAGCATTTGGCCAGCAGTGGCACGAGCAGCTGCTGCGCTGCAGCCGGCAGCCACGGCGGGGCCGGAAATCGGTGCACTTTGTGCATACCGGGCCAGCCTACATGCCCGAACTGAGCGCCTACGAAGCCCACCTGCATCAACTGGGGCACCACTGCGAGCGCCACAGCGACCCGGCGACTGTGCCGCTGGACGCAGACATCGTCTGGTGGATCTGCGGCAGCGTGAGCGCGCACCACAGCCACCGCCTGCGGCGCAGCCTGCAGGTGCACGAATACGCTTCGGCCAGTGTGGGCCGGCTGCCCGGACTCAAAGACCGGCTCAAGCGCTGGCGCCATCCCAGACCCGACCACCGCGTTTTTCTGAACGAGTGGGTGTGCAAGCGCATGGGTTTTGACGATGGCGTGCCTTGCAGTCTGCGCGACATGGGCGTGCCGCCAGCGTTTCTGCAGGCCACAGGCGATGCGCCTGTGGACCACGATCTGGTTTATCTGGGCGAGATGGGTCGGCTGCGCAGCTTCCTGCCCACCTTGCAGGCGATCTCTCAAGCCGGCTTGCGGCTGCTGCTGGTGGGTCAGCTGCCGGCCGACCTCGAAGGCTGGGTGCGTCTGACGCCGGGCGTGCAATGCACCGGCCGCGTGGACCAGGCCCAGGTGCCAGTGCAGTTGCTGCGCGCGCGCGCCGGCCTCAACCTCATGCCCGAGCGCTTGCCGCTGTCCATGCAAACCTCGACCAAGGTGCTGGAGTACCTGGCCGTGGGTCTGCCCGTCATCAGCAACGACTACCCCTGGGCGCGCATGGCGGCCGGGCAATACCCTGACCGCATGCAGCTGGTGCAGGACCTGCTGCTGCCCGAGCGGTGGGCACAGGTGATGGCCGGGGTGCCCGCCACCGCCACGGACCGCTCGCAGCTGCAGGCACTGGCATGGCCCCAGCGTCTGGCAGCGCTGCCCGTCTGGCAACAACTGGGGCTGACGGAGGTGGGCTCTTGAAAACCGGGCACTTCCTGCGCGGCGGCACCGGGCCGGCGGCCCTGGGCAGCCTGGTCTCGCTGGGCGCGCAGGCCACGATGGCACTGTTCCTGCTCGGCCTGTTCGAGCCACAGGCGGTGGGGGTCTTTTCTGTCGTGGCACAAATCGCCTTTGGTTGGGCCACCCTTGCGCTGGCACAAAGCCCGGTCAGCCTGCTGGCCAACCAGCACCTGCCCCCCCTGCCCGCAGCCCGACAGGCCTGGCACAGCAGCTTGCGCCGGTGGCTCTGGCTGACCCCTGCAGCGGCGTTGGCCATGTGGTGGTCGGGCCGATCTGCTGCTGCAGGCTTGCCGGCATCGTGGGACTGGGCAGTCCCTCTGGCCTGGGTCTGCGCCATCGCCTTGACGCAGATGGGCTGGCTGCTGGCACAAAGCTTGACACTGCGCCAGCACGCACCCGTGTCGATTGCCGCTGTGCGCATGTTGCCACCCATGATCGCCGCCCTGCTCGCCGCAGTGCTGGCGATCGCGCTGGACTGGCGCAGCAGCAGCGCGCTGACCAGCGCCGCGCTGGCCGGCTATGCGGTCGGTGCACTCTGGCTGCTGCCGGCGCTGCGCAACCATGAAGTGTTGACCCGTCGCGAGGACAGCAGTTCATCCACGGGCGATCCACGCAGCGAGCGCCTCAAATTCATCCACACCCTCAGCGATGTACTGGTCGCCACGGTCCTGGCCACGCACTGGACTGCGGTGTATGGCGCAGCGCAGGCAGGCTGCCTGCTGATCCTGCTGAGGGTGATGGGCTTCATCCCGGCGCTGGTCAGCACCGCCTGGGCACAGGTGGTGCTCGGGCGCCCACAATCGCGGCTGCCTTCATCGGCATGGGCCGCAGGGGCCGGTGCTGCAGCCGTGATGGCAGTGGGTCTGGCGGCCCATCTGGCCCTTCAGACCGGATGGCTGTCGGAGCGTTGGCTTGGGCTGCAGGACTACCTCTGGCCAGTGGCACTTTGGCAAATGGCTGCCAGCATCATGGCCGCGGTCTCGCACCGGCCCTTTCAGCGGGGGCTTGCCGTGCGCTACACGTGGCAGTGCCTGACCATGAACGCGGGGCAGGCCCTGCTGCTGGTGCTGCCGCCCTTGCTGGGCTGGTCACTGACAGAGCATCTGTGGGTGCTGGCCGGCTTTTTGAGCATGGCCCTGTTGCTGCAGGCCGGGTGGGCTGCGCGGCTGGGCAAATTCCACAGCAGCGGATCAGCCTGATGGCAACCATCCCCTGGCGACAGTCACGGGCATGCCAGCAATCCAGGTGATCAGATGCTCTCAGGGCAGCATCACCGACTTCAGCCAATTCACGATCTGATCGGCTGCCACCGCCGGGGCGGTGGTGTGATTGGCCGAAACCTCAAGATATTGGCTCTTGCTGTTGGCCGGCAATTTGTCAAAAACGTACTGGCGTCCCTCTCTGATCAGAAAGTCTCTGTCTCCGATCAGCCAAAGCACAGGCAAATTGACTGGAATCTTGGGTGCTGTAACAGCCATCTCTGCATCCGAGGCGGGGTCAAAGTAGGTCAGATAGTCTCGCGGAGTCATCCACACTGCGTTGGTCCTGCCCTGATTGATGTCGGTCTGCGCTTGTTTTTTATCAGCGTTGCCGACTTCCATTTCTTTTCGTGCACGCTCCACCCCGTCTTTGACACCGCACATCTTCAAAGGCGAAAAAGGAATGCATTGACTGTAGTAATAAGGCACATGACCAGGCGCAAGTAAACCCAATGCATGGACTGTCCCGGGGTGACGAGCGGCATAACTGAGCGCAGCAGGACTTCCCAGGCTGTGCCCGACCAATGCAATTTTTGCTGCACCCATTTCCTTCAATTTCTGCACATGGGCGTTGATCTCTGACATCGCCAGATTCCAATCACCCTCGATGTAGCGATTGAACGACCATGGCATTTCGGGCTTGATGACCACCATACCCGCCTCCTGCATCTTTCGGTGCAAAGCGTCCAGGCTGCCGTCTCGGGGCCCGCCTCCCTGCTTGCCGTGCATCAACACGACACCGAGCTTTTCTTGTGCAGAAGCTCCAGACCCGATCAGTGACAGTACGCCAAGTACAAGAACCGTTAAGAATTTCATGCTTTTTCTCCTTGATTCTGCAGGACTGTAGTTGTAACGCATGGTCGCTATGGCCTCAGGGTTCGAATCCAATCGGAAATCCGGGCAGTCACTTCACGCTCTATGCCAAGGAACTGGTGATGACCGCGGTTACACGAATCGGAATGATCTTGTCCCCCTTCAACCGTGATGAAGTCCACCCGAGGTGAATTGACAAAGGCTTTGGCGTGGCCAAGCATGGGCTCATATGGCGTGTGCTTACAGGAATCGTTTTTGTGGTGAACGATGAGCACCGGGACCCTGATCTGTGTGAGGTCAGCGTCTGTGAACACATGGGCGAATCGCGCAACGATGGAAGACTGAGGTTTGACGCTGACAGAGGACGTCAAGACGATGCAATCAGGTCCTTGCGCACCGAGCAACGCTGCGACTGATGCTGCAGACAGTGAACCGTTGCTGGTACCTATCAAACAAACCGGCTTGCCTGGCGCTTCATTTCGCAAAAAAGCGATGACTGCGGCGATGTCCTGGGCATGTTCCGGGCTGGAACGAAATCCGTGGTTCAGGTTGCCCTTGTCACTGGGCGCATCCACCGCCGCCGCAGAAACACCCGTCTCGGCAAATCGCCCTGCACCACCGGACAGGAAAGCCCCATCCAGCCTGACCCAACCTTTTTCAGCAGAGCCAAAAGCACCGATCACCCCTGGACCACCCTGAAACAAAACTGCCGAGGCAAAAGATGGGTTCGCCTGTTGGTAGACGAATCTTTGCTTGACGCCCTCCCGTGTCGGTATTTCACGAAATGACAGATTTTGAGCATCGGCCACGGCACAGAACACCGCAAAGAGCGCCACGAGTACGGTGCGGATCCTCTTGGAAAAATCCCGATTCGCCCAGCAAGAGATTCCCTTGCACACAGAAGGACCCGTTGATTGAAACATCTCACTCACACCTGTTGAACGATTCGTCATGCCAAGGCCATCCCTCAAGATTCCAAGACGTAAAAAAAGCACTTGGATTTCGCCAAGTGCTTTTTTTTACAAAAGGAATTTTGGTGGGTGATACATGGATCGAACATGTGACCCCTGCCGTGTGAAGGCAGTGCTCTACCGCTGAGCTAATCACCCGTCACTGCAGTGCAGCGAAGACCACCATTATGCCACAGTTTTTCAGGCGGTCGCCGGGGCATCCAGTTGACGCCAGACGGTCTGGCCGCCACTGGCTTTGTCCAGCTGGCCCAGCACATCGTCGTGGGCGGCGAGCTCCTGCGCGTTGGCCGCGCGCACCGGCAAGACAAAGCTGCTCAGGTCCACTTTGGCAGACCCGGTGCCGGTGCTGGACGCTTCCACCGCTTCCATCAGCAAGGCCTCCTGGCCACGGGTCATGTTGATGTAGACGTCGGCCAGCAGTTCGGCGTCAAGCAAGGCGCCGTGAAGTGTTCGGCCGGAATTGTCGACCTCCAGGCGGTCGCACAGGGCATCCAGGCTGTTGCGCTTGCCGGGGAACATCTCTTTGGCCATCGCCAGCGAGTCGATCACACCGCTGACAAAGCTCTTGAACGGCGGTCTGCCCAGCAGCTCCAGTTCCTTGTTGAGAAAACCGATGTCGAAGGGGGCGTTGTGGATGATGACTTCAGCATCCTGCATGTACGCCAGGATCTCATCCACCAGCTCACCGAAACGGGGTTTGTCCTTCAGGAACTCGTTGCTGATGCCGTGCACCCGCAGTGCATCTTCATGGCTGTCGCGGTCGGGGTTGAAGTAGAAGTGCAGGTTGTTGCCGGTCAGTTTGCGGTTGACCAGCTCCACGCAGCCCAGTTCGATGATGCGGTCGCCCGTCTCAGGCGAAAGACCAGTGGTTTCGGTATCGAGGACGATCTGACGCATGGCTCAGTGGTTCTCTTTGGCGTGGTTGATGGTGTACTTCGGAATTTCGACCACCAGATTGTCGCGGCCCACGATGGCCTGGCAGCTCAGGCGCGAATCAGGCTCCAGCCCCCAGGCGCGGTCGAGCAGGTCTTCCTCGGTTTCTTCCATCTCGTTCAAGCTGCGAAAACCCTGGCGCACGATCACGTGGCAGGTGGTGCAGGCACAGCTCATGTCGCAGGCGTGCTCGATGTTGATCTGGTTTTCGAGCAGGGCCTCGCAGATGGTGGTGCCTGCAGCGACGGTGATCTCGGCGCCCTGGGGGCAGAGTTCGGCGTGGGGGAGGATTTGGATGACCGGCATGGTGTCTGGGTGTTCAAACGTTCTGGATGCTTTGCCCGGCCAGGGCCTTCTGGATGCTCTGGTTCATGCGCTCGGCGGCAAAGGCTTCGGTGCCCTTGGCCAGGGCCTGGGTCTGGTCTTCAAGGGCCTTGGCGTCCTGCTCGGTGGCGATGGCCTGTTGCAGCGCCTCCATCAGGCGGTCGATGGCGGCACGCTCGCTCGTGCTGAGCAGGTGACCGTCGGCCTGCAGCGCGCTGCGGGTGGCCAGCAGCATGCGGTCAGCGTCGACCCGGGCTTCCACCAGAGCGCGCGCCTGCATGTCCTGCTGGGCGGTGGCAAAGCTGTCTTGCAGCATGGTGGCGATCTGCTCGTCCGAGAGGCCGTAGGATGGCTTGACGTCGATGCGCGCTTCCACGCCGCTCAGTTGTTCCTTGGCGCTGACTTGCAGCAGGCCGTCGGCATCCACCGTGAAGGTCACGCGGATGCGCGCGGCGCCAGCGGCCATCGGCGGAATGCCGCGCAGCGTGAAGCGCGCCAGGCTGCGACAATCCTGCACCAGGTCGCGCTCGCCCTGCACCACATGCAGCGCCAGCGCAGTCTGGCCGTCCTGGTAGGTGGTGAAGTCCTGCGCCATGGCGGTCGGGATGGTCTGGTTGCGCGGCACAATGCGCTCGACCAGCCCGCCCATGGTCTCGATGCCCAACGACAGCGGGATCACGTCGAGCAGCAGCAGATCGCCCGCTGAGTCGTTGCCCGCGAGCTGGTTGGCCTGGATGGCCGCACCCAGCGCCACCACTTCGTCCGGGTTGAGGTTGTTGAGCGGTGCCTGACCGAAAAAATCGCCTACGGCCTTCTGGATCTGCGGCATGCGGGTCGAGCCACCCACCATGACCACGCCCTTGACCTCGTCTTTGGACAGACCCGCATCGCGCAGGGCCTTGCGCACAGCCGAGAGGCAACGCTGCGTGAGGTCTGCCGTGACGCGTTCAAAATCGCCACGACCGACCTGCACACACAACTTGCCACTGGACAGCTCCACCGACAGTTTGGTCTGTTCTTCTGCGGTCAAGGCTTCCTTGGCCGCACGGGCAGCGGCCTTGAGCCGTGTCTTGTCTTCGGCGGTCTCTGCCGCGATGCCGGGCACCTGCGCCAGCGCCCAGTCGGCGAGGGCACGATCGTAATCGTCGCCCCCCAGGGCCGAATCGCCGCCGGTGGCCATGACTTCAAACACACCACGCGTCAGGCGCAGGATGGAAATGTCGAAGGTGCCACCACCCAGGTCGAAGACGGCATAGATGCCTTCGGCGGCGTTGTCCAGCCCGTAGGCGATGGCGGCCGCAGTCGGTTCGTTGATCAGGCGCAGCACGTTCAAACCGGCCAGCTGGGCCGCGTCCTTGGTGGCCTGTCGCTGGGCGTCGTCGAAGTAGGCCGGGACCGTGATCACGGCCCCGTACAAATCGTCGTTGAAGCTGTCTTCGGCCCGAAAACGCAGCGTGGCCAGGATCTCGGCGCTGACTTCGACCGGCGACTTGATGCCCTGCACCGTCTCGATGGCCAGCATGCCGGGCTGATCAACAAAGCGGTAGGGCAGCTTGTCGGGATGGGCGATGTCCTTGAGGCCTCGCCCCATGAAACGCTTGACCGAAGCGATGGTGTTGGCCGGGTCCTGCGCAGCACTGCGCTGCGCGTCATGGCCAATCTGGCGGCCCTGCCCCGGCAGGTATCGCACCACAGAGGGCACGATCACGCGGCCTTCGCCGTCCGGCAAGCATTCGGGCACACCATGTCGCACAGCGGCCACCAGAGAGTGGGTGGTGCCCAGGTCAATGCCCACGGCGATGCGCCGTTGGTGCGGATCAGGCGACTGGCCCGGTTCGGAAATTTGCAGTAACGCCATGGTTCATTGTTTTTGATCGAGTTTAGCGTCCACCTCGGCAGCGAAACGTTCGATGAACATCAACGCCCTCACCTGACCGACCGCCGCCTGGGTATTACCGCTGTCATCAAGCAGCTCGCCCAGCGACTGTTGCACCCGCTTGCGCTCGGCAGCCACTTCATCGGCCAGGTCTTCCAGTGCCGCCAGCTCATGGGCGTCTTCCAGTGTCTCGCGCCATTGCATTTGCTGCATCAGGAAGGCGGCTGGCATGGCGGTGTTGCTTTCGGCGTTGATCGGCTGCCCACGCAACTCACACAGGTAAGCAGCGCGCTTGAGCGGGTCCTTGAGGCGCTGGTAGGCCTCGTTGATGCGCACCGACCACTGCATGGCCACGCGCTGGGCGGCAGCGCCCTCGGCGGCAAATCGATCAGGGTGCGCCTCGCGTTGCAGGGCCTTCCAGAGCTCATCGAGTTGCGTGCGGTCGAGTGCGAACCGCTCTGGCAGCCCGAACAACTCGAAATCGTTGGCCTGCAGGGATTTCACACGCGGAAGGATTCGCCGCAGCCGCAGCGGTCGCGTTCGTTGGGGTTGTTGAAGCGGAAACCTTCGTTCAGGCCCTCGCGCACAAAGTCCAGCTCGGTGCCGTCGATGTAGGCCAGGCTCTTGGGGTCGACCAGCACCTTGACGCCGTGCGCCTCGAAGATCACATCTTCAGGCTCGGCTTCGTCC
>JACCDK010447956.1_pt1 | contig 11522 bp, 2 predicted proteins | sample 7445871 | NCBI WGS metagenome assembly JACCDK01 (sample SAMN15323436, study PRJNA562643) | freshwater metagenome | isolation source: river surface water | place: USA:Blue River Watershed | collected 2017-08-15
GAAATAACAATCGTGTGCGTTGTCGTTACAACACCAACATAATTGGTGCTCCCCTGCTTCGAGATTGAAATAATGCAATTTCCAGCTTCAAGTGAAGTAACCAATCCTGAATCGCTTACTGCACATACAGCTGGGGTAGTTGAGCTATAGACAACATCTCCGTCACCATTGCCTCCCGTGAAAGACACTTGCCCTGTTGCCGGCAGTGTCAAAGAAGTAGGACCGGTTGACGTAATCGGGGATTGCGAGGTTCGTACACCAAATGAAGTCAAGTGGCGAGTAAGAATAATTACGTGAGAAGTTCCTGCCTCGATGTAATAACCATCAGGTTGACCTACAGGCAATGTAGTTCCACTCAGCAGTGGAACTAATGACCACGTGATGTCATCACTCGACCATGCAAGAGCTGTTCCTGTTGGTGGAGTAATCGCTCCCAAATCGATTTTTAGCGGTTCAGAGAAATTCGTGATCGCTGTACCTGAGTCATTTCTAACCTCAATTTTTACACCTACCCGTCCAGCTGAGTGGTCTTCAGGTGTACCGATTGCGCGTACATCTGCGGATACAGATTGACTTCCAGCAATCGCGCCTGTTGGTAATGTAATTCCAACAGTTCTATCCGCTGTGAGTGCGACAGGAACTGCCGTATTTGTAGGTAGTGGTTTCGTTGTAATCGACGGTGTCCACATTGCAAAGAAAATAACGTTTGAAGTAACGGTGTAACTCTCAGTGGTTCTGTAGGTTTGCACTCCATCTGACCAACCAGTAAAAGAGAAACCAACAGAAGATGGATCTTCCGGCCAAACAATTTCGGCCCCTGCTGCAAGAGTGAGGAAGTTTAGAGAAGTTGAACTTCTAGTTAAGAACGAAACTCTGTAGGCAGTTCCTGAGTAAGAAGAAATTGCTGGAGATTGAACACCACCAAGGGCATAACCCTCTCGCGTTGTAAAAACGCTCACAGTGGAAAAGGTAGCCGGAGCAATCCCTCGAACTGTAATTAAGCCACTCGAATTGATGACAACTTGCCCACCAATCGAAGATGTGGCGGTCCAAATGAAAGCAGAATCATAATTTGATATCTGCAACTTAAATCCATCGAGAGTTGAAATCGCTGTCGAAGTATCAAATGTCGCCAAAAGTGGAGCGGCAAGTGCGCTGGCAGTGAATGTTTCTGTTCTAGATATATACCCAGATCGAGATGTTACGACCGATACCTCAGTCGAGGAGCCGTAAGACATTGAAGTTACGGATACTCGTCCATTTGAAAGCAAGGCTGCGGTAGGAGAAGTTGTCGATGTTGTAGTCAAAACAGAAATTGAGTAATTAAAGCTGGCGTCATAATTGAGAATATTTGTGGTGAACCCATTGGCATATCGAGTCGCTGTTCCAAATGTAACTGCTAATCCATTACGTAAGGATGAGACGGCTACGGACGCCATTCCCGTTACATAGTCTGTACGAGACGTTGTGACGATAACTGAAGCGGTTGCACCTGCACTCAGAGATGTGATGGTAATCAAGCCAGTTGAATTAATTGAGACCGCCGGCGTGGAAGTTGAATTTGTTGATCCAATACTCACTGCATATAAAAATTGGTCGTTATAGTTTGAAACTTGAACCGTGGCACCATTTGCAATGCTGACTGAAGGCGCAAATGTTGCGAGTACTGCCGGGTTAGGTGAGTCAACGATGGTTGCTGTTGGCTCACTAGTGACGGTAGCTGACGTATACGCAAGTTTGGATGCCGTTAATCTGACTGAGACAGTTCGCGTCTCATCAGCACTAGTTAACGTATAAGTTGTTGATGTTTCTCCGGCAATTTCAGCGGTATCTCTAAGCCACTGATATTCAAAAGTTGTGTTTGCTGGCCAATTACCAGGAATGACCGTGAGAGTTTGGCCAACATCTAAACTTCCACTAATTGTGGGTTTCGGTGTTGATAAGAACTCACCATTAGCAACAGGCGATGTGAGAGTGCTCGCTTTAGTGACAGTCTCATATCCAGAGAGTGACCCAGTCACAAGCCCTTGAATTGTCTGTCCTAAGAATCCAGAGTCGAGCACAAAGGTTCTGGTGTTGGCACCCGAAATCACGACCCCATTGGCTTTCCAGGAGTATGCAAGTGCCACAGAGGTGTCCCAGGTTCCAGGAGTAATGGTCAAGGTTCGATCGACTTTAACAAACCCCTCAATAGTCGGAGTTGGAGAAAGAGTGAACTGCCCGACCGCTACCGGCTCAGTTATTTCACTGGTGAGAACAAGAGTGTTATATCCAGACTTGGTAGCGGTTGTAGTAAATGAAATCTGCTTACCAATCATTGCCTGAGTTAATTTAAGTGAAGTTGTTGTTGCACCAACAATCGCTACTCCATCTGCTTTCCATTGGTACGCAAGTGTTGTTCCTGCATCCCATGATCCAACCGTGACTGAAAGAGTTTGGCCGTTCCGTACCGTGCCTTGAATTGTCGGTCTTGAACTTGTCTGAAAATCAGCGAGAGTTACCGTTTTAGTTTCTGAAGCTGCCACAGCAAGATTCATAAACCCAGACTTCGATCCAATAGCTCGCACCGTAATCGTATTTCCCAGATCAGCGCTAACGATTGTGTATGAAGATGAAGTCGCATTAGATATTAAGTTGTAGCCGCGATACCAACGATATGAGACTGAAACGCCAGAATCCCATCCACTGCTTGAGACGTTCAAAGTTTGTCCGACGTTTGGGGTGCCATTAAGAGTTACTGTGGGAATGCTTGTTTGAGGCGAAGCGAAGGCTGCATTTGCTTGAAAGCCAGCAGTAACTGTGTCATATGAACTGCCAAGAGCTCCTTGCCAATTATTACCTTGACAGTAGATGCTTCCTGAATTGAGTACTGAAACGCCGCAGGAGTGGAATTCTCCAATCTTCATATTCACCAACTTCAAGGAATTATCCGCAGTGCCTGAATAATTGAAACAACTCCAAGTAAAAGTTCCCGTTGTCTGCCAGCAGTACTTGTCCATATATGAAGATACTGTTTGAGCGTTTGTCGCTAAAGTTGTGACAACCGATCCTTCATAATTTGGCTGCCCCCAATAGCCCCAGCATGACAAATTTGGGTTTGCTTTAGAAGTGATGTTCCACAAAGTCGTAACAGCACATGAAAAAGCTTGGCCAACTGATAGGGAGTGATTTCTCAAAGAATCGCCATTTACGAGTGCTGTGGCAGAGCTAGAATTCTTAAACGGATAATTCCCAACCTGTCCATTCCCACCCCATCCCCAACAAGCAGAGCCCTGGAAAGAAGAGAAACAAGTGTGGTAGTACCCGGTAGATAAAAATTTTGCACCGTCAAAAATTTGTGGCTGAATATCTAATTGATTTGCCACCAGAACTGGGGTATTTCTATTGGCATTTAAGAGATATGGATTGCCTAATTGACCATATTGATTTTTACCCCAACAGTAAACTTTTGCATAAATCTTTCCAGTTATTGCACAAGTATGTGCGCTGCCAACAGATACAGATATTGCATCTGTAATACCAGAAACTAATGTTGGTGAAAGAGCATTAACATTAGTGCCGTTTCCTAATTGACCGAAACTATTCGAGCCCCAACAATATATTTTTCCTTCTCGTGTTACGGCACAAGTATGATTGGGCCCAGCATCGATTGAAGAAACTCCAGTAATTCCCTTAACCAGTACTGGGTCTAATGACGCGACGTCAGTCCCATCGCCAAGTTTTCCAGAACCGCCTATACAATAAACATTCGAATCTCCAGCAAGAGCGCAGGTGTGATACATACCAACTGCTACGTCTACATACTTAGATAGACGGATATTGGTCAAGTCACTACTGGTTGAGGTCAAATAAGTACCTAGTTGACCGAGAGAATTTGATCCCCAGCATCGCGCAGTTCCATCTGTGAGCAGCGCACAAGAATGTGATGCACCTAGAGTCAATGTCTTAACATTTGTAAGACCTATCACGGCAACCGCACTTGTTGATCCTGTGGTAGAGCCGTTACCTAATTGCTTGAGAGAATTTACTCCCCAACATTTTGAACTTTTATCCACTAAAACCGCGCACGCAAATCCACTTCCCGAGGCGATTGAAATAGCATCAGTTACGCCACTAATGCTCACTGGAGTTACTCCATTGACAATTGTGCTCAGTGTTCCCCAACATTGAACTTCACCTGCACCTGTGATGGCACAAGTATGCGTATCTCCAGCAGAAATCGCGGTAACGCCGCTTACTGCTTCAACCAGAATTGGTGTTGAGCTCGCATAGGAAACGCCAAGGGCACCCGACGTAGTTGTCCCCCAACAATAGACTTTACCTAAGCTGGTGACGGCACATACATGAGCGTTACCTGCAGCAATTGCAATAGTTTTCCCGTATATAGAGTCTGCGACGGAAGCAAATTGCTGTGTGGCTGTCGATGTACCAGACCAACACCACACGCTACCGTTATTCATAAGCGTACAACCGCCAGTATTTGTGACTGCAATTTTAATTGGGTATATGTATGGATTCGAACTACGCGCAACATTGATATAAGTTGGTTTGATTACATTATTACCCCAGCAATACACCACCGGATCCCAGTAGATAGTGCTTGCTGGTGCGATTCCACATGACTGGGTACCACGTGAACTTATTTCATAGATACCACTCACGATTGGAATCACTGGTACAACAGAACTCGATACGGCCATGCCAGCACCAAGTTGTGAATTTGCATTTTGCCCAACACATTCGACAGATTGAGGCGCGTAATTAAAGCAAGTGAAGCCCTCACCCGCGGATATTCCCTTAATTATTCGATTGGCACTTCCATCCGCTTGCTCTTGGGACATTCGCGGGTAGCCAACAAGATTTTGATTGACAATATATGGCGCAATCGAAAGCGAGGTACTTGTTCTGCTTTCACTGAAAAAACCATCTCTGCTACCGGTTACAACTACAGAAACAGAAGTTCCCGAATCTGCCTCAGAAAGACGGTACTGGGAACTTACAGCCGCTGGAATCGGAAGAGCATTCCGCTGCCACTGATAGCTGATAGTTGTACCGGAATCCCAAGATCCAGGTACTGCGGTCAGCACCTCAGTAACTTCGCCTATCCCTGAAATGGTTGGCGTAGGTATAGAAGAGAAGGTTCCTTGCTGAATGGTTCCACTTGGATTTGATACGACTGTAGTTTGCCTGAATCCAAATTTTTTAGCAGTTGCAGAAATTCGAACAGTTCGACCTAATTCGGAGGCAGCAATTACAAGACTTGTTGAAGTTCCAATAGTTGTTGAACTTCCGGAAGGGCTCCACTTATAACTTACAGTTACGGAGTCTGGCCATGTAACTCCTGATGCTGAGAGAGTAGATCCAACTTTGAGAGTTCCAGAAATGGTTAAAGTGCCGGTAGTTGGAATGTCGATACCGAAGCCAATACTTTGAGTTGGAGCTGTGATATCAGTTAATGGCGCCGGTCGCCCTGCCTGACCATAATCATTTCGGCCCCAGCTCCAAAGTGAATAGTCAGAGAGAATTGCAAAACTTGTGTCACCTCCGAGGGCGATATACCTGACGGCACTGAGTGAAGGGATTAGATAAGGGGTAGAAGTATTTAAATTGTTTGATGAATTTATCCCTACCTGACTATCGTAATTTCTTCCCCAACATTTAACTGTGTTATTTGCTAGTAGAGCACATGCATGTTCGTCTCCGGCGCTAATCTGAACTGCGTTAGAGATTCCACTTACGGTCACGATTTGAGAAGTTGCGGTGTAATTTCCAACGCCGAGTTGTCCTGCGCTGTTAGTTCCCCAACATTTAATTGAACCTGAATCAGTAATTGCACAGGTGAAAGCACCGCCAGATACAATTTCCCGAATATCCCGAACTCCAATATCTATTCCTCGACCTGAAGTAGACCCAGACCAAATAGTTGTTATTGAATAATCACAAGTGACCATGCGATGAATAAAGACAGCGCACATTCGGCCACTGCCTTTAGATAACTGTGTGAGATCAAAAATTTCCATATCCATTGGCACTAATGAGCCCATGCCCCAACATTTCAGGGATGCGTCGGTTAATAAAGCACAAACCATTGTTGCAGCCTGCTGAATGGCAACTGCATTAGAGATTCCGGTGACACTAACAGGGGTAGTTGATGAGTTTGCGGTGTTATTACCTAATTCCTTATACCCCCAACATGCGACTCCGCCACCTTCTAGTAGAGCGCATGTTTGATCATACGATGCAACGATATCCAGCGCTGTTGTAATGCCCGTAACAGTTACAGTAGAAGTTTCGTTACGATAACTTCCAACGCCAAGTTGACCACTAGAGTTATCACCCACGCATTGGATGCTTTGATCAAGTTGGATAGCACATGAATAAGAATTTCCTACTGCAACTTTAGCTGCAAAAGTCGTATTTGGAGCAGTATCAAATGTTCCTACTCCATCAATAAAGACTGGTTCAGCAATAGCAACTTGAGCAAAATAACCAAGTTTCTTACTTAGAACGCGCATAGATATTGCCTGACCTAAGTCAATTTCTCCCGTTACATAGGATGTTCCATTTTCGCCAGAGATATCTTTTCCATTACGAGTCCATTGGTACTGAAGTGTTGTTCCAGAATCCCAACTGCCGACTACCGCTGAAAGGGTTGACCCCACTTTCGTCTCACCAGTAATTGTCGGAGTCGGTTTCAGCTTTTGATTAAGACCAACTCGTTGAGCCGGTGTCGGAATAAGTTGAACGCCTGGACCAACGAAATTTCGATTCTTGAAGCCTGTGTTGCTTCCCCAGCCAAAGACTTCACCGTTTTCCATCAGAGCCAGAGTTTGTGATAATCCCGCAGATATTTGAGTGATGCCGGTTAAACCGTTTACAGTAACGGGTGAAAAAGCAGAGGAAGTAAGTCCGTTTCCTGTTTGGCCGCTTTCGTTCGCTCCCCAACATTTTGCAGTTGCGTCTTGGAGCAGCGCACAGACTGTCTGAGGCCCAACAGAGATTTCTGTTGCCGTTGAAATCCCTGAAACGGAAGTTGGAGTAAGGGCATCTAGTGAAGAGCCATTACCAAGGTTTCCAGATGTGTTTTGTCCCCAACATTTGATTGCCCCGGTACTTAATAAGGCACATGAAAAATTCTCACCAGATTCAATTGCCACAGCATTAGATATTCCGCTAACCGCGATCGGCGTTCGTGCGGCAGTTGATGAACCATCGCCAAGTTGTCCGTACGTATTCATTCCCCAACAAGTGATTGATCCATCGGATTTCAAGGCACATGTATGCAATCCGCCAGCGGCAACTTGAGTCACTCCTGATAAACCTGAAACCTGTACGGGTGTGGATCGATTGGTCACGGAACCGTCACCCAACTGACCACTTGAATTGAGACCCCAACATCTCACCGTTGCATCTGCAAGTACGGCACAAGAATGTCGATTCCGATCGGATGCGCTCATATTCGCCGAGATGTCGGTAGCCGTTGAAATATTCAGAACCTTCACGGCGGTTGTAACCGGAAGTGAGGTGGTGCCATTTCCAAGTTGTCCGCTTCCATTTGCTCCCCAGCAATAGACGGAACCATCATTAATAAGTGCACAGGCGTGTGAAGAACCTGAACTTATTTCAATTGCATTACTAATAGCGGGGACAGTTTCAATACTTCCATTGCATTGAACTGAGTTGTCAATCAAGATTGCACATGATTGAAATGGCCCAGTAGATAATTGAACTGCATAGGTAAAGCCTGGAGTTTGAGTTGCCTCTGCTGGAGTGCTTACCCCTCCAGCGACGTGAATGACAGAGCTCAGCAGTGCGAGTAATAAGAACTTCGCAGTCGAGACTCGAATCCTTCTGGAGGTTTTCGGCTGGAAAGTCATAGGTGAAATCTTAGGAACTTCCCACATTGTTGGAAAGGTTTAAATGTTCAAAGTGTGGTCTGACTTAAAATGACTACCAAGGAACTATCTGGTGATCCTCCCAAAGCACGCCAGTGGTGTTCTTCTGGAAGTCATCTGAATCTTTATCGAACTCACGTGTAGCAAGCCAGATAGCTGTCTCAGCACCTTTCTCAGCAGTGCGCGGAGCATCAGGTCCACCCATATCTGTCTGTGAATGATTTGGACACATGGCATCAACCAATACTCCGCGAGCTCCGAGTCCTGTCTCATGTGCAAGGTTGCGCACAAGTGCGTTCACGCCGGCTTTACTGATTCGATATGGAGCAAGTCCGCCTGCATTACCTGGTCCTGACATACGTCCAAGGCAGGCGGAGAAGATCACTACGCGACCATTACGCGCTTCAACAATTGCTGGTGCAAGACGATTAACAATCTGAAAGACCGAATCAAGATTGATTGCCATCACACGACGCCATTCAGCATCTGTGGTCTTCAATGTCTTTGACATCTTCTCGCTCATCACACCGTGAGCAAGAATCAAATGGGTGATATCTGGATGAGCAGCAGAGATCTTCTCTAAACCTGCTGATGTGGCTTCTGGGTTCTCTAAATCGATTGCATAAGTTGTTACCGACCCAGCGCCCCCATCTGATTTAAAAGATTGGGCAGTAGATTGCAGGCGCTCAGAATCTTTGGCAATCAGAATGAGATGAAATCCTTGAGTGCGAAGTGCTTTGGCTGTTTCAAAGCCGAGGCCTCTACTGCCGCCGGTGATGAGTGCCAGTCTCTTATCGGTTGAATCCATGGGCAAACCCTCTCAGCCAAGCAGTGAGTTTGCATCTCCAAATTTGCTCATCTACAGAGAAACTCTGACTACTCCTTGACCAATCATGCGTACTCAAGCAGTAGGTGGTAAAGCAGAATAGCCACGTTGATTTTTAGTAAAGGTGGATCAGATGAAGAAACTTTCGAGCGTTGTAATTCTGGCACTGTCATTAACCATGATTCAGACCTCCGCTACAGCAGCAGTCGGCGAACGAGTAACTCTGGCGTACCAGGGTCCGCTTTCTGGTCCCGAAAGATCGGCTGGTCAGTCACAGCTAAGATCCATGAAGTTTGCGATTAAACTTTTTGCAGAGAAAAATCCTTCCGCACCTGTCATCAATATTATCGAAATCGATGACTTAGGCGATCCAATGAAAGCGCAAGAATTAGCACCACAAACTGTCTCCAAGAGTGAAATTATCGGCCTCGTAGGTTCTGCATACAGTGGCGCATCAATCGCTTCTATTCCAACTTGGAGTGCGGCTTCGCTCACTGCTATTAGCCCAAGCGCATCACGCGCATCACTTACGAGTCTATTGCCTGCAGGAAGATCTACCTTCTTCCGAGTTGTCTCTCCGGAACTAGAAGCGACAAAATCACTACTAGATGCTGCAGTCTTTAAAGTTGATAACCCTCGACTATATATAGTCTCTGATCTTTCATCGTATAGTGAAAACTTCCGCATCTCGCTGGAAAGTGCGGCGAAAGCTCGAGGAATTAATGTTGTGGGCACGGTTGGTGTTACGGAACGTGAGGTCCCAAGTAGTTCTCTAGCGAACAAAATTACGAGTCTCGGGGCGAACGTTGTTATTACAACTGGATATTACCCACATACTTTTGAGGTTACTCGCTCACTTCGCTCCAATTCATACACAGGAGTTATTGCAGCCACGGATGCAAGCTATGACCCAACAATGCTCAAGCGTGCTGAATATCTAGCGACTGAAGGGCTTAGAGTTTTGGCTCCTGAAGTCAACATGGAAGAGCTCTCGGCTCCTCTTGCAAAGAGATATCAAGAGGTCACTGGTCAGGAACCAGATTTATTCTCAATAGCGACGATAAATGCCACTTCCATCTTATTAAAGTGCATTAATGAAGGTGCGCGAACTCGTGTGGAAATTTACGATTGCGTGAAAGTTTTCAGGGGATTTAGTATCGATGGCATGCCACTCTCATTTAAGCAGAATGGCGACCTGGCTCAAAACGACTTTCCAGTATACGAAGTAAAGCAAGGCAATTTGCTTCTGATGAGAAATCTCTATCCTGTTTTATACAACAATGTTTTGAACGGAAGAATTCTTCAAGGGATGCAAATTACTAAGGGCACCTTCAATCAAAATATCCCTCAGAAGACTTCACTCATTACAATTCCTTCTGGATTGGATCCACTCAATATCGTATTCAAACTAGCTAGTACAAGTTACTCAGTTGAAGCAAAGTTAACTGATGCTAAGGGTTTAGTTACGAGGCTTCCGTACCCGATTAGAATTGAGAAGCTCGATTCGGGAATCCACAAGCTCGAAATTGTGATTCGTGACAATGTAATGGAATCGTCCGAGATTACTGATCTGCTGATTGCACAGAATTTCTCTCTCCCCGTTCCTGAGTTCTCGGTGACTGAGGTTTCAAGTGATTCGTTCCAAGTAAATTTCGCTCAGTCTGCTCTCGCGAATTCATATGATCTGAAAATCCTCGCTAGTGGGGCTGTACTGAAGATAGTTTCAAACTTCAATAGCGGCGAGAAGGTCTCTGGCTTTAAACCAGGATCATCGTTATCGCTGATTTTGGTTGCAAAGAGCACTTCAGAGTTCGCCGATTCTCCTGAGGTTGCTTCCCCGATCTTTGCCGTTAAGACCCTGCCTAGCCCTCTCACTTGCACTAAAGGAAAGCTGGTCAAACTGGTCAGCGGGGCTAATCCAAAGTGTCCAAAAGGGTATGTGGCGAAGAAGCGGAGTTAGGGCTTAGATCACCTAGCAAAATGTGCGCTATCTCGCGCCCGCTCGCCCCTTTTGACCATTTATATAGGCGGCGCTCAGCCGATACTCTTAGCCTGTCCTCGCGCTCAGTTACGCGGGGCGAGTTGGAATGACGAACGAACGCAAAGGAGCGCTTACGTGTCTTCAGGACAAGATTTTGGTGCAAATGATTGGCTCGTTGAAGAAATGTACGAGCGTTATCAAGCAGATCCATCTTCCGTACCTGCAGAGTGGGTGACTTACTTTCAGAACAATCCGCAGGCCGGTGCAACTGCAGCAAAGCCAAGCGCTGGAGTTCCACCAACACCTAAGCCTGTTACTCCGCCGAATATCTCGATGGCTAGTGCAAGCGCGCCAGTTACACCTGTAACTCCTGTCGTTGCACAACCAACTAGTGCAGTGCCAACACAAAGTTGGGCAGCTACAACTCCAGTGGTAGCGCCAGTAGCGCCAGCGACTCCAGTTGTTGCGACCGTAACGCAGACACAACCAATCGTTCGCGAAGTTGCAGCAACACCTGCAACTCCAGCACAAGCTGAAGTAAAGCCAGCACCAACGTTGGCTGCTCCAAGTGCATCAACGATGGAACCTCTCCGTGGAGTCGCTGGTCGCGTTGTGCAATCAATGGAAGCGTCACTGACAGTTCCAACTGCAACTTCTGTTCGCGCAGTTCCTGCAAAGTTGATGATTGATAATCGAATCGTTATTAATAACCACCTTGCTCGCGGTCGCGGTGGAAAAGTTTCATTCACTCACATCATCGCTTATGCAATGATTAAATCAATTCGCCAGATGCCAGAGATGAATGCATTCTTCGGTGAAC
>JACCDK011921429.1_pt1 | contig 11522 bp, 4 predicted proteins | sample 7445871 | NCBI WGS metagenome assembly JACCDK01 (sample SAMN15323436, study PRJNA562643) | freshwater metagenome | isolation source: river surface water | place: USA:Blue River Watershed | collected 2017-08-15
CTGGGCCTTCCCAGCTGGATCCGGTTCCGAGCCAACCATAAATACATGTTCTTTTATTGTGGTCCATCCTGATGAAATCAATTTCTCTTCATTCAAGACTCTCATTTTATAGGCAGGACCACTCGAATTAATATCTGCCGCATCTGCCAGTAAGGAAACTATGAAGCCAGATTTACCGATTCTTGGGGCAACTTTGGCGTCACAAAGCTTTTGAATCTTGGCATGAATATTCAAAGCGGATTCAGGCGTGAAATTTCCTTGCAGAATGCTTCTATCTGCATAAAAATGTAACAAGGAAGCCCATCTAGACCATTGCAAATCCCTATCAACACGCTCAGTGCTTTCGTCAAATAAAAGTCTCTTCAGTAAAGCTTCAGTGTTGTCTAATTGGTTCTGTATCACCCGAGGTAAATCGGCTATAGCCCTGCCTTTTCTGGCTTTAACTTCCAGTAACTCCAATTCATATGTGTTACCCACAAACCGAACAAGAACCAAATCGCAACGCTTATTCTCGACATCAGGATCATGACGATTTAAACCAAACAATTCTTGGTGCGCATCCACTGGAATAATAATTGTCTGCTCGAGCTCGGAGTTCTCTTCTAAATACCCGACTGTTGCGCAAAGTCCAACCGCCTCTGTTGCCATTGAATTGTCATTCAACAATCTCATAGCGAGTCTTCCGGAGATCCTGGCCAGGGACCGAAGGACATCGGTCGAAGATTTGCCTTCGTTAGCTAATCCTAATTCACGCATTGCCTTCTGAATTATTTTAGTAACTTCAGAGTGCTTAGTTGTTGTCAACGTGAGGCGATCGCCAAATCCATCAACAAACTCAGGTGAATAATCCAAAACTACCAACTCATTACTCTGATGAGAAAGAAGTTCTTCGAACAAGTTTAATCCTACGTATCTATCAACCGTCAGAACCCATTCAGATCTCTTATGGACGTCAGTAATAAGATTAGTCATGCGCGCATCGAGGGACAAACTCAGGTAAAGTGGCGAGTCTGAGCCCGACACATTTTCTAGGTAAGTTCGATGTAAAGATTCAATACTAAATACCGAGTCACCACTATCTCCAGTACTAGCAGCGGTATAAAAAACTGGATTGTCATCAGAATTGATCGTAATGCTGTGCAAATATGTTATCAATCCGTGCAACAGTGCTGACCGCGGCTCAACTTCAGCCAAAAAGCTTTTGTTTTCGCTAACTTTGAGCCGAGTGGCAGACTGTAATAAGGAAATGTTGACAGATTCTGGATGTCTATCGAAATCATTCTTGCCGTCCTCTGGTGAATCAGTGAGTGACATTGCTTTAACTGTGCAAAATGGCAAGAAGAGGCTCGGAGAATACGGATGACGCTCCACTAAATATTTCTGCAAGTCGATTAATGCCCCAATTGGATCAGAATAAGAATACTCGTCAGAATACGTAGAAATCTCTATCCGCTTTTGGTTTTCAATCTCGGGGTCACGGTCCTTTACAAATTTGCGCAATGCATCCGCGGCTAATCTTCCATCGCCAGGGTTAAAAACCGCCATTTTGAGTCCGGGTGTATAAGAATTTCCGCTCTCATATTGTGTTAAATGTTCCGCAACCTTGCTGCTTGATTCAGAAGTAGATCGATACTCACGAGTCGACCCTAACGAGTTCGAAACAATCGATAAACTTAACGCTGTGTCGACAGTATCTAGAGGCAAAAAGATACCAGCGCCAAAAACCAATTCTCCGGCATATATTCTGACCTCGGGAGTATTGGCGACCGCGAATGGCAAATTCTCTGGCAATAGCTTTGTAACTAAGTTGAGATCAATTAGATTTCTTCGTTTTCCAAAATCTTGCATAAGTAAATCTGACGCCATTTTTTTTAGATACTGATAATGCTCTGAAATCCAAAGTGATCTCAGAGGGTGGAGTGGCAATATTATTGTCGCTGTGCAAAAGCCTTCGGCTGTTTGAATTTTTATATCTATCAAATCCATTTTTAATAGCGACTTACGCACTTCTGGAGTTGCTGATTTAAGAGCCCGCTGATATTCAAGAACATATTCTTCCAATAGGTTCTGAGATTTTGCGTCCCAAAAGTGTGTTTCAGGATAAAGAATATTTTCATCCCTCTGTAAACATTCCAAATAATTTGCTCGTGCAACTTGCAAGAAGTCTGGAATATCTAGCGACTCAACGACTACATTTTCAGCCCCCGATGAAAATACTCCTAATCGCATCTCATGGTGAAAAGTGAATGCCTTCGTAGGTTGAACAATTGAAATTTTCTCGAGTGCCCTTACGTATCGACTTGTTCTTATACGGGCGATGCGGTTCCCAAGGGGAAACTCATATGTTTGACTTGCAATATGCTCACGCCCACCACCGATGCTCTCAAAGCCAGGAAATGACCTATCTTCAATAGCTGCTCGCACAAAAGCTTCCGGAATCGAATTCGTATTCACCTTTTTTGGATCTGAAATATCCTCTCCACCATCAGTTTCGGAAACAAGCAAAAAATCCTCAGAATAGGCTACTGCTGGCTTACCGTCATCTTTAAGTACAGTAGCCCCAAAACTATCGACAGCTGAAACCCTAATAACAAATCTTTGTTCACCATCTTCAAGAAACACTGAAAGATCAATTTTCTTGGAGCGTAAAGTGCTCTTTCCTTTTACCCCGGTTACTACCTCAGCAAAATCAATATTTGCTGAATTCAATACATCAATTTGCCAATAAATATCATTTGCGACTTTCTTTGGCTCGCACACCCAATCCACTGTAACAACACCAGTTGATAAGAATTCATTTGAAGTTGGGTGAATTGACAACTTACATTTTGAATTTATTGTGCCATTAAGATTCAAAAAGGATTTAATTTCCAAACTTTGGATTTTTAAATCGCCCGAAGTTGCAAATGGCCAATTGCAGAACAACAATGATTCTTCCTTGAAACTTGCTAACTTGCTAACCCAAGAAATCTGCGTTTGAGATTCCTGTGATAGGGCCTCTGCAATCCTATTTCTAGTTTTTCCATTCATTATACCTACCGAATCCAATAAATTTTCCTGTGTAACTAATGGATTCAATTTACTATTCAACAACAAAGCTGTTCGTAGATTTCTTTCAATATTCAACTTATCTTGAATTGATTCAGAGGAATCAGCAATCAACCCAATTGACGGGAGGTTTGAAGCAAAAAAATCGATAGGGTGCTCGGCAACATTCACGGCAATCGCAAACCTTAGCAAGGAATCAATTTTTGTGAGCTTCGAAAGATCTTTCAGAATAGCTGCATTGAATTCTGGTACCCCGAGTGCGGCATTCTTTTTGAGGTAAGTATCAAAAAGATCTTTCATAATCTTGCTTATTGAATAGGTTGTAAAACCTGTTAGAGAATTAGTCTTATCAGCAAATTGGGAAGGAATGAAAATAACGAGTGGAGTAACTTGATTTCGATATTCAACCGCGCGAGGTGGCGCCACCTCAAATTTTTCAGGATTATTCTGGTCAGCCATGATTACGACGTGGACTCTCTCTCCACCCTTTAAGGATTTCAAACTATTACATCGCGTAGCGATCTCACTGGAAAGTTCAACACCTATATCCTTAATAAGAATCTTTTGAGCCGAAGGGATATTTTCGATAATCTCTGAATAAATGTACTCGGAGATTGCATCTAAGAATGGATCGTTGATATCACTCATCACCTGTCCCCTGCCGGTCTAGAAATGTACTGAGCGTCGAAATCATCAGAGAGACCCTCAAACCACCCAAGTTGCTTGATTCGAGATTTAAAGGCAGCCAAATTCTCTGTTGCTGCTTGCATATCCTCAGGAGATTCTGAACCACGAGGTGGGACATCAATCAAGATACCGAATCTTTTTCGAAAATCTTCAATTACAACTGATAACTCAATTTCTTTCCGTTGAATTACCGTACCGTTGTCTCTAACAAAACAAAGGTGAAGCAATGTGTTTAGAACTGAATCTGACATTGCGTAATTCCAGGATTTCATGGACTTTTTGTCACCAGCAAGAATTGCAACTGAGTTAGCTTCCATTTGTTCCTTTAGCCCACCTACAGAATAGAACCATTTTTTCAAGCTTTTTAAGCCGCGCTCTTCGACATCACTCAAAATGAGCGCTATCAACCAGTCAAAGTTCGAGTCAACTTTGGTCTCGCGAATAACATCCAGGTACTCAACTCCTTCGGCGCCTTTGTCGGTAAAATAAGTTTCCATTTCTTCTATAAGGGCAAATGCTTTATCACTGGCGTTATCCGACTTTGTGTAGTGACTCAAGTAAATAATTTTCTCATTTGGGGAGAGCAGATTATATTCATCGAGTCTGCTCTTCGTTTTCTTAACCATGTCATAGGCTTCGCGGAAGTAGACGAGATTGGAAATTATTTCTGATGCCCGATTTATGTCCGCTAACACAGACTCGTTCGAAAGTCTGTAGGAAGCTGATTTGCGAGATCGCGTGAAATCAAAAAACATCTCATGTTGAATTTCAATTTCCGCGCTATTTTCTCTTGCATTCTTGAGCTGCTGAGAAAGGATTATTGGAAGTCTATAAAGTCTTAAGCTAAAAATGCTTTTGAACATTGAAAGCAATTCCACTCCTGATTTGGACCCAAAAGCTTTAGTCATATTATAGAAATCTCTAGCTAAATCATCTAAAGCATTTGAAAAGGGAAGATCTAAAGTCTGAGTGGCATTTTCTAAGTCAGCTTGTACAGTTCTTTTAGTTCTACTGACTTTTGCCTCAAAATTCTCAAGCAATCGTAATTGAAGAAGCGCATTTATGTCGATGGCATCCTTCTCGTTATAAACAGGACTTGCCCATGGGTATTGTATGGGCTCAAAATCTATACCTGTTCCAAGGGTTGTAGATGTGACACTGGCATGTATTTCACGGCCCGGTTTTTCACATCCAGGTAATTTTCCAACATAAGAAAGTATTGCCCTATAGGCAGTTGAATCTATCCCTCGCGTACTAGATCTATTCTCAGATTTGGGTAATCCCGAACGGTACATTGCAAGCGACAAAAATTTCATATAGTCAATTTGTTCGCCACGCTTTGTTTTTCCCTCAGTGGTAAATTCTAAAGTAGAAGTCTTTACCCAATTAAGAAGTATTTCACGGCCATCCTCTGAATCGAACCCAACAAGATTCTCATTCTTGGCTAGAGCCGGGATTATTTTCTTTTCCAGATTGAGGTCGCCGTCTTCTGCAAAATCCTTCTTGGAACGAGGCAATCCGGTTTCCCCCTGTTTAACGCATCTTTCAAAGAGAACCGTAAACATTCTGTCCAAATCTGTGTCATCGAAGAGGATGGGCATGATTTCATCATTCTTGATTGACTTCATTCTTGTGAAGCCAGTTTGAGAGGGTATCTTAAATCGCATTTTGACCCTCGCTACTTTCCAAATAGATTTTGTTCCCGGCCGTAGTCACGTGAATGTCAGAGCCACTAGGGTCGATTAAGAAAACCTCAGTAACTGGCGATCTCAATAACATAATTGCGAATGAAGCCAAATCGAATCGAATAGCACTTGTTTCTATGTCATTGAAAATTTCGCCTCTGGAAGCTCTAATTATTAACTCGAAAACATCTATATTCATTCTAAAGTGTAAACCAGACTTTTTATGGATGAGTGTCAAAGACTCTGGAGTAGTTTCGATGTATTGATTAGAGACATCATCAACTCTCAATTCGAATTCCTCGACGGGAATAACTTTTACGACAGACCAGCCAATTCCAGGTTCAACATCGGAGACACATAACCCATTCCTGTATGGCAAATTTGAACCTGAAAGCTTGCTTAATCCATGAAGAATTGGTTTGAGCTCCCACACATTCTTTCTGAGATACTCCCTATACAGATTGAAATGTTCATATGGTGCTATTTCAGGAACGATCTCACCAAAATGGTCAGGAGTTTCACCAAAAAACGTCCCCCTAGCAAATTCGCTGTAAATCTTAGTAGAAATTTCCTCGTCAGTCTGTTGATTTACTGACATTGCGATTTTATTACGAAGATTTGGAGACATTCTCATCGCTGGGTCTAGAACTTTCCAGCTGTCAACAAGACTGTCCCCGCTTTCCCCTCGGAAGGCCAAGTTCCTCAGTTGAAATTCTGTGAAGCTGATCTCGCCGTCTTGTGCACTTTTGGCAACTTGTTCACAGGTTAAGTCTCCTGTTATCAAATAACCAATAGCAGATCTAATACGTCTAAAGTTTGGTCTTTCGCTTCGCTTTAAATAAGACAGCAAGGTTAATTCAGACAAAGATGATTTATGTGCTTCGTCTTGTAACAGTTTTCTATTGTTATTTATTGGGCAGAGATTTTGCAAAGCACAGTCATTACAAGTTGCCCATAATTCAGGTGCCGTAATTACATCAATACTTTCTGGAAACAATCCCATACCGTCAAGGCCAACAACTGCACGGGTCTTTAGGTCAATAATTGTAAACTCAGGATTCTTGATTGACTGATTCGTGAAATACCGTTCTACCTCTGATGCTAAATCTTCAAATTCATCATCATATAAGCGCATGACCTGCTTCAATCTACCGTCGTTAATTGCAATCAAGGCAATACTTTGTCCATTCAGCGCACCATCTAATGCATTTCTGACCATTTCATTAGCTGAAGTTTCACCATTAGATTGACTTGCATCCAGGATTGCATGGAAAATTTTTCCCTCAAATGAGATGGTCCATTCTGGTGACCCTCCATCCACTGAATCAGCAGACACCCTACTTCCGCCCCTACTGAGCAATTCTTCATAAATAGCATGAAGAAATGATGTTTTTCCACCACCAGGGTTTCCAGTAAGCAATAAAACTTTTCTTTTTCCTGCAATAATCTCAGGTAATAAGTCCCTCTCTAAAGACGTTTGTAAAAAAGTTTTCTCATAAAAAGTCTTGTATTCAGGATCTTTCAACAGGAGCTCTAAAATTGCCCCACTTGAGGCATCCCTACTTGAAGTTATCAAGGATCGAATTTGGGTAACAGTCGGATTAATCAGGTTTTCTAAATTTGGGTTGGGTGCGGTTGGCAGTTTTTCTCTACGCTTTGCAACTAGTTCTCTGATTTTTAAGTAACCTGGTCGCTCTGAAGGATTTGGGTTTACGAGCTTAAAAAGAATTTCTATGAAATCGCAATACTCTTCTGAGAACTGTAGTTTCTCGTCATTTAGAAAAGGTAAGACCTCGAAACTATCAGCCTGATCTCCCTTTTCAAATTCACGGTGCGAGTGGCCGAGTAGCAGGTACAAGAAGGTGGCACTCAATGCATAAATATCGGTGAGCTCATTTACGTGGCCTAAATTTGCTACTTCTGGAGCGTACGTTCGTCGTGTACCAAAAACCGAAGTGTGCACTCCGAATTTTCTCAAATCTCCAAAATCAATGAGACTCGCAACACCGGTATTGTCTTCGACCAAAATATTATTCGGCGAGATGTCACCATGAATATAGCCGTGTTTATGAATATGATTTAAAGCATCAAGTGCAGTCAGAAAAGCGTTTTCCACATAGGATATGTCTAATCTATCTATCTCAAGGAATTTCTTTAGCGTCATGCCGTTCATGTAAGTATTGACTAAAAAACCTGGTGCTGGATCCGGAATGAGGAAAAGGCCGCGGCTGCACCGTGGGTGTGCATCGAAATTTCTGCTGTTTACAAATTCCGTGTCAAGGTCCTTAAAGTTGGATGCGGCTCTAGCCTCTTTAATGACAACTAAATTAATTTCATTTTCAGATTTATGTCGCGCGAGCCAACTTGTTCCTGAAACGCCAGAACCCAGCTTTTCTAGAACGTGATAATTTTCCCCAAACCTACGGGCAAATAGCTCCGCCTCTATTTCTCCAACAACTGGGTCGGAAGTTTGAGCAGTTTGTGTTTGAGAATCTTGAGATTCTGGGTTAAGGTACTTGAATAGTTCCTTGACTACATCTTGTGCACTCGGGCGCGAATCCAAGTCAGGAATCATGCAACGATCCAGGATCTTCAATAGCACTGAGCCTTCTTCTGGCTGCACGGTGAAAAATGACTCTCTAAAACTCTTTGCCAAGGCAAAAACATCAGATTTGTGCTGAGATAAATAAATGTTATCCAGGCACTCAGGGGCACGGAATTCTCTGGAAGGAAGATCTTCTTCGCTTGGTCCTATTGTCAAATCACCCTCATGGTGCGAAATCATGAAGTCATTGAAAGTAACTCGCAAACCACGTGTAATCCAAACGCGTGAAGGCGCTATCGTGCGGTGCAAAATTCCAACATTATTCAAGTCCTCAAGTCCATGAAATGCATCAAGCATGAGACTTGCTAAGTTTGCGGTATATAGCTGATAAATCTCTGCATTAGCTTCCGACTTTAACTCTGATAGAGACAGAGCACCTTCTGGTTTTTCAAAAGGGTAAACAATTAATTCGTTTTCGGGGTCACGGAAGGGGGCTGATTGTCGCCAAGCACGTTGAGTGGCTTGTAGTTTTTCCGAAACTCTATAGTCACGTTTAATTTGCTTTTGCGGTTTATCTTCATCATGGTTCATATAGTTATCGACGTAGCACTTTAAGTGATACTCAGTTCCCGTAAAGACATTTTCTGCTTCATATTTTGTTATACCGCTAGACGGCAAATTATCTTCTGCTTCCAATCGGCTTTTAATTTTAAAATCTCGGAATTTAGGTAAGCCAACATCTCGGTGAGAATAATCAAGTAACAATCTTAAAATGGCATCGCGATGAGCGCTGAAAATTCCATCATTGTTGTCTGCGTCATATGCAATAAGTTCGGTAGCAATATTTTTAAGAGTAAAAACTCGACCAGTGCTATTTACCCCTACGCGAACACTTGCGTCAATCATAGGATGAGTTAGTAATACAAGGTCAATCACCTTATGAGACTTCACATTCGAAAACCCGGCAATTTTTTGACGCAACCAGCCCGCTGTAATTCTTGCCTTAGCGGATACATCTATGAAAGGGCTTTTGCGTTCAGAATACTTACCTGAAGGATCGGTAACTATCCAACGGAGATCCCCATAAATTACTTTAGGGCCCCAAGATTTTTCTTCGATAATAAAAAGGTTGTTATTAGCAAGTACAAAAAAATCAACTTCTTCATGCTTGACGGTGTCTAATTGCCTATTTGCGATTACGTACCAGCTACTAGGCAAATTTTCCGCTAGAAAATTGAATGCTGCCTCTTCATTAGGCCCTTGAAATGGGCCAAGGCTTTTTTTCTGAGCACCCATCACTTAACCCCTTCGGCAAAATCCTCTGGATAGACTCTAAAAGTAACACTCTCAGGGTGCTTACTCAATCTATCGAAGTAGACATTATCCTTCTTGTAATAAATAAATAATCTATCTTTAGCTCTTGTGGGGCCGACAAGCAACAAACTCTCAGCCCTTTTGATTAATTCCTCATCGTCGTCCTCTTGATCCCAAATCTCGTCTAGGCCAACTAGAAATACAATTGAGAATTCAAGCCCCTTTGCATTATGGACAGTTGTGAGTTTTATAGAGTCTTCTTCTAAATTCAAACTATCCGCAGCGCCTCTTTCAATTGATGCAACCTGTACATCAAAGTGAAAGGCCTCCTGCAATCTGGTTTCTAATTCTTGACGAATTGCGTATCGCTGATGATTTTTAGTCACCAAAATCCCAATATCCCGTTCTCGAACACCTTTGTGTCTAAGAATTTCTATAACATCAGAAATAAGTGCCTCATTTAATGCATTCTTCTTTGCGATTGGATTAACCCGAATCAAGTCAGGCTTAGGTCCATGAGGCGACTTTTCTAACTTGTGCTTTATTCCAGTGAGGTGTTCGGTGACTAGAAGAATTTCCTGCGTAGATCTGTATGAAACAGGCAATTCAACTTTTACAAAGTCGTAACTAGTGATTGCTGCAGCGATATCGTCTTCCCGATAAATTGCCTGGGTCAGGTCTCCTGCAACAGTTGCACCACCCCTATCAAGCCTTTGCGTCTCGATGCAGTATTTAATCCAACTAGGAAAAAAATCTTGCACCTCATCTATAAAGATTGCGTCCACATCTCTAACGATCCCATTGAATTTGGCATTTCGATATTCAACCTGCGTTTGATTTTCAGAAACACTCTGTTTTTCACCATTTCTCTTATAGTAGAATTGGAATTTGTCACCGCGTCGCCGAGTGAATTCACCGAAAGATTCCACCAGAATATTTGGGTACTCTTTAAGCTCATCTTCAAAATAACGTTTCAAACTTTGATTGAACGTGATGAAAGAAATTGCATATTCTGGAAACAGCTGTGCATACTTCCTTGCGCGTGCCATTAAAACGAGAGACTTACCGCTACCTGCTGGACCTGTGATCCACAGAACCTCCTGAGGAGGCAAATCCACAAACTCCCGCTGTTCGTCACGAAGAATTATGCGCAGCTTTTCCCGATTCTCACGTGTTGGATCATCAAGAGATAAACGGCGTTTCTTGATAAAAGTGAATTTCGGGTTAAACCTCTCGTAAATCAGATTTCTGAGTTCCTCATCTATGACTTCAGCATTCAAGCCTTCTAGGAAATCTAGATTTAATCCCTCGTAATATCCTTGTTCCTTTTTTGATTGGCTTCTGTAGACAATGAATTCAGGCCGAAAATCTGATTCCAGGATTTCTGAGAGTTCGTTTCTTAGATTTTTCATTCTCGATTTAACATAACTTTTTAAATCATCTTGGTCAGTAAATTCGTTCTCCATTAAAACAAATATCGCGCCAAATCCAAATTTTTTATCAACTAAGAGAAGGTCCGGAAGCGAACCATCGCCAGAATTCACAACCGTGATTCCAGCATCCGAAATCTTCTTGTAAAGGGAGTCAATCACCACATCATGGCGTGCCATTTATTTTCTCACCACTTGGGGCAGGTCTTCAAGCATATGGATATCCTGCCATGGTTTACCATTTTTAGTATCTTTCGTTTGAGGATCAGCTTGATTTTGTTAGGATTTGGAAACTCTTTAGCTGAGGAGAACTTCTATACTCGCTAAGCTCCAAAGATCTCTTTGTCTTTTTTAGCAAACTTTGTAGGGCACGAAGTGATTGTAAATTCACTACCCTTTGTGGCTATTGAACCATTTTTCCTAGCCTTGATAAAACCTGCATTGGAATACTCAAATAAATCAACATGGCATAATCTTAAGTACGAATGGTCTACGTACGAATAGACAACCCATACAATCGTTTTATCGCCACATCTCCAACAAATGCGTTCTGTTCCCGAAAAGGAATCAACCCAGATGCCAAAAGGGTAACTAGGTGAAGGTTCGTGTATATACACACGATCTAAGTCATAGTCATTTGGGGCCACGGAATACCACTTCTCTACATCTTCCAATTCATCATCTCAGCAAACTCCATGACATCCCATTGAAAGCCGTTTGCTCTCCCCCAGGGAAAGTCTTTTCCATCTAGGGTGCTTATGTCCAGAGTTCGAAGGTAGAACTTTCCTTTATGTTCAGTCAGATTAGAAAGTC
>JACCDK011275639.1_pt1 | contig 11520 bp, 10 predicted proteins | sample 7445871 | NCBI WGS metagenome assembly JACCDK01 (sample SAMN15323436, study PRJNA562643) | freshwater metagenome | isolation source: river surface water | place: USA:Blue River Watershed | collected 2017-08-15
AGAGATCTTGTAAGGGTAGTGAGTAGTTACTCACAATAACCGTGAACCCCACAAAGACAGAAAGAAGAAACTCTTGAAATTTACCGGTTTCTACGAGTTGAGAAACTGAAACAAGTAGAACCATCAGGATAATTGCCAAATATTTCGCTAATGAATCACTTGGGCGCGGCAAGAATATAACAACAATGACCAGCGGAGTTAAGAACCTAATATGCGCTTCCCGAAGTACTCTTGCAATGATGAAAGGTAGCGCGACTATGAGATCCAACAAATGCAAATATGGAAATGAAAGAGCAACCAAAGGTGTTAACGCGAAAGTCCGCACGCTACTTCCAGTTGAGATTGAGCCGAATATTAAGATAAGACTAATTACAAAGAGTGCAACCCCTAGAATCCTGGCGCTGTCATAGCCAAGAATATTTGCTTCGTAAGCGAGAGTACTAAGTCCAAGCGATTCAAATCCGACTATATTCTCCGCGCCCTGCGTGAAAATGAACTTAATCCAATCTAAGTATTCAAAGCGAAATACAAGAACATTTAGAGCCAGTATTGCACTGAGTGCGAGCGATGAACGAAGGCCAAATACTCTTCTGTGAACCCACAAATAATAAATCAGAAAACCAAGGATAAGATTTGGTTTTAACTCAAATGAAATAAATATTGGAAAAAGAAGTAAAAGAACTCGAACACTTGATCCTGAATTCTGCGCAAAGTAAATACTCAAGGAGGTAACACCAAGGACAAAACCAGTAACTTGATTATTGACTACCATCTCCCGTACAGGCGCACTAATTAATAACATTGCCGTGATTACGAGTGCATACTTTTCAAGAGCTAGAATCCTTAGCACTAGGAAGAAAAAGATCGAAACTCCCAAAATGTTGACGATATTCCACATAATAGGGAGTTGCTCTATATGAAGGATTACGCCGGCGAAATACAAGAATTTTGTCCCCGTCGGAGCTGAAAATAATGGAGAGCTACCATCATATGGATTCAACCCATGAATTAACTTGTCACCACCACCTAAGTAAATTGAAGTGTCAGCCAAAGAATGTGACACCCAGTGAATTAAAGATGCGAAACTGAGAAGATAAATCAGAAATTGCACCCTCTGAGAAATCTCAGGAATCCAAATCCTTGATAGCATGGTGACAGTCTATTTGGGCAGGCTCAAAGAGCATGCAATTCAGCGCGAAAGGTTAACTAATGAGAATTCTGGTAACTGGCGGAGCAGGGTTCCTTGGTTCACATTTGTGCGGGAGGCTTTTAGAGGATGGCCATGAGGTTATAGCCATGGACAATATGTACACAGGGTCCCGAACCAAGGTCTCATCCCTTTTAGGAAACCCAAATTTTGAGTTGATTCGCCAAGATGTAACAGAACCACTTAATTTTGAAGTTGATGGAATCATGAATCTTGCATGTCCGGCATCACCTGTCCATTATCAAAAGTTTCCTGTTCAAACAATCAAGACAAGTGTCCTAGGCGCCATAAATGTCTTGGACTTAGCAAACCGATTGAAGGTACCTGTCTTTCAAGCTTCGACAAGTGAGGTTTATGGGGATCCAACAATCTCGCCTCAAGTTGAGGAATATTGGGGAAATGTAAATCCCATTGGAATCAGGGCTTGCTACGATGAAGGAAAAAGGTCTGCGGAGACACTATTTTTCGATTTTCATCGCCAATTTGGCACGCAAATTAAGGTGGCCCGCATATTTAATACTTACGGACCTCGAATGAGTTTCAATGACGGACGCGTTGTAAGCAATTTCATTGTTCAAGCTCTAAAAAATGAGCCAATCTCAATTTACGGAAACGGTAGCCAAACCAGATCATTCTGCTATGTCTCAGATCTGATTGATGGATTCATGAAATTGATGTTTTCTGATGAAAAAGTTACAGGCCCAATTAATTTGGGAAATCCGAGGGAATTCACAATGCTTGAACTAGCGGAAAAAGTTATCTCAGTGACGAATTCAAGTTCAAAGATTGAATTCCACGAGCTCCCACAAGATGACCCAAAACAGCGGAAACCAGATATCAGTAAGGCGAATTCAATTCTTAACTGGAACCCAACGGTTGAACTTGAGAAAGGCTTGGAGTTAACGGTATCTGAATTTATAACCAGAGTATAAAAATTCACTCTGCAGGAAGTCTTGGAATATCTTATTTAACTGGGCTTTTGCATTAAAGGTAGCTGAAATCAAGAACCCAAGAAAGTAACTTCGTTCGCCAGCAAATATCACTCGAAGGTAGAAAAGAACTTACTAGAGACACTTGAATCCTTAGACTTCAATTCAGTGAAATTTGAGATCGATAATCACCTAGGTCTTTAATTGAAATAATGGATAAGTTGTCAAGCATTATTCCGAGCTTTTAGTCGTTTTTAGCAATAGCTCTTGGGAATTCAGTCCGAAGGAAGAGATAAACGCTTTGTGGAACCCTGCTTTAATGCCAGGAGGAAATTGACACACCAGGATAACAAGCAGTACATCCCGATATTCGAATAATCATAAATAGCGTTGTTGGACAGAAGTAACACTGTCTGTTTGATTAATCACTGACTTTCGAAAACGATACATCCTAAAGGTGCGTACATCGCCGAGGGTCATAAACATTCCATCTGCGCTTGTAAATGCCGGTGTATTCATAAGCTGGGCCGCCTGGGCAAATTTTCTTGAAACGATATAGGCCTGACCGCCAGCCCTAACGTTGTTGGGGATAATTCTCCAAGCTAATCCCCTTTGTTCTGAAATCAATAGTCGGCTACCGAATCTGTTGCCAATCAATGACGATAAGCCCGTAAATCTAAGCAATATTTTAAGAAAGGCGTCTTGAAAATTACATAGCTTCAAATGCACTCGATCAACATGTCCAGTTTTCAAGAACCCCAATTGAAAAAAATCTGGATTTGTACTTAGAGCTAAATTAAGTAATTCAAGACTCCAGGACTTGGTAATCAAGAAGTCATCTTCGAGGATCAATGCATAATTATCGTCAGATTCAAGAAAAGATAACATCGCTTTCTGATGAGATTTCCAGGTGGCTGCAACTCCGGGGGCAACGAAACAATCGGCAGAGGTTAGAGAATTCGTCTTTGTAGCCTCAACCCTACGAATCGGAATTTTCAACAACACTTCCTGAATCTTTGCCGAATTCCAGCGGTCGACTCTGCTATCAAGGTTTATCACATAAGCATGCACGGCCCAATTATGTCGTAGAATTAAGTATGTTTGTCACCTGGATGCTGCGAAAAATCAAGAAATCGATTAAAGCCATAATATTAGCTATTTCTAGGCGTGTGATTTCCTTGCGTTATCTCTATACCAAACCAAATTCTGCTTCAGATGCGTCTTTTGAGGCAAATCTACTAGTTGTAAAAAAAGCCATTTATGCGCGAATTGCAAAAGTATGTGTTGAAAGTTTCCTTCACTATAACCCAAAATCGTTTGTAATAATTCATGTAGATAACGAAACGAAAGAGGAAGTTTGCAAGAAACTGAGACGATTAATTAAACGAGGAAATGTTGAAGTTAGACTAACTGAACACCAGGAACAGTCTTGGCAAGACTCCAAACTAGACCTAATCCTTTCTCTTTCGGATTCGAAGAAGTTTTTTATGGACGCTGATTTAAAGTGGAATGGGCCAATCCCTCGAATATCCGATACCACCTTATTTGTCGATGAATTCAAGTTTCTAGAAAATCCTTTTTACGCACCATTTTTTAGGTGCGCATGGTTTTCCGAATATTCAGAAGCTAGTATGAAAAATACGTCATTCTTTTATTGGGGTGGTTACACCCCTACATCGCAGGACAAGTCGGAAATTGAGCGGGTAATGGATAAAATTATTGAGTTAACATCTGATACCAAACACGATCCGGACTTCAATCAAAGCACGCTTAGAATTAGTGAACAGATTGCTTTAAGCCTACTCGTTGAAAAAACTGGCAAGCGAGTCGGGTTCTTAAAAAAATCTGATGGATATAAAGATGGATCTTTTGTTGAGTCTAGCTACTTTGGGGCCACCGGCGCATCATTTTAGCTAATCGACAAATTTCGTGATTAGACCTTGCCAGTGTGGCATCCATAAAGCTTCAAGAGCGTGCGGATCAAAATCTTCTGGTACATGATTGGTAAGCAAGCGCTCAATCTCAGATTTCTCCCAACTGTCAATCGAGAGAACTTGCGGGAACATAGTCTCAAGTGATCTCCACCAATTATCTCGTTCCAGAATTGGTGTGAGGCCTCTATACAGAGCCTCCCAGAGCCTGTGAGTATCTACACCATTGCCTCTCACGGCGGCGATAAATCCATATTCTCTGGATACTCTCGAATAATTTCTCGGTGAGAGACGCTCAGTAAGCAAATCCCAATTTGAGTCAACTTGGCTAAATCTTGCAATTACTGTTTCACGTATCGGATGAGTTGGACTTAACGGACCGAAGAGAATCTTTGCTGGCCTCCCAATGGAGCTTTTTTTGTATCGAAAATACTTTGGATTCCCATTGACACCAAGCCGGAAATTCTCCAACCCAATTGGGAGGGTAAATACGAACTTATTGTCCGAAATAAAGGAATTTTGAAGAAATAGTGCTCTCACTGATTCAGGAACGTTCTTCGGAAATTCGTGAAATTCATGATCGCTATTACCTGAGATGATGACTTTTGCTGTTAATTTTCCAGAATATAAGTTGAGAAACTCCTGCAACTCGTGACTTCGGCAAAAAATGATCTTGGCATTTTCAGGCGAGCTCAAATTATTTTTATCTCGCCACCTTGGGGGCTTGTATACATAATCAGATAGATCTGCAAATGCATCACAGGAAAGAAAAGGAGAGGAATTCCGCCTCCACTTGACAATTCGATTGTAATAGATGAATGCAACCTTCACTCGGGAGGGCCGTTGAGTTGTCATGGCAACAGATTGTAGTCAGATTCATCTATTTAAAAGAATTAGTAATACAATGAGGCGTGCTAATTTCTGTTGAAGTGCTTAAGAAATATTGGGGTGTAAACCCGAAATCAATCGTTCATGTAGGAGCTCATAATGCCGAAGAGCTTGAAGCGTATGCGCTTGCAGGTTGGGGTCCGGTAACATGGATTGAAGCACAACCCCAAAAAATTCATAATTTGCTACAAAGGGTCCCATCGAGCCATACCGTTATTGAAGCAGCCGTTTGGGATGTTAATGATGTTGAATTAAATTTGAACGTTATGACTAATACGGAGTCAACTTCTCTCCTAAAACTAGGCACTCATGCAACTGAGCACCCAACTGTAACTTTGAGTCACACAATTGAAGTCAAGACTAAGACACTCAAAACACTTCTCAAAGATTCCACACCTCCAGAGTTGCTTGCTTTGGATATTCAAGGAGTAGAGCTGCGCGCCATAAAGGGGTACGAATCCAGGATTTCTGAAGTTAAGTGGATCTATTGTGAGGTCAACAAAGATGAACTATACGAAGGTTGTTGCCTAATTAAAGACTTAGATTCCTACTTACTCAAGTATGGATTCAAACGTTCAGTGACTCGCTGGACATTACACAACTGGGGAGATGCACTGTACGAAAATGAGAATTTGGTGCAGACGTCAATTCGCGCACCAAGAATTCGGCGTGTTGCACTTTATATGGCCTGGGCCATTCGATTGGAGCAGTCAAGGATTAAGAATTTACTTCGAAAGACGATTAAGTAATACAGATTTAATTCTATCCATTTTCAATCTGAGACGAACTCGTTGAACTTGCAAAATAAAATACTGTTGAGGATTTAGATTTATGGCTTCATCGGTATTAGCGTAATTTTGAATAAACACTTTCATTAAAATAATTTTATTTCGCAATCCGACGACATAATTGGCGTGAAAGATGAACGGCTTAGGGGAAGGTAAACCAGGAAACTTAGATTGGTTTGCGTATAACTTCAACATTCGTCCCACAGGAAAAGTAGTTTGTGGCAATTCCAAAATTGAACCAGGAAAATTATTCTCAATAAAGTACTGCGTGACAATGTCATCGTCACCAATTCTTCCATATTCGCGCGCATGAACAGAGTGGCGCTTTTTGCAGTCAGCCAGAACCTTCGTTGATGTCAGTGAGTTTCTAATTGCAACAAATCCCATACACAACTTTGGCTGTGAAGGTAGATCCGTGAAGCTTTGAATTTGAATGTGGACTTGCTCCCGATTATCGAAGACATTAATGATTTCAGGTATTGGATTCATGTTCCAATAAACATCGGTGTCTGAATAAATCACATAGTCATAGCCGAGCTGTAAAGCTCTCTCAAGTAACTGCCACTTCAACTGCACTATTCTGTAAAATTCATCTTGGGAAAAATCGCTGTAACCGCCTGTCAAACTATCAAGACCTAAAATTGAACTATTATCAAGCAGGAGAGGTTGAACCACTACATCCGGACGCAAGACTGGCAGATCGCTTTCGTCTAAAAAGCCAAGCAATATTTCGGCACGTGTTCGATCGTAAGCGCTGGTGATCGATATCTTGGGAAGAACTTCCATCCTGTTTATGACTAAGAAACAAACAGCGATACGAGGACTCATAAAAAACCTCACATAATCGTTAAATGAATGTCAGAACAACTGATAGCTCAATATACTCTAAGTACATGGAGCTAACGGAGGATAACCAGGCGCTGATTAGCGCCATAATTCCAATCGCCAGCTTCCCAAATGGCCTAAAGCAAATAACTAGTTGGATATCGGACCCGAATCTTTCAGATTTTGAAGTCATACTCGTTGTAGATTCATCTTCAAAAGACTTAAGTTTTCAAATTGATATGATTGCGAAAAATCTTCGGCATACGAAAAAAGTTTCAATTTTAAAATCTACTTCGAGAAATCCTGGGGGAAGCAGAAACCTTGGTCTAAAAGCTGCCACCGGATCGTGGATAACTTTTTGGGATTGTGACGATGTGCCAAACCCTACAAAATACCTAGAAATGGTAAAACAAGCACAGATTCAAGGTGCGGATGTGGCATTAGGAGCATTCAGCGTGAATACTGAGGAAGGAGAAAAACTTCACTTTATCGAGAGTGATAGCAGGAAAGACATCTTGCAAAGCGTTGCCCTAAACCCAGGGCTTTGGAGATTCGCATTCAGAAAAGAACTGGCCAAGAATTCCACATTCCCAGAGCTAAGAATGGCTGAAGATCAAATGTATCTAGCAGCTGTCTTGTCAAAATCAAGAAAAATCATGGCGAACAACGAACACGTATATGGCTATTGGTTATATAAAAGTGGGCAATTGACAAAAAATAAAGGCGCTCTAGCCGACCTACAGATAGCAATTAGGCATTTTGAGAAAATTTACCTTGAGAATGCGTGTCCAGAATTTCTAATCATTCTCGTTAGATTGAGCTTAACTTCACTGAAGAAGGGTAATTTACGAAGCAAGCAAAGTTCATTAAAAACTCTTATCAAAATCACATTGTTTGATTTGTATAGAATCCCTCTGATCGCTCGAACGATTGTGAAAATATTGGGATCGAAATGACCAAAAACCTAAAGATTTTTCTTACCGGCGGTTTAGGAAATCAGCTATTTCAATTGGCAGCTGGTTTGTATTATGCGAATGGTAGAAAAATAGAACTAGACCTTGAAACAGCAAATCCGAGGAGAAGTTCTACAGGAGAGGTGGAACTTCTTACTCTAAATTTACCTAAAGAAATAGAATTACAGAAAAGGAATAGGGGTAAATTAGCCCAAAAGATATTTGGATACAATCTTCGATCAGGATATTCTCCTAGAAGATATGAAAAGAACTTATTTTTTAGAAGTCTTAAGAAACTTATCAGCTCCATTGCCCTAATGCTGATCCTTGGAAAACGATTTAAGATCAGCGTTTCGGGCGACCTTGGAAATGATCCCGAGATTAGATCCAAAGTTTCAAATGAAATATTAATTGGATACTTTCAAACATATATTGTCGCAAAAGAAATTCTGAAGATCAAGGATTCACTTTTCAGAGATCTGCGGAAAGAAAAAATCTTAGAGTATCGTAACCAAGCGAACCATGAAATTCCTCTTCTCGTACATGTGCGCCTGGGTGATTATCAAGGTGAAGATCAATTAGGAATACTTCATTCCGATTATTATGAAACGGCAATCGAGTCTCTTTGGGCGAATGGAACTTATAAAAAAATATGGTTATTTAGCGATCAGCCCGAAGACGCTATTTCTAGAATTCCTGAGAAGTATAGAGAGGTCACTAGAGTAATTTCTTCAGAAGGGTTCGAATCAGCTGAAACATTGATAATTATGTCAATGTGCCACGGATACATAATTGCGAATTCAAGTTTCTCTTGGTGGGGAGCATTCTTGAGAGAAAACCAAAAAGCACCAGTAATTGCCCCTCAACCCTGGTTCATTTCACTCGGAGAGCCCTCGCAGTTGGTCCCTAACCAATGGACAAGAGTCCAAGGTTTTCTTTAGGGAAAATTTCTACGCCGGTTTGTATAACTCTTTAAATAAAAAAATTTGCAATATAACATTCTGCAAAATAGCTGCCAAGATCAAAAATCGTGCTCTCTGCTTCTCGTGAAATCTAAGCAGAATAAGAAACACCACATTCAAAATAACTGGAAGATAATGCCTAGAGAATAACGAAAGATACTCACTAGATACCAATAAATCATTTTGAGACCAGCCACTATTCGCGAATACATAAAGACTAGAAACGACTGTAGCAAACGACAGTGCAATCGAAAGTGCAAGAATCGACGTTTTCCCATTCGCTCTAGATTTGATTAAAAAGTAGATAGTTATTCCTGTAGCAAAAAGAAAGTAAAAAGAAATCAAGAATGAAAATTGCAAATACTTAGATGTCGCGAAAACTAGTAGAGTGGGAATTGATGTGTTAATAGCAAAGAAATGGGCACAAATAGTGAGAAGATAATTTAAAAGGGATTGATAATCCAAGTTGAGGTCAAGGCTGCGCCCGGAATAACGTCCAATTAAAAACATTAACAAAATAGGAATCGATAGGCTTAGTAACTTCTTACGCAATCGGGACTCAACGAAAATTGAAATTAAAATTAGGGCAATAATCGAAATAAGAATTTGCGGCTTAGCTGACGCTATGACGAAAATCAGCATAACGAAGAAAAGTCGGGCATCCAGCTGAACTTTCATCGCTATCACGTTCGTGAGAACTACAAATAAAGGGACATAAGCCCAATAAGACAGATTGTGGAGCAGTAATAGATCGAACGATGGGAAAGTACATAGAATTCCGGCAGTAATAACTTGAGATTGACGATTTATTACTTTGCTAAAAGCTAAAATCGAAATTGATGCTGAGATAAACAACAAAACGGCAATATGCCAAATAAGAAAATTTGAAGTTGAAAAAGGAGTCAGAACATACGATAACCCTCGAATAAATGGGGTTGGATACCCTGAATCAAATTCTGCAAGTGTTCTAAGTAAGCTATGGCTAGCTGCGAAGTCTCTCCAACCAATTTCGTCCTGCCATCCCATGGTAATTCCTGATTGCCAGGACAGAGTGAATTTATAGAAAAAACTCACAACAAAAATCAAAATGAACGTATTTTTATTCGATTCTCCAAAACGCTGAATAATACGATCAACCATGGATAGAACTATAACTTACTGAGTAAATGGCTATAAATATGTAGAATTAAGTATGCGAAAACGTCCCTGGCCAATAGATCTTGACTCCTATTCAACTCGGATAGGCGAAAACATTCTTATGGTGCAAGGGCCTGGCGGAAACACATCTTATAAAGATGGTGAAGTTATGTGGGTAAAAGCCAGTGGGACCCTTCTTGCAGATGCTAACGACAAGGAGATATTCACTGCGGTAGATCAAAACACTGGAGATCCTATTTGGAATGACAAGAATCTTAGGCCTTCAATTGAAAAAGATTTCCACCTGTTGATTCCATCAGCATTTGTAATTCACACTCATTCATTTAGAGCGATTTCCATGGCTATTGAAAGTGGATTCGGGTCTAAAGCCAGCGATTATCCTGAAATTGCGTTTATTCCATACGCAAGGCCTGGTGCAGAACTTTGTATCTCGCTCAGCAAATTACTAGATTTCAACAAACATAAAGCTGCGATTCTACAAAACCATGGGTTCCTGACTTGGGGTGGCACAATGGAAGAGGCCTACGCTGTTCTAATGGATTTTGAATCGGAACCACCCGTCATAAACCTTGACGAAGAGCTCGGTAGTGTCGTCGATAGCCCCCTTGATCACCCAAAAGCGATCACTCCCGACTATGCGGTTTTTCTGTCAACCTGTTCAGAAGAGGAAATACTTGCCTTTACCGAGGGCAACTCGTGGAAAAAGCAAATGTATCTGATTGCGCGTGCAGCGGCTAAACAAGCGGCTTTAGATTCGAGCGTTCGATATCTAACCACGGAAGAAACCTATTCACTCCAAAATTGGGAGTCAGAAAAGTTTAGATTTGCGAACAATAAATGATGTACCAAGTAGTGATTCCAATGACTGGCGTTGGTCAGAGATTTGTAGATGCTGGCTACCAGGAACTAAAGCCCCTGATCCGAATAGCAGAGAAAACCATTATTGAACACGTTTTAAACATGTTTAAGACAGCAGATAAGGTTGTATGCGTCGTCAGTGAAAACCATGCGCAAAGAAATAACCTTATTTCCGAAATTCTGAGACTTCGTCCAGACGCGCTTATAAAACAGATATCCGCACACAAATTAGGTCCGGGGCACGCAATTTTAGAAGCACAGGAATTAATTGAACAAAGTCTGCCAACCCTAGTCTCCTATTGTGACTGGGCTGGAGAGTGGAATATTCAAGACATGCTCAATCAGCTGACTAAATACTCAGGCTCCATTCTAACCTACACGGGCTTTCACCCTCATATGATGCGGAGCACCAAGTTCGCATATGTAAGAAAGTCAGGAGATCTGGTTATTGATATACAAGAGAAAGAATCGTATACAGATTCACCCATGGATGAAGAGGCTAGTTCTGGTTGTTATGGTTTTGCAACCGGAGCCCTTCTTATTGATGAGCTGAAAACACAAATTGCTAGAAATGAAAACCTGAACGGAGAGTATTACATTTCTTTAACATATAAGAATATGTTGCGAAACAACAAACACGTCGGAACAGTACCAATGAAGAAGTTTTATCAATGGGGGACGCCTGAAGATGTTCAAGATTGGGAATACTGGAATAAAGCTGTAACTACTTTACCAGGTTCAATTAAAAAAAGCATTGCTTCTCATAACATAATTCTCGCCGCCGGGAAAGGAACAAGAATCGCAAAGATTGCGAATGAATCTAAACCAAACTTAAAAATTGCGGGCCAGCATCTTTGGGAGTACTCATCTCCTTCAGGTATTACTTTTGAAAGCACTAAGGTGATCACCCGTGAAGAAATTGGGTTGGTTCCGCGTAAAGATGTTGAAGTGATTACTATCCCAATGGTGACTGAAGGACAGGCAATTACGGCCAAAATCGGAATCGAAAGTATTGATGAAC
>JACCDK010112467.1_pt1 | contig 11516 bp, 12 predicted proteins | sample 7445871 | NCBI WGS metagenome assembly JACCDK01 (sample SAMN15323436, study PRJNA562643) | freshwater metagenome | isolation source: river surface water | place: USA:Blue River Watershed | collected 2017-08-15
CACATGGGCGCTTATAGCTCCAAAATCGGCCCCATCATCACTGCCCACCCCGCTTGGCACATCGGCCGCGAGGACAAAGTCCGCCTGATGCCGCAAGCGGGCAAGCTGATCTGCAAGCCCTGCGTCCAATGTCCTATCGAGGCCTGTCCCAAAAACCGCGTCCAGCAGCACGGGGGCGGGGGCGGCTCTGTCGAGTGGCTCAACACAACCCGGCCATCCGGCGCGCGCACGACGCGCCACATCTGTTTTGGGCTCCCCAAATGCCGCAACACGCACGTCAAGACCGCGTTCTTTCAAGATGGAGGCTGCAACATAACCATCGCCGCCATTATTGCCGGGGCCGCACAGGATGAGGGTCGGCTGCCCCCCACCAAAGCGCCAGACCGCCTCTGCTATGGCCGCGCCGGCGCGCGCCATCAGCGCATCGACAGACACACCGCTGGCCATGGTCGCGGCTTCGGCGGCCTGCATCTCAGCAGCCGTAAGGATAAATCCGGTCAGGGAAGGCATCATGTTTTGCGCTTACGCCAAGATGCAGCCGGGGGAAACGGCGTTGCGCTTAACCCCGTCTGCACATGGGCGCTTAAATATCGGCGTAGATGTGGCGCTCGCCCGCGGCACCGGGGTGCGTGACCGCCCCTTGATAGGCCGGCCCCACATTTTGCGCATAACGCCAGAGCGCGCCCGACCCATAATCATTCTGACGCGGCGTCCAGGCCTTTTTACGGGCCTCCAGCACGGACGCATCCACCAACAGGTCGATGCTGCCCTTTTCGGCATCAATCTCAATGATGTCGCCATTTTCGACCAGCGCAATTGGGCCACACTCGGCGGCTTCCGGCCCGACATGGCCGATGCAGAAGCCGCGCGTTGCGCCCGAGAAGCGACCATCGGTGATGAGGGCAACTTTTTCCCCCATACCAAGGCCATAAAGCGCCGCTGTGGTGGAGAGCATTTCGCGCATGCCGGGGCCACCCTTTGGCCCTTCATAGCGAATGACGATCACCGAGCCTTCGACAATTTGACGTGCTTCAACAGCGGCAAAGGCATCTTCTTCGCAATCAAAGACAATGGCTGGCCCCTTAAACTGAAGCCGCGCCATGCCCGCGACTTTCACAATCGCGCCCTTGGGGGCCAGGCAGCCGCGCAGGCCGCCAACGCCCCCCGTTGGGGAGAGCGGCTTGGTTGCGGGATAAATGACCTTTTGATCCGGGTTCCAGGTGATCTCATCGATATTCTCACCCAAGGTTTTGCCCGTCACGGTCATGCAATCTCCATGGAGGAAGCCTTCGGCCAGCAAGGACTTCATCAGCATATAGACGCCACCAGCTTCATACATGTCCTTGGCGACATAATTCCCGCCCGGCTTGAGATCGGCCATATAGGGCGTGGTCTTGAAGATTTCGGCGACGTCGAACAGGTCAAAGGCGATCCCCGCCTCATGCGCCATCGCGGGCAGATGCAGGGCCGCATTGGTCGAACCGCCTGTGGCAGCGACAATGCGGGCCGCATTCACAAACGCGTCCCGCGTACAAATGTCACGCGGACGCAAATTGCGGGCGAGCAATTCCATCACCTGCGTGCCAGCGGCATGGGCGATTTGATCGCGCGTCGAATAGGGCGCGGGGGCCATGTTGGAATTGGGGAGCGACAGGCCAATGGCCTCTGCGACACAGGCCATGGTATTTGCTGTATATTGGCCGCCACAGGCCCCATGACCCGGGCAGGCTGCCTTTTCCAAGGCTTCCACATCAGAGATCGGGCAGGCCCCGGCCGCATATTTGCCCACAATTTCAAACACATCGACAACCGTGACGTCGCGATCTTGGTAGCGACCCGGCAAAATCGACCCGCCATAGACGAAAATGGAGGGTACGTTCAGACGCAGCATCGCCATCATCATGCCGGGTAGCGACTTATCGCATCCAGCAAAACCCACCAGCGCGTCATAGCAATGGCCGCGCACGGACACTTCGACGGAATCGGCAATCACCTCGCGGCTGACGAGCGAGGATTTCATCCCCTGATGACCCATGGCAATGCCATCGGTAACAGTGATCGTGTTGAAGCGGCGCGACAGGCCACCGGCCTCATCCACGCCACGCCGCGCGACATCGGCTTGATGGTCGAGCGCGGTATTGCAAGGCGCAGAGTCATTCCCGGCCGAGACAACGCCGACAAAGGGGCGGGCAATCTGCTCTTCCTTCAGGCCCATCGCATAATAATAGCTGCGGTGCGGCGCGCGCTCCGGCCCTACGGACACATGGCGGCTGGGGAGCTTCGACTTATCAAATTGGTGCGTCATGGGGCGGCCTCGACAACAAAAAAGGGTGTGGACAGGAAACAGAGTTCATCTGCTCCCTAATCCCACTCAAAGCCTCTGCAAAGCCGCCAAATGCAGAGAATTGCAACAACAGGCGCTTAACGCTTGGCTTTGCGGCCGAGACCGATCCGCTTGGCCGTTGTGCTGCGCTGCTCCGCCAAGGCGGGCGCATTCATCGGATAATCAGCAGGCAAGCCCCATTTGTGGCGATATTGTTCTGGCGTCATACCATATTGCGTCTTGAGATAGCGCTTCAACATGCGCAGCTTTTTTCCATCCTCAAGACAGATAATATAGTCGCGCTTCACCGAGGATTTGATCGGCACTGCGGGTTCTGCAGGTGGGGTGGGGATCTCTTTTTGACCGTCCAGTTCAAGCAGCGTCGTGTAAACGTCGCGCAGGAAACCAGGCACATCCGCAATCGCAACAGAGTTATTGCCAACATGTGCGGTCACGACGTCGACCGCATATCCAAGGAGGGACTCTTCAAAATTTTCCATTTGCGTTTCTTTCTGCCACTTTTGGTTAGTAAACATACTCTCACGATTAGATCACTTAGAGTTTTCTTGCCAATGTAACAAGAAACTTACTTGCATTTATATCAATCGACTTCCGCTTTAATTCCATATTCTGTCGATATTCTCGTGCACGATAACGATCAAAAAGCCTATTTGTTCAGGTGATCTGAAGGGATTTTCCATAAATAATCATTATCTGTGCCTCATTATTGTATGCATCCGACTGGGAAACAGATTTTCAGAAAACCCTATTGCAGCAGTCGTTATCCAACGCGGCCGCTCTGTGTAGCGAATAGAAGGTTTTCGCTCCTGAACAGGCTCTTGAACAAGCCATACCAATCCGCGATTCGGACCAAACAACCTTCCCTATCCTAAAAGACAAAGGCGTTTTTGGCGCTCTTCAGACAATTTTTGTTGAAACGCGCCGATGTGGCACAAATACTATATGGTCATTTTGTCAATTTAGGCCGAGCCTCTCCGACCAGCGGCAGAGTTCCTTGCGATCTTTGCCGTGAAATAGGGGAGGGGGCTCCCAAAGTGAGAGCTCTCCGACAAGAGAGAACCGTCAATTTTCGGTTTTTGTTTTAGGAGGATGCCATGGATATCATTAGTCCATTCCAGTATTCACTGGTCTATAATGCTTTTTCGTTTACATTTGCCACAATGGCCGCAGCGACCTTGTTCCTGTGGCTCGGTCGATCGCAAGTGTCAGAGAATTACAAGACAGCCGTGACCATTTCCGGCCTTGTCTGTGCAATTGCCGCTTACCACTATTTTCGGATTTTTGAGAGCTGGGAATCGGCTTATGAAATGAAGGACGGCGTCTTGGTCGCAACAGGCTATGCGTTTAACGACGCCTATCGCTACGTTGATTGGCTGTTGACTGTGCCTCTGCTCTTGATTGAGCTGGTGCTTGTGATGCGTTTGAGCAGAGAAGAAACCGTCAGCAAGACAACCAAATTGGGCTTTGCTGCCGCTTTGATGATTGTGCTCGGCTATCCGGGTGAAATTGCAAGCGACATTCCGACCCGCGCCTTGTGGGGCACATTGTCCGCCATTCCGTTCCTATATATCATTTGGGAATTGTTCAGCGGCTTGGGTGCGTCGATCGAACGTCAGCCCGAAAATGTCCGTGAACTGGTCAAAAAGGCACGTTTGCTGACCTTTGCCTCCTGGGGCTTCTACCCGATCGTCTATATGGCGCCCTATGCCAATATCTCGGGCGCAGATGCCGAAACGGCCATTCAGATCGGCTATACCATTGCGGATCTGGTCGCGAAGGCCGCCGTTGGTGTGCTGATTTGGGTCATCGCTGTCCGCAAATCAGAAGCGGAAACGGCGAAAGCCAAGTAAGCATAGCTCTGTTCGAATGGTCCTTGTGACACGAACACAGCAGAATAGAGGCACCGGCACACGTCAAGGACGCGTGCCGGTGCCTTATTTTTTCTGGCCAGCCTGCCTGTCGCTCTTACTGTGCCACGCTTTTGCCATACCCCTTGATACCAACATCGCGCTTGCCTTGGCGGCTGGCCTGATGCTGGCTGGTGGCCTGCCCCATGGGGCCTTTGACATTGCCCTCGCCAGCCGCGCCCTAAGATTGAACCGCGCCTCTGCCTTTGGCCTTTTCGGCGCTTATATTCTGGTTGCCGCCATCATGCTCTTGCTCTGGGCGACCGCGCCGATTGTCGCGCTTTCGCTCTTCCTTGGCCTTGCGGCGCTTCATTTTGGTGAAGATTGGCGCATGCTAGACGCAGGGTTGCTGCGGGCAATGGCTGGAGCATCGATTATCTGCATTCCGGCCTTTGCTCATCCCCAAGCCGTGACAGCTCTATTCCTTGCCATGGCGGGGGAGCATGCGGAATGGGTTTGCCGTGTCGCCATGGCCTTCACGCCGGTTGCCGTTCTGGTGACAGCCGTGGGCATGGGATTGGCCGCCCGTTCAGGCAATGCTGGCTGGTCCTTGGCGCAGGGCGCATCCCTCGCCTGTCTCGCGCTTTTCCCGCCGCAAATTGGCTTTTTGCTCTATTTTGTTTTCCTGCACTCTCCGCTGCACATGCGCGGCCTGTCGCAGATGCTGCCAGGCTGGTCGATCCCGACCCTTTGGTCTTATGGCACGTTGATCTGCTTCGCTTGTATTGCTGCTGCGGCGCTCTTCGCGCCGGGGCTATTTTCTGGCCAGTCATTGGCCATGTCGGCGGATGCCTTTCGATTATTATCCGTCGTCGCCGCGCCGCATCTTCTCCTGACACTCTTTGTAGAAAGCCAAACTGCCGGGCAAAGATGACTTTATAAGCTGGAACATTGTCAGTTTTTATGTGTTTAGGCATTTTGACCGAGTTTAAAATGACATCCCCAGCCAGCCCCCCCCTAGATTAATGCCTAGCCATCACAAAAAAGCACGACCCCGAGCAGATAAAGAGCTTTGGGCTTTTGAGAGAGAACGTGGCCCTTTTGTTGAGGCAGTCGAACATACCCGCATGGCAATGCTCTTTGCCGACGCCCAAACGCACAACAGCCCAATTATTTTTGTCAATGACAGCTTTCTGGATCTGACCGGCTATTGTCGCGATGAGGTGATGGGCCGCAGCCTCAACTTTATCCTGTCATCGCATGCGGATGATCACATGTTGCTAGAGATGCAACGGGCGCTTGCCGGGGAAGTGATCAGCGGCGCAGAACTTCTCTGCACGAAAAAGTCGGGCGCGAAATTCTGGGCATCTTTCTTTATCAATCCGCTTCGTGACAAGGATGGCAAAGCTGTTCAATATTTTGCCTCCTTTATTGATCTCACGGATCATAAGGAAGAGCAGACCCGCCTTCGGATGTTGGTTGATGAATTGAACCACAGGGTGAAAAACACGCTGGCGACGGTGCAGTTAATTGTTTCGCACGCGATGCAAAGCACGTCCTATGCGCCGGTGCGGGACGCGATAGAGGCCCGCTTGTCGGCCCTTTCCCGGTCGCATGATCTGCTGACACGCGGGCAATGGAAAAAGTCAGATTTGCGGGATGTCATTCTAGCGGCATTGGCGCCTTTTGGGATTGAGAATGGTCGTAATCCGCGGTTCATCCTGTCGGGAGAAAAGGTGCAAGTGGCCCCAGCGGCCGTGCTCGCTTTGGGTGTGTTTTTTCATGAACTGGCAACGAATGCGCTGAAATATGGGGCGCTTTCCAACCCTCAGGGCACCATATCGATCAACTGGACAGTTACTCCAGCCGCCGAGGGCGAAGCCTTGCTCCTGAACTGGCGCGAGGCCGGGGGGCCGTCCGTCCCACCACGGTCGCATAAAGGCTTTGGATCCCGCGTAATTGAACGCGGCTTATCGCATCAACTGGGAGGCTCTGTTGCGCTGACATTTCATCCAGAAGGCCTAGAATGCGCCATTTCCATCCCAGCATTGGGGTTGAATCGCGGTGAATGATCTTCTCACAGGCAAGACCATCCTGCTGGTGGAAGATGAGATGCTAATCATGATGCTGGCCGAAGCATATTTGCAGCAATTGGGCTGCACATATATTTTGATCGCGAGCACCGAGCGCCAGGCGATAGATGCGATTGCCACCCATCATATCGACGCCGCTATGCTGGACATGAACCTGCATGGCGACAGCAGCGACGCCGTCGCCGATGCTCTCAATGGCAAAGACGTGCCCTTTCTATTCGTCACAGGCTATGTCGATCCATCCCTTGCAGAGCGGCATGCGGATCGACCGATTTTGAACAAGCCTTATGGAGTCAGTCAACTGGGTGACCGGCTTGCAAATCTGCTATCCCGACGACGTCCTCAATAAGTCAGACGCTCTATTTTGAAGCCGGCCCGGGTTAGATAGTCCTGCACACTATTTGCGCCGGCCAAATGCCCCGCCCCAACAGCAACGAAGACGGTGCCCGGCTGCGCCATGCGGGCCTGCAATTGCTTAGCCCATCTTGCATTTCTCTCGGTCAGCAAGAGGCGGACGGTTTCCGGCGTGCTTTTCATCTCTTCATTCAAAAGCTGCCCAGCGTCCTCCGCCTTGCCCTGCGCCCAGTGATCGACAACCTTATTCAGCAGCGCCATTTGCTGGTCTGATTTATAGGTCAGATCTCGGATGCCGGTCAGTTGCTCTGCCTCTGGCGTCGAATCGAGGATGGCAAATTGCTCCTCGGGCGTTTCAAAGGCGGTCAGCTTTTTTCCCGCTTTCTTGGCCGCTTGAGACAGGATCTCTTCGGCGCCCAGCTTTGGGTCATAGCCCGCCTTCGTATAAAGAAGGACAGACGCCTGAAGCGCCACAAACCAAGGCTCTAATGGCTCCAACTGATCAGCAGGCAATCCAATATTGAGAAGAGCATTACGATAGGCGGCATGGTCCTCTGGCGAAAGACGCTGCGCCATGGTGCGCCCCTTTGGGTCAACAGCCAGCTTCATGATCAGCGGCGCCAGACTGGCAGGATCGGCAATAGGGAGAATTTCCATCTGCAACTCATCAGACGCATCAAAGGCTTTGGCCACCGCATCGTCAAACCAAGAGAGTCCGGCGGGCAACAGATGCACCGTGCCAAACAGATAGACGGTGGTGTCTGCATCGCGCATCACCCACAGCGCCGGATCTGCATCGCGCGCCGGGGCGGCCAGAGCGGGGGATGCGGCAAGACTTAGGGCAGCAGAAAGCGAAACCAACGAACGAACAAAGACTTTTTTCATGACGGTCACCCAATAAAATTTGTTATCTCAACTTAGAAAAATCGGCGAATTTTGAGGACGATATAGGCAAGGGCAGAGACCCCAATAACGGCAGCCAACGCCCACCAGCCATTTACCGGCGGCGCATACCCAAACTCATTCAGAAAGACCCAAGCGACGCCACCTGTCAGAGCGCAATGCAAGCCAATTGTATTGGCCCAAAGATTGTCTTTGACCTCAACCTCATCAACAAATCGGTAAAACCAGATCTGCCCCAAAGTTACCAAAGCAACAAAGACAGCAACGGCCAACCATGCGGTTTCGCGCGACATAGGCTTGAGGCTGTCTTCCGATAAGGCCACGACAAATCCGAGGATAAAGCCAAGGATAAGACCGGCTCCGATCATAAAGGACAAGATGTTATCGCGCACCTTGAGACGCGCCCGACCCAAGTTTCGGTCGCCAGGCTCTTGGGTTGAGGGGCGGTTGCTACTCATAACAAATCTCCACGAAATTTAGCCTTCGGCATCAGCGGAAAAAATAGCTTCAACAGGCAGCTCAAATAAGCAAGCAATCCGAAAAGCAAGGCTGAGCGAAGGGTCGTGCTTGCCTGTCTCGATGGCGTTGACTGCCTGTCGAGAGACATCAAGTCGCCCTGCCAGCTCAGCCTGGCTCCAATTTCGCTCCGCTCTGAGCACTTTCAGCCGGTTGTTCATGTCATATCAAGCTGTCTAAATGTCAAACCTGATTGTCTTAATGTCATGTTTACATGACATAGTCAAGAGGCGACACATGGGCCGCAAACAACAGAATGCGCAGCACGAAAGGCGTTGGGGGTAGCGTGAAGGGGGGCGGGCGTCTCTGCGTCATCTCTGGCCGCCGCGCCTCTGAACGGTCGGTGCGCATCGGCCAGTTAATGCTGAATATGGAGACGTGCCGGCAAGTCGGGCGACAGGGGGGAGAGCCATTCTCAATCCGAGCCGATCACTCATGGAGCGTCTCGAGATGGCCGCCAGACAAGATGAGCGCCGTCTGACCAGAGCACGCGAAGGGCCGTTGGTCAGACGGCTACAGAGGCTATTTTGCGATGATGGGAATGGCCTTTGGCTTTTTCTCAGGCGTGGCGAGCCGCGGCACCTCAACCTTGAGAAGACCCTTTTCCAAATGGGCCTGTGCTTTCGTCGCATCCGCCTCAAACGGCAGCGCAATCCGACGCAGGAAAGACCCTTGGCTCAGCTCTACGAGATGGAAATTCTTCTTCTCATCCTTTTCCTCATGCTCTTCTTTCCGCTCTGCCTTGATCGTCAAAATGTCATTCTGAATGTCGAGCGAAATATCCTTTTGATCAAAGCCTGGCAGTTCTGCCGTTAGTTCAAGCCCGGCGTCAGTTTCCGCGACATCCACTTTGGGGATCAGAAACCCTTCCTTCCCATGTGTCGTTGCTGCGGGCCATGCACGCGAAAAATCTTCCAGAAACTGATCAAAATCGAGCTTAAAGCCAGAAAATGGATCAAATCCTTTGCGCAATATGGGCGCCCGGCCAAATGGAATGAGGGAACGGCTTGTCGGCATGATGAACCTCCAGATTTTGAAATGGTAAAGGAGAAACTCACCTCAGGAAAAATAGGTTCCGCACGCTCGCGCGTTCTGCCGAAAAGCATCGGGGGCCCTGCCGATACATTACTTCCTTGCCATGGCGGGTTAGTCCCCAATCGGGACCCGTGCGGCCTAAGCCCAAATCCGCGATGATTGCGCAAACGAGAGGGCCGCGCCGGACAGGCACAGCGCCGTTCCTTCTCACTACACCCGTCTCATCCTAATCCGCCCGGCGGGTCTGCGGCGCCAGCGCGCGCGTCATGGTCTCAACAGCCTGCCGCCGAGGCATCGCGCGCAGCCCTACAAAACCAGCTTCCAGCTCTGGCGGCACAAGCACCGGGCCTTGCTTCAGATTGGCCAACGCAAATCGGACAATGTCGTCCGGCTCGGCTGCGGGCACCCCGCTATCTTGTCCATATTCAGACCGCTCCAGCGCTGGGGTCCGCGTCCTCCCGATCATAAGAGCCGCAACATCGACACCGGCGGGCTGCAATTCAGCCCAAAGCCCTTCGGCAAAGGTCATGGTATAGGCCTTAACCGCGCTGTAGACCGCCAGCTGCTTGCACCCTGCATTTGCCCCCATGGAGCCGAGCAGAATGATACCGCCATGCCCGCGGGACACCATGGACTGGCCGAAATGGCGGGCAAACATTGTTTGCCCGATCGCATTGAGCCGGATGAGGTGCATGATCTCGTCCGCGCTTTGATCAATAACGAGCTTTGGTCCGAGCGCAGCGCCGGCAATATGCACCAGCAAACCAACCTCCAGATCCTTGCTTGCCGCAGCGACTGCTTCCAGCGCGGATTCTGAGGCTAGATCAATCACGGCCGTTCGCACTTGGACGGCAAATTGGCTGGTCAATCCTGCAGCAGCTGACGCCAGTTTTTCAGCATTGCGGGCGATCAGAAGAATGTTGATCCCTTCTGCCGCCAGTTGCGCAGCAAAGGACAGGCCTAGCCCTTCAGATCCTCCGGCAATGACAGCCCAAGGCCCATAACTGGCCTTGCAGATCATGCCACTGGCCCTCCAAGTCGACACCACATGTCATCCGTCATCCAAGTATATTCCAGATAATGGCCACAAAAATCACGGCCATCGAGATAGAGAAACTTCAGTTGATCCCCCTCATTTGCCCGTTCCAACACTACGGGCAAATTCTGCTGATCAACTGCTGCCCGAAAAATAGTCCAATCAGGCACCCGCATGCAAACATGGTGGAAATGCATCAGGCCGCCATTATCCTTGAAATTGGAATAAAGGCCCGTTTCATCGGCCACTGGCTGGATCAGTTCAAATTGAAGATCGCCAACCCAGATAAACGCCAATCGGGTGGCAACGCGCTGTATGCCATTGGGCGTCCACAGCTGCTGCTCGATATCCATGGGGCGGATGTCCCCAATATCCGCATGATTGGCGAAATCGGCAATCGCTGCCTCTATATCATCGCAAATATAGGCGTTTTGATAATGATGACCTGAAATCATGGCGGGCTTCTCTCCATTCTACCCGAAAAGACTAGCAGCCTATTCGTTTGAATGTCCTCCCTAGCCTGGCACTAATCGCTGAAGCGATTGCAGCGCAGGGGGGCTGGAAAGCTGATCCCGGCTCCGCCATGATTTCCGTCAATGAAGGAGAGCAACATGGGCAAAGGTCTGTTTGATTGCACAGGCAAGGTAACATTGGTGACGGGCGGGAATGGCGGCATCGGCCTAGGCTTTGCGATGGGCATTGCCAAAATGGGCGGCGATCTGGCCATCTGGGCGCGCAACGCGGACAAAAATGCAGCAGCAAAGGCGGCCTTGCTTGAGGCCGGTGCTGGTCGCGTCGAAACCTATATTGTCGATGTGTCATCTGAAGAGGCAATTCTTGGCGGTTATAATCAGCTCATGGCTGACTTTGGCCGGATCGATTGCGTATTCGCCAATTCGGGCGCGTCCCCGCGCTATAAATCGATCTTTGATATGCCAACCGACCATTGGCATGATTTTCAAAAGACGGCACTACACGGTGCCTTTTTCACTTTGCGAGAAGCGGCCCGTCACATGAAGGCCCGCGCTGAAGCAGGTGAGCCGGGTGGAAGTCTGGTAGCCTGCGGTAGCTTGTCCATGTTCCATGGCTTGCCAGGAAAGGCCGAATATGCCGCATCGAAAAGCGCCATTGCCGCCGTCATCCGCTGCTTAGCGGCAGAGATGGGAGAATTTGGTGTGCGTGCCAATATTGTGGCGCCAGGCCTCATCATCACCCCAATGATGGGCCCGTCCGACGGTCCGGCCGTCCAATATCTGAATAGCCAATATGCGCCCGTCACGCCAATGAAGCGCACAGGTGCGGTGGAAGATTTTGAAGGCATTGGCGCATTTTTGTGCTCAGATGCATCCTCATTCATTTCCGGCGAGACCATCACGGTCGACGGCGGC
>JACCDK010298985.1_pt1 | contig 11514 bp, 5 predicted proteins | sample 7445871 | NCBI WGS metagenome assembly JACCDK01 (sample SAMN15323436, study PRJNA562643) | freshwater metagenome | isolation source: river surface water | place: USA:Blue River Watershed | collected 2017-08-15
CGTGTGGCCACAGACAATGTGATTAAGTCGATCGGCAAAATTATTGAAAAATATTCTAAAAAAATGCATAACAGCCTTGCAGGCCGTCTCAATGGTTCTGATTTTGCACTTCTCATCCCTCACAGCCAACCTAAAAAAATTGCAGATAATCTAATGAAGGACATTGTGAAGGAGGCTAAAAAATTTGCAGATCGAGGTGAAGTGGGTTCGATTGGCATGACGCAATATCAAAAAGGAGTCACCTTAGCTGATCTTATGAATCAGTTGGATCTCGCTTTAACGGCGGCTATATCCCAAGGAAAAAATTCGGTCGTCTTGACTGACGTTGAAGAAAATCCAGCGTTTCCGAAAACGCTTGATGCTTGGGCTAAGCTAATTAAACAAGTATTAAAAGAAAAATGGATGTATCTATTATTCTTTCCAGTGGGAGATTTCTCAGGTCGTATCATTCATCGTGAGGGTCCGCTTCGTATCTTGACTTCAAAAAATGGGGAATGGATCCCAGCTGGTAAATTTTTCCCCATCGCAGAAAAATTGCATCTTAATGATGCTCTTGATTTAGCTGCAGTAGAACTTGGATTAAATCAAATTCGTAATCAAAAAAAATTACCAGGTTTTGCGATTAATATTTCAAATGAATCGATGCGTGTAAAGTCATTTGTACCGAGTTTAAAAAAATTATTAGCCTCATACCCGACTGAATCAAAAAAACTCTGGCTTGAAGTACCTGAATCCGGTGCCTTTTCTCTTCATACCGAATTTAGGGGGCTTTGTTTATCCCTCAAAGGTACTGGTATTAAATTAGGCATAGAGCATTTTGGCCGTCGTTTTGATCAAATTAATTTATTACATGATTTAGGTGTGGACTATTTGAAAGTTGATGCAAGCTTTATTCGAGATATCGATTCCAATCCGGGTAATCAATCTTTTTTAAAAGGCCTAGTGAATATGGCGCATAGCATTGGAATGATTGTGATTGCAGAAGGCGTGTTGACTGATAAGGAATTTAATCTACTTAAAAAATTAGGCTTTGATGGCGCAACAGGCCCTGCTGTAAAAGAATCTTAAGGCTATTTTGAATACTAAATAAGGGCATGGATGCATGAAACATAACGATATTCTTTTGGACTGCTTAGTGGAGCTTACAAGGCTCTATGGAAGACCGATGACACACTCAGCGCTTGTGGCGGGTTTACCTGTAGATAAAGATGGACTTAAACCCTCCACTTTTTCCAGAGCGGCCTCAAGAGCAGGGTTTGCGACCAAGATTGTGAAGATGCCAATTGAAGAGTTAAATGAAAATTTATTACCTGCAATTATTCTATTAGAAAAAAATAAAGCGTGTGTGCTGTTATCAATAAATCATGATAAAGGCACCGCTTCAGTTCTATTTTCTGAATCAGGTCAGGGCCAAGTCACAATTGCGTTAAAAAAATTACTCGCGACTTTTACAGGGCATGTTATTTTTTCAAGACCGCGATTCCGCCTTGATCAAAGAACTCCTGAGATCAGTAAAGAAGTGGCGGGACGTCATTGGTTTTGGTCGGCTTTTTTGGAACAAAAAACTCTCTATAAAGATGTATTAGTTGCTGCATTCTTAATCAATCTTTTTGCGTTAGCAGTGCCATTTTTTTCCATGAATGTTTATGACCGTATCATTCCAACCCATGCGCAAGAGACTTTATGGATGCTTGTGATTGGCGTTCTCCTCATTTCATTATTTGATTACATTTTAAAAATCGTGCGATCGCATTTTGTGGATCTTGCAGGTTCACGGATCGATGTCAAGCTTTCGAGTTTTATTATGCAAAAAGTCATGGGAATGCGATTAGTCGACAAACCGGCATCCGTGGGATCCTTTGCGCAAACATTGCGATCTTTCGAGTCTATTAGGGATTTTGTATCATCAGCCTCTGTCACCGCTTTGATTGATCTTCCCTTCGCACTTCTCTTTGTAATTGTGATTGCATGGATTGCCTGGCCACTTATTATTTTTCCAATTATTGCTGTTATTGTGGTCATTATTTATAGCTTCAGAATTCAAAAGGAAGTGCATGCTTTAACCGAACAAACGCAGCGCGTAGCGGCTTTAAGAAATTCAATTCTTATTGAAAGTCTATCTGCTATAGAAACCCTTAAAACATTAGGTGCTGAAAATCATATTCAAAGCAAGTGGGAAGCTATTGCAAGTCAACTTGCTAAAGTCACCTCAAGTACTCGCTTAAAAACACATGCAGCTTCCGGAGCTGTCGCCACAGCAAGTTCAGTCTGCGTGGCAATTAACGTGCTCGTAGGTGTTTATTTAATTCATTTTAAAATGTTAACCATGGGGGGATTGATTGCAAGTGGGATGCTCATCGGTCGTATTATTGCCCCCTTAGGTCAAGTGGTGAATTTAATGATGCAGTATGAAAATGCCAAACTTTCTATGAAAACAATCGAAGAGCAAATGAATAAACCCACAGAACGTTCGCAGGATATTAGTTATGTGCATCGAGATCATATTCGAGGAGATATTGATTTTAGACAAGTAACATTCAAGTACCCTAATCAAGAAAATGAAGCACTTAAGAATATTTCCTTGAGTATTAAACAAGGAGAGCATGTCGCAATTATTGGACGCACGGGATCAGGTAAAACAACTTTGATGCGTATGATATTAGGACTCTATCAACCCTCTGAAGGTGCCGTTCGATTAGATGGTATTGATTTAAGACAAATTGATCCCGCAGATGTGAGAGCGCATATGGGTAACGTGGAACAACATACGGTGTTATTCTTTGGAAGTTTAAGAGAAAATATCACTATTGCAGCCCCTCATGTGGAAGATAGTCAAATTATTGAGGCTGCTGATATTGGCATGCTTACAGATATGGTAAATCAGCACCCCAGAGGATTTGACATGTTAGTGGGTGAACGCGGTGAATCTTTATCAGGAGGACAAAGGCAAGGTGTAGCTATTGCAAGAGCAGTGTTGATGGCACCCTCAATCTTACTCTTCGATGAACCCACCAGTGCTATGGATTTTACAACTGAAACTATGTTTATTAATAAGATGAAAACTTACACTAAAGGTAAAACACTGATTGTCACTACACACCGAATGAGTTTACTCGATTTAGTCGAACGATTAATTGTGATTGATCAGGGCAAGATTGTAGCTGATGGACCAAAAGCAGATGTATTAAAAGCGATTAACGCAGGTAAGGTTAAAGTGGGCCCATGATAAAAAAGACTAAATCTTCTAACGTAAGAATTAAAACAAACAAAAAATCAATAAGCCAAAATAAAAAAAAATTACCTTTCTCCGCAAAGCGGCGCGAGATCGTTAAACAAATAGTGCCTAAAAAAACCCAAATACGCGTAAAAAAAAATCTGAGCAAACATACTTTAGATCTCGATTCAGCGACAATAAAGGAAGATTTGAATCAGGAGCCTCAGTTGATAAATCAAACTCAACCAAAAAGTTCTTTGCAACAAAAATGGAAAATCTTAATTCGCTTTTTAATAGCTGTATTGCAGGGGACATGGCTGATGCTTGTCAGCTTATGGCGTCTTGTAAAACTTACTTATGTTGTGATAAAGTTTTTGTTGATCAGTGTTTGGCGAATGACCAACATAGTGGTGCCTTTTATTGTGAAAGGTGCTTGTCATTTAACGTTAGAGTTTGGAAAATATACTAATATATATGTACCAAGAGTTTGGAGCTTTCTAAAACTCAATGTGCCCGTCTTCATCGCTTGGCTTGAGAGAGAAATCCCAATCTTTTTATCAAAATTAGAAACTTGGCTTATGAAATATTCGCCAATTGTGATGAAATGGATCGAAGAAAAGGCAATATATTTTTATGAATTGTTTAAAAAATATTTAGCACTCCTTATTGTAAAAATGAAATCATTTTTTAATTTTATTAGAAAAAATTACCCTGCATACAAAAAAGAAGGTATTCGGTATGCCAAGTTTGGTCTAGCACAATATAAAAAGCATAGACCTTTTTCTTTTAAAAATATTAAAAGCTATTTTGAAATTAAAGATCATCCAGAAGCCCATGAAAATCTCAAAGATTTTGTTACTGATGCTGATCATTACATTTTGCATCAAGAGCCAATTCGTGGCATGTTGATTATTCGTGTGGCCCTCGTCTCCATATTTATTCTCTTTATTTGGGCAGCGTTAACGCAAGTGGATGAACTGGTTAAAGGAGATGGTAAGGTCGTTCCTTCAAGCCAATTGCAAGTCCTTCAAAGCTTAGATGGTGGGATTGTAAAAGCTATACTCGTGAAAGAAGGAGATGAAATTAAAGCAGGGCAAGCTCTGGTTGAAATTGATACCACACGTTTTGTCTCGTCTGTGAAAGAAAATGATGCCCAGCGAGTAGCCCTAAGTGCCCGGGCTGAACGTATTAATGCTTTGCTAGAAAATAGACCTTTTAGATTTCCCCCTGATCCAACACCCGATCAGAATGCAGCTTATGAACAAGAACAACGGTACTTTATCAACGCTAAAATTCAACTAGATAATCAAGTAGCAGCCTCTGCCGAACAACTTGCATCCGCTCAAAGAGAGTTACGCTTAACGAAACCTTTGTTAAACTCTGGCGCAGTATCTGAAGTTGAAGTATTGCGTCTTGAGCGAGAAGTGACAAGACTTCGAGGTTTGCGTGAACAGGCTGAATTTGAATTTAAAAATAATTTAAGAAAAGACTTAAGTGATACGATGGCAAAATTAAATTCACTATCCGAAGGATCAGTTGGACTTCAAGATCGTGTGAAGCAATCCGTGATTCGATCACCCCTTAATGGTTATGTGAAACGATTGCATGTGAATACTGTGGGTGGGGTTATTGGTGCTGCCAAAGATATCGTTGAGGTGGTGCCCTCCGAAGATAATCTATCAATTGAAGCGAAGGTGCCCCCAAAGGATATTGGATTCTTGCGCGTGGGTCAAAAAGCGCTTGTGAAATTAACCGCCTACGATTTTTCAATTTATGGCGGCCTAGATGCCGTGGTGGATTCTATTGGGGCTGACTCGATTACGGATGAAAAGGGTAACTCTTATTATATTGTCAAGGTCAAAACCCATAAACTTCAGCTGAAAAAGAATCTTCCAATTATTCCTGGTATGCAAGCTGAGGTCGATATTCAAACGGGTAGTAAATCGATTTTGACTTATCTTCTAAAACCTATATTAAGAGCAAAACAAATTGCTTTTACTGAACGATAAAAACATCGATGTCACATTTATTCATCCATGAAAATGCAGCGCCTTTACCCAGTTGGCAAAATGTATTCACCCGTCATAAAATTATATCGACAGATGAAGTTGCCACAGATACCGCTTTTGATATGGTCTGGTTCAAATTATCATTGCATAAAGAGGCTTCACCACAATTAGAATGGCTTTTTCGTCATTATGGTCAATATAAGATTGTGATCCTTTCTAATATTCCTCGCTTTGAGGAGGCGATTCTATCGTTAAAGGGAGGTGCTAGAGCTTATGTCAATGCTTTTGCGGGACCCCAAACATTAAAACAAATTGCCGAAGTGGTTAATGAAGGAGGCATATGGTTGGGAGCCGACTTAATGCAAGCACTGATTGCTTCAACTCAAAAAGTCGACACAGAGAATAAAGAAGCCCAAGCTAAAACATTGAATCAAGAAACCCTACAACAAAAATTATCGCGACGCGAATTTGAAGTGGCAAAACTCATAGCACTCGGGGACAGTAATAAAGTCATCGCGCGTAAACTTAATATTGCGGAGCGGACAGTGAAGGCCCATGTCAGTACTATTTTTACCAAGCTTGAGGTGAATGATCGCTTAAAGCTTGCTTTATTATTTACATCCCCATAAAATTAATAGCATGATCAATTCTTTAATTCACAAAAATCGTTTCACTAAAATAGGTTATTTTTTTCTCCTATCAACGATATTGATTTTTTCTTTTATTACATCCTTATGGGCAGGAGAGGCAGCCACTCTTGTTAACTTGGTAGGTGGTAAGATCACTGTCATCAAAGCGAACAAGCAAACAACTGAATTAAAAGTGAAGGATAAAATTGAGGAAGGAGATACGGTGATTACCGGTAAAGGGGCCTTTGCTATGTTTAAATTCACTGACAACGCAGAAACCATTCTTCGTCCTGAGACTGAATTCAAAGTTATTGAGCATACATTTGTTTCCGATGATCCATCTAAGGATAAGACCACCTCTCAACTCGTGAATGGTGGTTTAAGACGATTGACGGGGCTCTGTGGTAAACGTGGTAATCCTGATGTCGATAAATTAGTCACTGCAACAGCCACGGTAGGTATTCGCGGCACTATTTATGAGGTCATGAGCTGTGCGGGAGGAGCTGGTTGTGAAAAACTTGACAATGGTACTTACTTTAAGGTCAAAGATGGCGAGATTACGGTTAAAAACGAAGCGGGAGAAATTGCTCTTAGTAAGGGGCAGTTTGGGCAAGTCGCATCTCAAACTTCAAAGCCAGTGGTGTTAGATAAAGACCCAGGATTCCCCAATATTGCACCACCGAAATCTTTACAACTAAATACGAATAATGCAAGTCAATGCGCGGCTTAAACGCGCACATTTATTAGTACCAAAGTACTAAGTTTTTATTGTCCTTCAGGACAGTAGATATCTCTTAAAAAAACTCTTAAAGTGTCATCATCAATCAACCTTTAAGGATTATTTATCATGGACGACATTAAACATAACCCAGTTAATACTTTACTTCCAAACGATTTTGCTAAAGTAGCCAAATTAGAAGGGACTGGATTTGTGAGGCACCCTGATGGCTCCATGACTATTCTTAAAGCTGGTATGGCTCTCAAGATGGGAGACGTAGTTGTCACCAAACCAGGCGCTTATGCCACGATTAAACTCGCTGGGGGAGGTGCGGTTCCATGTGGTGATGCTAAAGGAGATGCCGTAGCCATCGATCAAACTGTCATGGATTTCTTTGAAGATGCGCAAGATGTCAAAGTTACTGATGCCAATAACCTAAATGATGCGCTCAAAGATTTAGAAGGTCAGGTTGATTTAAATAATTTAGCTGCAACAGCAGCGGGTGATTCAGATTACGCATTTGGTGCAAATAGTAATAGTAATAGTCCCACTAGCTTTAATCTTTTTAATTACTTTGATCCCTATAGTGGCTTAAGTACTAACGCTCAACAAAGTGTTCCGAATATCCCAACTAATGTTGTGTTATTAAATTTACCAGTCCCTACACTTACAGAAACGACTATCCCAGAAGTGCCCCCAACAATGACGATCGCACCCGCTGCTACAGACGAAGGCAGCGACTTGGTATTTGATGTGATTTTATCTAATACATCAGTAAATCCTTACACAGTAACATTTGAGCCACTCTATGATGGTACGGCTGAGTCTGATGATGTTGATTCGACCTATAAAGTGTTCTTAGCTGATGGCGATGAACTGCCGCGTGAGGAAGATGGAAGTTATATCGTTCCTCCTGGTACAACAAGTTTGAAGGTTGTATTCGATACTATTCCCAACTCGATTTATGAGGGCCCAGAAAGTTTTACTTTGTTAGGCCGAACAGAATTCATGCCAGAAACTGAAAGAGCTCAGGGCACAATCACTGATAACGGTTCAGGTACAGATGGTAATGACAGCGACTTAGATATTGACGATGATCGCACAAGCTTTAGTGTAGGTGACGTGAGCATTAGTGAAGGTGGGTTAATGACCTTTACGGTGACACGTTCAGGTGATGCTGAGGCAGAACAAACGGTTGACTTTGCGACAAGCATTGGCGGTACCGATACTTCTGAGACAGGCGACTTCACGTCAAATACAGGCACATTAAGATTTGCGAAAGGCGAGACTAGCAAGACCTTTACAGTTCAAACAACAGTAGATAATGTATACGAAGGTTCAGAAAACTTCACAGTAACCTTATCTAACAACTCGACTGGCAGCACGATTGCTGATGGTACAGGCGTGGGTACGATCTTGGATGATGGTACTGGCACGGGTCCATTTACGCCTGGTACAGAGGCTGCTGATAATGACAAGCCGACCATATCACTTGCACCTTCAATTGCTGTTGATGAAACTGTTGATATTCAACTCGGACCGCAAGAAATTACTGCGGCTTCTGGTGCAATTTCAACCGCATCGATTTCTGGGGCTGCAATGCTTTCAGGAAGTATAGAGTTGTCAGCTAGTTCAGTGACTACCTACTCATTAATTGATGCATTGGGCAATCCTTTTGCGGCCTTTAATAGCGGATTAAGAGTGACTGGCGGTAATGCAATTTATCTATATGGATCAGGATCAACGATTTATGGTAGAGAAGGTACCTCATCAGCTGCGTCGAGTACTGGAGATGTGGCATTTACATTGGTCATTGATCAAACCACTGGTCAAGTTACCTTGAATCAAATTAAACCAATTGATCACCTTGTCGATACTCCAACAAGTCTTCCAAATGAAGTCGCTTCAATTAATGGTTTATTCTATGTGTCTGCGAGCGTTACCAATATCAATAATGCATCGCTTACTGTGAAATCGACAAGTACGATTGACTTAAAATTCTACGATGACGGTCCTATTTTGACTGGAGTTGATACCACAAGTGTAGCAAAAACAATCAATGCGTCCGTGACAGATACATTTAATACTACCTATGGCGCTGATGGAAAAGCGAGTGTTAATCCGTTAACGCTTACATTCAGTGGAGTTGACCCTGTAAACTTTAGTCTTGTTCAAGACGTAAATGATAGTAATATTTACTATGGCAAAACAGGAACTCAAAATGTATTCAAAGTTGTCCTAAATGATGCTGTTACTGGTACTGAAAATTCAAGCTATACATTTACTTTGTTAAACCCTACACCACAACTCATATTGCAGAATTCTAATTTGCTTCAAGGTATTACAGGGGGTTCTAATTTAGCTAGTTACACCTTCGACGCAACTAAGTTTAATAATCTTTTTGACTTGACGCTAACGGGTTGGAATATAAATCGAGCAGGAAACAAAGTACTGAACGATATTACAATATCAAATGATGCGCTCGGCGTGGGTGGTAACACCATAAACCAGTCGGCGGCTGAAATTCTTCGCTTCGATTTATCGCAGATTGATCCGACAGCAACCGCGATTAGTTTGAAAATTGCTGTTGATACAACCGCTGGTATTAAAAATGGTGATCAAATTAAAGTCCAATATTTTTACGTGGGCTCACCAACCGTTGAAACAGATTTCATTACTTACGATAATTCAGGTTTTATTACCGTGAATGAGTTTAATGCTAGTAAGGTGATTGATTATTTCGAAATTTCACCCGCAACTTCAAATACGAATATGAAGATCGTCGGACTAAGTTTTGATTATGGTAAGAATATTCCACTACCTAATCAATTTGATTTTGCACTAGTGGCAAAGGATGGTGACGCGGATACAACTGCTGCTGCTAATTTTAGCGTAAGCCTCAATAATGTTGTGAACAGTACGCCAAGCATTAATGCGGTAGATATTACTATTACTGATACGACAGCCAGTGATAATTTTGCCAATAACTCTGGCACATTGTTAGCAACCGATCTTCAAGGCGATCCAATTACTTATGGCATAAGTACTGGTGTTATAGGCAACTGGACTATTGGCGAGTTGACTTATGATGTAAGTAAATCAAGTGATTACGGAACCTTGTATGTTAAATCAACAACTGGCGCATATATATTCGTGCCAAACTCATCAGCAATTAATGCCTTGAGTAGCTTTGAATCCTTAATTTTCACTGTCACGGCAAGTGATGGTTCAAATATAGGCAATAATTATTTAACTGTAAACCTTCTTGGTATAAACGAAGCACCTACAAATATCTCATTGACTGCAAACTCTGTAACAGAAAATATAGATACAACTAGCCGCGTGAAAATTGGTGACTTGAATGTGACTGATCCAGACGCCACAGGTAATAATAATGTATTGACTTTAAGTGGTACAGACGCCGCTAAATTTGAGATTGTAAGTGGCGCATTATATCTCAAGGCAGGTCAGACAGTAGACTATGAAACACAAACAAGTTACGCTGTGACAGTAACATCGACAGACGGTACCTTGATTAACTCACAAAACTTTACAATTAATGTCACAAACGTCAATGGAACACCTATCACAGGTACAGGGGATAATGAAACGCTTACTGGCTCCAATGAAGCTGAAACAATTAGCGGATTAGCTGGAAATGATATTCTGAGTGGAGGTGCTGGAGATGATATTCTCATTGGAGGGCTTGGAAATGATCGGCTCACTGGTGGTGCTGGTGCAGATAACTTTGTTTTCGAAGGAACTCGTGCCCTAAATGGCGAAGATATAATTACTGACTTTAGAAATGGAGCAGATAAACTAGACTTCTTCGGAAATACTCAGGCATCTTTTGGTGGTAGCTTGACAACCTCAGATATTAACGTTTCTAACAACACAGTCTACAAATATGTTGGTAGCAGTACACTAGCTTCAATAGTCCAAAGTGGAAATGGTGGTAGTACTGATGTATTGCAAATAGGCGATTCTGAAAGTGCTATTTTGCTAACAGCATCAAGTTCTGAGGCAACAGAATTCAATGTTTATCGTATATTCGATAGTAATCCTGCCACTTCTGGTGGTGGTTCTGTTACTGCTTCTTCTGAGCTTCTTGGTACTGTAACGTTAACTAATGGTAATTTTGGTAATATTGACACCAATTATATAATCTAGGAGTATTTATTGAAGATTTAAAAAAACCCATCACATAAAAAACATGTGATGGGTTTTTTCTTTTTAAATCCACTCGAAAAAAGATAATTTTTTTAAATACTAATACATTGCAAATCTAGACATTCTCGGCATTATGAGACTCTTAATTAGCCCCCAAGAAATAACAAATTACTGGTGTTTAGGCTTTTTATCAAACTTAGTTTAAAAATTTAATGAATAATATAATGAAATATTTATTTCTAATCATTGGGTTTAGTTTAGCATTCATTAATATCTCAGTATTTGCCAAGCCTTTGGATGTAGGCCAAGGCGATGAAATATTCCATATGAGTCTGCCTCTATCTAAAAAAATAGCTTTCAAAATAAGTAGCTCTGATACCCCTATTAACTTTGATGACCTTCCATTTAATCAATCAATTAAATCAATCAAAGGGAATGGGTCAAAAAAAATAGCAGTATTTTACGAGATTGATTGCGACTATTGTCGACATCTTGAGAGATACGAATTATCAAAAATTACAAATGTGACCGTTTATACATTCTTATTTACAAATGATGAAAATGAAAATGCCGTCTCATGGAAAAAGGCAGAATCCATATGGTGTGCAGCCAATGTTAACCAAGCTTGGCAAGATTTTATTTTTAAAGATGACATAGCTTCAAACTATGAGGCTTGCAAAAACCCCATAAAACAAAACAAAATACTGGCTCTAAAGTTAGGTGTTAAGGCAACGCCGACCATAATATTTAGTAATGGTAATAAAGCGGTAGGTA
>JACCDK010147331.1_pt1 | contig 11507 bp, 8 predicted proteins | sample 7445871 | NCBI WGS metagenome assembly JACCDK01 (sample SAMN15323436, study PRJNA562643) | freshwater metagenome | isolation source: river surface water | place: USA:Blue River Watershed | collected 2017-08-15
CGAGTGAAGCTGGCCAACGATGACTTCCGTGTCGGTCACCGCCAGTTTGGTAGTGTTGATCGCCGAAGTAGCCGGCGCTGCAGCAAGAGAAAGCCCGGGCAGAGAAATGACTGCGCCAGCAGCAAGCCCCATCAGGACCTTGCGGCGTCCTGCAGATTTGATGAATTGATCAGACATTCGGTGTTCCTTTCACACGATGACGTTTCAGAGATGACAGAAAAACTGCGTTTGACCTTGCAATAAGAGGACGCTGCTAAACACAACGAGCTACAGCATTGGCAGGGCTTGGTGCGAGAGTAGTTTTAGCTGACGCAGCGCAGCAATACGCCGTTTGACGTACGTGGCTGCATACAAAGGAATCGCTGACGCAGAACCACTGCAGAGAAGGCTGCGGCCATCAGCCATCAAGAGATCGCATGCGACTTCGTGGAGCAGAGGGCGTCGCTGTCGGCTATGACCCGGCGCCCCAATCTGGTGAGGGGGTGCACTTTTCGAGGGAGCTACTCAGGAAGAATTGGTGGCTCTTCCTGCGCTAAGGCGAGTACGTCATATGACGTATGCGCATTGTGACTATTTTTTCGTCAGACCGCTTAATCTGTGGAGGTGGAGCAAAACTTGCTCACTCCCAGCCCGACTAACATCCTTCAATCTTTTGGGGAGTCACTGGCTCTCTAGTCTTTTTGCAAGCCACTGTGAAATCTGCCTCTGTACAGCGCATTGTCAAAAGTCGCCGCGACTACAATACCTGGGTCGCCAACGAGACGCTGGAGGATTATGCGCTGCGCTACACGCCGCATAGTTTTCGCAAGTGGTCAGAATTCAGGATAGCCAACACGGCCCTGGGCGCGGTGTCTTTCCTTGCGCTGGAAGCTATTGGGGCGGCAATCACACTGTCGTATGGTTTTACGAATGCGCTGTGGGCTATCCTGTGCGTCGCGGTCATCATTTTTCTCACCGGTCTGCCAATCAGCTATTACTCTGCCAAGTACGGTGTCGATATGGACCTACTCACGCGCGGCGCGGGCTTTGGCTATATTGGGTCGACAATCACTTCGCTGATTTACGCCAGCTTCACATTCATCTTCTTTGCACTCGAAGCCTCAATCATGGCGCAGGCCGTGCAGATGGCCTTCGGAATACCGCTTGCTTGGGGCTATGTGCTGTGCTCGTTAGTTATCATACCGTTGGTAATTCACGGCGTGACAGTTATTAGCCGCGTGCAGGCCTGGACGCAGCCTGTATGGCTCATACTGATGGCATTGCCTTTCGTGGCCATACTTTGGCAAGAGCCCGAACTGCCCGTGCGTTTGATGCATTACAACGCCGGTGCGCCCAAGGGCGCAGAATTTGACTTCCTGCTGTTTGGGTCAGCAGCGACGGTGGCTTTTTCACTCATCGCGCAGATTGGCGAGCAGGTGGATTATCTGCGTTTCCTCCCTGATCAAACACAAGACAACCGTCATAGATGGTGGATGGCGCTACTGCTCGCTGGGCCGGGATGGATATTCATGGGCTCGCTGAAGATGCTCGGTGGTGCGCTGCTGGCATTTTTAGTAATCGATCAGGGTATCGAGGTGTCGCGTGCACTCGAACCGACTCAGATGTATCTCGTGGGGTTTGGCTATGTATTTTCGGATCCGCGCTGGATTGCGGGTGCCGTTGCATTGTTCGTTATCGTCTCCCAAGTGAAGATCAACATCACGAATGCCTACGCAGGATCACTCGCATGGTCGAATTTTTTCGCGAGACTGACGCATAGCCATCCCGGTCGGGTGGTATGGGTAATTTTCAATGTTGTGATTGCTATTCTGCTGATGGAAATCGGCGTTTTCGCAGCACTCAAGGAAGTACTGACGCTGTATTCTATGGTTGCGATTTCTTGGGTCGGTGCAGTACTGGCGGACCTTCTGATTAACAAACCGTTGAAACTTTCGCCGCCGCACATCGAGTTCAGGCGTGCTTACCTGTACGACATCAACCCGGTCGGTGTGGGTGCGATGCTGCTAGCCACAATGCTGTCCATGTGGGCTTTGTCCGGCGAGTTCGGTCCGCTGGTTTCAGCGATGTCGCCCTTCATCGCCTTATTCTCAGCACTACTGATTGCGCCGATCATTGCTTTCGCCACCCGCAGCCGATACTACCTTGCCCGCCCGCGTGAGCGCTGGCCTGATAACGGCAGTCAGCAATGCGTGATCTGCGACAATCATTTCGAAACGGCGGACGTTGCCCATTGCCCAGCCTATGACGGCACAATCTGTTCGCTATGCTGTTCGCTTGATGCACGCTGCCGTGATCGCTGCAAGCCTGATGCTACTTTCCCTGCGCAACTCAATGCGCTGGGCAACGCGCTGCTACCTGCCTGGCTGATGCGCCACCTCAAAACGGATGTCGGAAAATACCTATTGATGCTGATACTTTTCTCCGTGGTGCTAGGTGCGGTGCTGGGGGTGATCTATTTCCTCGAATTGCGCGCAGTGATGCACTCGGAAGTTTACTCAGGCTCAGATTTGTTCGACTTGTTCGCCAAGCTGTTCGCGGCCCTGTTTTTGTTGACGGGTATAGGTACTTGGTGGCTGGTACTTAACGCAAGCAGCCGGCGCAACGCACTGCAAGAATCGGAACGGCAGACCAAATTACTTCTTGATGAAATCGATGCGCATCGCAAGACAGATGCCGAACTACAGCGCGCAAAAGATCGGGCCGAAGCCTCCAACCTTGCCAAGAGCCGGTTCGTGACCGGTATGAGCCATGAGTTACGCACGCCGCTCAACAGTATTCTCGGCTATGCACAAATTCTGCAAGGCGACCCCAGTATCCCTGCTCACCGGCAAAATGCAGTCAGTGTGATACGCAGAGGTGGCGAGCATCTGTTGTCGCTGATCGATGGCATGCTCGACATTGCGCGCATCGAAGCAGGGAAGATGCGACTTGAATCGAGTCAGTTGCCTCTACGAGAATTTCTGGACCAGATCGTGCAAATGGTTGCTCCCCAAGCGGCACAGAAAGGGCTGGGTTTTCAGTTCGTTGAATCAGGACGTATTCCTGGTGCCGTGCATGCTGATGAGAAGCGTCTGCGACAGATTCTAATTAATCTTCTTGCCAATGCGGTCAAATTCACTGACCGCGGCGCGGTGACGCTGCGAGTGACTTACGCTCGAGAAGTTGCGACTTTTGACGTTGAGGACACAGGTATTGGTATCGCGCCGGAGGACGTGAATCGTGTATTCCTGCCGTTCGAGCGCAGCGATTCAGCCAACCAGCGCAAGGAAGTTGGCACTGGTCTTGGCCTTGCCATCTCCAACATGCTTGCGCATATCATGGGTGGAGAACTGTCAGTCACCAGCACGCTGGGGAAAGGAAGTGTATTCAGGCTGCGCCTCTATCTTCGCGAAGTCAGACAACCCGCACCGCGCGATGCCAATGTCTTACTGGCTACCGGCTATTCTGGCGCACGCAAGCGCTTGTTGGTAGTGGATGACCAGATCTCTCAGCGCGTGATAATCGACGAGATGCTTTCACCGTTGGGTTTTGATATCGTCGAGGCCGACAGCGGTGAGGCATGCTTGGCGGCAGTAACGAAACATCGTCCCGATTTGCTGCTGATGGATATCTCTATGCCGGGCATGGACGGTTGGGAAGTTTGTCGCCGTCTCCGAGAAGACGGACACCACGAACTGCCTATCATTATTATCTCAGCTAATGTGTTTGACACTACAGCACGTCAGAACGAACGAATGTACTGCAATGATTTCATCGCTAAGCCGTTCATGCTAGACGATCTGCTATCCAAGCTGAGGGCACATCTTGGAATCGAGTGGTTACCGGCAACGCCTTTGGCGCCATCAGCGACGCATATTGTCAAGCTGATACCGCCGCGCTCGGTGCTACGCAAACTGGTCGAGCTTGGGGATATCGGGTTCGTGAAAGGCATCGTCAACGAACTGGATATGCTGGAGAAGAGAAACTCACTGTATACCCCGTTCTGTAATGAGTTGCGCTCATTGGTGGAATGTTTTCGGCTGCCAGATTACGGCAATCGTTTGAAGGAGTGGATGTATGACGACACGGACCACGTTTGACGGCGATGTGGCACTGATCGTTGATGACGTGCCAGAAAATCTTTCTTTACTGTCCGATGCGCTCTCCGACGCTGGTTATACCGTTTTGGTCGCGACGGATGGTCTGTCGGCGCTGGATCGTCTGCAGAAGGTAATACCAGATATTATCCTGCTTGATGCCGTGATGCCTGGGATCGACGGTTTTGAGACATGCCGACGTATCAAGCAGATGGAAGCAGTGAGGCATGTTCCGGTGATCTTCATGACCGGACTAACAGAAACTGAGCATGTGCTCATGGGATTTGAATCAGGCGGGTTAGACTACATCACCAAACCAATTGAACCAGTCGAAGTGCTTGCGCGTGTGGCGACACATATTCGCAATGCACGCATGATGACGCAGGTCAGCGATGCCATTGATGCGGTCGCGCACGCTGCGATATCACTCACAGCTGACGGCTCATTGCTTTGGCAGACAAGACAAGCGGCCGAATGGATGGAGAAATACTTCCCGGGTACGCAAGCGGCATCTCAAAGCTTGCCACCGCCGATCACCGCTTGGTTAAAAGAGGCGATGTACACCAGCGAGCTCGATACGATCAAGCGCAATACCTCCCCATTTTTGATCAGTCAAGGGAACGTGAGCCTTCACGTGACTTTGTCTCGTCGACAGCGCGAGCTGCTTTTACTGCTGGAAGAAAAACAACAAGTCAACACCGCTAATCTCGACCACTATCAGCTCACGCCACGCGAAATAGAAGTTCTGGCTTGGGTTGCCAAAGGGAAGACCAATCGGGACATCGCCGACATACTCGGAATGAGCCCGCGTACTGTCAACAAGCACTTAGAGCATATTTTTGTGAAATTGGGCGTGGAGACGCGATCAGCTGCAGCGGCGTTGGTCGCGGGTAAACTGAGCTGATCCACCCCTCTGTGGGCCTGGTCACAGATAGATACGTCAATTAACTTATCGCTCCTCCGAGACTGTCGCCTTAGTATCGAACTGTGAGCAACAAGACGGCTGCGACAACAGTCCGTGTTGTTTCGATACTGCCATCAAGACACTAAACCACTCGGGAGGTCAGCATGTATCACGGAGATATATCGAGCAGCAAAGATACGGTTGGCGTGGCCGTTGTCAACTACAAGATGCCGCGTCTTCATACCAAGGAAGAAGTACTCAGCAACTGCCGCAAGATTGCAGACATGATAAAGGGTATGAAGGTCGGATTGCCGGGCATGGATCTGGTGATCTTTCCGGAATATTCGACGCACGGCATCATGTACGACGCCAAAGAAATGTATGACACGGCGTCTGCTATTCCCGGCGAAGAAACTGAAATCTTTGCTGAGGCCTGTCGCGCCGCTCGAGTGTGGGGCGTATTTTCGTTAACCGGCGAGCGCCATGAAGAACACCCGAACAAGGCCCCCTACAACACGCTGATCCTTATGAACGATAAGGGTGAGATCGTACAAAAATATCGCAAGATCATGCCTTGGGTGCCCATCGAAGGCTGGTACCCCGGCAACTGCACCTATGTATCGGAGGGGCCGAAAGGTCTGAAGATCAGCCTCATCATCTGCGATGATGGTAACTATCCGGAAATCTGGCGCGACTGCGCGATGAAAGGTGCGGAGCTGATCGTACGTTGTCAGGGTTACATGTATCCTGCAAAGGACCAGCAAGTGCTGATGGCAAAGGCCATGGCTTGGGCTAACAACAGCTACGTAGCGGTCGCAAATGCAGCCGGGTTCGACGGCGTATATTCTTATTTTGGTCATTCAGCCATCATCGGCTTCGATGGCCGCACCTTGGGTGAGTGCGGCGAGGAGGAGATGGGCATCCAGTATGCGCAACTGTCGACATCGCTGATTCGTGACGCGCGCAAGAACATGCAGTCCGAGAATCATTTATTCAAACTGCTGCATCGCGGCTATACGGGCAAGATCCATTCTGGCGAAGGCAACCAGGGCGTTGCAGCTTGTCCTTACGATTTTTACTCAAAGTGGATTAACGATCCGGAGGGAACACGCGAGATGGTCGAAAAAATCACCCGGCCTATGGTAGGTACCGAAGAGTGTCCCGTGCCCGGTATACCTACTGGAACCGATCTGATGCACAAGTGATTCGTCTCATTGCGTTGGCCCGCCTATGTCGAGCGTGCTGGCATTTCCTGGGAATTCATCATGGAGTCGGCTTCCGACATCACGCAATACCAAGTCTGCGAAGAGCCTTTCTATCTGCCGCTGAATGACGAGCTGCAGAAATTCGAGGCAGCGTATGCTGCCCGTTTGCCCATCATGCTTAAAGGTCCGACAGGTTGCGGTAAAACCCGCTTTGTGGAACACATGGCATGGCGATTGAGGCGTCCGCTGGTGACCGTCTCGTGCAATGAAGACACCACAGCGAGCGATTTAACGGGTCGCTTCCTTTTGAATGCATCTGGCACCTATTGGCAGGATGGGCCACTGGCTCTCGCCGCGCGTTCGGGCGCGATCTGTTATCTGGACGAGGTCGTCGAAGCGCGGCATGATACGGTCGTTGCGATCCATCCGCTGACAGACGCGCGTCGCTACCTGCCGCTGGATCGAAAGAACGAGCTGTTGCGGGCGCACCCCGATTTTTTACTGGTGATCTCTTATAACCCGGGTTATCAGCGCGTGCTGAAAGACCTTAAGCCGTCGACCAAGCAGCGTTTTGTGGGTATTGATTTTCACTATCCCGAAGCTGCGATCGAGGCTGACATTGTGATGCATGAAGGTGGTGTGACACGTGAGATCGCAGGCAAACTCGTCGCCATAGGAGGCAAGACGCGCCACCTTAAAGGGCATGGACTTGACGAAGGGGTATCCACTCGCATGCTGGTATACGCAGCGAATTTGATGGCACGCGGCATCCCGCCTGTTGCTGCGTGTCAGATGGCGCTAGTGCAACCGATTAGCGATGATGTGCACATGCTGGACGCGTTGGGGAGCGTGGTGCTGAGTTTCTTCGGATAAGTGGATGACCACCGATTTCAGCGCCGTCGAAGGACTAGAGGCTGTGCGTGGCAGTGTTTCGCATTACCTCAGAGCCCTGTTGGGCCACGAAGTCTCGTTACTTACCTGCGAGAGCTCACTTGGACAGCAACGTACTTATCTCTCTGATCTGGGCCTTCATCTTCCACGGTGCTATTTCTCTTATAGCGGGTCTGAACTTCGCACCCTGTATTTCGCTGCAGCCGCCCATGCCGCCGCGCATCTTGCCTACTCAACGATGCGTTTCGAGCGCAAATCGCTCAAGCCGTTGCAGCTAGCCATCATCGGACTGCTGGAAGATGCCCGTATAGAGGCGCTAGCTATCCAAGAAATGCCCGGCCTGAGGAGGATATGGCTACAATTTTTCGAGCCTGGTGGGCGTGACAGCAATAGTGCTGACGCGCTGCTTTTACGACTATCGCGTGTACTACTTGATCCTCAACGCGAGGATAGTGATCCCTGGGTGATGAAGGCACAACGCTGGTATCACGCGTCGCAACAGGAGGGCAGCAACCCGGCTGTGCTTCGCGAGCTGGGCTCGGTACTTGGCAATGATCTCGGACAGATGCGTGTCCAATTCAATGCAAGGACCTACATGATCGAGCCGGTGTATCGAGACGATAACCTATTCATGTGGACGAGTGAGACGCCACCCGAGGAAAATTACATCCACGAAGGCGGGTTCAGCGGTAATGAGCATGCTCAGCAATCCATAGATACATTCGATGAGCATGCGGAACAAGAGACACGCTTTCGTCCAAGAGAAATCGCCGGCGCTACCCAAAGTACACATGACAATTCGGAGTTACCGCGATATCCAGAATGGGACACGCGTATTGGTCGGTATCGAGAGCGCTGGTGCAGTATCATCGAAGAGAAGCCTACGCCCTGCGATGCATCGGCACTGAAAGCGAGAGTGGCAGCACATGCTGAGTTGTCGTCGCAGCTTACGCGACTGCTGCACGCGCGCAAACTGCGTCAGCCGCATCGGCTTCGTAGGCAGATTGAGGGCGAGGAGCTCGAACTTGATACGTTGGTTCGCGCCATGGGCGATCTGCGAAGTGGCTTGCTACCTGATATGCGTGTGCACCGCCGCAGGCGGCAGCAAAAGCCGGACCTGTCGATACTGCTTTTACTTGATCTCTCTGCGTCGACCAATGTAGCGCTGTCTAGTTCGACCTTGTTGTCGCTGATCTGCGAAGCCAGCGTGCTATTGGGGGTAGCTATCGACGATGGTGGTGATCAGTTGGCTATCCATGGCTTTCGATCGAATGGCCGGCATCAAGTGAACTACCTGCGCTTTAAAGAATTTGGCGAGGCAATGGATGATGCCGTGCTTGGCCGTTTGTCTGGCGTCAGTGGCGCCCTGTCAACGCGAATGGGAGCTGCGATTCGCCATGCAAGTTATTTAATGCGAAAGTGTCGTACCGCGCAGCGGCTGATACTGGTGCTGACCGATGGCGAGCCGCATGATATCGATGTATTTGATCCTTCATTACTGGTCTGGGACGCGGCGCGTGCTGTTGAGAGATCAACCAGCGAGGGGACGCCAGTATTCTGTGTCTCGGTCGATCCACAGGCGGAGCTATATCTAAAAAAAATCTTCGGTCCTCATAATTACCAGGTAATCGACCGTATTACTCAGTTGCCCCAGCGGTTACCTCAACTCTATCTCCGGCTCATGGCATAAATGCTTGCCGGGTCGAGTCATTGGTGCTGAGTCGGTGCTTAGTGCACCAACCCGCATCTAAATCGCTGGTCAACGCTGTGCTTTTCGCACCAACACACAGCACAGAATTCACCACTTCAGTGCGGCCAATAGCCTTTGCTGCTCCGAGTGGTGCAAATCACTGCTCGAGCTATGGCACACAAGCTGCTACAGCTAAATCAAGAGCTTGCGGCTGTCAACCTGACACGTGACCCCCGAAAGATCCATAAAATGAAAAGCTGTGCCGCGTCACCCGCTGCCTGATGAAATACCCGACCATTCCCTTTCATGCACCAATCACCCCGCCGCCTGTCAACGGCAGCGCGCCTTTACTGGCGTCATTAGCGCTGACCTTTGGACATGATGGCTCTGCGACGCGTTTGCTCAGACGAGCACATACCGGACCGCTATTGGTACAGAATCCTCTCTATCCCGAAGGGCAGGCCTGCTGTCATGCAGTGATCGTGCATCCGCCCGGTGGAGTGGTGGGTGGCGATCAATTGGTAATACAGGTGCAGGCAGAGGAGCGCGCGCATTCACTTCTATCGACGCCGGGAGCGGCAAAATGGTATCGCGCGAACGGACGTGTCGCATCGCAGCAGGTGCATATACGAGTTCGTGCCGGTGCAACCGTGGAATGGCTACCTCAGGAAACCATACTGTTCAACCAGGCCGAGGTAGATTTCAGCACGTGTATCGAGCTTGATGAGGGTGCGTGCTATCTGGGCCTGGAAATACTCTGTTTCGGACGTACGGCTTACGGTGAGCGTTTCGATCAGGGTCGGGTGCATCAACGGAATTCTGTGCGTCTGAACGGCAAGCTGCTGTGGATTGAACAGGGTCATCTGATGGGTGGCAGCGATGCAATGAATAGCCCGCGAGGTCTGAATGGCTATACGGTATGCGCGAGTCTGATGTTTGCTGGTACGACCGCTGCACGGGGAACGGTCGATGCAGTCCGCGCGTCATGCGCACCGGTCATGGGTGCGCAGGGAACGTTCGGTGCAACGCAAATGAAGTCGATGCTGTTGGTCCGCTATCTCGGCAATTCCAGTGAAGTGGCGCGTCGGATCATGCTGGCTGCATGGCGGGTGTTGCGCCCGTCTCTTTTGGGTCGTGAGGCGACCGAGCTGAGAATATGGAATACCTGAATGAATCGGTACGGTACGCAGACCGCGTGATGAAACCCTATGAGGAAACACCATGGAACTGACACCCCGTGAAAAAGACAAGCTGTTGATATTTACGGCCGCACTTCTGGCAGAGCGGCGTCGCGCGCGCGGACTGCGGCTGAATTATCCTGAGGCGATGGCATTAATCAGTGCCACCATCATGGAAGGTGCGCGTGATGGGAAGACCGTCGCGCAGCTGATGTCCGAGGGGGCGCAGATATTGACACGCAACGACGTCATGGAAGGTGTGCCAGAGATGATCCCGGATGTACAGGTCGAGGCGACTTTCCCCGACGGCACCAAGCTCGTGACCGTACATGCACCGATTCCCTGAACCGTCCCTACCACACGTACGGAGTACGCAATGATTCCAGGTGAACTGCTGATCGAAGAGGGAGAGATCCTCCTCAATTCAGGTCGCGCAACAGTGACTGTCAAGGTTGCCAATAGTGGCGATCGACCGATACAGGTCGGCTCTCATTTTCATTTCTACGAAACTAATCCGAAGCTGGTGTTCGATCGCGCGCTCGCCTATGGCATGCGTCTGAATATCGCGGCAGGTACGGCCGTGCGTTTCGAGCCTGGACAGGAGCGAACAATCGAATTGGTGGCCCTGGCTGGCGAGCGGAAGGTTTATGGTTTCAATGGCCTCGTGATGGGCAAGCTGAAAGAGGCATCTACATGAGCAAGATCTCCCGTAAAGCCTATGCAGAAATGTTTGGCCCTACCACGGGTGATCGCATCCGTCTGGCCGACACTGAACTTTTTATCGAAATCGAAAACGATCACACCATTTACGGTGAAGAAGTTAAATTCGGCGGTGGCAAGGTGATCCGCGATGGAATGGGTCAGTCGCAACGAATTCATCGCGACGTGATGGATACCGTGATCACTAACGCAGTCATTCTCGATCACTGGGGTATCGTCAAAGCGGACGTTGGCATCAAGGCCGGCCGAATCGCCGCCATTGGCAAGGCGGGCAATCCCGATATCCAGCCAGGCGTAACGATGGCGATCGGTGCGGCAACCGAGATCATTGCGGGCGAGGGTATGATCGTGACTGCAGGCGGTATCGACACCCATATCCATTTTATTTGCCCTCAACAGATTGAGGAAGCGTTGATGTCGGGCGTTACGACGATGATCGGTGGCGGTACCGGACCGGCGGTTGGTACCGCAGCGACAACTTGTACGCCAGGTCCATGGCACATTCACGCAATGCTGTCAGTGGCCGATGCTTTCCCAATGAATCTGGGTTTTCTTGGCAAAGGTAATGTCAGTATGCCAGTCCCGCTTGAGGAACAAATTCTCGCCGGTGCGATTGGGCTAAAACTGCATGAAGACTGGGGTAGCACGCCAGCGGCCATCGATAACTGCCTGTCGGTGGCTGATCGGATGGATGTACAAGTTGCCATTCATACCGATACCTTGAATGAAGGTGGTTTTCTCGAGCATACGCTGGCAGCGTTCAAGGACCGAACTATTCACACCTTCCATACCGAAGGTGCAGGCGGTGGGCATGCGCCCGACATCATCGCTGCGGTGGGGCAG
>JACCDK012072001.1_pt1 | contig 11501 bp, 11 predicted proteins | sample 7445871 | NCBI WGS metagenome assembly JACCDK01 (sample SAMN15323436, study PRJNA562643) | freshwater metagenome | isolation source: river surface water | place: USA:Blue River Watershed | collected 2017-08-15
GCCACTGGACATTATGATGGGTAAATTAGTCAAATCACGGGCAACAGTCAGTGACTCGAGGTCATAACCCGACATAGTTCCTTCTCTCGCAACGGATTGTAGGAGAATTTCACCAGCGCCATAACTCTCCAATTCAGCAATTCGATTCCTAGCATTAACTTGTGTCGTTCTTTTTCCAGAGTTCCCCGTCAGAACGCCGAGAATGTCCGTTTGCATATCGACAGCCACGACAACTGCCTGAGATCCAAACCGTTCTGCAATCTCTGAAATTAATTTGGGTGATTCTAGAGCGCTAGTTCCAAGAACAACTTTTTCCGCACCAGCCCTGAGAGTGACTTCAGCCATGGCTACTGATGAGATTCCGCCACCAATTGAAAATGGGACATCCAAAATTTCTGAAAATGTTTCAATAAGTCTCTCTGAGACAAATGTGCCTTTTTCTCTCGCTTCGACGTCCAGGAACATCAATTCATCCACATTCCGCATCGCGAATAGTCGTGCGATTGCTTCGACATTACCAACTGTCCTCCAGTTGTTAAAGTGAGAACCTTTCACAACTGTCATGCCATTGGTGAGTACCGTGGGAATTACCCTTGCTCTAGTCACTTTAAACCTCGGCCCACTGAATAACCTCGGATAAAAAATTTACTCCTGCTTTACCGCTCTTCTCAGGATGAAATTGGACTCCCAATACGTTTCCACGAATGACGCCCGCAACAAATTGTAGGTGGTAAAAGCTAGACCGAGCCAAAATATCCTGGCCATGGGTAGGATTGAAATGATAGCTGTGCACAAAATAGAAATCACGGCTTGAAGCGAGACTCTGAAAAGTGCTTTGTTCCTCCATTAAATATGTACTTTCCCATCCTACGTGTGGGATTTGACCAATTGAAGGTAACTTTTCCACTTCTCCTGGAATCAGGCCAAGTCCCTTCACACCAGGGGCTTCCTGGCTTTTCTCAGCGAGTAGTTGCATTCCGAGGCAAATACCGGCCACGTGGGAACCATTATTTGTGGCCTCATCAATAAGAATATCGAATCGACGCTTATTGATCTCGCGCATGCCAGCCTCAAAATGGCCCAATCCTGGCAGAATTATCAAATCTGGTGACTTGGACTCCTTGAGATCGGAGATAATTCTTAGTTGAATTCTACGGTAATTAATTCTTGAAATGGCATGTGCCACAGACTTGATATTGTTGATCCCCAAGTCCAAAACTTCAATATTCATATTTCAAATCAATTATCGTAGTTGACTTTAACCAAGTTGTTTTCGGCGTCTCTCATAAGCGACCCATCTGGCTCTACTCTGAATAGAGCCTTATTGGTAAAACGTTCACAAATTGAGTCAAACTCTTTAACTGTAAGACCTAATGGTTCAAGGATTTCCCTTATTGGCTTTCCTAAGTAGCTCTTCGGATATTTTCCATCATGAAGCTTAAGTGTCAGGCCTTGTTCTCGAGTCAAACGTCCTCGTCTAATGTGAACCGATACGAGGTCAGTTGCACGACCAAATCCAAACTTAAGAAATTTGAAGTAGTCATGAATTCCAGTTTGATAATTATCTAAATTTTCATAATCGACGATTGATCCTTCGATGGTGCTACCAAGAGACCTAAAGCCATGAGCCTGAGCCAGGAGAAAATTTGAAATTCCGTCCCACGGAAAGTAATACCCTAAAAAAAGACCGGTTACTCCCACATCCTTCAATTCTTCATCTGTTGGATAAGTGTACAGATGCAATTTTCTTTTCTCGATTTGGTAGACATCCCTCAAATCCGAAACTCGTAACCCGAGCAAGCCTCCAAACTCTTCCAACCATCTTCTGTTCAGGGAGTTGCTGCGAGCTTCCGACGCAGGTCCACCATATTCATTCTGGCTGTTTTCACCCCAGATGATTAAGGGAACCTTGAACTGCACTGCTGCCCTTACAGGAATCGTAAAGATTCCTACATGCTCTGGCCAAGAAATATCTCCAACTTGCTCTAGTCCAATTCTGTTTAACTTGCGCCTCGTAATTGGGTCTGGTGAAAACTCAACATGATCTACGCCCAAATTTTTTATGTTCTCTAGATTTAGGCGTCCTATCGGTGTCAAATCACAAGTTGTTGATGTTACACAAAGTGGGTTAAAACCAAGTTCAAGCATCTTTAACACTTGGGCGGTGCTGTCCTTTCCTCCCGAGACTGGAACAACACAATGCCAGGCACTTTTACCCTTCTTACTTATTTCTTGGACTAAACCAATGAACGCCTCCTTGCGTTTGTCCCAGTCAATTTCTGCCCTTGAGTTATAAGAAATGCAGGCCGCACAGACTCCTTTCACATCGAAATGCAAGTCCGGTTTGGTTTCAGGTAGAAAACAAATTTTGCAATACTTGATCACTCTAGAGAACTCTTCTCGAGCAAAAACCATGTGATGTCATCTTGAGGAAATATTCCTCTTCTGTAGCGAAATCCGTAATTTCTTAACTTAAGATTTGGGTGACTGTCCAGAATCTCTCCAACAAAATCGCGCTTAAAGAGTTTATTTGAGTGGCCTCGATAATCTACTCCTACAGGTGTTGGATTGTAATATTCGGCAACCAGTAGCCAGCGATTAGTCGAATCAACTAGTTTTTTATAAACGATTGGGAGACTTTCCGGATTGATGTGGATTAAAACACCTTTGGTTAAAACCAAATCATAGCGTTCCGCAGACTCATATTCCTCAATGCTTGTTTCAAAGACTAGATCACAGACTGAACCTAATTGCTCGCATGCTTCTGCATTAATCTCAACTCCAGAAAACGCAGCATTGGGAAACAAAAGGCGCAAGGCCTTGATATTCATACCAATATTTGCCCCGAATTCGATAATTGTATCTGGTGTGAATTCAATACTTCGAAAGACTTCAGCAAACAACGCTAGATTTGAGCCGAGTAATTCGTCCGAGTTATTCCGGCTGATATACTCGAATCCAAACTCACCCGCCCAAAAACTACGTTGGTCCATAGAAAATCCAATTCTCTGATAACGGATCGAAGGTGAATCCGAAGGCGCTAAGTATAACTGATTTGCTTTCCAGCATTGCGAATTTTGTATAATTCTTCTGCAAATGCCCAGTCATCCTCAGTATCTATATCTACAGATTCATACTTAGCTAATTCGATTATTCTGCTTTCAGGAGAAAAAAGTGATTTTCCTGATAGCCAATTCTTGGCATACCCGAAGTAGAAAAGTCCCGCGTCACAATATACTTTTGGTAAGTCCTGAGTCCGGGATTCATTATGTCCAGCAAACATCATTTGTATTTCCTGATTACTCCCTAAGTAAAAACTCCTATTTATATGATTTGATTCTTGAGCAGCAAATACATACCCATCACGACAACTTTCGAAAGTTTTCATAGCAGAACGTATATGAGATTGGTTCAAAAAAGGAGTTACTGGGTAAATACACGCAATTATCTCCTTCTCGCACTTCCTTGACAGGAAAATATTGTCAATCGCATTAGAAATCACTTCTACAGTTGTTGCATAATCCCCACTTAAATACGAATTTCGTTTCAGTACTTTTGCTCCAGCTTGTTGAGCTACTGAGGTAATTTCTTGATCATCAGTAGTGACATAAACATCAGTGAAAAATTGTGTACTCAGTATCTTTTCAATGGTGATCTGCAAAATGGGCTTGCCAAGAAAATTTCTTAAATTTTTCCGGGGGATTCTTTTGCTTCCTCCCCGAGCGGGAATAATCGCAATAGTCATTTTTCGGTGACAATCAATTCAGGGCTCATAGGAGTACCCCGACTTACGCTCATTCCAAAAGGCTTTCCAAGGAAATCGTCCAGCAGTTTAGGTGGGCAACCCTGACCGGGTCGAATACTTCGTACATTCGAATTAGACACAAGTTCACCCATCTCTACATCTTCCACCACATATAGAGATCTACGAAGTCTTCTTGATTCCATCTCCGAAGGTTGAATTGCCCATTCTCGACTCCCTAGTGCTTGTTCTGCTAACGTCCCTTCGCGAACCAGACTTGCAAATTCTGCAGGTTCCATGGAAAAAGCGGAGTCTGGTCCGCCATCGTCTCGTTTAAGTGTCAAATGCTTTTCCACTGCAGTTGCTCCTAACGCGATTGCGGCAACGCTGACTCCAATGCCGAGTGTATGGTCCGAGACGCCAACCTTACATCCAAAAGAATTACTCAAGGTTAATATCCGATTTATATGCGCTTCTCGAGGATCTGCAGGATAGGAGCTTGTGCACACAAGTAAGGTCAAATCATCATTACCTGTTGATTCGACGACTTGGACTGCCTCTACTATTTCTTGCCACTCTGTCGCTCCAGTTGAAATTATTATTGGCTTACCCGTTTCAGCCACAGCCCTAATTAGACGGTGATCCCCCGTTTCCATCGACGCAATTTTATACATAGGCGCCTCAATCGACTCTAAAAAATCAACCGCAGATAAATCAAATGGGGAACTAAAGGGAACTAGGCCTAATTCTCTTGCAAAGGTAAATAGCTCAGAATGCCACTCCCAAGGGGTGTGAGCTTCATTATATAATTCAAATAGACTCTGCCCGCCCCATAACTCATGACTTTCACTTATTTGAAAATTAGGTAAATCTAATGTCATTGTTGCCGCCGTATATGTCTGAAACTTCACAGAAGTGGCTCCTGCGGCGGCGGCGGCCTCCACTATTTTCTTTGCACGCTCTATTGAACCCAAATGGTTTGCTGACACTTCCGCAATATAATTTACATTCTGTTGGGGTGGTCGCATCAGCCCATCGGCCCTTCGACGCGGGTTACCTTAATTTCCAAGTCCCAGTAGCTCCCGTCGCGAGACTTGATTCTGGCTCTTCGACCATCATTAAAGTTGAGTGCTTGGATAACTCGAACCATAGATTCCATTTCAGCTCCATTTTCTAACAAGTTCTTCCGTAGCAAATCTAGCTCATTCGAATGATGTTTGGTTGATGTTCCAACCTGTGTAATCTCTCCATTTACTCTAGGCCAGAAATCTAGAAATTCTTCAAAGAGGAACCTCAGATGCTTTAAGGCAGTTGCATAGATTTCGCCTGATGTACTACTCAAATCTGTATATATCTCACGTTGTGCAACTATAAGTCCGGTATCTAACCCCGAATCTATCCGATGAATGGATGCTCCTTGAGGCATATTCTCAATTATCGACCAGGGTACAGGATCAGCTCCTCTACCAACTGGGAGTAGGGAGGGGTGTAAGTTGAATATTGGGAATGTGAAATTGTCCAACATTTCCACGGGGAACACATGCCCAAATAGTACTGACACAGCAAGACTGGTGTGGTCTAAAATTGAATAAAGGTTAAGCTGATTGACTAAATCTGGGGAATATCTTAAAACAGGTATCTTCAAAGTATCAACTTTATTATTATTGATTACAAGATTTTGATAAATCGGATCAAACTTATTTTCTCCATTAATTACTATTCCCGTGATTTCGTACCTCTTATACTTTGCAATAACCTCAATTATTTCGATACCAAAGTTTCCATTTATAAACAAAAGAATTCCCGTCAATTGAAATACTCCTTAATGATTTTTATGACGTACGTTTGTGCTTCAAAGGATAAGTCCGAGAACATGGGTAAAGAAATTTCCTCAGAATAAAACTTTTCGCTCACTGGATAAAGTTTTCTATCAATTTCATAACTAGAAAAAACCGGGTGTCTGTAGGCGGGCAAGTAATTAACTTGAACATAAACACCATTTGCCCTTAAGTGATTGTAGAAATCCAACCGAGTAGCTGCATCTACACGAATTGGAAATAGATGCCAATTAACATCGACATCTACAGCTGCAGTTGGAAGCTTTATCTGCTCAACAGAACTCAGGTTTTCAGTATAGATTGAAAATACCTTTTTTTTAGCCTCCTTGAACTCATTTAATTTCGAAATTTGACTTATTCCTAGTGCACAGAGAACATCAGGTAATCGGTAATTGAGGCCGAATGAATGAACTTCCTGATGCCATGCACCTTCGCCCGTAATTAAAAATCCAGATGGTTCTCGGACGAGTCCTTGTCGGGAGAATCTTCGTGCCTTTTCTAGTAAATCAGAATTATTTGAACTGACAGCACCGCCTTCACCTGTCGTCAAATTCTTAGTGGGGAAAAATGAAAATGTTGTTAAGTCCGCAATAGAACCAACTGGAATACCGCGGTAGTAGGAGCCAATACTGTGAGCGGCATCCTCAATCAAATAGACTCCGTTTTTTCTTGCTATCTGACTCAACTCATGGAGTGCGGCGGGGTGCCCTGCGTAATCGACCGCCACTATGGCCTTTGTTCTTTCCGATATCAAACTTTTTACGTACTCTGGATCGATAGTAGCATTTTGTGGCAACACGTCTGCGAAAACTATTTTGGCTCCAAACAAAGCCGCCGTTGCTTGAGTCGCTATAAATGTAATGGGTGGCGTGATTATTTCATCGCCCGGTGAAATTTCTATAGCAGCAAATGCGGAATGCAAAGCTGCGGTCCCCGATGAAACACAAAAAGCTGGCGCACCTACAACTTCAGCTATCTCATCCTCAAATTTCTTAACCAGTGGTCCTGTAGTCAAGAACTCGCTCATTAATGCGGCCGAGACTGCCTGAACATCGGTTGAATCAATTGACTGACGGCCGTATGGAATCACGTTAATTCAGTTTCGATAAAAAATTTTCAATATCTGTTGAGGACATCCACAGAGTATTCGTATCCGAGCGATATGCGGTTCCTGGAATCATTGGTTCTCCACTTGGTGTTTGAAATCCCCAGTCTGCAATTACAGGCATTACGACATATCTATCACTTTGAACAATCGTTCGACGGCTATCATCTTCCGAAATCATCTCCTCATGCAATTTTTCACCAGGGCGCATTCCTACCTCAATTAAATCCGTGGTGGGTGCGATAGCTTTCGCCAAATCAATAATCTTAATACTGGGTAGTCTTGGAACGTAAAGCTCTCCACCGCACATTTCCTCTAAACTCTTGACCACAAAATTGACTGCCTGATTGATGTTGATCAAGAACCGGGTCATCCTAAAATCAGTTATCGGGATTGGCTTTCCTTGAGTAGCAAGCTCGGTAAAAAAAGGAACTACCGACCCACGACTACCGAAAACATTTCCATAACGCACCACCGAAAATGCAGATCCATACTTAAATCCGTAATTATTCGCGGCAACAAACAATTTGTCAGCTGTCAACTTTGTTGCACCATATAGGTTTATGGGTGAGGAAGCTTTATCCGTTGAGAGCGCAATAACTCTAGAAACACCTGTTTCAATCGCTGCATCAATTAAATTCTGGCTACCTAATATATTCGTTTTTATAAATTCCATTGGGTTATATTCACCAGTATCAACTTGCTTTAAGGCAGCTGCGTGAATAACATACTCAACGCCATGAAGGGCACGTTTAAGTCTCTCTATGTCGCGAATATCACCAAGAAACCATCGAAGGCGTGGGTCATTTTTAAAATCTATCCGCATCTGCGATTGCTTGAGTTCATCCCGCGAAAAAATTGCAATCCTCTTCACTTTCGTTTGGCTAAGCAGATGGTGGACCAGTGCGTTTCCAAGCGAACCGGTTCCCCCGGTAATTAGAACTGAAGACCCTTCAAGAAACGACATTAACTCACTTCCAAACCCTGTTTCATCTAAATTGACTGGAATAAGCATACCCTCTTCCCTATGAGATATGTATTTCGCGCCGATGCTTCTCATTTCAAAGGCGCAGGACACATCATGAGAATTTGTGCAATTGCAGAAGAAGCTGCGATTCGAGATATCGAATGTGTTTTGGTGGGCTCGGTTGAAGGAATACCTTGGCTAAGCGAGTTTGTAAGGGGACTAGGGTATCTACATTTTCAGACCCCGGGGGACTACACAACAAAAACGCCTGATGAAATACTCATCATTGATTCGTATACAATACAACCTGGTGACCCATTTATAATTTCTAATTCTTGGGTAAAGCAGATTCTAATAGCAGACAAACAGACGCCGGTTCATCAAGTGGACTTAACCATTCACCCAGGTTTCAACGGATCTTGGTATGTGGGAGATTTATCTAAATTTGTGTACGGTAGTGAGTTTATACCGATACGAAAATCTATCCGGCGTGTTAATACACTGGAGACTAATAAAATTTCAAAGATTGTAATTTCAGGCGGCGGAACTGACGTTCAAAGATTTTGTCCAGAGATTGCTGGCGTTCTTGCAAAAATAGGTGGGTTTACTTCAGCTGTATTCTTCTCACAGGAGAAGCAGGAGATTGAATATCTAGATTCCAGATTTAGTGTTCGGGAGTTTGGTAAAGACTTAGATTATGAAATCATGACAGCCGACTTAGTCCTTTCTACAGCTAGTACTACTAGTTTCGAAGTTTTAGCTAGAGGAATTCCCCTTGGGATCGTGTGTGGTGTGGAGAATCAGCTTGACAACTACGAGACTCTTGGAAAACGTGATGTGGCTGCGGCTATTGGGGAACGGTGGAAACATAATTCTTGGGACTTTGATGTGCAACTTTTAGAAACTTTAATTGAGAACGCTGAATTTCGAAAACAGCTAGTAAAAAATGCCCAAGGGCTCATTGATCTAAATGGGGCTGAGAGAATAATTGAAAAAATTACATTCTGCTAAAATCTCACAATTAGAGTGAGTTACGAAGCTGTTATTCTCTTCGGAGTTATAAATTTGGGCTTTCCCCTTCAAATCTTCGCTTTAATCAAGAAGAATTAAACCTAGGGGTGTTCTAATCTCTACGCTCACAATCCCGGGAGCTGCATCGGCCATCAAAGGATCAATCCATTCCACCTGCACGTCTCCCATGGCATCCATTATGTCTCTCTCAAACCATGAATTTTTTAACTTATCACTATCTGCAATCACAATCCTTTTAAGTTCAGCAGAGGGCGCACCTTCACTAGCAGGGTGATTATTGGTCAGCCATTGGATAAAATATGGGAATTTTGGCTCGCTCACAATTTCTTTTACGCCAATTTGCAACCATTTCAATTCTGTTCCATCAGGGCGTGTGCGATGACCTTCCGTCGCTGTTCTTCCAAATCTCTCCTCTACTGAAGAAATATCTTCGGTGCTAAAAACCCATGTGAACCATCCACCGCCTTCCATCACTTTCTTAGAAACTGCACTACCCCACGGTGTTTGCTCTGTAGAAGGGTGATCTAGCGGACAAACAACTTCTATGTACTGATTATTTTTCAAAGCGCAAGTGAAATTCCTAGTTCCGAAACGTGGATGAATTCCACCATCAACAAATGTGCAGCCTAATCGAGAGCCGAGTCTTTGCACTGTGTCAGCAAGCTGATTATGGGAAGTTACATAGGAGACATGGTCTAAACGCATGGTGACATTCTGCACCATCAAGAGGCATGGTCTAGACCAAAACCCACCAAAAACGTGCGTATAGGATGCTCTCGTGGCCTCTTCTATAAGGAATTTAGTAGCGTTGGGTGGTATTTGGGTCGCAATACTTTCTATCCCATATTTTCAGAGAGAAATAGGATACTTGGAAATTTTTGTTAGTTTCCTTCTTTTGTTCGCCTTGTACAAGAGATTGCTTAGCCTAACCGGGATTTTACAAGTAAACAGTTGGCGACTCAATCTGGGGTTGATTTCTTTATCTGGGGTTTTCTTCTTTACCTCTTTCACACTACTGATTTTCGGCGTTCCAGCTCCCTATGATTTTTGGTCCAGGCTGGGTGCTGGAAGTATGGAAAAAGATGGAAAACTCTTCCCTTTTGGTGATCTTGCACATCTGACCTCGGCAGCAAGTTGTCAGAATGGCGGGGTATTGGCGGAAAACTCTTGCGATCCCTGGCAAAGAGAGTTCAACCAAAATCCAGACTTACCCAAAATCTTGAAACTATTGAATTTTTCAGAAGCAAATTTGCTTGGTTTAATTTCATCAACAGTTTTCCTGACTCTAATCCTGTGGATTGTCTATCGGAAGAAAAATGATTCTCTTGCTCTATCTATTTCTGTTTATTCACCCGTAGTTATTCTTGGTATTGACCGAGGAAACGAAGTAATCACCCTGACTTGTATTCTCATCGCAGTCTGCTTGATAGAATCCAAAGGCAAGATTCCTGGTTTAGTATCAGTGGTGGCTCTTTCCTTTGCAAGTTTTTATAAATTGTGGCCATCCTTGCTTCTTTTCCTAGTTATATTTTGTTGCAATGGCAAAATTAGGTTGCGAGCATTGATGGCGGCAATTCCTTCAATTCTCTATTGGGGGGTGAACTCGCAGAGTATCCCACCAATGCTATCGAGCACTCAGAGTGGATCGCCATATGGTCTCTCTTTTGGATTGAAACTGTTTTTTTCCCAGAGAATTCAAGTAGAACATGCACTCATCTTCATGAGTTTGGGAATAGTTTTTTTCCTATTTTGGTGGATCAAAAATGGCAGTGAACTCAGAGCATCCCTGGTCGATCTCAAAAACCAAAATTCATTCGGTTTGATAGTCTCAGTTCTGCTCACCTATGTTGGCATCTGGTGCATTAGTGACAGTTTCATATACAGAATGATGATTCTCATCCCCGCTCTCATATTGTTGACTGAAGAAAGTTACAGACAATATTCATGGCAGAAATCGGTAGTGGTATTAATCTTAGTCACGCTCATTACCGGAAATTTGTCGATTACCACCGCAGTCAGTAGTTCGCTCGCATTGGTCGCTCTTTACATTTCTTACGTATATGTGCTGGTTAGGATTGGGCTAATCGGCACATCATTGCCTCGCAAGTCACAAGAGGGGCCGTATTCAAGGCTAGTCGGTTTCGAGCATCCATAATTTCATTCATCTTTAGGACCGCCGAATATGACGAAAAACCTAATGCATACTTTTCTATCTCAATTTGCACGTCTGAATTGATCACCAAGTCTCTATCGCCCACTTGAACCATTATAACGTCACGGTAAAAAGTAGCTAGGTAAAGAAGTGCCCCATCAATTGAATCGCGGACCATGCGAGTAGCTCGGGACTTTTGCTCCTTCTCCAACTCTTTCACTGCCTTTACGGCACCTGTTGCCATGCCCCGGCCAGTTGCTCCTTTGCCGTAAGCCTCTTGTAGTTTCTCTACCTCTTTCCCATCTCTGCTTTCAGATAATGTATTTGCTTCTTCAGTTGCAAGGTCAATTAGGGTTTGAGCAGCTTGGAAGGCAGCAGCGAGCGAACCTAGTTGCAGTGGTAGTTGCATAATTACTTTTCTGTTACTGCGAACTAATTCATTGGTTGCTAAGTATTTCGCTCGCCCAATATGTCCCTGACTAACGCGCGCGGCAAAATCAGCCATAGTTGGTGAAATGTTGTCACGTCTTATGAGCACCTGGGTAACAGCCTCTATCGACGGTGTGCGCAGTTGGAGATGGCGGCAACGAGAACGAATTGTTGGTAACACATCGTGAAGTGTTGGTGCACAGAGCAACCAAACGGTTCTTGTTCCTGGCTCTTCA
>JACCDK010512715.1_pt1 | contig 11497 bp, 9 predicted proteins | sample 7445871 | NCBI WGS metagenome assembly JACCDK01 (sample SAMN15323436, study PRJNA562643) | freshwater metagenome | isolation source: river surface water | place: USA:Blue River Watershed | collected 2017-08-15
CCAGCATCCGGTCGACCGTCGCCGCCGCCAGCGTCCGCAGCTCGTCCTCCAGCCGGGCGAGGTTCCTCGGCATGAACCATTCCTGGGTCAGCTTGCGATATTTGGGGTGGATCGGCGCGTCGAACACCACCAGCGAATCGACCAGCATGTTCGAGCCCGTGGCCGCGCGGCTGAATTCGATCGCCTGGTTGAAGCTGAACACCACGGGGCGCGGGTTGTTGAGGAAGGCGGCATTGTCCTTCGAGATGCGCATCACGTCGTCATAACGGGTGACGAGCCAGAAGGGCTCGAACAGCCCGGGCGTATCGGGCTGGACCTTGGCCACGGGCGTGCTTGCCCGGATCATGTCGAAGGTGTCGAGCAGCCCGTCCCACTCGGCATAGGCGTGGGGGTCGATCACCCGGCGGGCGATGTCGCCGGGCAGGATCGCCTCCGCGCTCATGCCGCTGCGGCCTTCGCCTTGGCCGCGTATTCATCCCGCAGCTCGCGCTTGTAGAGCTTGCCGTTGGCCTCGCGCGGGAGATCGGGGCGGAAATCGAACAGCTTGGGCATCTTCACCTTGGAGAGGCTGGGCGCGAGGAAAGCGCGCAGCTCCGCCTCCAGCTCCGGTCCGGCCTGGGCCATGTCCCTGGGTTGCACCACCGCGACGACCTTCTCGCCAAGGTCGGGGCAGGGCGCGCCGATCACCGCCGCATCCATCACCTGGGGGTGGGTGACGAGCAGGTTCTCGATCTCCTGCGGGTAGATGTTGACGCCCCCGCTGATGATCATGTGGCTCTTGCGGTCGGTCAGGAACAGGAAGCCGTCCTTGTCGAGATGGCCGATATCGCCGAGCGTCATCCAGCCCTTGGGGTGCATCGCCTCGGCGGTCTTGGCCGGATCATTGTGATAGGTCGGCAGGTTGACGTTCTCGAAGAAGATCAGGCCGTCCTGACCGGGCTCCAGCTCCTCGCCATCGGGTCCGCAGATGTGGACCTTGCCGTGGACCGCGACGCCGACCGTGCCGGGCTTGGCCAGCCAGTGCTCGGACTTGACCAAGGTCATCCCGATCATCTCGCTGCCGGCGTAGTATTCGTTCACGATCGGGCCCCACCATTCGATCATCTCGCGCTTGATCGGCACCGGGCAGGGCGCGGCGGCATGGATCGCGCGCTGGTGGCTGGAGAGATCGTAGCGGGTGCGGACCTCCGGATCGAGCCTGAGGAAGCGCACGAAGTGGGTCGGCACCCACTGGCTGTCGGTGACCTTGTAGCGCTCGATCGCCTTCAGCGCCTCTTCGGGATCGAACTTCTCCATCATCACCACCGTCCCGCCGAGCCGGTGGACGACCGAGCACCAGCCGATGGGGGCGGCGTGATAGAGCGGGGCGGGCGAGAGATAGACCATCGAGCCATCGGCGGGCATCCCCATGCCCATGGTGGCAAGGCCCAGCAGCGGCACGGGCGCGGCGGGATCGGGATCCTCGGGCGGGGCGGGGCGGATGCCTTTGGGGCGGCCGGTGGTGCCGGAGGAATAGAGCATCAGCAGCCCGGCGCTCTGATCGGGGATCGGCGTCGCGGGCTGGGCTGCGAGGGCGGCGGCGAAATCCTCTGCATCGGCGCTGTCCATCACCAGCACCCCGAGACCCGGACACGCCTGGCGGATGTCGCCGAGGATGGCGGCAAAGTGGCCGCTGGTGATCAGCAGCTTCGCTTCGGCGTCGCGGATGATGTAGGCGGCCTCGGGCGCGGTCAGGCGCGAGGAGATCGGCACCAGCATGGTCCCGGCGCGCTGCGATCCCCAGATCAGGGTGAAATACTCGATGCGGTTTTCCAGCAGCACCGCGAAGGCCTCGCCCGCGCCGATGCCGTGGGCGCGCAGGAGCTGGGCGAAGCGGTTCGATTCGGCGTCCATCTCGCCGAAGCTCATCTGCTTGCCCGATCCGGTCATGATCACGGCGGGATGATCCGGGCGGGTCGCGGCGTGCGCGATCGGGTGCATCGACATCTGTTCTCTCTCTCCCATGCCGCCCCATCTTCCCGGGGGCGTGCGGCCTGGAGAGGAAATTACGCGAGGCGCGCGGCCTCGCAAGCGAAATCAGTATGGATAATGCCACTCGTCCCCGGCCACACAGGCGGCGGGCGCGATACGGGGGACGGACAAGAAAAAAGGCGGCGGGATAACCCGCCGCCATGTTCGGACACCCTCTCCAATGTCCGGCCCGTTTACACGGGCAATCTCGTGAAGCTTACCCGCCGCCCGTTATTCGCCACCTTGGCCGGTCAGACGAGCATCGCGGGCGAAGGCCAGCTGTGCTTCGCTCTCCACCATATACGGAATCGGATTGACTGCAAGCCCGTCCACACGAACTTCGTAATGGAGGTGCGGACCGGTCGAACGGCCGGTCGAGCCGACATAGCCGATCAGGTCGCCCTTCTTCACCGTGTCACCCGTCGCAACGGCAAGGCGCGACAGGTGGGCGTAACGGGTTTCCATCGCGGCGCCATGGCTGATGCTGATGTAGAGGCCGTAGCTCGAATAGAAGTCGGCGCGGCCGACCACGCCGTCGGCGGTGGCGTAGACCGGGGTTCCGGTCGGCGCGGCAAGATCGATGCCAAGATGCTGGCGGCGGCCGCCGAGCACCGGGTGGTGGCGCATCCCGAAACCGCTCGTCAGCGCCGCGCCTTCGAGCGGCATGCGCGACGGCACCGAGATGCTGTTGAACGGGATCGGCGAGGAATAGGCGGGCGCCGCAAGGACATTGCCGGCGACGGGGCTGGTGCGCTCGATCGCGGTCCAGCTCGCGAACAGCGACTTGAAGCGCGCATCGCCATTGTCGACCACTTCGCCCTGGGCTTCGCGCACCGGTGCGGCCATGTCGGCGCTCGCGGTGGCAGCGGAATTGGCAGTGTTCGCGAAAGCAGGCGCAGCAGCGGACAGCAGCACGGCCGAGCAGGCAGTAGCAGCGAGCTTCAGCACGGTGCGCATGGCAGACTTCATGTGTTAGACCCGATCCCGAATTGCGGCTTTGCACCGTAGGGTTGTTCCGACACGTCTGCTGCGCGCCTTGGCTGGATGCTGGTTATCCGGGTGAGTCGTTAATGTGCAATCTCTTCATAAAACCGACGCGACAAACCGGCTGCGAGACGCGCTGAGTCGTTGAACGGCGGCTTAACGTGGCCCCTGAAGTGCCGTTTCACGAGGGTTTGCCAGTAAGATTCGGGCTCGGCCTGCGCTTTTTGGGCGCAATGCAGAAAGTGCTTGGTGCCCGCCGCGACATGCCGGATTTCGTCGTCAAGAATTCTTTCGAGAAGGCGCGCGCCCTGCTCGTCGCCCGCGGCACGGACCCGTTCCAGCGTCGCCGGTGTGACGTCCAGCCCGCGTGCTTCCAGCACCATCGGCACCACGGCGAGCCGCGCCGCGACGTCGTGACGGGTGGCATGGGCTGCCTCCCACAGCCCTGCGTGCGCCGGCAGGGCGCCATAGTGGCTGCCCAGCCCCGCGAGCTTTCTGGCCAGGAGCGCGAAATGCATGGCCTCGTCCGCGGCGACGGCGAGGAAATCGGTCACGAAGTCCTCTCCCATCTCCGCCCCGAAGCGCCCCGCCATGTCGAGCGCGAGGTCGATGGCGACGAATTCGATATGGGCGAGGGAATGCCACAGGGCGATTCGTCCCCGCTCCGACCCGCCCTTGCCGCGCTTGGGCATCTGGCCGGGGGCAAGCAGCTCGGGCGCGGCGGGCCAGGCCGGCCGGTCGGGCATTGCGACGTCGAAGTCCCACACCAGACTCCCGCGCCGCCACGCCCGCGCCACGTCACGGGCGGCGAAGCACTTCGCGCGCGGCTCGGGCGTGAGCAGCGCGGCGCGGATGGCGCGGGCGATGGTGGTCATGGCCGTGTCAGAGGGCCTTCGCCGCCGCCAGCACCTCTTCGGCGTGGCCGGCGACCTTCACCTTGTCCCAGATGCGGGCGATCTTCCCCGAAGCATCGATCAGATAGGTTGCGCGGACCATGCCCATGTAGGTCTTGCCGTACATCTGCTTTTCCGCCCACACGCCGAGTGCATCCGACAGCCCGCCTGCCTCGGCATCACTCGCAAGCGGGGCGGTGAGGCCATGCTTGGCGATGAACTTCGCGTGCTTCTTCGCCGGATCCTTGCTGACCCCGAGCAGCTTGGTGCCCGCCGCTGCGAACTGGTCCTTCAGCGCGGAGAAATCCTTGTTCTCGGTGGTGCAGCCGGGGGTGTCGTCCTTGGGGTAGAAGAAGATCACCAGCTTGGAGCCGGCGAAGTCCCGGGGGCTGACGGTGCCGCCCTCGGGGGTTTCCATGGCGATATCGGGGATGGCGTCGCCGACGCCCGGGAAATTGCTCATTGTCAGGTCTCCTGTTGCGCAGGGAGAATGTCGGTGCCGAGGATTTGTTTCCACGCGGCGCCAACGCTCTGCCGTGCGGCGGCGAAGGCGTCCAGCAGCGCGGCATAGCTGTCATGCCCGCAGGCCCGCGCCAGCGCCCGCGCGCCCGAGGGCGGAGGCTCGCGCCCGTCGGGAGCGAGCAGGCGTCCGGCCACCAGCATCCGGCTCATCAGGGCGTGGGGGGCGGCCAGATCTTGCGGGACCAGCCCTGCCGCCGCGAGGCTCCCGAGGGCCTGCTCGAGGTCAGGCGAGAGGGCGGCGGGCGCCGCTTCGGCGAGCGGGCGGCCATCGGCGGTCTCGCCCTTCAGTTGCAGGTAGTGGACGAGGAACTCGATATCGACGAGCCCGCCGCGCGCCAGCTTGGCATCGACCGGCCCGGCCTGCGGCTTGTGCTTCGCCATCTCGGCGCGCATCCCCAGCACCGCGTCCCTGAGGGCAGCCCTGTCGCGCGGCGCATGGAGCACCTCGGCGAGCACCGCCTCGAGCTGCGCGCGCGCTTGCGGCGAACCGTGGAGCACCCGGGCGCGGGCGAGGGCCATGTGCTCCCATGTCCATGCCGCCTCGCGCTGGTATTTGCCGAAAGCCTCGCAGCTCACCGCCAGCGGGCCCTGGTTGCCCTGTGGCCGCAGCCGGGTGTCGACTTCGTAGAGCGCCCCTTGCGCCGTCGGCACCGAGAGCGCGGCGCTTACGCGGCTGGCAAGGCGGTTGTAGTAGATCGTCGCGCCCAGCGGCCGCGCGCCGTCCGATTGCGCCGCGAAATCGCCGGTGAACAGATAGACGATGTCGAGGTCGGAGGCGTGGGTCAGCGCCCCGCCGCCGAGGCGCCCGAGCCCGAGGATCAGCAATTCGCTGCCCGCGATGCGCCCGTGCTTGGCGGCGAATTCCTCCACCGTCGCCTCGGTCGCAAGGCGCAGCGCTGCCTCGGCGGTGCGCGACAGGGCGTGGGCGATGGCGAGCGGATCGGCGAGGCCCTCGATCAGCTGGATGCCGAGCGCGAAGCGGATCTCGCCGGTGACGATGCGGATCGCATCGAGCAGCGCCTCGTAATCCTCGCGCACGGCCGCGGCCCGCATCCGCGCCGTGATCTGGGCCACCTCGCCCGGCAGGTCGAGCGCGTCCCTGTCGATCAGCGTGTCGAGCAGCTCGGGCTTTCGCGCCAGCTCGTCCGACAGCACCGGCGCAAGGGTGAGCGCGGCGACGAGGCGGCGGGTCAGGTCGGGGCGGGCATCGAGCAGGCGGAAGGTGGTGATGGCGGAAGGCACGTTCTCGATGATGCGCTCCCAGCGGGTGACCGCGCGCATCGGATCATCGCTTTGCGCTATCGCCTCGATCAGCGCCGGGGCGAGCCGGTCCCACGCCTCCACCGCCTGGGGTGACCGGATCGCGGCAAAGCGCCCGTCGCGCCAGCTTTCGATCCGTTCGGCCAGCGCGTCAGGGTCGGCAAAGCCCCAGCGGGCAAGCTGCGGCGTGAGCGCGCTCGCCGGCAGCGGGACCGGCGCGGGCGCGGCTTGCGGACGGCCGATAAGCTCCTCGTAGATGCGCGCCGTGCGCGCCGTGAGCGCGGTCAGTTCCGCGACCAGCGCGGCCCCATCCGCCAGCCCGTCGAGCCGCGCGATATTGTCGAGCGCCTCGCCCTCCGGCAGGGTGTGGGTCTGGCGGTCATGGACCATCTGCAAGCGGTGCTCGATCTGGCGCAGCCGGTCATAGGCCTCGCCCAGCACCGCAGCGTTCTCGCGGGTGATCCACTGGGCGTCGGCCAGTGCGTCGAGCGCGGGCCGCGTGCCGCGCACCCGCAGCGAGGCGTCGCGGCCGCCGTGGATCAGCTGGTGGGTCTGGGCGTAGAACTCGATCTCGCGGATGCCGCCGCGCCCGCGCTTCACGTCGAAGCCGGGGCCGGGGAGCGGCGGGCCCTCGTGGCTGTCGCGGATGCGATGGGTCAGCGCGCTGATCTCCTCGATCGCGCCGAAATCGAGCTGGCTGCGCCAGACGAAGGGGCGGATCTCGTCGAGGAAGGCCTCGCCCGCCGCAATGTCGCCTGCCGCCGCCCGCGCTCTGATGAAGGCGGCGCGCTCCCATGCCAGCGCCTGCCCCTGGTAATGGGTGAGCGCTGCGCCGACAGGGACGGCAAGGGGGCTGACCTCGCTGGCCGGACGCAGGCGCAGGTCGACCCGCAGCGCATAGCCATCGGCCGTGTTCCCGGCGAGCAGCGCCACCACCCGGCGGGCATAGCGCTGCGCGGCTTCCCCCGGATCATCCGAGGCCCGGCGCGCCAGGCGCTCGCGGTCGAACAGCAGGATCGGATCGATGTCGGAGGAATAGTTGAGCTCGCCCGCCCCTTGCTTCCCGAGGGCAAGGGCGATGAGGCCCTCGGCCCTGTCCGCGCCGGTGCGCTCGAGGATGGCGGTGCGGATCGCCCGGTCGAGCGCGCGGTCGGCAAAGGCGGTCAGTTCGCCCACCACCTGCCCGAGCGGGAAGGCCCCCGCGAGGTCTCCGACAGCGAGTGCCGCCGCCAGCGCCAGCCGCTCGCGTCGCAGGGCTGCCTCGACGTCGGGATTGTCGCCCTGCGCGCGGGCCCATGCCAGCGCGGCCGCGCCCTCGCCGGCAGCGAGGAGCGCGGCAAGATCGGGCATACGCTCCAGCGCCCGCGCCAGAAAGGGCGCGTGCGTGCGGGCGCGGTGCAGCGCGCTGTCCCAGTCGCCCAAGTCCGATCGCCGGTTCTCTCCCATCGCCTGCATCTCTAGGCGGGGCGCGGCGCTGCCTGCAAGGGCGCAAGCTTGCACGCCGCCTGTGGCTCTGCGATGGGAGGCGCCGGAATTGATGCCTCGACCCGGGAGAGACTTCGCATGGCACGCATCCCCTTTGCGCTCGGCGCAATCGTCGCAGGATCGCTCGCGCTGGCCGCCTGCGACAGCCTCCCCGGCCTCGGCAGCGCGCGTGCGGCGCTCGATGTGCCCGAGGTTACGGCGGGCGAGATTTCCGAAGCGACGATGAAGGATGTCACCCGCACCCTCGCCAGCGACGCCTTCGAGGGCCGTGCTCCGGGATCGGCGGGCGAGGAGAAGACGATCGCCTTCCTCACCGAACGCTTCAAGGCCGCCGGATTGCAGCCGGGGAACAAGGGGTCGTGGGTGCAGGAAGTCCCGCTGGTCGAGATCACCGGCAAGAATTATGCGCCCCTGACCATCACCGGCGGCACAAGCGGCGCGCCGCTCAGCTTCGCTTTCGCCAGGGATTGGGTGGGGGTGACCTACCGCGAGGACGCAAGGACGACGCTGAAGGACAGCGAGCTGGTGTTTGTGGGCTACGGCATCAACGCGCCCGAGCGCGGGTGGAACGACTATGCCGGCCTCGATGTGAAGGGCAAGACGGTGGTGATCCTCGTCAACGACCCCGATTGGCAGACCGCCGGGCTTAAAGGCACGTTCAACGGCAAGGCGATGACCTATTACGGCCGCTGGACCTACAAGTTCGAGGAAGCCGCCCGGCAAGGCGCGGCCGGCGCGCTGATCGTCCACCAGACCGCCCCTGCGGCCTATGGCTGGAACGTCGTCGAAAGCTCGTGGAGCGGCCCCCAGGCCTATGCCCAGCGCGGCCCCGGCGCACCGCCGCTCACGCAGATGAACGGCTGGGTGACCGAGGCCTCGGCGCGCACGCTGCTGAAGGCGGCAGGGCAGGACCTCGACGCCCTGACCAAGGCCGCGCAGACCAAGGGGTTCAAGCCGGTGGCGCTCGGGATGAAGCTTTCGACCAGCTTCGAAAGCGACGTGCGCAGCTTCAAGTCGCACAACGTGATCGGCATCCTGCCGGGCACCGAGAAGCCCAACGAATACGTGATGCACACCGCGCACTGGGATCATCTCGGGCGCTGCACCCCGGCACCCGACGGCGACGACATCTGTAACGGCGCGATCGACAATGCCACCGGCACTGCCGCGCTGGTCGCTCTGGCTGAGGCCCATGTGAAGGCGGGCGCCCCGCGCCGCAGCCTCGTGTTCCTCGCCGTCACCGCCGAGGAATCCGGCCTGCTCGGCGCCGATTACTATGCGCAAAATCCGGTCTACCCCCTCGCCCGGACAGTGGGCGGGGTGAACATGGACGCGCTGGCGATGGCCGGCCCGGCGCGGGATGTCACCGCCGTCGGCCTCGGCAAGTCGGAGCTCGACCGCTTCCTCGAAGTCGCGCTCAAGGCCGACGGGCGCACCATCACCCCCGATGCCACCCCCGAGGCAGGCTATTACTACCGCTCCGACCACTTCGCCTTCGCCAAGCGCGGTGTGCCGATGCTCTACATCGACGGCGGCCAGGACCTCCTGACCGGCGGACGTGCGGCGGGCGAGGCGGTGGACAAGGACTACCGCGCCAAGCGCTACCACGGCCCCAAGGACGAATTCGACGAGAGCTGGGACTGGTCGGGCGTGATGGCGGACCTGCAGCTCTACTACCGCCTCGGCCGGATGATGGCGATGAGCACGAGCTGGCCGAACTGGATCGAGGGCGACGAGTTCCGCGCCACCCGCGATGCAAGCTGCGCCGCCAGCGAGGCGGGCTGCTGACACGCCCATGCCCGTGATCATGCCGCCCGAATGGGCCCCGCAGGACTGGATTTGGATCGGCTTCCCGCATCTTGCCGAGGAGTGGCCCGGCTGGCTCGGGCCGGCGCAGGAGCAGATGGCCGCCTTCGCCTCTGCCGTGGCCGAGAGCGGGCAGGAGGTGCGCCTGCTGGTCCGCGACGAAGCCAACGAGGCCCGCGCGCGCGCGCTTGCCAGCAGCAAGGTGACGCTCGAGCGCCGCACCTATGGCGATGTCTGGCTGCGCGACACCGGCCCGCTGGTGGTGACGCACGCGGACGGCCGTCGCTCTGCACGGCGGTTCGGCTTCAACGGCTGGGGCGGCAAGTACCTGATGCCCGGCGACATGGAGATCGGCGCGGAACTGGCGCGTGATGCGGGGCTGGAGGTGAGCACCACGCCAATGATCCTCGAAGGCGGCGCGGTGGATGGCGACGGCACCGGGCTGGTGGCAACCACGGAGCAATGTCTGCTCAATCCCAATCGCAACCCGCATCTCTCGCGCGGCGAGATCGAGGCCGAACTCGCCACGCAGCTCGGCTTCACCCGCGTGCTGTGGCTCGGCGACGGTCTGGTCAACGACCATACCGACGGCCATGTCGATAACCTTGCGCGTTTTGTCGGCCCCAACCTGCTGGTGGTTCCCGAAGCGACCGGCCGGGACGATCCCAACGCCGCGATCTATGCCGATGCGGCTGCCCGGGCGGCTGCGGCCGGGGTCGGGGTGGCGCGCATCCCCTCGCCCGGGCGGATCGAGCGCGGTGGCATCATCGAGCCGGCCAGCTACGTGAACTTCGCGATCACCTCGCACCTTGTGGTGGTGCCGACCTTCGGCTCGCCCCACGATGCCGATGGCGTCGCGGCGATCGCGGCGCTGTTCCCGGACCGTGACACGATCGGCCTGCCGGGCGAAGCGGTGCTGGCAGGTGGCGGCGGCTTTCACTGTGCCAGCCAGCAGATGCCGGCCGCAACCACGGCTTAACGCTTCGTTAGGAATTTGGGCGGAGAGTGCGGGTCATGACCCGCGCGCTCGCTTTCGCCCATCCGCTCATCGCCACCACGCGAATCGACGCGCTTGAACTTGCGCGCCGTGTCATCGTGTTCGGCACCGCTGCGGCCCTGATCCTGGCGGGCAAGGCCCTGCCCTTCTGATCAGACCAGCCGCGCGAAGGCGGCAATAGCCGCGCCGCCAAGGATCACGCCGACACAGGCGCGCCACAGGGGATCGGCAACCTTGCCCGAAACCTTCGCCCCCAGCCGGTTGCCGCCGAGGATGGCGGGCAGCAGCAGCAGCGCGAACAGCAGCAGTTCCGCGCGCAGGATGCCGAGCCATGTTGCGCTGGCAAGGCCGGCGCTGGCAGCGATGGTGAAGATCAGCTGCATCGAGGCCTTGATGGTTGCGCGCGGCAGGTCGCGGCCCGCGTAATAGGGCACGACCGGCGGCCCCGGCATCCCGGCATAGCCTGTCATCAAACCGCTGAGCACGCCCACGCTGCCCGTCACCCAAGCCCCTGGCACCGCCGCACCGCGCTTGGGCAGCAGGATCGCGATGAAGGCGCTGAAGGCGATCACCGCGATGGCGAGGCGGGCGACATCCCTGCCGGTCACCGACAGGGCCCACAGGCCGAGCGGGGTGGCCAGCACCACGAGGCCGCCGATCGCCCAGGCGGTCGGCTCGGCTTGGCGCACGAGGCTGCGGATCTCGGTCGCGCCGATCATCAGCGACAGGGCATTGGCGAGCACCACCGCCTCGACCGGCGGCAATGCGAGCGCCAGCACCGGCACGAGCAGGATCGCCATGCCGAAGCCCGTCAGCCCGCGCACGAATGCCGAACCGAGTGCCGCCGCGAAAGCGACGCCGATTTGCGCTGCGGTAAAGCTCTCGAACATCCGACCCGACCGGAACAGACCGGGGCCTAGGCCAGATCGGGCGGGGTGCCCTCGGCCTTGAGCATCGCGATCGCCTCGGCGAGCGGCATCACCTTCTGGTGCTCCGCGCCCAGGGTGCGCACCGCGACGGTGCCCTCCTCGGCCTCGCGCTTGCCGACCACCAGCAGGTGCGGAACCTTGGCGAGAGAGTGTTCGCGCACCTTGTAGTTGATCTTCTCGTTGCGGGTGTCGGTCTCGACGCGGATCCCGGCGGCGCGCAGCTGTGCCGCGACGTCCCCGGCATAGGGGTCCGCGTCCGAGACGATGGTTGCCACCACCGCCTGCACCGGGGCGAGCCATGCGGGGAGTTTCCCGGCGAAGTGCTCGATCAGGATGCCGATGAAGCGCTCGTAGCTCCCGAAGATCGCGCGGTGGAGCATCACCGGGCGGTGCTTTTCGCCATCCTCGCCGATGTAATGGGCATCGAGCCGCTCGGGCAGCACGCGGTCGGACTGGATCGTGCCGACTTGCCATGTCCGGCCGATCGCATCGGTCAGGTGCCATTCTAGCTTGGGCGCATAGAACGCGCCTTCGCCCGGCAGTTCCTCGCATTCTAGGCCATTGGCCGCGACCGCATCGCGCAGTTCCTGCTCGGCCTTGTCCCAATCGGC
>JACCDK011536699.1_pt1 | contig 11495 bp, 10 predicted proteins | sample 7445871 | NCBI WGS metagenome assembly JACCDK01 (sample SAMN15323436, study PRJNA562643) | freshwater metagenome | isolation source: river surface water | place: USA:Blue River Watershed | collected 2017-08-15
TATCAATTTTATTTTCTAATTTTTTTAAAGCATTTAAAACTAAAACATCATTAATGTAATGGATTTTTCCTTTTTTATCTATTAATATATTGAAAGGATATTGTCTTATTTTAAATTTATCTATTATTGGTTTTCCATTTGCAATAATATTAAAATCAAGTTTATGATTTAATAAAAATTTATCGACAGTTTCTTTGTCATTCCATGTTACAGCATAAAATTCTACTGATTTCGATTTGAATTTTTCTCTTAATTTATTCAATTCAGGAAATTCAGCTACGCAAGGTTTAAATTGAGTAAACCAAAAATTTAATACGATTACCATACCTTTCAAATTATTTAAATTAAATTTTAATCCGTCATTATCTTCTAAACTAAGTTCGTCTATTATTGTACCATTTAATTTTTTTCTAAACTCTTTTTCCGCCTTAAGTTTAGTTTTATATTCAGCTTTTTGATTATTAATTTCTTCTTTATTTAGTTTTCGTGTCAAAATTAGAAGTTCATTGTTTATGGTGTCTTTTAGAAGAATTTGAATATAGTTTTGAAATTTAGAATTCTTTATTAATGAATCAACTTCCATTTTTGTAAAAGGATTTCCATTTTCTGAAATTGATTTTATATTAATTTTCGGGTTCGATTTTTGTATTTCTACAAATTCTGTTCGGCCTATTTTTTTGTAATCTTCAATTTTAAATTTAATATCTTGACTGAATAGAGTGTTGTTTATAAAAAATAGAATTAAAAAAATAAATATGTTTTTTATTTTCATCTTGTCGCCTTTTAATATGATTTTCATCGCAATGCAGATTATGTTGTTTTTATAAAATTTAAGTACTAAAACAAAAATTACTTAATAGAGGTTTAGATGAAATTAATATGTACATTCTGCAAATTGCAGTGCCTAAAATATTACTTATTTTTTTATTCCAGAAACAAAATTTAATATTGCATTTGCAATTTCTGTTTGCCCCTTATCGCTATTTACATAATTTCTGTCCTTTTCATTAGAAAGAAATCCTAATTCAACCACTATTGTTGGATATTCCGATTTTTTCAATATATAAAATGGTGCAACTTTAACACCTCTATTTATTAATGGTGTAGCATTAGAAATAACTGCTGCCAATTGATTGGCTATTTCTCTTGATTTTTCTGAAGTTGGCGAACTATCTGAAACGTAAATTTCAAAGCCGTTTGCTTCAATGTTTTTATTAAAATTAAAATGTAACGAAATAGCTAAATCCGGTTGATAGGAATTTACAATTCTAACTCTTTCGCTTAAATCAAGAAATGAATCGTTAGTTCTTGTAAAATGAATTTTTACATCTTCATTTTCGTTTCTATTCTGAATTTTATTTGATATAATCTCTGTTAGGGCTTTTTCTGTTAATCCTTCTTTTGCCGCTCCAAAATCGACGCCACCATGGCCTGCATCAATTACTATTGTTTTACTTTTATTAATTTCATTCATATATAAATTATATCCGTCCTTCCCTTTGGTATACCAAACAATTGTATCTGCTTTCGTTCTTGGTTTAACTACATTTTTCAAAGCAGTTTTATAGGAAACTGAGCGAATTTTAATTGTATCCCCGCTGAAGTGCAAGTGACTGTTTTTTAAATTTTCATCAAAATACTTTTTAGTATAAAGCGAATATTGATATTCTTGTGGGAATTGTTTAGACCTAGCATTTTTATGTATAAAACTAGTGGAGTAATAAATAAAATCTGATCTTTTATATTTTTTTATTTCTTCTTTAGTTCTAACTTTTCCATTAATCCAAACTGCCATGTTTTTTACTTTCATTTTTTCAAATAATGGTTCTGGAATTTCATTTTCAATCATTATTTCCGGAATGTAATAAAAGTATTTTCTTCGGTCTTCTAAAGAAAGATTTTCGTATTGAGTTGAAATATTTTTCTTATTTTTTTCATCAATTATTTTCACATAAACACCTCTGTAATAACTATCTCTAATTTTATCTTTGTCAATTAATTCAGAACTGTTACTTTTAGAATTGGTATTTATTACTTTTTGTTGTGCTACTATTTCAATACAGAAAAAGTATATTAATCCCGCAAGAATTGGTAAAATAGCTACTTTTTTTAATATCGCTATTTTTTTCGAAGTGCTTTTTGTCATCATAATTAATCGTTTTTTAGTTACTAAATAATTTAAATTACTGGCTAAGTAAATTGTTTGGTTGCCATTCCCTTTTTGTAAAAGTAAATTTTGATAAAAAGGAACATTATTATAGGTTCTTACAATTTCATCATCAGCAAGAAATTCGTGATTAAGTTGAATTGCTTTTTTGTAGAAAATGAAAATTGGATTAAACCAAAATATCACTTTTAAAAACTCAATAAACAAAATGTCCAAAGAATGTTTTTGTGTTACATGAACCAATTCGTGTGTGAATAATTCATCTTCAATATTTCTACTATTGTAATCGTCAAAATTGATAAAAATGTAATTCAAAAAAGTATGAGGAAGTACTTTTTCATCAACTAAAACTAATTTTGCGGTTTTATATTTTACAATGGGATTGGATTTAGTTTTAGAAATTAATTTAAAAACGTTTTTCGTAAATCTTCCCAGTAATATCAAAGTAATTAAAGCATATGAACTCCAAAATATATAAGGTATATAATTTATGGATTCAACTATTGGTGCTGTGTTTTCCCTAATCACAGTTTCATTAATTTCTGTTGGAATTGCTACGTTTTTTATAGGTTCGAGATTTACAAATACAGGAATAACTTTTATAATTTCAAAAGTTAAAAATGGAATTACAAATGAAATTACAATCGAAATTAAAAGATAAAATCGATTGAATTGATGAATCTTTTCTCGCCCTAATACTAAATGATAGAAGGCAAGTAAAATCGTTAAAACAATAGTTGATTTTATTAAAAAGTCGTTCATTTTTTCTTTTTTTGAAGTTCAACATCAATGATTTTTTTTAATTCTTCTAATTCATTTTGAGTTAAATTAGTTGAAGTAGTAAAGAAAGAAGCAAATTGTGACGTAGAATCATTAAAAAAATTCTTGATTAATACGTTAATTTGTTTGGAGAAATAATCTTCTTTTTTAACCAGCGGAAAATATTCTCTTGAATTGCCAAATTCTTTGTAGGCTACAAAATTTTTGTCAATCATTCTTTTCAATAAAGTGGCCACGGTTGTTGTTGCAGGTTTTGGTTTTGGATAGGCTTCCAATAAATCTTTCATAAAAGCTTTTTCAAGTTTCCACAAATGTTCCATTAACTGTTCTTCTGAATTTGATAATTGCATTACTCTACGTTTTAAGAATTAATTCTACAAATGTAGAAGAAAATTTTAACTCTACAAGTGTAGAAGCAAAATTTAACATTTTCGATTCAGAATTACTTCGCTAAAATCAGCAAAACAGTACGAGTAAGTATTTTTTTGTACAATAAACTAAACTTTTAGTAAAATAAGTTTTACATTTTGTAAAAATAGTATTACTTTTGAAAAATAATTTAAAACTATATATTATGAAAACACTTTTTTTATTTCCAAACAAATACAAAAAATTCGGTTGGATATTGTTTGTACCAAGTTTATTGGCAGGTTTAATACTATTTATTTCAGGAATTGATTTTGGCAATTATTTTAAAATGAATGTTTTTGCGATTTACAGTGATCAATTTTTGTCAGGAACAAAATTTTTAACAATAATAGAAAATGGAGTTTTGGATGAAATAAGTTTGGTACTAATAATAGTTGGTGCATTACTAGTCGGATTTTCAAAAACAAAAAATGAAGACGAATTCATTTCAAAGATTAGATATGAAAGTTTAGTTTGGGCAACTTATTTAAACTTCCTATTAATGATAATTGCAACATTAGTAATTTATGGTTTTGCATATTTTAATGTTCTACTAGCAAATACTTTTGCAATGTTACTTTTCTTTATAATTCGATTTCATTTTATGATTTACAAATTAAATAAATCAAGTAACGATGAAGAATAATTTAAAAGTCCTTCGTGCTATAAAAAATATTTCTCAAGAAGATTTAGCAAAAGAAATTCAGGTTAGCCGGCAAACTATCAATGCAATGGAAAAAGGTAAATATGCTCCTTCAACAATATTAGCATTAAAACTAGCCCGTTTTTTCGAAAAAACAGTCGATGAAATATTTACTTTAGAAGAAACTGATTAAAGCCAAATAGGTATTCTAATATAGTTTAAACTACTTTTTGAAATTAGAGATTCCTTCTTTCAACTAATCGCTAATGTTCATTCCATCACATAGCGATTATTCATTTTTTTAATTATTTCTCGTATTTTACTGCAACCTTTTTCGTTTTTCGGCTCTAATATTAAAACAAACTACATTAATCCTTAATTTTATGACATGAAAAAAATTGTAATAGTCTTACTACTAATAACTAGTTTTATACAAATTTCTTGTAGTTCTGATACTCTAGACAACAATCCAACCTCAAATCCAGTTGATGTTTATGTTGTTGGGCAGAAAAACAGTAACGCCACTTATTGGAAAAATAATCAAGAAGTGTTATTAAACAATGGTTTAGGATGTGAAGCCGATACGTTAATGGTTTCAAATGGAAATGTTTATGTTTTTGGTAAAAAGCAATTGGACAATTGGACAACACAATTTATGTACTGGAAAAATAATGTAGCTACAAACTTGACTGAAACATTTAATACTCCTGAACAATTTTTAAGAACTATAACAGGAATGGACGTAGTTGGAGATGATGTGTATTTTGTTGGGTATACAAAAAATCCATTGATTGCTGCTGAAATTTATGATTTAGTCTATTGGAAAAATGGAAATAAAACAGTGATTGACGTTGCAACAAATCCTACGTTTAAATCAAAAATCAAGGTTGTAAACAATAATGTTTATGTTATTGGAAATAAATCTAATTGTTTTAATAATTGCCATGGGGTTTTTGTTAATGGGGTTTTTCAAGCTGTTCCAGTTGGGGTTCTATTAAAAGATATTACAATAAAAGATAATCAAGTATATGTTTATGGGACAAATTATACTACAAGTTCTGTTTATTTTAAAAATTTAACTACCGGAACAGAATCCAACATCACATCTATTTCAACTGCTTTTAAGTTGCTTTTCGATAATGATAATTTATATATTTCAAACGGTTCAGATATTTATAAAAATAATAGTGTTATCTATTCATCATCATTTTTTTCGTTTTATAAAGATTTTGTAGTTTTAAATGATAATAAATATATACTAAAAAGTGAGGGAGATTTCGGAACAACTGATATTTTATACATTAATGATGTCAATACTTTGCAAATTTTTATAAGCGAGGGAAAATTCAACACTGTTTCTGTCGTGCAAAACTAATCTATGAGCAACATTAACTGGAACGAAACCTACATTAACATTTCCCCAAAACTCTTGGGGATTTGTCGTAGGTATATTAAAGATATATCCACTGCCGAAGACATTGTGCAAGATTCCTTTATTATTGCCATTCAAAAAGAAAATAACCTAAAAGACCCGAAAGCAATTAACGGATGGTTAAGCAGAATCGTGATAAATATGGCTATTCATCATTTAAAAGAAACTAAAAAAATAAATTTCTCCACTTCAAATGATTATGATTTGGTTGATAATTCTACACTTATGAACACAATAGAACTAGATAATAAAAGTGCTCTTTTGGCGTCTGATATCGATCGAAAAGATATTTTGGAGGCCATTGATAGTTTACCCGACCATCACAAATCGGTTTTCAATATGTATGTGATGGATAATTTTTCCCATATTGAAATTGCTAAAGCATTAGCCATTTCAGTAGGCACTTCAAAGTCAAATTTGTTTAGAGCCAGGAAAGCTATTCAAAACTATTTATTTGAAAAGCTCAATGACAAAACGATTGACAAAAAAAAGAAACGTCGCGTGGCGTTCTTGTTGTTTTTTGGTTTCGAAAACAGAATGTTTGCCAATTTCCATAAGTCTAAATTTCAAGATTTTGAAATTGTTCCAAAAAAATCCTTTTCATTTACTACTAAGAAGGTATCTGTTTCTCATCAATTTGTAGGAATGACAAAAGCGATTACTCTTTATAAAATTACTAGTTTTAGTATTGTATTTGTTGGTCTTACTGGTTTGGGCTTTTATTTAATAAATCCTGATTCAAATACCAACAAATCGAATGAAAAAGAGAGTAACATTACAATTGAAAACAAACAAGACAACAATACCAATTCAACAATTGCAACAAAAATTGATACCCTAAAAAAAGCAGGAAGACCTCAAAAAACGGTTGTTGAAAAAGTAGTTTCAAACAAATTAGTTTCAACAAAAAAAGACGACTATACAATACAAAAACTGGAAGCGCAAAAAAATAAAAAGACTATTGTATTAACGATAAAAGATTCGACACAAGCTGAAAAACCAAAAGTTGTGGTTGTCAAAAAACAAATTATAAAACGCGATACCATTTATGTTGCAAAATAAATTCTTGTATTTTTTTTCTTTGTTTTCGTGTTTCATTTTTTCTCAAGAAAAGAAAGTAGACACCATTTATGTCTATGAAGAGATAATTGTTCATGATACGGTTTTTATTGAAAAACCATTAGACAAATTTAAAATTGATAAAATAATTGTAACCAAAGGGAAAAAGGGGGAAAAGCCACAAGCTATTCTCTTTCAAAATAACAAAAAAACAATTATTCTAATAGACAGCTTAGAAATAGTAAAAACGAAAAAGCCCTTTTTTTCTCGATGGCAATTTGGCACTAAATTTTATGTTGGACTTAACTCAAATGATTTATTAAAGGAATTTAATGTTAATAATCAGCTTGGTCTTGGAGTTGGATTATTTGTCAAAAAAATACTTTTTCACCCTAATTTTTCTGTTGGAACTGGTTTCGAAATTTATGTAACGTTGAACACGGTTAAGTTAGATAATGCAAATTCCGATTCTTTTCTAAATGGCTTTTACTTCACCGACATTGGAAGTCCAAAGCTATTTGAATCACTTACTGCAAAAGGTTTTCAATTTCAAATACCCTTGCAGTTTTATTGGAAAATTAAAAAATTCACACCTTCTGTTGGTGTTTTTGGCAATTTGACAAACTATGAATCTACATTTTTAGGATCTTCTGGAAATCTTCCTTTAACTTTAGATGAAAATCAAACGTTTGATGCCAAAATGTTTTCAGTCGGGTATTTGTTTCAAATTGATTATGCAGTTCATAAAAAATGGTCCGTTGGGCTAAATTTTTCTTATGCTAATGCAAAAAATATTGTTTTTAGAAGAAAAAATGAAACCTTTGCTATTGATAAAAATTTGAGACAAAATTTATTTGGAACTTTTTTATCGTATCATTTTTAAATAAATCTGGGTATTGGTGGATTTTCAAGTGCAAATTATTGGAGTTCAATAGAATTTGATATTACCAATGCCTATTATGCAAACTTTACTAGTGGTTCAGCTAATTTAGTTGGTTCAAAAAATTCTGTTGCCAATGTAAGAGCGGTTAGATCTTTTTGATTTAAAGTTGTCTTAAATTAATTAATAAAAAAGACTACTCTCTTAGGGTAGTCTTTTTTATTACTACTTATTAATTTTATTATAAATGATACAATTGTCTAAATACGTTAAATAAGAAATAACGACGATAACTAATTATCATTAGCATAGTTACAAATAATAATATATATTTGATAATACATATTAACATTGATAAATAGACATGAAAACAAAATATTTTATTTTTATTTCTTTGCTTTTTTTCGTAACATTAAACTACGCTCAAGAGAAAAACACAAGCAATAAGCTTGAATTAAGCTACGATATCAAATATTTAAAATCTAAATATTATCCTGATGAAGAAAAAGTTTTAAATGTTTTTCTTCCAAAAACTTACAACAAAAACAATAAATATCCTGTTGTCTATATAACAGATGCCGGAACTCCAAATTTTGAAGTGGCTTTGAGTTACATTAATCAACTAATGGAGAACAACGTAATTCCGAAAATTATTTTGATAGGTATAGAGCAAAATAATAGAAATTCTGAATTGGATATTTACTGGAGTGATGATGGTAAAAAATTTAAAAACTATTTGTTTGAAGAAATTATTCCTTATATCAATTCAAATTATTCTACATCTGACTTTAATACAATAATTGGTCACTCTGATGGAGCTGAATACAACCATTTACTAATGTTAGAAAAAAATAATCCTTTTCGTGGATTCATAAATATAAGTACAAACTTAAACAATGATGTTTCAAACGAAATAGAAGAATTTTTCAAAAAAACCAACACAAAAATAGTTTACTATTTTATTGCTAATGGTAAATATGATAGCGAAGATAGAATATTGGCAGGTAACAAAATAGACAGTCTTTATAAATTAACTGGAAATGAAAAAATAAAATTTCTGAAAAAGGACTACAAAGCAGACCACCAAAATCTTGTTGCAAATTCTATGCTTGATGGAATTTCTTTTGTTTTTCAAGATTATAGGAATTTAAATAAATACAGTAGTTTTAAAGACTATTCCCAAAATTATCAATCCGAAATAAACCAACTTTATGGTTTTACTCCTAATATAGAAACTAATGATATTGATTTCTACTTTGGTAAAATTCTAGATGAAAAGAATATAGTTGATTATGAATATTTAATAAATTTTATAAACGAGAATAATGTTTCTTTTGTTATGAATTCGTTGGATAGAGCCAATCATTATTTTTACATGAAACAATATCCTCAAGCAATAAAATTTTGGAAAAAGACAGTTAATGAATTTGATCAAATTGAGCCAAGAGTATTTTACTTTAATTTCACCAAGGCAGTCGATGCATATTTAGTTGAAAAAGACCCAAAAGGTGCTATTGAGTTTCTAGAGAAAAGTAAAAAGCGTATGCCAGAATACAATTTAGAATTTGATTATTTTATAGCAAAAACTGCAATAGAAAATTCTGTAGAAGTTATAAAAGGGAAAAATGCTTTAAAGAACTGCAATTCAAATTTTAAAGAAAATAGATATTTTAATAGAACGAACTTGAAAAACTTAAAAAAATGAAACAAGCATTATTAGGCACAATCTTTTTTTATACTGTAGCTTTGTTTAGTCAAGATTCTACAAAAATTGAAATGATATCCAAATATGACTCCCCAGAATTTGGTTCAAATGATTTTATTATTCAACAGTTTCATGGTATCGAAAAGCTAAATATTAGTTTCTTAAATTCTGAAAAACTGAAAGACAAGAACTTTAAGATTATTATTCGTAAATACAAAAACGGAAAAATAGAAATTGAAAAAAATGTTATTGATACTAAAACTGAGGGGCTTCCAAAAATTGGAAAGAACTTTAACTTTTCTATTGTTGCCCAACATTTAGTTAACAAAGAAAAAATCGCTTTCTTTTTCCCTAACTTTTTAAATAAACAGATTTTTGATATTAATAAAAAATTTAAAGATGGAACTTTTTTACTACGAGATGTATGTGGTAATTAATCTGAAAAAGTTGATTTTGAAATTGGTAAAGAAATACAAATTGGACTTATTACGCCACCAAACGACAATCCCGAAAAAGGAAATCTAGGTTATTGTGAAGTTTCTAAAGGTAATATTGATGTTGAGAAGTGGTACAATCAATATAAGATTTCTGAATTTTTCTTGTTGTATTTGATAATTGAATAAATAGAACTGCTACTAAAAGCCGTTTTGCCAGATTGCAATTTTTATGATAAATTCACGTTAGCGTTACGTATGAATTTTATTTTAGTTGAAAATAATCAGTTACAAAGTTCATAATCTTGCCAAGTGACTGATGAATGGACACAATTTAAAATAGCACCTTAAAAAACCAATTATGGCAATAAATATGAATTATCGAATAGTAATGTGTTTTATTCTTATAACACTTTCGACAAAAATGTTTTCTCAAGATAACGCGCCGCATTTAAAAGGTAAAGTGAACATATCAATAAAAGAAGGAACGTTTGAGTGTGACTTAACCCTAAGTAATATTCCTAGAATTAAAGATTACTTAATTCGATTAAATTCAGGGATGAATTTATTGCATATTAGAAGTAAAAAACCCAATAATTTTGTACTCGGTTATGATAAATCAGATAAAGATTCAACTTCAACAGGAGAATCATCTGCTTATTATTTTCCCGGAAATGCAAAAAATACTAAATTTTTACCAGAAGAGTTACAATTTCGGTATGTTGGTAAATTTCCAGTAGCAAACGATACTATAGATAACTTCTCTAAACAAGATTGGAAAGGGAATATTGCATTTAATGGTATGTCAGTTAGAAGCGATGGAAGTCAAAGTGCTTGGTATCCGATTATTTATGATGCCAAAAAAGATATTGCTTACGACAGAGTGGTTTATGACATTGAAATTAATTGTGCTGACTGTTCAACAATTTATGTAAACGGCAATAAACCTGTAAGTTCAAATTCGGCACATTTATTAAGCAATGAACCACAAGAAATGGCTCTATATTGTGGAAATTACGATGTTGTAGACGATGGCAACATTGCGATATTAAATCCTAAATTCCCTGATGAAAAAATCAAACAATTTTCGATACTAGTCTCTAGTTATAAAAAATATTACGAGCAGAAATTAAATATAAAGTTCAATCAAACGCCAACCTTTATCAATACAACTCCAACTTCGAAAAAAAATGGTTGGTTGTTTGTTTCTTATCCAACAATTATGGGAATAGGTTGGGGGAGATTCGGTTTAGCAGGAATATTTGAAGAGAAATCTCAGAAATTCTATAAACCATTAATAGCACACGAATTAGGGCATTATTATTTTGGAACTGTAAAAGTATTTAATTCAGAATTAGGAGATATGATGTCAGAGGGTTTTACTGAATACATGTCCTTGAAATTGACTGAAGATATTCAAGAAGTAACAGCATATAATGAAGTATTAGAAAAAAAATACAAATACCTAAAAGACTTTAAGCCTAACCCTTTATCGATGATTAAATCTATAACAGATATAACTGATAGAGAAACTTTCGTTTACGATTACGCCCCAATAATTTTTATTGCAATTGAAAAAGAAATTGGTAAAAAGAAAATGTGGGAATGGTTAAAAAACATTTTAGAAACAAAAGTTGAGTTTACTAATTATGACTTTTTGGTTTCCACTTTAAAGAACACATTGAAGAATGATAAAAAATTAGAATTGATTATTAATGACTATTTTAATAATGTTAATTCAACCCAAAATGCAATTAAAAAAATAACCGAAAAATAATAATACTAATTTTTAACTTTATTTGTTTTTTAAATTTAGGCTTTTTAAAAATAAGTAGACTCCTATTGTGTTAGTTATGAAAACCTCACTATACCTTTTGATATTAATTTTGACAACACAAGTTTTTGCTCAAAAAAACAAACCAGAGGACTTTGGCTTCAGACATTTGAAAATAACCTATAAAGGAGATGCAGTCGATATTTTGATAAA
>JACCDK010196224.1_pt1 | contig 11494 bp, 9 predicted proteins | sample 7445871 | NCBI WGS metagenome assembly JACCDK01 (sample SAMN15323436, study PRJNA562643) | freshwater metagenome | isolation source: river surface water | place: USA:Blue River Watershed | collected 2017-08-15
CCGCGAACCGAACGCTCGGCTTCGAGTGTGTCTAGGATCCGCTGTTGGTATGCCCGTGGGGTGACGTCGAAAAGAATGATCGATTGGCCTGGGGTGGGTTCTGTTCTACCGGCGATCAGCGCATCTTTCAGCTTCTTGGCATCCCTCTGCTGATGGTAAGTTTGGAATCGAGGGTCATTCCAGTAAGTCCCAAATTCTCCTTCGAAGGCCCTCAGTATGTTGGGGAGATCGGTTTGTGTGGCCTTGAGATTCCATTCCAGCCCCCCGGTCATTGCGGGATTGGACATGTTAGATGAACCTACGTAGGCAGTCGAAAAGCCGCTGGCTCGTTCAAAGTAGTAGGCCTTCGCGTGAAGTCGGGTGCTATTGGTATCGTAAGACACCTTGATTTCCACGTTGGGGTATCCAGAGAGTCGCTCGATAGCTTCGGCATCGGTCGCCCCCATGTAGGTCGTTGTGATGATTCTGACTGGGATATCGCGATTTCTGAGGTCTTTGAATCCCTCCTCGAGGATGCGTAGCCCGGAGTTTTTGATGAATGAGACCAGAATGTCGACGCGGTCTGCGGAGCGCATTTCGGCCAGAAGCTCGTTGCTAAGCTGCGGCTTTGTAGGTGCGCCGGTGAATAGGGCGCTTTGGCTAAGTGGTGTGGACGGAGGCGTCGGTAGTGCATTACGACCTAAGGCACGTACACCTTGTAGGAATTCGCTGCTGACCTCTACTTTGTCGCCGCCAAGCGTCGGGTTGAACCTCTCAAGCGTGGCGAGGACTGCGTTTACTACCTCGAGCTGCTTGGTTCTGGCGTCATCTTCGTCTACGGACTCAAGTGTCTGGAGGGTAAGTGAGTTGAGGAACTGCGCTAGCAGGGCGGGGGCGTCGTCTTTGCCGAGCTTGGCGCGTTCATGCTCCAGGCCAGATGCCTTGAGCGCATCACTAAGTCTCTGTGTGATGATCGCCTCGTATAGTCCTGGCCTGATCTCGTTCATGGACTTCAGCTTTGAGCTGCTGGATCTTAGATCCAGGAGATTGTTTATGCTGGTTTAATATTTTATTGTGGCAGCCAGCGGGGGTTGCAGGGTTATTGGTATGGTTGATGCCGCGCTAAATCGGTTAATTGGACTAAAAGTCGCTAAGGACCGAAAAGGCATGGCGCCGAATAAGCCGCTGCTGGTGTTGGCGATCTTTGACTTGTTCGAGGCTGGGTTGCTCGGGGCGGATGGTCTGGTCCACAAGGACGCGCAGTTGAACCTGCGCTTTCGTTCCTATTCCCCTATCTGCGCGCCGCGAAGGGGTAACGCCATCGACCTGACCCTGCCGTTCCGGCATCTGGCTTCTGATGGAATTTATACCCACGTGGGGGACGAGGAGAGGGTAGTGCGCCTGGATCCTGTCTTGCTGCCCCGATTCATGGATCCCCGCTTCCGCCAGGAGGCCCGACGGCGGATTGTAGCCACCTACTTCCCCGCGGACGAACAAGTGGCCTTATACGCCGCCCTAGGCATGCCAATGCCGTCTTCGGATGAGCTAGCCGAGGTCCGCCAAGACCAGGCGGCCTACAAGGCCCAACTTAGCCGGGGCCGGGACGCCCGTTTCAAGGTCTCGGTCATCTCGGGCTACCATTTCACCTGTGCCCTGACGGGTTACCGCCTCATTGCGTCTAAGTCGACCTATGTCCCCCTGGAGGCCGCGCATATCCATGCCCACTCTAAGCGCGGGCCAGATACCCCTGACAACGGTCTAGCCCTGACCCCGACCGCCCATGATCTCTTCGACGCCGGCCTCTGGACCGTCGACGACAACCTTCGCATCCGCGTCGCCCATTCCGACATCGCCGAATCCATCCTCCCCGGCGGCAGCCACTTCAAGCTAGCGGACCTTCACGGCCGCCCGCTCTCCTTCGCGCCTCAAGCCACTCTCCGTCCCGATCCTGTCCATCTGGCCTGGCACCGCCGGAAAGTTTTCGGAATTATGTAGGGCCCGGTTCTTTTCGCAATGTCGCCAATGAGAAATGAATCAATTTAGGTTAATAATTATTGTATAAATATCTATTCCTGGCCTGGACAAATTGTAGTTCCGTGGGAAAGTATGTTCATGTCTGCTAATTGGACGTTTACCCTTAAGGCCAAAAACGAAAGGACCCGGAACCCTGTTTCGGGCGAGTTTTTCGCCTCAGATGCAATCAAGAACGCCGGCGAGGCGTTGATTCGCGAAGCTATCCAGAACTCCCTGGACGCGCGCCCTGACCGCCCGAACGGACAGGCCCAGGTCCGCATTTATGTCTCAGGCGCAGCCAAGGCCCTTCCTCCGGCGGGCCACCAGAAGTGGTTCGGCTCTGCTTGGTCTCATTATCTTGCCCCCAAGAACGGTCTTCGCCCTGGTAAGGCTACTCGTGACAAGAAGTGCGGATTCCTGGTTTTTGAGGACTTTGGTACCACCGGATTGATCGGAGATTGGGAGCAGACCGATATCATTGAGGGTGCCAAGAACTCCTTCTTCTACTTTTTCCGTGCCGAAGGGGCGACGGAGAAGTCTGCAGACCAGCTGGGACGCTGGGGTATCGGCAAACAGGTCTTCCCCCGTTCGAGTCATGCGCAGACTCTATTCGGTTACTCTATCACCAAGGACCACCCGAAGGGTTTCCTTATGGGCAGCTGTATCCTCAAGTATCATGAGGTTGATGGTAAGGTCTATCGTCCCGACGGATATTTCAGCAAACCTATCAAGCTAGACGGGGGAGACATAATCAGCGGCCCAATCACAGACGCCGCTTTGCTCGACGATTTCAAGAGCGACTTCAATCTTAGCCGTAAGGACGGCCAGCCTGGCCTCAGCGTGGTTGTGCCCTGGCTGGATGAGGGGGATGAGGGGTCTTCCGGTTTTGATCAGGATAGCCTGCTGATAGCGATTCTTGACGGGTACTATCTGCCGATCCTTGAGAGGAAACTTGAGGTCTCGCTTGAGGACGAGGATGGGGTCATCCGGGTCAAGGCGGACAACTTCCATAAAGTCCTGGCTGATCTTGCGGCTAGGCTGAAAGCCGATGATCGTCGTCAGAAGCTTCTCGGTCGAACCCGCGCGCTCGTACGTCTGGCGCAGTACATGATGGATTCAACGCCGGTTACCTATGTTCTTCCTGATTGCGATGCGACCAAGGCAGTTTGGGCCGAGGGCATGCTACCGGAGGAACTTGGCAAATCTATCCGCACGTCGCTTGCCGAGGGGCGACTCGTCCAGGTGAAGGCAGCTTTGACGGTTCGTAGGAAGGATAAGCCTGATGTACGCGATGAGTTCAGTTGCTTCATGATTAAGGACGAGGCTTTCAATGATAGGCCATGTCACATCCGTGAGGACCTCATCATTTCGAACGTGACCAGCAGCCGTGCGAATGGTTTCGCCGCCATCGTGAGGATCGACAAAGGCGCCCTGGCTAATCTTCTGGGGGACTCCGAGAATCCTGCCCACACCGAGTGGCAGCCTTCCTCCCAGAACTTTAAGGACAAGTATGTCTACGGCGGGATGGTCATTAAGTTCGTCGCCGATTTTGCGACGGAACTGCTTCGCCGTGTTCACTCCAGTTCCAGCCAAATCGACAAGGATATCCTGCGCTCTTACTTCAATGATCCTGGTCCTGAGACCCCTGATGTGGAAAAGCCGCCACGTAAGGAGCCGAAGACGCCTGATGATCAGCCGGGTCCTATCCCTCCCGTTCCTCCAGACCTTCCTGAGCTACCGCCTAAGGCGGAGGTGCGCATCGTGCCGCTTGCCGACGGATTCACGGCCATGGCCACGGGTTGGCCGGTGGATTCCGGTGCCAATGTAGAGATTCTTGCTGCTTACGAGACGGCCAAGGGGGATCCCTTTAGTCGTTATCAGCAGTATGACTTCGACTTCAAGGGAAAGGCTTTGAAGCGCGAAATCAATGGCGCCACCATCGTTTCAGCCGAGGGTAACCGCATTGTCATTTCGATCACCGAACCTATCTTCCAGGTCACGGTCAAAGGTTTCGACGTCAATCGTGACCTTGTCGTTCGTTCTAGGATCCTCGAAACCAAGGAAGCGCTCTAATAGCCATGACAATTCGCCGCATTAATTTCCTTAAGCGAAAGAAAATCGCTGGGAATAAGATCAACATCCGGTTGTCCGTCGTCGGCGCAACCAAGCGCTTTTCAATTTCAGCTGACCTCGTCGAATACGCTTTCCCCGCAGGTGCTTCGATCTTCGTCGACGTAACCCAGTCCTCGATGGAAGCCATTCGTTTTAATTTCGGGACGGTCGGTTCTCCGTTGTTCCACGAGGAGGATATCTCTCGACTGACCGGCGAGAGCGTGGTGTTCAACCTCTACGTCGTCGACTCTGCTTCGGCCCAGAAACTCGGCGTTGCCGAAGCGATTCGAATCAAGAGCCAGGATGGCAAGCTGGGGGGCTCAAACTCCTTGCTTCCGGTAGATGGCACTAAGGAGCTAGCCGGTATTCTTTGGCGCGTTGATTTCGACATCTCCGGTGCCGAAGGCGCCAGCGACGCACCTGTGCTTAGGATCGACAAGAATGCTTCACTTAACTCGGCTTCGGAATTTCTTAATAGCCCGGTCCATTCTGCCCTCATCCTGCCTGCGGCTATGAGGCTTATTCTCGCTAAGATCCTGCTTGAAGGTGACGCCTTCGAGTACGATCCCACCTCCGCCTCCTGGAGGCACGCTTGGGTGCGCTTTGCCATCGCTCAGACGGGTGACCCGTTGCCTGAAAAGGAACAGGTGGCTGATCTGCCTGACTGGGTCGAGCAGGCTTGCGCGGCTTTTTCGCGTCGCAGCCAGCTGCACGACGGATTCCTAAAGCATATCGAAAAATGAACATTCGACGATTCAATCAGCAGGGTGTGGATGCGTTCCGAGAGTATTTGCGTCAGGCCAAGCTAGATGCCAAGGCCAAGCTGCCTGTCCAGCCTGTCCCTGCCGAACTTCTCACCGGTGATGCGACATCGGAACCCACGAGTTATGTCATGCCCGCGTTGCCTGAAGTTTTCGTGACGAAAATGGACCTCGCAAGCTTCGTCGATCGCGTCTTTCCGCGCAACAAGTACGACGAAATCAGAATCGATGTCGCGATGTGGACCTGGCTTGCCGCCTGCATGTTTGATCAGATCACCAATGGACGCAAGAAGCTCAAGGAGGAGCGCGCCTACGTTGCCGGCCTTAGTTTCCAGGAGTTCTATCGGCACCTTGTCCTCGGCCCTTATTTCATCTTCTTCAATGCCAAGGAGGATTTATCCCGCGTCCAGGTCCTGCTTTATGACGATCCTACGACGATGAACGAAGTTATGGTTCAATTCGGTTCATATCAGTCGCTCATGCAGAATAAGGGGCTTCAAGCAGTGGTGCAGCGTCTATATTTTGACCCCGAAAAGGGACGTATCAAGCGAGGCGCCGGCGGCAAGGAGGCGGGAACGCCCCGTCGACTCATGGATTTCTTTCGTCAGATTGAACTCAACTATGACCTGCAGAGTGTCAGCGAATCCAAATTCTGGGACATGATTCCGGCTGAGTTTTCGAAGTTTAAGAATACTTAAAACTAGATGATGGGATGTTATGAATTCTCAATTGTCACGTCCCGGTATCCCCTAAGCCTTGCCTGTGGCGCCTGAATGGCTCATTGATGGGCCATGGCCCGTTGCATCCCTGACTACATCGATGACTTGGACGAGGGGCACCCTGAGCGGGTGTTCTTCGAGCGCATGAAGGCCGAGCTGCCGGACGAGTTCGTCATCATCCCGAGCCTCGAGATCTCCTCCCGGCGGGATCAGCAGGAGTCCGAGGTCGATTTCGTGCTGCTGCATCCTCGTGGGCGCTTGGTCATCGAGGTCAAGGGCGGCAAGCTGCGTCGCAAGGCCGGTCGCTGGGAGCGTTTCAAGGGCGGGGTCTGGATCAGGGAAGGGAAGTCCCCGTTCTATCAGTCGCGCGTCAACAGCCATACGGTGCGCGAATTCCTCGAGGATCGTTTCGGCAAAGGCGATCCCCGGGCCGAGGCGCTTTTCGGCCGTGCCGTTGTCTTCCCTGACGTGGTCGCGGAGTACGACTCGCTCGAGGCCGCCGATCAGATGGTGATCGATCAGTCCGACTTGGTCGGTTCGGGAAGCTTGCTCAAGGCGTTGCATAGCCTTTTCGACCAGGCCGAGAAGCAGTTCAAGGAAGGCCGCCAGCGCAAGGACCTGCTGTCGCAGCAAAAGGAGGCCAAGCAGGCCGAGGCGGCAGGGCTTACGCCAAGCCCCGTCGTGGAATTACCTTTGGACCAGATCAGGCTGCCGGAGCCTTTGACGGATGCCCAGATCCTGCAGATCGCCGACGCCCTCCGTCCGGATTTCGTGATGTCGGCCAATCTTTCGGCGACCGAGGTCGAACGCGAACTGCTGCGCCTCTCGGCCAACCAGCTGCGCACGCTCGACGCGGTGCAGCGCAGCAGCCGTCTCCGGGTCGTCGGAGGCCCCGGATCGGGCAAGACCCTCCTGGCCGTGGAGGTCGCCCGCCGCGAACTCCGCGAACGCCCCCGCTCAAAGATCGGCCTCGTCTGTTTCAATCGTAGCCTCGGCTCCTTCCTCGCCGAGGTCGCCCGTTCGGAAGGCCTGCTGACGGCGGTGGCGGGTTCTTTCTATGTCCACGTAGACCGTCTGCTGGGCGACGTCGGCCGCGCCGACGGCGACGTAGCCTATTATCGGCAGCGGGTGCAGCAGGCCGCCGCCGCCGCCAAGGCTTTGCCCGAGGAGTCCAAGTTCGACATCCTCATCGTCGACGAAGGACAGGATTTCCGCGACGACGGCGATAAGCTGGCCCTGCTGGACGCCATACTCAAAGGCGGGTTGGCCAAGGGGCGCTGGCGTTGGTTCGAGGATCTCAACCAGATCCTGACGCCTCCGAGCGACGAGAAGCCGGCTGGCCTCCTCGTCGAATTGACGGCGATCTTAGATGATGCCGCCGAGTATGAACTCAAGGGCAACTGGCGTAACACAGCCCAGATCGCCGCCCGCGTGAGCGCGGCCATGGGCATGGAGCATAACCCCGATGGCCTGGCCTTGGAGGGCCCTGAGGTGCTCACCGCTCCGCTGCGCCCCGGTAAGGAGTTCGCGATGCTCGATGCCTTGGTGCGCCAGGAGTTTTCCACGGACATCGCGACGCGACAGTATTCGCCTGAGGACATCGTGGTCCTGAGCATGCGCGGCGCCGGCAAGGCTTCCTTCGAGGGTCAGACCACCCTCGGTGGTTTCCCGCTCGTGCCGTATGATCCCGTGGCTCCTCGTGTGCCTGGCGCCATCCGGGCGACCTCCGTCTTCAAGTTCAAGGGCATGGAGAGCCATGTCGTCATCGTGACCGACCTCGACCAGGTCGAGACCTTGCGCGACCGCCGCAAGGCTTACGTGGGCATGTCCCGTGCTCGCTATAAGCTCTACCTCATCGCGACCGAGGCCGCCCTCGCGAACCTCAAGCGCGCGTAGGCCCAGGATGATCTGAATCGGCTAGTGGGGTTTCGGCCTGAGGTTTCGACCTGTGCCGTCCGTGTCCGACCACACGACCGAAAGGGGACTCTGGGTTCAGGCGCAGCAACTGGCTGAGCTCGGGTACTTGATCAAGATTTGGACCGGCGAGGCATAGTTGAGCGGGCTTTGATTTTATTAGTCTTTGTCTATCAGTGTTTTAAGTGTGGACATGGGGTTTTCCGAAAACCCGTGTCAAATAAACTTCAGAAATTTTCAGAAAAATGGATACATCGATTTCGTTCAATGAAATCAAGGGTTTGGTGTAGGTCGTCGCCCTGTTTTTCCGGGGGGCGATCGTCAGGAAATCCGAAAAATCTTAAAACATGCTGTATACTGTGTGGGTGAAAGTACGAAGCGTCCAAGCCACCTCCCTCCGGTCTAACCCCCGGAAAAGTCGCTAAAAACCGCCTCTAACCCGTTTTTGACAAGTTTTCCAAATCTCCCCGGTAGGGAGATAGGGACCTCTTGTGCCTAAAAACAAACAAGTCCTCTTTCACTCCCACTCTTATGCGTACCCCCACGTCCATGATCGCCACCCCCTCCGCCTCCCTCGTCACCGTCCCCGCCCGGACGCTGCTCACCCAGGTCGCCCTCCGGGAGCGCGTCGAGACGCTCCTCCGGCAGGACGAGCGCCTGCTGCGCTCCTTCATCCCGGGCATGGAGCCCGCCGGCTTCCGCGTCCAAGGCATCGACCAGACCGTGGCGATCCGCTTCACGGTCCTCCCCCTGACCGACAAGATCAACCGCGTTGAACTCGCCTTCCATAAGAAGGACGCCGAGCTCGCCGGCCTCCTGCTTGACCTGTTGATGCCGGAAGTCGTCGATGAATTCACCCTCGAGATCTTCCGTCGCGCCCACGCCGACAAGTCCCAGCCGGCCATCGTCGCCTGGCCTGAAGAGCTCCTCGCCGCCTAAGCCACGACAGTATCCTGTCGCGTAGGATAGCCCTAAGCCGCTACTAATGGTTATGGAAAATACTAGTAACTCTAACGGAGAGGGGGAGGGGCATGCAGATCCCCACCCCAGCCCGGATGTTAACCGTAAAATCCAAGTCCTGGTCGGCCTTTCCAAGAAGAATGGTTTCGTGACCGTCCAGAACATCAATGAGGTAATCCCGGACTGCGCAACCGACCCGGAACTGATCGAGAACGTCATGAACATCCTCGATAACCTGGACATCAAGCTCTTGGACGAGGACGAGGTCGAGGCCTACCGCAAGAAAGTCGAAGACTCCGGGCTGGATGTAGAGCGTGCCGAGCCGGTTAACGTGCCATACGATACTTTAGAGGTCTATCGTAAGCAGATCGGCAACAAGCCTTCGATGACCTACGAACAGGAGGTAGAGATGTTTAAGCGCATCGAAGATGCCGAACTTCGCGCCCAGGAATTCCTTTTCTCCTGTTGGCTCACCCTTCCTTACCAGCTCGACCTCGCCTTCAAGGTTCTACGCAAGGAAGTGCGCTACGACATGGTCGTCGTCGACAAGAAGGTGGAATCCCGTGATTTCTATTTCACGTTACTCCCTGTGGCCGCCGAGAAGTGCGTAAAACTTAAGGCTAGGCTCGATAAAGCATGGCAAGACTATCTCGACGAATCCGACGCTGGCTTAAAGGCAAAGGCCCGAGAAGAATACGTCAAGATCCAGTTGACCCCCAAGGAGGGCTGCAAGGACGTCCTTCGTAAGTTCTGCTTCAAGATGAACCTACTCGAGGAATGGCTTGAGCTGCCCGACATCATTGGAGACATCGAGGCGGCCCGTAAGCTTATCCAACCGACCATGGGCGACCATAGCCCGGTCGACGATCATAATGACTTCAAGCCGGAGATTTCCTCTACTCGCGCCCGCGAGATTGAGCTCCGCTGGCGCCTCACGCCGGCCGAGCTAGTCCACCTGACTCGCAACGTCCGTAACCATCTCGATGAAGGAAGACGTGCGAAAGCCAAGATCGCCGAACACAACCTTCGGCTGGTCATCCTAATCGCCAAGAAATACGAGAATCGTGGTATGCTCTTCGAGGACCTCATCCAAGAAGGCAATATGGGTCTCGTTAAGGCCATCGAGAGATTTGAATGGCGACGTGGCTTTAAGTTCTCCACTTACGCGACCTGGTGGATCCACCAGTCGATTGCCCGGGGTATTGCCAGCAACTCTAAGACAGTTCGAATCCCATCACACTTGGCCGAGAAGCTGAACAAGGTTTTACAAGTCCAGAAGCGGCTTGCCAGTAAGCTACACCGTGAGCCAACACACGCGGAAATCGCTGAAAATTCTAACCTGCCAGTTCATGTCGTTATGCATGTTTTGAAGTTGGCTGATTCGCAGGAGGCATCCGGCTTGCTGAATACTGATCCCGGCAGCCATGAGACCTCTGATACGGCGGTAGAATCCTTGCAGTTTGGTTATGTCGAGGAGGCGGGCCAGGTTAATCCATCAAATGAAGCCGCACGCCATTTGCAGCGTCAGAAGATTGACTATGTCTTACGCTCGCTCACCGAGCAGCAGAAGGAGGTCCTTATCCTGCGTTTCGGTTTACTCGATGGTGTTGAACGTACACTTGAGGAAATCGGCCAGCATTTTAAGGTCACCCGGGAACGTATTCGTCAGATCGAAGCCAAGGCTCTGCGCAATATGAGGCACCCAACTCGTCTTCGGGCATTGATGGAGCTGCGCGAGGGGGGCGAATCGCTGAACGGCCCTGGCTTCGAGGATTTCACCCAAGATGACAAGAAGGACTGATTGTCCTCCAGATTTTTCAAGCTCATCGATTTGCCTCAAAATAAAGCATGTCAGCTATCGTAAAGTTAAAGTGGCATTCTCCCGGAGAGCAGAATGCCGTTCTGACCGTGGAGTTGCTTCGTAATGGCGAAGCCTGGGGAGAAGATCTGCCTTTCGGGAACCCTCATTTCCGTTTCGGTAAGACTAAGGCCCAGCTGATCTTAGCAACGTGGGATGTAATCGGGGAATATGTGGGGTCGGTCGGCGCCAAGCCTCCACTATTCCAAGCGCAGGAACGATACGTTCCAGATACGAGCTTCGTTACCGCCAAGGTGGTTAAGCAAGGTGAGTTCATCAACCGTGCCGGTATTCTGGTTGAGAAGCATTACTTGCAGCTCAACTACGGCGAAAAGGTCTGGGGTTTTGGTCTTAGCAAGGCTCAAGCACTTTTGTATTACCGCAAGGAAATCGAGTTTTTGGCCAAATCGTAAGCCTGCCCCTTTCAGCTAGCTCAGTCCATGTTCAGCGAATCGATGAACATGGACTGATCGGTGGCGATGGCCTGCATATTTGCGAAATCAGGCCTAACTCGAAAGGGGTAGGCTACCAAATAGCAGTCTGACCCTTTTGCACCCTTTGCGAAATACGCCCGCCTGGGCAAAATATCCTCCATCCAACCCCCTTCATTCCCACAACTCTTAATGCCTAAGCCTAATTATCACAAGTCCCTGACCATCCAGACCCTTGCCTTCCGTACCTCGATGCCGGCCGCCAGGTTCCGGCAACTGATCGAAGGTGCGGTCGCTGCGGAGCCGCTGCTGAATGAGAGTTTCATCGTGGGCGAAGATCCGTCGATCTTCCGGCTGCATGGCATGCACCAGCACGGCGACGTGCTGCTCTCCCACTGCAAATTCGCCTCCCCGATCGGCACCCGCCTCTCCCTGCGCTTCCGCGAGGGCGATCGCCCCTTGGTCGAGCGTCTAATCGCGGCCCTTGGTGACGAGGCCATGGCCGATAAGCCGGCGGGGAAGGGGAGTTTCTTTCCGTTCGAAGATCTAACGGTGGGGCACTGTCTCCTGGCCGGCGCGGCACCGCGCTCTGGACTTAAGGGCCTGGATATCCTGCCTTCAGCCGTCGAAAGCGGCTTGGAACTCCTTTGGGATGACCTACCCGAGATCACGGAAGAGCTCCGTTTGATCGGTGAGCTGACCGCCGTCCTCGTCGAAGGGCCCGGCGGAGGCGATGAAAGGTACCGA
>JACCDK011266046.1_pt1 | contig 11494 bp, 8 predicted proteins | sample 7445871 | NCBI WGS metagenome assembly JACCDK01 (sample SAMN15323436, study PRJNA562643) | freshwater metagenome | isolation source: river surface water | place: USA:Blue River Watershed | collected 2017-08-15
ACTCCAGATTTGAAGAAAGCTAATTGCAGGTCCTTCATCTCTTCCCAATTAATAACTTCTGTATATAAATCTAATCCCAAGCCGTCTACTAATCTCTCTATATTATTCACAGCAATTTGTGAATTCCAGCCTGCATCAACATGAAAAACAAGTGGCCGTAATCCAAATTCCGTAACCATTTTGTAAAGCAGAAAAGAACTATCAATTCCTCCGCTCATTCCCATCATGCAATCAAAATCTTTGCCATTCCCCTCTTTCTTTATCTTATATACTAACTCCTCCAGTTGCTTATGACCTCTCTCATCTGTATGCCAAAAAGGCTCAATTTGATTTTTAAAAGTATTACAGTGATCACAGACACCAAATTCGTCAAATGTAATGTTTGAATCAGTAGAGTCCATAACGCAATTACAACATACCGTATAAATACTACTCATAATTAAATTAGATTTAAAATCCCAGTTGTTGCTCTAACCAGATTTGTTGACATAACATTGAAAATATTAGATATGAATTATCAATTTTATTCTCGAATTGCAATTTTAAAATTTCATTTAGTTTATCGTAATCAAAGATTCCTTGTTTCTTGATTCTTGATTCATTGAAGTATTTCTCTATCATAGGACTGCTTTGCCTAAACCAAGATCGGATTGGTAAAGCAAAACCAGCTTTTTCCCTGTAAATTAAATCATGTGGTAGATAAGGCTCCATTGCTTTTTTAAGAATGTATTTTTCAACCCCTCCCTTAATTTTAAGTTTAATAGGTATGGCATTCATTAATTTAACCATTTCAAAGTCTAAAAATGGCACCCTTGCTTCTACGCCAACAGCCATCCCTAACTTATCCGTATAAGAAAGATTTAGGGACATTAAGTCAAATTTCTGATCTGCCATTAACATGGCAGAAATTGAATCAGATTGTTTATGAATATTGAAAAATTCTTTTAAACGAGCATCAGGGTCATTCTTTGGCGGATTCAAGAAAAGGTTATTAATCCTCTCGTTTGTTCCCCACATAAAATAACCAGGAAGCCTATCTTCTGTTGCAAGATTAAAGGAATCCACAAGCTTATTCAATCTTCTGACATGTGCATTATACTTTCCCGGGATAGAACTTGGCAAAGCATATTGAGATAATGCCAAAACTGATTTAATTGCAGTTGGCATTTTGGCAATCATATACTCAGCTCTATACCTTCTATATCCGCAAAGATATTCATCAGCACCCTGCCCATTCAACATTACTTTTACGCCATCTTCCCTTGCAGCTTTAGCAATAAGATAGGTATTAATGGCCGCTGGATCTGAAATCCCATCTTCCATATACGGAATTAGGTCTGATAGCATTGAAAGGAAATTGGGATTGGCTTCAATAACCCTAAGCTCCAAATTAAGAATCTCTGACATTTTTCCAGCATACAAAATGTCTGGACTTTGTGAATCGTATTTATTATCTTCTTTTGAAAAAGAAATGGTATAAGCAGTCTTGATATCTGCACCTGCGGTTACGGCAGCATAGGCAATGGAGGACGAGTCTAGTCCACCACTAAGAAATAATGATACTGGAACATCAGAAATCACCTGCCTTTTAACTGACTGGGTTAATGTCTGGTAAAGCTTTTTAGTTATTTCCAATTCGCTTGAATCATCCTGTTTAGAATGCAAGAAGTCATAGATGGATTCTGATTTTTGTAATTTGCCTTCCTTGAAGGAAAAATATATACCAGGTTTAACCTTGGTAAACTCCTCAAACATTGTGAAAGGTTCAGGAACATACATAAATGCAAGCTGTTCTGAAAGTGACTCCTTTCTGATGGTTTGTTTTAATGATGGGATTGACAATAAACCTTTCAATTCTGAGCAGAAAAAAAACACTCCTTTCTGTTCTGTAAAGTACAAGGGCTTTATTCCAACTGGATCCCTTACCACATGTAGTTCTTTCTCTTTCTTATCATAAATCAATATAGCAAAAATCCCATTTAGCTTTGACAAAAATTGATATCCCTCTCTAACAAAACCTTCAAGAATCACTTCACTATCAGTTGTTGACTTCCAATTAATAGTTCCATATTTACTTTCTAGTTCAATCTTAAGAAATTGAAAATTATAAACTTCACCATTATATGACATGACATACCTACCGGTTCCATCACTCAAGGGCTGGTGACCAGCCTCAGAAAGATCAATAATAGAAAGACGGGTATGCCCCAAATAAGTATCAACATTTTCAGAAACAAACTCACCACTACCATCTGGCCCTCTGTGAGCAATTGATGACAATCCACGATTATTCAAAAATTCACTTACATCTACGCCGTTGATAGCAATAATTCCACACATTTTTATTTTCTTGCTGTAATTAACATAAAGAGACCTGCATTAGGCAAACACTTTCTTATTATGAACCGTGGCATTAATATTCGACCCAATCTTAAGAAAATACCACGGTGACGCTGACCTGCAACTTCTGATTCCAAGAGATCGCCATGGGTCAAAGTAGTTCTAATATTGACTTCACTGAAAATCGAAAACATTGCCTTTGCTTGATCAACTGTGTAAGCCTTAGTACCGGGACTTTCTAAATACTTACTATAAATTTCATCCAAACCCATCCAAAATTTACCAGTGAATAAAGCATATCGCAACCAAAGCATATAACCAACAATACTAAATTTATTGTAAATCATTATTTTTGCTTCGCCGTTTTTCTTTAATACCCGATGTATTTCAGAAATAGCTTTCGGAGTATCAGGACTATGATGTATTACACCCCAAGAATAAACCAGGTCAAATATTTCGTTGCCAAAAGCCAAACATTCCGCATCACCTAAGGTGAGTTCTGAATCTAGGGAGTAATAATTAAGTCGCCGCTGAGTATTAGAAATTCCCCTATCAGTTAAATCGATTCCATGAAGTTGGGCTCCATGTCGAGCAAACATTACATGATCACAACCTAAACCAACACCTATCTCTAACACTAATTTCTGGGAATAAGATGCAAAACTCGCAAAATCAACTATGTAAGGTTCTAAACGGTATCGTTCTCGTTCCTCGAAAAGATAATTTAAACCTTCTGAATCTTTATTATAAAATGCCTCTTCACCACAAGACGCATTGTTCCAAAATTCTATTACTTTATCTTTTTTATTCAAATTAAAAAATTTAAAATTAATATTTACTTAAGAGTATAAAAACAATTGCTTATAAAGGAAAATGTTTCATCTGAACATCTTTTCCAATTATACATAGCAGATTGAAATTTGGCACGTTTCTTTAAGTTTTCTCGTAAATTTTCGTCATCAATCAATATTTTAATTGAATCGGCAATTGAAATAAAGTCTTCCGGATTAAAATAAATACCAGAGTCCGCTAAAACCTCGGGCAACGAACTCTTGTAGGAACAGACTATGGGCATGCCCGCAGCCATGGCCTCCAACAATGTAATACCCCAGGTTTCACAACTAGATGCAAATATAAAAATATCTGCTTTTTGAAGAAAATTTGGCAAATCGGAATTTTCAACAAAATCAAAAATACTAAGAAATTCAAAATTAGGATCATGTATCTTTATAACTTCTTTAAGACTATTCATTGCTTTTCCCTGACCACCTCCAACAAAAGTTAATTTTATTCGAAAACCATTTTTTCTCAAATGACTAACTGCTCTAAGTACATTTTCATGATTTTTATAAGCTTCGACATTTGATATATACAAACAATCGATTAACTCTTTACTGTGAAAATCTTCAAGAGGTTTCAATAAAATATTTGAAAATATACTATTAACACCATGTGGTATAACAATAAATCTATTAAGTATTCCCGTGTGCTTTTGAATCAGATCTGAGGTATATTTGGTTAAAAAAATAACCCCATCTGCCCGTTTAAAAGCAAAATTTTGCAAATAATAAATGACAATTAATCGTATTCGCTTTAATCCACCAAACTTTTCAATCACTCCTGGTTCGTATGACAACAAATCCTGACTTAAAACAACATTAGGTCTAAATCCACAAAGTGTAGATGCGTCAGCTGAAAATAAAATATTACACTTGTTTTTCTTAAGTTCACCTTTCAAAAGTAATAATTGCCACAAAATTTGATGAATTAACGACTTATCTAATGCAGCATCATAATGTTTTATTAACCAATTAAAATCAGGAATGGAGTCCAACAAAGATTTATAAGACCATATGTGAACTTCCTTTATTTCATGATTTGAAATTACGAAGTTATTTAGTATACCTTTAATGTGTGCAATTGCTCCCCCAGATTTGCAACGAGAGGCATCGATTCCAATAATAATTGACATTTAACTAATTTATTAAAAGAATAATTATATACTATCAAAAAAAGACCTAATTACTTTCTGTGAATTAAAGTATTGGTTTGCAAGGAACTTTGATTTTCTTCCCATATAATCTAGTTCATTCTTATGGAGGTTAAACATTTTGAAAGACTTTAAATACATGTCGGCATGATTATCTGGATCGAAACTAAAACCATTTTCTCCTTCCAATAATACTTCGTTATAATTTCCAACACGGTTAGAGATCAAAAGCGGTAATGAACTGTGTATTGCTTCAATCAAAGATAAGGGATTGGAGTCAGCTAGCGATGGCATTAAAACAAAATCAGAAATAGCATAAAACCTAATTGATTTCTCGTAAGTTGTACTTTTTATCACAATTATGCTCTTTTCAAAATTTTTTCGATAAATTAAACTCGTTATTTGTTTCTCTAAATGACCATGTCCAATTAAAATAATCTGACATTTAGATAAAACTTTATTATCAATTACATCCAAAAAATTCATAATCCCCTTTTCCTCTATAAATCTTGCCGGCCAATAGACAATAGTTTTAGTGAGATCAATTTCAGGATATTCCTTTGTCAGATCTTCATTTAATCTCAATCGCTGATTCTTTAAACTCTCAAGTATTGATTCATTAATTAAATTCGGAAGATTGAGTATTTTCTTTTGAACCAATCCTTTTGATCCAATAAGATCTTCATAATACCTAATTGCTTCTAAACCTGGAACTGCTAATATCCTCAATCTATTTATAAGAAACCGCTTAAAAAACAAATAATTTTTTTGTTTGCTCCCGAAATCATTCCGATTAGTTTCATCCCAGCCAACAAATCGATTTGGTATAATAAGAGACAGAATAATAGAGTTCATCGAAGACCATACCCCTCCAGAAATAACTAAAGCTTTTCTATTTCTGAGAACATAAAATAAAAGGTCAATATTTAAATGTAATACTGGGCCTTTCTTGTAAATTGGTTTAAAAAAAGCATTATTATAATTTAACTCATCACTTTTAAAAAACCAGTTGGGTCTACTCGAATCAAAAGAATCAAAAAATAAAACCTCAAATTTTATTCCACGATTTGTTGCCTCTGTTTGCATTAATTCAAACAAATAATTCCGATACGGTACAGGAAAACAATGCAAAAGAATTATTTGATTATATTGATTTTTCATAAAACTTCAAAAAGTTTGACACCTTAACTTCCCATGTATTTTCTTTTACAAAAGCATCGATCTTATTAGACATTTCCTTAATTTCGTTTTTGGATAAATTAGTAATATTAAAAAAAATTGTACTTAAATGATTTAAACTTCCATTGAAAGGGATTAATACGTCCCTATAATCTGGTGAAAGTCCAGCAGTAATTGTACTGATAACAGGTTTTCCAAATGGTAAGTAATAAAGTAATTTTGAAGGAAAATTATTTTCTCCAGTTCTTATATTTATCGGCCTTGGATTGACAAAAGCAAAACAATTATTCATTGAAGACTCCAATTCATCCTTTGGAACAAAGCCTTTGAATTTAATTCGATCATCTATTGCAGCTAAATTAGAAATTAATTCAGATTTTCCTTTTCCATAAATGTGCAATTCAATATTTTGAAAATCAGTATATTTTAACTTATGAAATAGATCTGTAAATTCAATAATTCCTGTCCATTCATTAATCATACCAGCATATAACAAAATAATTTTTTCTGATTTGCTTTTATTAAATGTTTTATTTGCATTGTACATGCCACCATCTAAATGAAATTTCCTTTTTCTAATGGAATTTTTAAAATAATAAAACGACAGATAAATCGTACTATCAGGACCTTTAGTATCATAATTATCAGCCACTATATTAATCCATTTTAAATTACACAAAACCTTTAGTAAAAAAGCTGGAATTTTGTGATATATTGGATTATTGTACGTAATAACAGTATCATAATTTTTAAATTTTAGTGAAGATAAAAAAATAGAAACCGATAAACTAAATTCTCTAAAAATAGGAAAATTAATATATCTCACAAATACTGATAAACCAAAAGCTTCACGCTTATATAAAGGAAATAACTTCCCTGCAGGAAAATAACTATCTGATAAATAAGATATATTTTTTATTGTTACATTTTTATTTAATAAAATATTTAAGAAAGATAATTGCCATTTATTAGCAGCGGGGCTTACAGCAGAAAAATCACTTAGAAATTTTTCATTAATTACTGGACCAATCCAAATAACTTTTTTCATAGAGAACAATATACTGTTGTACAACTTTTTGAATTTCAAATTTTTCTAATGCCGCTTCACGGATTAACGTAGAATTAAATTTTGTCTCTAAACAATATAATATACCATTTAACAAATCATTAGAATCCTTAAAATTAGAAATATACCCCGTAATTTTATGCTGTATAATCTCGGCTGGTCCCGTATTTGAAAAACATACAACAGGGCATCCACATAATTGGGCTTCTAAAAAGGTTTTTCCAAAAGCCTCAGCAATAGATGGTCCTAAAAATAAATCAGCAATCGAAAATAAATCCCGAAGAACAACTTCAGAAACTATTCCAAAATGATGAAATTGATGTCTAATATCACCGCAATTAAAGCTTTTAGAACCAAACGTAATTAACTCAATATCAATAGGTAGTTTATTGATTGCCTCAACTGCAAATTGGTACCCTTTATATGTTTCTGTCAGATTTGTTGCGCCTATTAAAATATATCTTTTATCTAAACATAAATTATATTCGTTTCGCAATTTTACTTTATCACCTAAATTAAATTCCCTTCCACTAACACCACTATAAACAACTTTAATATCTTTACCTTCCAAAATTGAGCTCAATTCAGCTTTCTTTTTTATCCAATTGCTAATTGCCACCCATAAAATTTTTGAGTTTTGAAATTTTTCCTTCTTTATAGTTAATGTTCTATAAGAAAGATCATGATTATGGTTGCTGCCAAGCAATGGACATTTTCCACATGATTTTAGGTATTTATTACATTGCATTGTGTAATGACAGCCGCCTGTAAAGGTCCACATATCACGCATAGTCCAGATTACAGGCTTACGCCAATCTGAAATCTCGCTCAAGGATATGAAACCATGGTTTGCCCAATGAACATGAATCACGTCAGCCCAAATGAGATGTTTATTTTTTCTCAATTTTAGACCGTGTATTCCTGGTGAGAATAATTCACCTCTTCTTTTGTAATATCTTAATAAAGATACTCGATCCAAAAAACTAGTAAATAACCTTAGAAATTTGTTTATAAAGTGTGTTCTGTGAAATGAGTAAATAGATTTACCTACCCTATTTGATTTTAAGAATAAGATTCTAGATTCGAATTTATTCTCTAACAAAAAATTATGAGTCATCAAGGCAGCTTTTCCGGCGCCGCTATATTCATCAGCCGCCGATAAGTGTAAAACTTTAATTCTTTTCATTCCGTAATTTGTGAATTTGTCCGATGATGATCCAAAATAAAAAACCAACACCATCGTAAACCAAAGAATTACCTGTCATCCCGTAAACAAGATAAACAGAAAATAAGCTTAAAATAATTTTCTTTATTACATTGTCAAATTTTTTAAAACTGGAAAAGATCTCAAAAAAGATATTAAAAATAAAATAAATCAGGATTATTGTGCTAAAAGAGCCTAACTGACGAGCCATTTCTAAAAAAATATTATGTGCTCCTGCACCCCAACTGGACTCTCCTATTACGCCATAGTTTAATAAAATAATATCTCTCCCAGCATCTACAATGAAAAAATCGGATGACAAGATTAATACGCTGGTTTGCAGCCAAAGAGGAATTCTATCTTCAAATATTTTATCACTTAAACTTTCAAGTTTTATTGACGTAAATATTGTATCTAATATTCCCGTAATTGACATAAAAACTAAATACAATGGTGCTGCAATTAGTAAGTACTTTATCATAAAATTGATAACTTTGTTATCAAATATTTTAAGCGGTACTGATAAAAATAAAAGCGAGAGAATTACAGTAAATTTTAGAGTAAATGTATAATTAAAAAAAAGAAATAAAAAAATAGTAAAATAAACGGTAATTGAAATAGCCATATTAGCTCTAGACGAAAAAATAATCAATGGAGCTAATCCTGCAAAAATAAAAACCCAATGGTTATTCAATAAACCTAATATCATCAACACACTAGAAGTGGCTAGAATTTGAAATATTTGATTTTTTAAAGAATTAATATCTATCAATTTTGGCATGAACAAGGTCCCAATAGTCAAAGCAATTCTTAGACCAATTGTAAGCCCTCCCACACTTTCCATCTTCCCTGCCAAAGAAACATATAATCCAATTATACTAATTAAAACAACCGACAACCATAAATATATTTGAAAACTAGCGAAAATCATTTCTCTGAAAACCCTAATTACTACAGCACTTGATGCAATAAAGCGGACGGAAAATGCGACAGGTCCTATAGAAAAATATGGTTTCAAAAAAGGGATGTAAATTTTAATCCATGAGAAAAATCCAGAAGCATTTTCAATAAATTCTGTATCATCATTTTTTGTGAGAAAAACTATATCTGGGATTAATAATAAGAACAAATAATAAACATTTATTCTTTTCGAAAATCCAACAATGTACAATATTATAATACTTTGGAGTAAACAACTAAACTCAGACAAAGGAGTAGCATGCAACAATAAAAGAAAATGCAGAAATAAAGTGATAAAAGTTTCTTGTTTAAGTGAACTAACAAAAGTCTTGGAGGACATTTAATACATTTATGTAAAATCTAACCTAGGGGCCTGGATTACTATTAGTGGTAAATTAATTACTTTCTAATAGTACTTAAGAAAAAGTACTTCAACTTAAACAATCAACTAAATATAACTTAATTTGTACATCGCAAAAAGCAATATTAAGTTTAACAACATTAAGTTCGACCCAATTCCGTATCAGGGATCATAATCGCTCTTTTCATCTTGTTACTATGATCTGCCCAAACTTCAAAAACATACCCTGCGTCAATGCATGGAATTTTCAAAGGTCCCAACTGTGCCAAAATATTAATCTTCCCAACGCCAGCTCCTACAAATGCAATTTCGGCTTCAAAATAGTCACTTTTAAACTCAATTAAATCGAACAAGGACTTGTTACTTGATATTTCATGCCAAATAACTTTTTTTACACCCTCAAAGATTAATGACTCTATAATCCTTTGCTTCTTAAGTCCAGTTGCACTATGAAATATCAAAACAACTCGATTCTGAAACAACTTATACTTGAGTGGCCCTCTAAGTAAGGCATAAACGAAATAAAATGGATAGTAATTTTTTTTATTTAAATCTATTTTATTATTATTCAACCAACCTAAGAATGGTTTATGAAAATGTTCTTGAAATGGTTTCATTGCATAAGTTAAATGTAAAGCAAGAACACCCGACTCTGATAAATATTTTATTTGACGAACAATTTGTTCTCTATGTTTATTTATTTCGGTAAAAGAATAATCCCCTGATGATACCCCAGGTAGTGTGGCTGCATTAAATGATTTCCTTTTAAACAATCTTGAATATAAAACGATACAAACGTTTGACACATAATCCCTTAAAGAATGTCCTGCTAAATATGGGTAAACATCCCCCAATAAAAATTTATATTCCCCATCACTCATCCTAATAATAGGGCAATATTCTTTCCCGATTTTGTTAAAAATATCCTCAGCAAATTTATTGAACCATTCTTCCGAATCTATCTTTTGAAATGACAATACATTAGGAATAATAAATTCCGACTGTTTAAGAAAGCCAGGAATACGTAATTTGATCAGATAAGGAAGTATTAGCGACTTCCTTGGAATCTTCCTAATATCTTTTACCTCAAACATTTATATTTTATTCTCGCTAACATTAGACTTAGATAGCGCTTTCTTAATAAAAATAATACTAGTAACTGAATAAAAAAAAGTGCCATCATGCCAACTAAAAAACTTAAAAAAGTTACATCTATCGCAACCAATTTGAACACTAGATATGCCACGAGCGAAATAAAAAATACTATAAATAAAACAAAAATATGTTCCATGTAATTATTTACTATAAGAGTCTTAAAAGTATTCAAGTGAAATATCCACCGAAAAAAATAAATTGGGATAAAAACTAATAAAGAAAAAATAAGAGCAACAGGAGGCCCTAAGACACCAAAATGTATCAAAAGATACATTAGACAAATTTTTAACATAGACTCCCAAAATACATGAATTGATGCAAATTTTATATCGCCAATTGCCCCTAACAGATAACTAAATAAATTTGAAAGATAATTTAGTAAAAGTGAAATGCCAATCAATAGAGTTACGAGCCCTCCTAAATAAAATTCTTCGCCAACCCAAAGTTTTACAAAATACCTATTTCCAACAATATAAGATGTGTAAACCACAACTGAAAATGGCATCAATATGCTTAAAATTTTATAGAAAAAAATACTAAAACGCTTAGCATTATTCTCCGAATATAAATGAGCCAATGAGGGATAGAATATTCCTGCAACTCTATCCAAAATATTGGTTATTAAAATACCGGCTTTCTTTGTAATATCATAAGCAACTGCAGTCTGAGGAGAAATAAAAAGATTAATTAAAGTCGGCTCTATATTACTTAATATTGAAGTTCCTATTTTAGAAATCATCAAACTTGGCGTTAAAAATAAGTAATCTTTAATTATTAATTTATCAAAACGAAATAAAGCTATTTTATTTCTAACAAACAAGAAATAAGTATAAATAAGATTCGGGAACAGTAATAAAAAAGATCTAACTAATAATCCTAATGGAATAGCAAGTACGGGATATCTACTGTGTAACAAAAAATATACAACAAAAACTGCAATAATTGCTGCAATGAATTGAAATAATTTGCTAAATAAGGGTTTCTGAAGCGCATTCAATACTCCCTCTACGGTATTATTTAGCAGTGAAAATGAAAGTGCCATTAATGAAATCTGAAAAGCATATTTTAATTTTATATATTCTTGAGAATTAATGTCTGTGAAAAACCTATCTAGCTGAAAACTTAAAAAATACCCAGTTATACACATTATTATTAGAAACAAGATATTTGTTATTAACGCTGCTGAAAAATTTTTTGAAATACCTATGTAATCTTTTTTTTGGTAGTCAACTGAAATCC